>ERZ1504691.246-NODE-246-length-19541-cov-4.514677_pt1 | contig 19541 bp, 17 predicted proteins | sample MGYA00572414_ERZ1504691 | MGnify/ENA primary metagenome ERZ1504691 (study PRJEB39906, sample SAMEA3182114) | gut metagenome | biome: human; feature: gut; material: Stool; isolation source: human stools | place: Canada | collected 2013-06-10 ...
GTAACAAGAAATGAGAAAATGGCGTATTGAAGATTCGGAAGAGCTGTACAACATTACAGGTTGGGGCACTTCGTACTTTGGTATCAATGACAAAGGTCATGTTGTAGTAACACCGCGTAAGGACGGCGTCGGCGTCGATTTGAAAGACCTGGTCGACGAATTGCAACTGCGTGACGTGACGGCGCCCATGCTGGTGCGCTTTCCCGACATTCTTGACAACCGGATTGAGAAGATTTCCTGTTGTTTCAGACAAGCGGCGGAAGAGTACGGCTACAAGGCGGAGAATTTTATTATCTATCCCATTAAGGTGAATCAGATGCGTCCGGTGGTCGAGGAGATTATTAGCCACGGCAAGAAATTCAACCTCGGACTGGAAGCAGGCTCTAAACCCGAACTGCATGCGGTGATTGCCATCAATATGGACTCCGACTCGCTGATTATCTGCAACGGATACAAGGATGAGAGCTACATAGAGCTTGCTTTGCTGGCGCAGAAGATGGGAAAACGCATCTTTCTCGTAGTAGAGAAAATGAATGAGCTGAAGCTGATAGCCAAAATGGCGAAGCAGTTGAATGTAAAGCCCAATATCGGTATACGCATCAAGCTGGCTTCGTCGGGAAGCGGCAAGTGGGAAGATTCGGGCGGCGATGCAAGCAAGTTCGGACTGTCGTCCAGCGAATTGCTCGAAGCGCTCGACTTCATGGCAAGCAAAGGCATGCAGGACTGCCTGAAGCTGATACATTTCCACATCGGAAGCCAGGTAACGAAAATCCGTCGTATCAAAACCGCTCTGCGTGAAGCGTCGCAGTTCTATGTGCAGTTGCACAACATGGGATTCAACGTGGAATTCGTGGACATCGGCGGCGGCCTAGGAGTGGATTATGACGGAACGCGCTCGTCCAACAGCGAGGGCAGCGTGAACTATTCCATTCAGGAGTATGTGAACGACTCCATTTCCACTCTGGTGGATGCCAGCGACAAGAACGGCATTCCCCATCCCAATATCATTACGGAGAGCGGACGCGCTTTGACGGCGCATCATTCCGTACTTATATTCGAGGTGCTGGAAACCACCAATCTGCCCGAATGGGACGACGATGAAGAGGTGACCGAAAACGATCACGAACTCTTGCGGGAGCTTTACGGCATTTGGGATACACTGAACCAGAACAGGATGCTGGAAGCCTGGCACGATGCGCAGCAGATACGCGAAGAAGCGCTCGATTTGTTCAGCCACGGCATCGTGGACCTGCAGACCCGCGCCAAGATTGAGCGGCTGTATTGGTCTATCATGCGCGAAGTGAACCAGATAGCCGGCGGACTGAAGCATGCGCCCGATGAATTCCGCGGTCTCCCCAAACTGCTGGCGGATAAGTATTTCTGTAACTTCTCGCTCTTCCAGTCCCTGCCGGACTCCTGGGCGATAGACCAGATATTCCCCATCATGCCTATCCAGCGTCTGGACGAACGGCCGGACCGGACGGCTACCTTGCAGGACATTACCTGCGATTCGGACGGTAAGATTGCCAACTTTATCTCTACCAAGAACGTGTCCCATTACTTGCCGGTACACTCCTTGAAGAGTAAGGAACCCTATTATGTGGGTGTGTTCCTGGTGGGTGCCTATCAGGAAATTCTCGGCGATATGCACAATCTGTTCGGTGATACGAATGCGGTGCACGTATCCGTGAGCGATAAGGGGTATACGATAGAGCAGGTTATCGACGGTGAGACGGTGGCGGAAGTGCTGGATTACGTGCAGTACAGTCCGAAGAAGCTGGTGCGTACTTTGGAGACCTGGGTGAGCCAGTCGGTAAAGGAAGGACGCATCTCCTTGGAAGAAGGCAAGGAATTTTTGTCTAATTACCGTTCCGGTTTGTACGGATACACATATTTGGAATAATGAGAGAGAAACTGACTGTAATCAAGGTGGGTGGCAAAATCGTGGAAGAGGAAGCCACCCTCTGCAAGTTGTTGGATGACTTTGCCGCCATCGAAGGATATAAAGTCCTGGTGCACGGCGGCGGACGTTCGGCAACGAAAATCGCAGCCCTGTTGGGTATTGAAAGCAAAATGGTGAATGGACGCCGCATCACCGATGCCGAGACTTTGAAGGTGGTGACAATGGTGTATGGCGGATTGGTGAACAAGAACATAGTGGCCGGTTTGCAGGCACGAGGCGTGAATGCGCTCGGCCTGACGGGTGCGGACATGGACGTGATCCGTTCCGCAAAGCGTCCGGTAAAGGATGTGGACTATGGTTTCGTGGGCGATGTAAAGCAGGTGAACGGAGCGTTCCTGAGCGAACTCATCCATAAAGGCGTTGTTCCGGTAATGGCCCCGCTGACACACGACGGCGAGGGACACATGCTGAATACGAATGCCGATACGATTGCCGGAGAAACGGCCAAAGCCTTGTCCGGACAGTTTGACGTGACGCTGGTATATTGCTTCGAGAAAAAAGGCGTGTTGCGCGACGAGAATGACGACGACAGCGTGATTTCCCGGATTACTCCGGAAGAATTTAAGCAGTATGTTGCCGAAGGGGTTATCCAGGGCGGCATGATTCCCAAGCTGGAGAATTCTTTCGAGGCTTTGAATGCCGGAGTCACGGAAGTTGTAATCACCTTAGCCTCAGCTATAAACAGTGATGGCGGAACCCGTATCAAAAAATAAATCAAAAAAAAGTGGTGGCAGACTGTAACTTTCCGTTTGCTGAACCGTCAATTAATTAGAGATGCAGGAAATCAGTTTTCGTAATGACATTCTCCCTCTGAAAGACAAGCTCTTTCGGTTGGCCCTGAGGATTACATCCGACCGGGCGGAAGCGGAAGATGTTGTGCAGGAAACGTTGATTAGGGTATGGAACAAGCGCGACGAGTGGACGCAGTTCGGTTCTGTCGAAGCCTATTGCCTGACAGTGGCAAGGAATCTGGCGATAGACCGCAGCGAAAGGAAAGACGCCCAAGCGGTGGAACTTACCCCCGATATGGAAGAGGCTTCCGAAGCATCGGGCCCTTACGAAAGGCTGGTGAATAAAGAACGAATGGCTCTGATACACCGCCTGATAAACGAACTTCCCGAAAAGCAGCGGCTGATTATGCAGCTGAGGGATGTGGAAGGTAAGAGCTACAAGGAGATTGCGGTTGTCCTGAGTCTGACAGAGGAACAGGTGAAAGTGAACCTCTTCAGGGCAAGGCAAAAGGTTAAACAACGGTTTATTGATATAGAAGGTTATGGACTTTAAATATATAGAACAACTTTTAGAACGTTATTGGCAGTGTGAGACTTCTCTTGAGGAAGAAGCGCAGTTGCGTACTTTCTTTACAGAAGAGGACGTTCCCGAACACTTGTCGCGTTATAAGGATTTGTTTGTATATCAGCAACTTCAGCAGGAAGAGCATCTGGGTACGGATTTCGATGCACGGGTGCTTGCCGAGATTGAAGCTCCGGTTGTGAAGGCCAGGCGCATGACATTGACGGCGCGCTTCATGCCGTTGTTTAAAGCCGCAGCCGCAGTGGCAGTGGTGCTTTCATTGGGCAATGTGATGCAACATTCGTTCTTTGCCGATGTAAGAGAGGTGGCTGCCGCCGATACTATCGGCAAACAAATTTCCGCTCCGTCGGTCGCCCTTTCGGGGGATAGGGCCGCAACGCACGAGAAGCAGATATTGGATAGTCTGCACCGTGTAAGCAAGGAGAAGGAAAGCAGACAGTAGATATTTTCATTTGCTTTTAAAATAACATTTTCATTTGCTTTAAATATAATATAGTTAGTGTGCTTTTATTAAAACAAAAACAGAGGCTGTGAAGTTTCAATTCTCTCAAAATTTTATAGAAACTAACTAAGATAAATGGGACGCCGCGTGATGCAGCGTCCCTTTTATTGTTGTTGGGGGAGCGGGAAGTTGCCCCCCTGCAGTATATGTGGAATCAAAGCTTGTATAATCCCTTCTTGGGGAAGTCCAGTTCCGGGTTGCCCTTATAACCGATGTTTCCGCTGCCGCTGGTACGTGCTTTCAGGAAGTCGGTGGCGTGGCATTTGATGTCTCCCGAACCGGATACGCTTGCCGAAACGCGTTTTGCCTGCAGACCGGATGCAAACAGGTCGCCCGAACCCGCTACACGGTAATCGGCTTCTTGGGAAGTTCCCGTCAATATTGCCGTGCCCGATCCTGAGACAGATGCTTCGGTGCCGGCGGCCGATACGTTGTCAAGCTTCAAATCTCCGGAACCGGCTATGGATGCCGTGAGATTGGTGCAAGTGATGTTGCTGCCTTCTATGTCGCCCGACCCTGCCACGGATACGTTAAGATTGCCGGTGCAGGTTATGTTGTCCGCGTCGATGTCTCCCGAACCTGCTACGGATACTTTCAGGTGGTCTGTTTTCAGTCCGTTGGCTAACTCTACATTACCGGAGCCGGCAACGGAGATGTTGTTGAGTGTCTCGGAGGAGACGCGTATCTCCAGCTTGTTGTAAGATACGCTGACACCTTTCTTGAACTTGATATTCAAGGTGTTGTTAACTACATTGATGTCCAGAAGGTCTACGATATTGTCGGAAGTATACACTTCCACTTCGGGTTTTCCCGCCTTTTGGGTGTAAGTAACATTCGGGCTGCCTGCCAGGTTCAGACCGGTGAAGTTGTCTACTTTGATATTCTTGGTTACATAGTTCCTGCTGGCTTTGACTGTTTTTCCGCCAAACAGACCGGAGTTGCACGTGCAGGCTGTTGCGCTTAATGCGAAGATGCCTGATACGATGATTGCTGTTAATGTTTTCATGTTCAATGTATTTTAAGTGTTCTTGTTTGTTAGACGTAATCTTCTCTCAAAAAGTTGCAGGGGATTATGACTTTTTACCGGGAACTTCTTGCTGCCGGTTCTTATTCAAATCCCATGCCATAAGCATAAATCTTTGTTTATTAGGATGTAATGGAGGAAATGCAGTGTCCGCTTTTGAACACATTGTTCGTTTTTGGTAGACAAGCGTTTGCTTTTTCGGACGATTCTTCGTTCTTTTGTCCTTATTTCAAGAGAAAAGAACAGATGGCAACGGAGCATGTTTTAGAGGATAAGGAGTTGGGACGTTTGCTGGTACGGGTGAATGTCCGTGCCCGGCGTCTGACCTTTCGTACGCGTGAGGATGCCATTCATGTAACTGTTCCGCCGGGCACAACCATCGGAGAAGTAAAGAATGCTGTGGAGCAACTGCGTCCCCGGCTGAGGGCCGCCCGACAGCAGCAAAGCCGTCCGCTGATTGATTTGGACTATCGGATTGATACGGAATTCTTCAAGTTGAGTTTGGTCGGCGGAGAACGCGACCGCTTCTTTTCGCGTTCGGAACTGGGGGAAATGCAGATTATCTGTCCGCCGGATGCAGACTTCTCAAATAAGGAGTTGCAGGCTTGGCTGCGTAAAGTGATTGAGGAAGCCTTGCGGCGTAATGCCAAAATTATTCTTCCGCCTCGGCTTTATGCACTCTCGTTGCAGCATAATCTTTCTTATAAGAGTGTGAAAATAAACTCCAGCAGCGGGCGTTGGGGAAGTTGTTCCGCCCGTGGAAACATCAATCTGTCCTATTTCCTTGTTCTATTGCCCAAACACTTGATAGACTATGTGCTGCTGCACGAGTTGGCGCATACCCGTGAAATGAATCATGGCGAGCGCTTTTGGGCGTTGCTTGATGGCATGACGGATGGCAAGGCGCAACTGCTGCGCAACGAACTGAGAAAGTATAAGACAGACTTCTGAAACAGGCCGATTATAGTGGGAGAGGCACGGAAGCGGACTACTGTGCCAACAGCTTCACTTCATCGCCGTCTTTTTCAAAACGATAGTTACCGCCTTTTTCGCTCAACTCAAACAGAGAAAGTCTGTCAGTTGCCTTGTCCACTATCATCAGTGCGCTTTGCTCGGCAAACCGTTTTACCTCGATATTGAAAGGCTCTTCACCGATGCGCCGGTCTGCCAGCACGCTGTCATTAAGAAGGATGGAGATGGAATCGCCGGCAAAGCCTTTCACCAAAGTGATGTTGTAGGTTTCGGCAAAGTGGCGTTCGCCCTCTTTCTGCCGTTGCAGGCGCATGCTCATGTAGACGAAGATAACGACAACGAATATTACGGCAAAAGCAAGGATGCCGTTGCCTATCATAAACTGTTTGTTGGTATTCAGGTGATGTGCCATGACGATTGAGTTTAAAGAACCCTGCAAATGTAGTGATTAATTTTGAATGGAAGATAAATTCGGGCAGGAGTGCTAAATATTCTTTTTTTCTCCTATTATTTTGTAGTCGAACAGATTATTTATATCTTTGCAACCGAAACGGATGAAAGGTGGAGGGGCGATTGAGCTCCTCTTTTTTGTTCCTAATGGTTAATCTATGATAGAAAAGAAAACAGTTTGTCAGATTGTAGACGAGTGGCTGGAAGATAAGGAGTACTTCCTGGTGGAAGTCATAATCAGCCCGGATGACAAGATTGTGGTAGAGATAGACCACAAAGAAGGTGTTTGGATTGAGGATTGTGTAGAACTGAGCCGCTACATAGAGTCCCGGTTGAATCGTGAGGATGAGGATTACGAACTGGAAGTCGGTTCTGCCGGTATCGGACAACCGTTTAAAGTGCTGCAACAGTACGTCAACCACATCGGCAAGGAAGTGGAAGTATTGGCAAAAGACGGCCGCAAGCATTGCGGAGTGTTGAAAGATGCCGACGAGCGGCAGTTTACCGTCACTGTTCAGAAGAAAGTGAAAGAGGAGGGAGCCAAGCGTCCTAAAATGGTGGATGAGGACCTGACCTTTACATACGAAGAGATAAAATATACTAAATACTTAATTAGTTTTAAATAAGACTATGGCCAAGAAAGAAGAAACTATCAGCTTGATAGATACCTTTTCGGAATTTAAAGAACTGAAGAATATTGATAGAACCACCATGGTGAGCGTACTCGAAGAGTCGTTCCGCAGTGTGATTGCAAAGATGTTCGGAACCGATGAGAATTACGACGTGATTGTGAACCCGGACAAGGGTGACTTCGAAATATGGCGTAATCGTGAAGTTGTGGCGGATGAGGACCTTGAAAACCCGAACCTGCAGATTTCTTTGAGCGAAGCCCGGAAGATTGACGCTTCGTACGAGGTGGGAGAGGAAGTGACGGATGAGGTGAACTTTGCGAAGTTCGGCCGCCGTGCTATTCTGAACTTGCGCCAGACATTGGCTTCCAAGATTTTGGAACTGGAAAAAGACAGTATTTACAATAAATACATTGATAAGGTGGGTACTATTATCAATGCAGAGGTTTACCAGATTTGGAAAAAGGAAATGTTGCTGCTCGATGACGAAGGCAATGAACTGCTGTTGCCCAAGACCGAACAGATTCCGAGCGACTTCTACCGTAAGGGTGAGACTGCCCGCGCCGTGGTAGCCCGCGTCGACAACAAGAACAACAATCCGAAGATTATCCTGAGTCGTACGTCGCCCGTTTTCCTGCAACGTCTGTTCGAGATGGAAGTACCCGAAATCAATGACGGACTGATTACTATCAAGAAGATTGCCCGTATTCCCGGTGAGCGTGCCAAGATTGCCGTTGAGTCATACGATGACCGTATCGACCCGGTAGGCGCCTGCGTCGGTGTGAAGGGTAGCCGTATTCATGGTATTGTCCGCGAGCTTCGCAACGAGAATATCGATGTTATCAACTATACGTCGAATATCCAGTTGTTTATACAGCGCGCCCTCAGCCCTGCCAAAATCTCTTCTATCCGTCTGAACGAGGAAGAGCACAAGGCGGAAGTCTTCCTGAAACCGGAAGAGGTGTCGCTGGCTATCGGTAAAGGCGGTTTGAATATCAAGCTGGCCAGTATGTTGACTGAGTACACCATTGACGTGTTCCGCGAATTGGATGAAGCGGTAGAGGATGAAGATATCTACTTGGATGAATTCCGCGATGAGATTGACGGTTGGGTAATCGATGCCATCAAGGCTATCGGTATTGATACCGCCAAGGCTGTGTTGAATGCACCGCGCGAGATGTTGATTGAAAAGACTGACCTGGAAGAGGAAACGGTGGACGAAGTATTACGCATTTTGAAATCGGAGTTTGAAGAAGGGGAAAATTAGTGATTAGTGATTAGGGGTTAGTGATAAGTGATTTTTGGTATGTATAATAAAATCATCACTAAACACTAATCGCTAACCCCTAATCGCTAATCACTAACCACCACTTCTTTCTCCATTATTCATTAAATTAAAGTATGACGATAAGGTTAAATAAAGTAACAAGAGATTTAAATGTAGGAATCACGACGGTAGTTGAGTTCTTGCAAAAGAAGGGATATACCATTGAAGCAAATCCCAATACGAAGATTACCGACGAGCAGTACGACTTGCTTGTGAAAGAGTTTAGTACAGATAAGGATCTTAAATTGAAAACGGAGCGTTTCATTCAGGAACGTCAGAGTAAGGAACGCAACAAGGCATCGGTGGCTATTGACGGTTATGACAAGGAAGCACAGGAAAAGCCGAAAACTGAAGAGGTGGTAAAGGCTGTGGTTCCCGAAGATGTACGTCCGAAGTTTAAGCCTGTCGGGAAGATTGATTTGGATAAACTGAGTCGCAAACATACTGTGGAAAAAGAGGAAGAAGCGGTGGAACCGGAGATGCCGGTGGTTGAAGAAGTAAAGGCGGAAGAACCTGCACCTGTTGTTGAGGCTCCGAAACCGGAACCCGTCCCCGAACCTCAGCCCGAGCCGACACCTGCTCCGGTGGTTGAACCTGCTCCGGCGGCAGAAGAAGAAAAAACAGCGCCGGTGGCTGCAGAACCCGTACCGGTTTCTAACGCGGAGCCTGCTCCCGCTGCAACCGAAGAAGCTGTTTCGGAAAATAAAGAAGAAAAAGAAGAAATATTCAAAATACATCAGCCTGAGTTTGTATCGAAGATTAACGTCATCGGACAAATAGACCTCGCTGCGCTGAATCAGTCTACACGTCCGAAGAAGAAATCGAAAGAGGAAAAGCGGAAAGAGCGTGAAGAAAAAGAAAAGCAGCGCCAGGATCAGAAGAAGCTGATGAAGGAAGCCATTATCAAGGAGATTCGTCGTGACGATAATAAGACGAAAGATGGCAACGATGCCAACGGCAAGAAAAAGCGCGTCCGCATTAACAAGGAAAAGGTGGATATCAACAATGCATCCAACTTCCAGCGTGGCGGAAACGATCGTCTGAAAGGCGGCCAGCAAGGGGGTAATAACCAACAAGCCGGTAAGAACAAGAATAAAGACCGCTTCAAGAAACCTGTAATCAAGCAGGAAGTAAGTGAAGAGGATGTGGCAAAGCAGGTAAAGGAAACTTTGGCACGCCTCACTTCCAAAGGCAAGAATAAGGGTGCGAAATACCGTAAGGAGAAACGTGACATGGCATCCAGCCGTATGCAGGAGCTGGAAGACCAGGAAATGGCGGAAAGCAAGATATTGAAGCTGACCGAGTTCGTGACTGCCAATGAGTTGGCGAGCATGATGGATATTTCCGTTACGCAGGTTATCGCTACTTGTATGAGCATCGGTATGATGGTTTCCATCAACCAGCGTCTGGATGCGGAAACAATCAATCTGGTAGCGGAAGAATTCGGTTTTAAGACAGAATATGTAAGTGCGGAAGTGGCTCAGGCAATCGTTGAGGAAGAAGATGCCGAGGAAGATTTGCAGCCTCGTGCTCCGATTGTAACGGTGATGGGTCACGTAGACCACGGTAAGACCTCGTTGCTCGACTATATCCGTAAGGCAAATGTTATTGCCGGTGAGGCGGGTGGTATCACGCAGCATATCGGTGCTTACCACGTGACATTGGAAGACGGACGCAAGATTACGTTCCTCGATACTCCGGGTCACGAAGCGTTTACCGCCATGCGTGCCCGCGGTGCCAAGGCAACGGATATCGCCATCATCATTGTGGCTGCCGATGACAACGTGATGCCGCAGACCAAAGAAGCCATTAACCATGCCATGGCTGCCGGTGTGCCTATCGTATTCGCTATCAATAAGATTGATAAGCCGACTGCCAATCCCGATAAGATTAAGGAAGAACTGGCTGCCATGAACTTCCTCGTTGAGGAATGGGGCGGTAAGTACCAGTCTCAGGATATTTCAGCCAAGAAAGGTATCGGCGTAAGCGATTTGATGGAGAAAGTATTGCTGGAAGCCGAAATGCTGGAACTGAAAGCAAACCCCGACCGTCGCGCTACCGGTTCCATCATCGAGTCCTCATTGGATAAGGGTCGTGGTTATGTGGCTACGGTACTCGTGTCCAACGGTACTTTGAAGATGGGCGATATTGTACTCGCAGGTACAAGCTACGGTAAGGTGAAAGCCATGTTCAACGAACGTAACCAGCGCATGAAAGAGGCAGGTCCTTCGGAACCGGCTTTGATTCTCGGTTTGAACGGTGCACCGGCTGCCGGAGATACGTTCCATGTAATCGAAACCGAACAGGAAGCCCGTGAAATTGCCAACAAGCGCGAACAGTTACAGCGTGAGCAAGGTCTGCGTACACAGAAGATGCTGACGCTGGATGAAGTGGGCCGCCGTTTGGCATTGGGCGACTTCCACGAACTGAATATCATCGTGAAAGGTGACGTGGACGGCTCCGTTGAGGCGTTGAGCGACTCGTTGATTAAGCTGTCTACCGAACAGGTACAGGTAAACGTTATTCACAAAGGCGTCGGCGCTATCTCCGAATCGGATGTATCTCTGGCTGCCGCTTCGGATGCGATTATCGTAGGATTCCAGGTTCGTACTTCGGGCGCTGCCGCCAAACTGGCAGAGCAGGAAGGTGTGGACATCCGCAAGTACTCTGTCATCTACGATGCCATTGAAGAGGTGAAGGCTGCCATGGAAGGTATGCTGGCGCCGACTTTGAAGGAACAGGTGACGGCAACTATCGAGGTGCGCGAGGTATTCAACATTACCAAAGTGGGTCTTGTGGCAGGTGCCATGGTGAAGACCGGAAAGGTGAAACGCAGCGACAAGGCTCGTCTGATTCGCGACGGTATCGTAATCTTTACGGGAAACATCAATGCATTGAAGCGCTTCAAGGACGATGTGAAGGAAGTTGGAACGAACTTCGAATGTGGTATCAGCCTGACAAACTGCAACGACATCAAGGTAGGAGACATCATCGAATCTTACGAAGAAGTGGAGGTAAAGCAGACTCTGTAAGCAATATATAAAAAATCTTCAGGCGCGGATTACACGGATTTCACGGATTGGTTAAGAAAAACCGTGTTTGTCCGTGTAATCCGCGCCTTTTTAATATAGTTATGGCTGTTGTAGATAGTATAATCTTGGTAATAATCGGTGCCGGAGCGCTTGTAGGTTTTATAAAAGGTTTTGTAAAGCAGTTGGCTACCTTGTTGGGACTGGTTGCCGGTCTGGTAGCGGCAAAGGCTTTGTATGCTTCCGTTGCCGAGAAAGTGTTTTCCAGGATTACCGATTCAATGACAGTGGCGCAAGTGCTGGCATTCATTGCTATCTGGGTAGCAGTGCCTCTGGCTTTTGCGTTGATAGCTTCGCTGCTGACGAAGGCGATGGAAGCCGTGTCGCTCGGTTGGCTGAACCGTTGGCTGGGTTCCGGGCTGGGAGCGCTGAAAGCACTTCTGCTGGTGAGTTTGCTGGTGGGCGTTATCGAGTTTATAGATTCGGACAATACGCTGCTCAGTCAAACAAAAAAGAAAGAATCGGTGTTATATTATCCCATGAAGTCATTTGCCGGAATATTCTTTCCTGCAGCAAAGGCTGTTACGGAACAGATTGTGAATGGAGATGTGGTTTGATTCGTAACTTGTAATTTTATAATTATAGAAACAATGCAACAAGAAGAACCCAATAAATATGTAAAGGAACTCACTCAGGAGAAGTACAAGTACGGTTTTACGACCGACGTGCACACAGACATCATCGAGCGTGGTTTGAATGAAGATGTGGTGCGGCTGATTTCCGAGAAAAAAGGAGAACCCGAGTGGTTGCTGGAGTTCCGCCTGAAAGCGTACCGCCATTGGCTGACGCTGGAGATGCCTGCATGGGCGCATCTCCGTATTCCTGAAATAGACTATCAGGCTATCTCATACTATGCCGACCCTACCAAGAAGAAGGACGGACCCAAGAGCATGGACGAGGTAGACCCGGAACTGGTCAAGACATTCAATAAACTGGGCATTCCTCTGGAAGAGCAGATGGCACTTAGCGGTATGGCGGTGGATGCCGTGATGGACTCTGTATCCGTAAAGACTACCTTTAAGGAGACGCTTATGGAGAAAGGTATCATCTTCTGTTCGTTCAGCGAAGCAGTGCGCGAACATCCTGATTTGGTACAGAAGTACTTGGGCTCGGTGGTGGGCTATCGCGACAACTTCTTTGCGGCACTGAACTCTGCGGTGTTCTCCGACGGTTCTTTCGTCTATATCCCGAAAGGGGTACGTTGTCCGATGGAGCTGTCCACTTACTTCCGTATCAATGCCCGCAATACCGGACAGTTTGAAAGAACGTTGATTGTGGCGGATGATGATTCATACGTTTCCTACCTGGAGGGATGTACGGCGCCGATGCGTGACGAAAACCAACTGCATGCCGCCATTGTGGAGATTGTGGTGCACGACCGTGCGGAAGTGAAGTACAGCACTGTCCAGAACTGGTATCCGGGTGATGCCGAAGGCAAAGGCGGCGTGTATAATTTCGTAACGAAACGCGGACACTGCAAAGGGGTAAATAGCAAACTGTCCTGGACGCAGGTGGAAACCGGTTCGGCCATTACCTGGAAATATCCGTCCTGTATCCTTTCGGGCGATAACTCTACGGCAGAGTTTTACAGCGTGGCGGTAACCAATAATTACCAGCAGGCAGATACCGGTACGAAGATGATTCATCTCGGAAAGAATACCCGCAGCACTATCGTCAGCAAAGGTATCTCCGCCGGACGGAGCGAGAACTCTTACCGCGGTCTGGTGCGCGTTGCCCAAAAAGCGGACAATGCCCGCAACTATAGCCAGTGCGACTCCTTGCTGCTGGGCGATAAGTGCGGTGCGCATACGTTCCCTTACATGGATATTCATAACGAGACGGCCATTGTAGAGCACGAGGCAACCACCAGCAAGATTAGCGAAGACCAGATATTCTATTGCAACCAGCGCGGTATCTCTACGGAAGATGCCGTAGGACTGATTGTGAACGGTTATGCAAAGGAGGTACTCAATAAGCTGCCTATGGAGTTTGCCGTAGAGGCGCAGAAATTGTTGGCGATTTCACTCGAGGGAAGCGTAGGATAGCTATTGGAATTCAAAATTAAAAATTAAATATCATGTTAGAGATAAAAGACCTGCATGCCAGCATCAATGGCAAAGAGATATTGAAAGGCATCAACCTTACGATCCGCGATGGTGAGGTGCATGCCCTGATGGGACAGAACGGAGCCGGAAAGAGTACACTGAGCAATGTGCTGGTGGGACATCCTGCATATGAGGTGACACGCGGTACGGTAACTTTCAACGGCAAGGACCTTTTGGCTATGAGTCCTGAAGACCGTGCGCATGAAGGTATTTTCCTTTCGTTCCAGACACCGGTGGAGATACCGGGAGTTTCGATGGTGAACTTTATGCGTGCCGCTGTCAACGAACAGCGTAAATACCGTCATCTGCCCGCCCTGTCTGCTAGCGAATTCTTGAAACTGATGCGCGAGAAACGCGCCATTGTCGAACTGGACAACAAACTTGCCAACCGTAGCGTGAACGAAGGCTTCAGCGGCGGTGAGAAGAAACGTAACGAAATCTTCCAAATGGCTATGCTGGAACCTACTTTCGCCATTCTCGACGAAACGGATTCCGGTCTTGATGTAGATGCTTTGCGCATTGTAGCCGATGGCTTCAACAAACTGAAGACTCCCCAGACCAGCGCAATGGTCATCACCCACTACCAACGCCTGCTGGACTATCTGAAACCGGATACCGTCCATGTACTGCTTGGCGGACGCATCGTGAAGACAGGCGGCCCCGAACTGGCTAAGGAGATTGAAGCACGCGGCTTCGATTGGATTAAGAAAGAAGCGAGTGAATTATAAATTATGGATTATGAATTATGAATTATCCTGCGGCATGATGATGCGCAGCCCGTTCATAATTATAATTCAAAACTCATAATCAGATAACATGAGTGTAGAGCAACAATATATAGACCTTTTCTCCCAAACGGAGGCGATGATATGCCGTCATAGCGCCGAAGCGCTGAATGCTCCGCGTGCCGCTGCATTTGCCGACTTCGAGCGGCTTGGCTTTCCTACCCGTAAGACGGAGAAATATAAATATACCGATGTCAGCAAGTTCTTTGAACCCGATTACGGACTGAACCTGAACCGGTTGGAGATTCCGGTTAATCCCTACGAAGTATTCAAGTGCGATGTGCCGAATATGAGCACTTCCCTTTACTTTGTTGTGAATGATGCTTTCTATAACAAAGCTTTGCCGAAGTCTCATTTGCCTGAGGGCGTTATCTTCGGTAGCCTCAAGGAAATGGCGGAACAGCGTCCGGAGCTGGTGAAGAAGTACTACAGTAAGCTGGCAGATACTTCCAAAGATGGAGTGACGGCTTTCAATACTGCCTTTGCGCAGGACGGCGTATTGCTGTATGTTCCCAAGAACGTGGTGGTGGAGAAACCTATCCAGTTGGTGAACATTCTGCGCGGTGATGTCAACTTTATGGTGAACCGCCGTGTGCTTATCATTTTGGAAGAGGGTGCGCAAGCCCGTCTTCTGGCTTGCGACCACGCCATGGACAGTGTGAATTTCCTTGCTACGCAAGTGGTAGAGGTATTTGTCGGGGAGAACGCCACTTTCGACTTCTATGAACTGGAAGAGACGCATACCAGTACGGTACGCATCAGCAGTTTGTATGTCAGACAAGAAGCTAACAGCAACGTTTTGCTGAACGGAATGACTTTGCATAACGGTACTACCCGTAATACAACCGAAGTTACGCTTGCCGGCGAAGGTGCTGAACTGAACCTTTGCGGGATGGCTGTTGCGGATAAGAACCAGCATGTGGACAACAATACCACCATAGACCATGCAGTGCCCAACTGTACCAGCAACGAACTCTTTAAGTATGTGCTCGACGACCAGTCTGTCGGTGCTTTTGCAGGTCTGGTACTGGTACGTCCGGGTGCGCAGCATACGAGTTCCCAGCAAACGAACCGTAATCTTTGCGCCACTCGTGAAGCGCATATGTATACCCAGCCGCAACTGGAGATTTATGCCGATGATGTGAAGTGCAGTCATGGTGCTACGGTAGGCCAGCTCGATGAAAGTGCCCTGTTCTATATGCAGCAGCGCGGCATCTCCGTGCATGAGGCACGTTTGCTGCTGATGTTCGCTTTTGTAAACGAGGTGATTGACACAATCCGTCTGGATGCCTTGAAAGACCGTCTGCACCTGCTGGTGGAGAAACGTTTCCGCGGTGAGCTGAACAAATGCCGCGGGTGTGCAATATGTAAATAATGGAGAATTATGAATGAAGAATTGCCATGCGGGTACTGATGCTGCGCAGCTTATTCTTCATTCATAATTCATAATTTAAAAGATATGGACCTTCAAAAGATAAGAGCTGATTTTCCGATACTTTCCCGTGAGGTATATGGTAAGCCGTTGGTTTACTTTGATAACGGTGCGACTACGCAGAAACCCCGTCAGGTGGTGGATGCCATTACGGATGAGTACTATTCGGTCAATGCCAATGTGCATCGCGGTGTGCATTTCCTTTCGCAGCAGGCTACGGAGTTACACGAGGCATCTCGCGAGACGGTACGGAAGTTCATCCATGCCGGCAGTACGAATGAAATCATCTTTACCCGCGGCACGACGGAAAGTATCAATCTGTTTGTGTCCAGCTTCGGTGAAGAGTTTATGCAGGAGGGGGATGAGGTGATTCTCTCCGTCATGGAACATCACAGCAACATCGTTCCCTGGCAATTGCTGGCTGCCAAAAGAGGGATTGCCATTAAAGTTATCCCGATGAATGACAGAGGCGAACTTTTGTTGGACGAGTACAAACAGTTGTTTTCCGAACGCACGAAGATTGTCAGCGTAGCCCATGTATCCAATGTGCTGGGTACGGTGAATCCCGTAAAGGAGATGATACGCTATGCCCACGGGCAAGGCGTTCCCGTGCTTGTGGACGGAGCCCAGTCCATTCCGCATATACCGGTGGATGTGCAGGATTTGGATGCGGATTTCTACGTTTTTTCCGGTCACAAGGTGTACGGCCCTACCGGTGTGGGTGTGCTTTACGGTAAAGAAGAATGGCTCGATAAGATGCCCCCCTATCAGGGTGGCGGCGAAATGATACAGCACGTATCGTTCGAACGGACTACCTTCAATGAACTTCCTTTCAAGTTCGAGGCGGGAACACCCGATTATATCGGTACGACAGGGCTTGCCAAAGCGTTGGATTACGTTTCTGCCATCGGCATGGAGAAGATTGCCGCCCATGAACATGAACTGACTACATATGCCATGGCACGTTTGAAAGAGCTTTCCGGTATGCGCATCTTCGGTGAGGCCGAAGAGAAAGGGAGTGTCATCTCTTTCCTCGTAGGCGATATTCACCATTTCGATATGGGCACTTTGCTCGACCGTCTGGGCATTGCCGTACGTACGGGGCATCACTGCGCACAACCGTTGATGCAGCGTCTCGGCATCGAAGGAACGGTGCGTGCTTCATTTGGCCTGTATAACACGAAAGAGGAGATAGATATATTGGTAGCGGGCATAGAGCGTGTGAGCCGTATGTTTTGATGCTTGCCGGATGAAATTGCGTATTTAATTTTTTTTTTTGACTATTGCTGCAACTTTTCTTCCTCTTTGTGCGTCTGATAAGTTGCAGCTAACTTAAAAATAAAGATTATGTTAATAACAACGACTTCAGTGATTGAGGGTGCAAAGATAACCCGTTATTATGGCATCGTATCCGGTGAAACAATTATCGGTGCCAATGTATTCCGTGACTTTTTTGCCAGTATCCGCGATGTGGTAGGCGGACGCAGCGGTTCGTACGAGGAAGTGCTTCGTGAGGCTAAAGATACGGCGCTTCGCGAGATGCAGGAACAAGCCCGTTTGTTGGGCGCTAATGCAGTGATTGGCGTTGACCTTGATTACGAAACGGTAGGCGGCAGCGGCAGTATGCTGATGGTGACTGCTTGCGGTACGGCTGTGACAGTAGAATAAAGAGAGTGCGGCAAAATAAAAACGCTTGCGGTTTATTTCTTTCAGGCACGGAATTACACAGGATTTCACGGATTAACTTTATTCTTTTCCGTGAAATCCTGTGTAATTCCGTGTCTGAAGGAAATCATCAAGTACGTTCTGATATATTCTTTTGTTTTCCAGTCTTTGGCATAAATTCGGTTAATCGTTTGCTTATTTCATTTCAAATCAATACTTTTAAGCTTTCGTTCAACCTTTTAATACGATTTATGCTATGGACCAATTGCTTTTCTGGCTGGTACCGGCCGCTTCCGTTCTGGCGCTTTGCTTTGCCTGGTATTTCCATCGTCAGATGATGAAAGAGAGTGAGGGAACTCCTCAAATGGTTAAGATTGCCGCTGCTGTGCGCAAAGGCGCCATGTCCTATCTCCGTCAGCAATATAAGATTGTGGGATGGGTGTTTCTGGGACTGGTGATTCTCTTCTCGATTATGGCTTACGGTTTCGGAGTGCAGAACTCCTGGGTTCCGATAGCTTTCCTCACAGGCGGATTCTTCTCCGGCCTTTCCGGATTTCTCGGTATGAAGACGGCCACGTATGCCTCGGCGCGTACGGCAAACGCCGCCCGTAACTCATTGAATGCAGGTTTGCGCATCGCTTTCCGCAGCGGTGCGGTAATGGGGCTGGTTGTAGTGGGGCTTGGCCTGCTCGATATTTCCTTCTGGTATCTGCTGCTCAATGCGGTTATCCCTGTGGATGTGATGACACCCACTCATAAACTTTGTATTATCACCACTACGATGCTGACGTTCGGTATGGGAGCTTCCACACAGGCGTTGTTTGCACGCGTGGGTGGCGGTATCTATACGAAAGCCGCCGATGTAGGTGCCGACCTTGTGGGCAAAGTGGAAGCCGGCATCCCCGAAGACGATCCCCGCAATCCTGCAACCATTGCCGACAATGTAGGCGATAACGTGGGCGATGTTGCCGGTATGGGGGCCGACCTTTACGAGAGTTATTGCGGCTCCATTCTTGCTACGGCGGCTCTTGGCGCAGCCGCTTTTATCCATTCGGGGGATACGCTGATGCAGTTCAAAGCCGTCATTGCCCCGATGCTGATAGCCGCTGTGGGGATTATCCTTTCCATTATAGGCATCTTCTCCGTGCGTACCAAGGAGAATGCCGGGATGAAAGACCTGCTGAACTCCCTTGCTTTCGGTACGAACCTGAGTTCGGTGCTGATAGTCGTTGCCACTTTCCTTATCCTTTGGCTGTTGAAGCTGGACAACTGGGTGTGGATATCCTGCTCGGTGGTTGTGGGGCTGGTGGTAGGCATCGTTATCGGTCGTTCCACGGAATACTATACTTCCCAATCCTACCGTCCTACCCGGAAACTGAGTGAGAGCGGCAAGACGGGGCCGGCTACTGTCATTATCTCGGGTATCGGTCTGGGTATGCTCTCTACTGCCATTCCGGTAATTGCCGTAGTGGTGGGCATCATTGCTTCCTATCTTTTTGCTTCCGGTTTCGACTTTGCCAATGTAGGTCTGGGACTTTACGGCATCGGTATCGCTGCCGTAGGCATGCTTTCCACGTTGGGCATTACGCTGGCCACGGACGCTTACGGTCCTATCGCCGACAATGCCGGCGGCAATGCGGAAATGTCCGGTCTGGGCGAGGAGGTGCGTAAGCGTACCGATGCGCTCGATTCTTTGGGCAATACGACAGCCGCTACGGGTAAGGGCTTTGCCATCGGTTCGGCTGCATTGACGGGACTTGCCCTGCTTGCATCCTACATCGAGGAAATCCGTATCGGACTGACCCGTCTGGGCACTACCGACATCTTTGTGGGTGGTGAAGCGGTGTCCGTACAAGATGCCACTTTCTTCGATTTCATGCATCACTACGATGTAACGTTGATGAATCCCAAAGTTCTTTCGGGTATGTTCCTCGGTTCGATGATGGCTTTCCTGTTCTGCGGACTGACGATGAATGCCGTAGGTCGTGCCGCTGCCCATATGGTGGATGAAGTACGCCGCCAGTTCCGCGAGATAAAGGGTATCCTTACAGGTGAGGCCGAACCCGATTATGAACGTTGCGTAGCCATCTCCACGAAAGGCGCGCAACGCGAAATGGTAGTTCCCTCGCTGATAGCAATCATTGCTCCCATCCTGACCGGACTTGTCTTCGGTGTTCCCGGTGTGTTGGGACTGCTTATCGGCGGACTTAGCAGCGGATTCGTACTTGCTATCTTTATGGCGAATGCCGGCGGTGCGTGGGACAATGCCAAGACGTATGTCTAG
>ERZ1504691.329-NODE-329-length-15678-cov-5.652179_pt1 | contig 15678 bp, 10 predicted proteins | sample MGYA00572414_ERZ1504691 | MGnify/ENA primary metagenome ERZ1504691 (study PRJEB39906, sample SAMEA3182114) | gut metagenome | biome: human; feature: gut; material: Stool; isolation source: human stools | place: Canada | collected 2013-06-10 ...
GCAAGAACAAGTCGGTAGTCGCAATAGAAATCAAAAGCAATGCGGAAAAACGCACTGATGGTTTGGATAAATTCAAAGAACTTTTGAGTATTCAAATGCACAATCCATAATTTGATTCGAAAATGCAGATGCAAATCAAGCTAATCAGACGTTTTTTTACTAAAATCATCGCATTCTTTGCGACATTATAAGACTTCGCTTGGTGATACGATAATCATTAAGTATTTTTGCCGCAAATATTGCGACGTTATTCGTTGCTTAATGACGCATAAGATATGTTCGATGTATAAAAGAGGAGAATGTCAGATAATTAAAAGCAGGCTTGAAGAGCCAAGAAAGTTAATGATTATCCGCAATCATACCACCAAATGCTAATTTATAGATGCTTTCACCATAGGGGCGGACCCGTGTGTCCGCCTGATAACATTCACTTTATGCTTTCGAGCAGACACATGGGTCTGCCCATACGGTGGAAGCGTCATCCGTACCGAGAAATATACCGGCACATAAATTCCCATTTATCATCCGGTGATATATATGCGGATAATCATGAAAAGTTATAAGGTTGAGTTGATTGTATGAATCTTAAAAAAAATATAATTATGAAAGACCAAGAATTATACTTCCGGTATGATACATTATACATAACCGGTGACAGATATGAGTTCAAAAAGGTCAAGAAGCGGCCTTTAGGAATAAAACTTCGCAGATTCTTTAGTGTTAAGATAGTAGTGGTAGTTCTTTTTTTAGTTCTCTCTCCTAGTTTTATAGAACATCGTTTTAGCATCTATCCTCTTTTGGTATTTGTATGTCCTGTTGTTATAATTTTTAGTACGAGTTGTCATGAGATATACAAGGATATGGTACTCTGGAAGGAAGATATAATAAGCATGAAGGTAAAGGATAGACGATTGATTATTTTGTACAGGAATGAAAGCGGTGACCCTTCCAGATACGCCAAGGAACTAGAATTGCAGTCGGGCAGATATTCGTTGGAAGAACTTGGTGAGGCATTAGGATATGCTTTACGGTAGGTGTTTTTCCTTAGCTTGACGGTTGTGGGGCTTGCCTGCCCGAACCAACGGTCACGATCTTGGGAGTAATATGCAACGTAGACTATTTTCGGGCGAGCAAACCTCGCCCCTACAAGCAAAATAATAGCTGAATTTACTTTGCACCCCTGTAGCTCCTTTAACAACATGGTTATTGAGTTAGTACAATCCCGTGGATAGTATGCAATCCTCATATAAAAAAGAAAATAAACTGTCACATCCGTCACATCTGTCACATGGTAACTTATACACTTGAATCACAACGTGTTGCGATGGTGACGGATACGGTGACAGACTTTTGTCAATCTTGCACATATGCTACAGCCTCTTTTTACATGCATGATGTGGGTTGTTCCACTTGTTGGAACAGTTTGTTCCGCCCAGTGGAACAAATAGTTTCATGCTAATGGAACAAATTATTCCTATCAGTGGAACAACTTATTCCTATATGTAAAGACAGGTTGTACCATGCGCTAGAATTAATGGTTTCTATTAGAAAAACTCATTGTTCCAAATGGTGCAATACATTGTATCATAGCATATAATGGTCTGGATTATACCTGTCGCGAATGCATTCCTTCAATATCTTTCCGCTTCACCTCCCTATCGGAAACTCCTGTGCCCTTCGCGTCCTTTTTTTTGAAAGAAACCTTCCTGTATATTGCTTTGTTTCCCGATTTTATCCGTATCTTTATAGATTGGAAAAAACGAATAAATACACGATAAATGATAAAGATTACCCAGGTACGCGACGGCGGAAACCATGTAACCCAGAGCACTCTTACACTGGATGCATGGGTAGAAAGAATGAAAGAGGAGGTGAAAACCTGTCCCGTCACCATGTTCAGAAGCCAGTTGCGCCATTTCCTCCCCGGCGACCATTGCGAGGCGGCGGACAAACTGCCCAAGATGATGCCCGCCGCCGAGTTCCGCAAGACGGAGGGCGGACAGTGCATGAAGGCTTATAACGGATTGGTGGAATTGACCGTAGGCCCCTTGGCGGGCAGGGCGGAAGTGGAGCAGGTGAAACGGGAGGCATGGAAGTTGCCGCAGACGCGGTGCGCCTTTATGGGCGCCAGCGGACATTCGGTGAAAATCCTGGTGGCTTTCACCCGACCCGACAATACGCTGCCCCTTACCCGTGCGGAGGCGGAAGCGTTTCATGCTCATGCCTACATCATGGCGGTGAAGTGCTACCAGCCCCAGTTGTCATTCGATATCCGTCCCAAGGAACCTTTCCTGGAACAATATTCACGCCTTTCCTATGACCCCGATGTGCTTTACCGGCCGGACTCCGTGCAGTTCTACCTGTCACAGCCTATGGGGATGCCCGATGAAATGGCCTTGCATACCGAACCTGCTGTCTCCGGCCAGCGTCCTTTGGAACGTGCCTTGGGGAGTTATGAAACGGCAGATGCGCTCTCCATGCTGTTCGAGGCGGCCTTGAGGCAGGCTTACATTGATTTGGATAAGCCCGATCCGGCCGATGAAAAGTCCTCCTATAGCTGGGATACCCTTCTTTCGCAACTGGCGTTGAACTGTTTCCGGTCGGGCATTCCGGAGGAAGCGGTGGTCAGCAGGGCGCGTTTCCGTCATTTTGCACGCAAACCTTTGGAACTGGTGCGTCAGGTGGTACGGAATGTGTACAGCCGGCGTCAGGATTTCGGAAGCAAATGCGCTTTGAGCCGTGAGCAGCAATTGTCGGTCCTCATTGCCGAGTTTATGAAAAGACGTTATGAATTTCGCTTTAACGTGCAGACCGGCGAGGCGGAGTTCCGCGAGCGGCATTCCTTCTGCTTCCGCTTTCAGCCGGTGGACAAGCGTGCGCTGAACAGCATCGCCCTGGATGCACAGGCCGAAGGTATCCCCCTGTGGGACAGGGATATCAGCCGCTATGTGTATTCCAATCGTGTGCCGGTGTATAATCCGCTGGAGGATTTTCTGTTCAACCTTCCGGAGTGGGACGGACGCGACCGCATCCGTCCGCTGGCGCAGACCGTACCTTGTGACAATCCGCATTGGCCCGAATTGTTCCATCGCTGGTTTCTGAACATGGTGGCTCATTGGCGGGGAATGGACAAGCGCTATGCCAACAGTGTTTCGCCCCTGCTGGTGGGAGCGCAGGGAACGCGCAAGTCCACCTTTTGCCGCAGCATCATGCCGCCTTCCGAATGTTCCTACTATACGGACAGCCTCGATTTCTCACGCAAGAAAGATGTCGAACTAAGCCTGAATCGCTTCGCGCTGATCAACATTGACGAGTTCGACCAGGTGAGCGCCACACAACAGGGATTCTTGAAGCACATCCTGCAAAAGCCGGTGGTGAATGCGCGCCGGCCTTACGGCACATCGGTGGTGGAGATGCGCCGCTATGCTTCGTTCATTGCCACCAGTAACCACAAGGATTTGCTGACCGATCCTTCGGGCAGCCGCCGCTTCATCTGCATTGAGGTGAAGGGGGTGATTGATACCTCGCGTCCCATAGACTACGATCAGTTGTATGCACAGACCATGCACGAGCTGGCGCACGGCGAGCGTTACTGGTTTAATGATGCGGACGAGTATGTCATGACGGAGGCGAACCGCGAATTTCAGCAATATTCTCCTGAAGAGCAGTTCCTTTTCCGTTATTTCCGCATGGCGGAAGCGGGGGAAGAGGGCGAGTGGATGGCGCCTGCCGAAATATTGAAGATATTGCATCAGGAAGTGGATATTCCATTGAACGCCAAGAGGGTGGCGGCATTCGGACGAATTTTGAGGAAACAGGGTATTCCTTCACGGCATACACGTAAAGGCACTGTGTATCAGCTGGTAAGGGCATGATGAGGTCCGGAGGCGGCGGTGTGACAGATAAAAGTCCGTCACACCATCTGTCACACCATCTGTCACAGTGGTAAACTATTGTCGCACAATGTGTTGCATGCGGCTGTGACAGTGTGACGGATATTACCAGTTAAATTCATTTGTGTAGTAGTCGAATGACGGCTCTTCGCTGATGCCTCTCTGGCGGAACAGAAGGCGGATGGTCTGTTGGTCCTGTGGTGAAAAAGGGCGTTCCTTGCGGAAGCACCGGTAATACTGGCTTCTGCCCAGGTGGTTGATGATCATATTGCGCAGCAGGCTGCCTTCTTTGTAGGGCACATTGTCCAGCAGGTGGGTGACTCCCCATGCCATCCGCACTTTGTCGGTGGAACGGAACAGTTCACATTCTTCACCCTCCTTGGGATAACGGAGCGGGTTTACCACTTTGAGAAATAGATGTTCATCCGTATCCTGCAGGGCGGCAGTTCGTCTCAGGCAGTTTTGGGAACGGGGGCATGTGGCGTTAAGGCAGCGTGCGAAGTCTTTGGGCGCAAAGGGAAATTGCGGTTGTTTTTCCATGTTTCTTTTGTTTCTTTTGTTCAAAGTACAAATTTAATGAAAAACACTGGACCTGAAGAATAAAAGCGCTTCATTTGTTTCATGAACTCCCTGTTTTTTTGTAATTGTTTTATGTGAGCCATTTGGGGGACTGATTCTTTTTATTTCTGCAAAATTTCGTATTCTCTTAGCAAAAAAATATTCTATCGTTTTCCCATATTGAATAAAATGCGTATATTTGCACGCAATAAAATCTAAACGCATAAAGCCCTATGTCATTTATTGCAGATAAAATCGTAATGGACGGATTAACCTACGACGATGTATTGTTGATCCCCGCCTATTCTGAAGTTTTACCAAAAACAGTCGAACTCACGACTAAGTTCTCACGCAACATCGAGTTGAAAGTCCCTTTTGTGACTGCCGCTATGGATACGGTTACAGAAGCGAAAATGGCCATTGCCATTGCCCGTGAAGGGGGAATCGGTGTGATTCACAAAAACATGTCTATCGAAGAGCAGGCACGTCAGGTAGCCATAGTGAAACGTGCGGAAAACGGTATGATTTATGATCCTGTGACTATCAAGAGAGGATCTACTGTGAGAGATGCACTTGCGTTGATGTCTGAATATAGAATCGGCGGTATCCCTGTAGTAGACGATGAAAGATATTTGGTAGGTATTGTGACGAACCGTGACCTTCGTTTTGAGAAGGATATGGACAAACGTATTGATGAGGTAATGACGAAGGAGAATATTGTCACTACCAACCAGTCCACTGACATGGAGGCTGCCTCACGGATTCTGCAAGAGCATAAGATTGAAAAGTTGCCGGTGGTGGATAAGGAAGGTAAACTGGTAGGTCTTATTACTTATAAAGATATTACAAAAGCGAAAGATAAACCGATGGCTTGCAAGGATGCCAAAGGACGTTTGCGTGTGGCTGCCGGTGTAGGGGTTACTGCCGATACGCTGGACCGTATGCAGGCCTTGGTTGATGCCGGTGCGGATGCAATCGTTATTGATACGGCTCATGGCCACTCCATGTATGTGATCGAAAAATTGAAAGAAGCTAAGAAACGTTTCCCGAATATTGATATTGTGGTAGGTAATATTGCTACGGGCGAAGCTGCCAAAATGTTGGTGGAAGCCGGTGCGGATGGTGTGAAGGTCGGTATCGGTCCGGGTTCTATCTGTACTACCCGTGTGGTTGCCGGTGTGGGTGTTCCCCAGCTTTCTGCCGTTTATGATGTTGCCAAGGCGCTGAAAGGTACAGGTATACCTTTGATTGCTGATGGTGGCTTGCGTTATTCGGGGGATGTGGTAAAAGCTTTGGCTGCCGGCGGTTATAGTGTAATGATCGGTTCATTGGTTGCCGGAACGGAAGAGTCACCGGGTGATACGATTATCTTTAACGGACGTAAATTCAAATCTTATCGTGGAATGGGATCTTTGGAAGCTATGGAGAACGGCTCGAAGGATCGTTATTTCCAGAGCGGAACTGCCGATGTGAAGAAACTGGTTCCGGAAGGTATTGCAGCCCGTGTACCTTATAAAGGTACTTTGTATGAAGTGATTTACCAGCTGGTAGGTGGTCTTCGTGCGGGAATGGGATATTGTGGCGCTGCTAATATAGAACAATTGCATGATGCCAAATTCACCCGTATTACTAACGCAGGTGTATTGGAAAGTCATCCGCATGATGTGGCCATAACCAGCGAGGCTCCTAACTACAGCCGTCCTCAATAAAATGTATGAATGATGCCGCATAGAATGGTCGGTATTCTGTCACTTCTCCTTGTGTTCGCGTTGGAAATGCGGGCGCAAGGAGAAGTTGTGTTATCTATTGACGGTGAACCTGTAAAACGTTCCGAGTTTGAATATTATTTTCGTAAATCTTCTCATCGGATCCCGCTTTCTTTTCTACCTTCTTTTATCAACTATAAATTAAAAGTACGCTATGCACATGATATGGGAATAGATACGTTGTCTGTTTTCCGCAGGCAGGTGGACTGGTATCGGGGCAAACTTTTAAGAACTTATTTGGCAGATGCAGAAAAGGAGGAACAGGCTGCCCGCCGGTTATACCTGCAAGGTGAACAACGTTTGCAGGCAAATGATTGGATCAAAATTGCCCATATTAGCAAATATTTATCCCAGAATGCAAGCCGTCAGGAGGAAATGAGGGTGCGGCAGCAAATGGATTCGGTTTATGAAGCATTGCGGGAAGGCGCGGATTTTGCAACGCTGGCCCGCCGGTACTCGGATGATGAAGCTTGTAAAAATGTGGGAGGAGTGTTGCCGTGGATGCCTGTGAACAAGAATATGCAGGAATGGATAGACAAACTGGAATCTTTGGAAAGAAATAAGATTTCAGCTCCTTTTTATTCACCTATGGGCATTCATATAGTGAAATGGATAGACCGCAGGCAGGGTGTCAGTTTTGAAGAAAAACGGGAACAGTTATTGAATTATCTGGAGAAGAATGGCAATTGTACATGGAAGGAGCTTTCTGCAGGACAGAAGGAAGAACTGGAGTTCCGGGTGCGGGAATTGCAGGATGGTTTGCTTGCGGCTTATTTGTCGCAAAAATATCAATCGGGTGATGAAGCTTGGAATGAGGATGACCTGGAACGCTTCTTCAAGCAACATAAATCAGACTATGCCTGGGAATTGCCGCATTATCGGGGAGCAGTGATTCATTGTAAAGATAGAAAAACGGCTTCAGCCATTAAGAAACAATTGAAAAAAAAACCGGTATCCCAGTGGAAAGATATATTACATACACTGACCGGAGATGATGCTTCCTCCAAAGTTCGTATGGAAGCAGGTGTCTTTCAGATAGGGACCAACAGGTATATTGATAAATTGGTCTTTAAATGCGGTAGCTTTCAGCCTGAGCCGGATTTACCTTATACTTTTGTGATGGGAAAGAAGTTAAAGAAAGGTCCTGAAAGTTATGAGGATGTAAGAGAAGCGGTTGTCAAGGATTATCTGACTGTCTATGAGGATGCCTGGTTGAAAGATTTGAAGCGGAAATATAAGGTTGAAATTAACCAAGAGGTTTTAAAAACAGTTAATAATAACGGAAGTAATTAATTATTGCAGTATCTTCGTTCACTATTTTAATGTTATATGAATATCGTGAAAAACTGGGGGGTGTTACTTGTTATAGCAGGTGCTTTGTCGGGATGCGGCCAGGAGCACGACCATAAGGGGAGGACTCCTTTAGTGGAAGTTGCTGGTGAATATCTCTATAAAGAAGATTTGCAGGCGGCGTTGCCTTTCCATATTTCAAAAGACGATAGTGTCTTGTTTGCCGAGCACTATATAAAAAACTGGGTGGAGGATGTGCTGCTTTTTGATAAAGCGGAAGGAAATATTCCTGATAATGCAAAGATTGCCAAGTTAGTGGAGAACTATCGCAGGGCATTGATCATGCATACGTATCAGGAGGAACTGGTTAATCAGAAACTGGCCAATGAGATAAGTGATGAGGAAATCAGCACTTATTATGAGAAAAACAAGGAGTTGTTTCATACAGAACATCCTTTTGTGAAAGGGCTGTTTATAAAAGTCCCTCTTCATTCTCAGGATTTGGCAAGTGTACGCAAATGGTATAAAAAAAATAACCGGGATGCTATTGAGAGCCTGGAAAAATACAGTTTGCGCAATGCGGTGAGCTATGATTATTTTTATGACCGTTGGATGCCATTGTCCGATATTGCTGTCAAAATACCTTTGAAAGCGCTTGATACGGATGAGAACTATTTGGACAAGAACCGGAATATAGAGGTAAAAGACACGGCGTTTTGTTATTTCCTGCATGTAGAGGAATTCTTGGGTAAGGACCAACAGAGGCCGCTGGATTTTGCAAAGACGGAAATTAAGGAGATTTTAATAAACCTGAAGCGGGTTGAATTTATAAATAAAGTCAAAGAAGAGTTATACCGACACGCTTCGGACAGGAACAAGATTAATTACTATTATTTGAATTCAAATGAATAAATTGATGTGTACCAAAGTTTATGCACTGATGCTGATGCTGTTTGCCGTTGTTTCAGTATACGGGCAAGACAATGTGATAGACGAGGTTGTATGGGTAGTAGGTGATGAGGCCATTCTAAAATCGGACGTGGAGAATGAACGTCTGAATGCCCAGTATGAAGGCCGCAAGTTTGACGGTGATCCGTATTGTATTATTCCGGAGCAGCTTGCCATCCAGAAATTGTTTCTTCATCAGGCTGCTATTGATAGTATTGAGGTTTCCGAACAGGAAATTATCAGTGATGTGGAAAGACGTACAAATTGGCTGATTGATCAGATTGGTTCTAAGGAAAAAGTAGAAGAATATTATAATAAGACTTCTACACAAATACGCGAAATGCTCCGCGAGAATATACGTGATGGAAAAACGGTGCAGAAAATGCAGCAGCAGATTGTGGGGGATATCAAGATTACTCCGGCCGAAGTCCGTCGTTATTTCAAGGATCTTCCTCAAGACAGTATTCCTTTTATTCCTACTCAGGTAGAAGTGCAGATCATTACTATGGAACCTAAGATTCCGCAGGAAGAAATTGAGCGTGTGAAGAAGACTTTGCGTGACTATACGGAACGTGTTACTTCCGGTGAAATAGCTTTCTCCACTTTGGCACGTCTGTATTCGGAAGATGAAGGTTCGCGCCGCCGTGGTGGCGAACTCGGCTTTATGGGCAGGGCTGAGCTGGTACCTGAATATGCGAATGTGGCATTCAATCTGCAAGATCCTAACAAGGTATCCAAGATTGTGGAGTCTGAATTCGGCTTCCATATTATCCAGTTGATCGAAAAACGTGGTGACCGTATCAATACCCGCCATATCTTGTTAAAACCGAAAGTGGATGAAAAAGATCTGGAAGCAGCCTTGTTACGTCTGGATTCTATTGCCAATGATATCCGTAATGAGAAATTTACTTTTGATGATGCCGCTACTTATATCTCTCACGATAAGGACACGCGTAACAACCATGGTTTGATGGCGAATCCGCAGACTGGTACGGCGCGTTTTGAAATGCAACAATTGGCACAGGTGTCACAAGGGGCTGCAAAGATGGTGGAAGGCATGAATGTGGGGGAAATTTCCAAACCTTTTACCATGATTAATGCAAAAGGAAAGGAAATTTGCGCTATCGTGAAATTGAAAACCCGCTTGAACGGGCATAAGGCAACCATAACGGAAGACTACCAACGGCTGAAAGGCATCGTGATGGAAAAACGCAGCGAAGAAAAACTTGATAAGTGGATCAGGGATAAACAAAAACATACCTACGTGCGTATTAATGAGAAGTGGCAGAAATGCGATTTCAAATATCCGGGTTGGGTAAAGAAATAATGTAGTGTATAAAGTATATGCTTGGAAAAAGAAAGAATAAATACTCTTCGGGCAGGCATAGGATACTTGTGGTAAGTGTCCTGTGCCTGTTCGGCTTTTGCTTGCTGGCTCAGGTGAGACCGGCTAAAAAAGGGGAACAGAAACCGGCTAAAAGCAAGGTGTATCTGTTGCATTCGGATGTGTTGAAGAAAAGTCTGTTGAATCCGGACCCGGATGCACAGATTCTGATTGGAAACGTTGCGTTCCGTCACGACAGTGTATATATGTATTGTGACAGTGCCTGTTTCTATGAGAAAACGAATTCGCTGGAAGCTTTTGACAATGTGAAGATGGTGCAGGGGGATACCTTGTTTCTGTATGGGGACTATTTGTTTTATGACGGAAATACCCAGATTGCCCAGGTACGCTATAATGTACGCATGGAAAACAAGAATACGACTTTGTTGACGGATAGCCTGAACTACGATCGTATTTATAATTTGGGATATTACTTTGATGGCGGGACATTGATGGACGAGGAGAATGTATTGACTTCGGAATGGGGGGAATATAGTCCGGCTACCAAAATATCTGTGTTCAATTATGATGTGAAGTTGGTCAATCCTAAGTTTACTTTGACTTCCGATACATTACGATACAGCACAGCAACCAAAATAGCCAATATCCTTGGTCCGTCCGATATTGTCAGTGATGCTAACCATATTTATTCGGAATTGGGCTTTTATAATACTCAGATAGGGCAGGCGGAATTGTTGGACCGGTCCGTGCTGACCAATGAGGGGAAGCGTTTGACTGGAGACAGTCTGTTTTATGATCGTGTAAAAGGATACGGGGAGGCGTTTGATAATGTGATCATGACAGATACTGTAAACAAGAATATGCTGACTGGTGATTATTGTTATTATAATGAATTGACCAAGTATGCTTTTGCTACTAAAAAAGCGGTGGCAGTGGATTATTCACAAGGTGACAGCTTGTTTATGCATGCCGATACATTGCAAATGTATACCTACTATTTGAATACTGATTCTATGTTCCGGGAAACGCGGGCGTATCATAAAGTACGTATGTATCGCACGGATGTGCAGGGGGTATGCGATTCGTTGGTCTTTTCCTCCAAGGATAGCTGCCTGACCATGTATTATGACCCTATACTGTGGAATAACAACCAGCAGTTGCTGGGAGAGAAAATCATGATTTATATGAATGACAGTACGATAGACTGGGCACATATTCAGAATCAGGCTTTGTCTGTAGAACAACTGGATTCTACTAGTTATAATCAGGTGACAGGAAAAGAGATGAAGGCTTGGTTTCAAGGCGGTGAGATGCGCAAAGTAGATGTGATCGGTTCGGTTCGTCTGGTATATTATCCGATGGAAAGCGACAGTACACTGATTGGAATGAATGTTTCTGAAACCAGTCTGCTGAATATGTTTCTGGAAAACCGGAAGATGAAAAAAATGATTATGAGTCCGAAATCGAACGGTACTCTTTATCCTATGCTCCAACGTCCGCCGGAGAAGATGAAGTTGGATAACTTTGTGTGGTTTGACTATATCCGTCCGCTTGATAAAGAGGATATCTTTAAGTGGCGTGGAAAGAAAGCCGGTCAGGGGTTGAAGAAGAGTAACCGGAGCGCTGTTCCTTTGCCCAATCATAATTTATTTAATAAAAAGAAATAGCTATGGGAATGTTTAAGATGGAAAAGCCCCGCCGTTTCAACCATCAATATATTTATGTGGATGAACGGAAGGAGAAGCTGCAAAAACTGGAGGAGAAAGCCAAACGCGAGTTGGGTATGCTTCCTCCCAAAGAATTTTCTCCGGAAGATATCCGTGGAAAGTTCGTTCAAGGTACCAAGCATTTAAAACGCAGAAAAGAAAGCGGGCGTAAGCCGATGACTTATGGAGCTTTGTTTGTGGCCATTTTGGTTTTGTTGTATATTCTGCATTACCTGGTGACCGGTGAGTTTACTTTTTAATTACGTAAGTTTATAAGATATATGAGCGATATTATCCGTTTGCTGCCGGATTCCGTTGCCAATCAGATAGCAGCGGGAGAGGTGATTCAGCGTCCTGCATCAGTGATTAAAGAATTGGTGGAGAATGCTATCGACGCAGGTGCTCAGCACGTTGACGTGTTGGTAGTGGATGCAGGAAAGACTTCCATTCAGGTGATTGATGATGGAAAAGGTATGTCGGAAACAGATGCACGTTTGTCTTTTGAGCGCCATGCGACTTCTAAAATTCGTGAAGCTGCTGATTTGTTTGCTTTGCATACCATGGGATTTCGTGGAGAGGCTTTGGCTTCTATTGCTGCTGTGGCTCAGGTGGAGCTTCGTACTCGTATGGAAGGGGAGGAATTGGGAACGATGTTGACGATATCCGGCTCCAAGGTAGAGGGACAGGAGGCGGTTTCTTGCCCGAAAGGCAGTAGCTTCAGTGTGAAGAATTTATTCTTTAATGTGCCGGCGCGTCGTAAGTTCCTGAAGTCGAACCAGACGGAACTGAGTAATATATTGACGGAGTTTGAACGGATTGTATTGGTTAATCCGGAGGTGTCTTTCACTTTGCATCATAATGGGGCGGAACTGTTCAATCTTCCTGCACTTCAGTTGCGCCAGCGTATCATGGGAGTTTTCGGAAAGAAAATAAATCAGGAGTTGTTATCGCTGGATGTAGATACTACAATGGTCCGTGTTTCCGGGTTTGTAGGAAAACCTGAAACAGCCCGTAAGAAAGGAGCCCGCCAATATTTCTTTGTAAACGGGCGATATATGCGCCATCCTTATTTTCATAAGGCTATCATGGATGCATACGAGCAGTTGGTTCCCGTGGGTGAGCAAGTATCTTATTTCATTTATTTTGAGGTGGATCCTGCTAATATTGATGTGAACATACATCCTACTAAAACAGAGATAAAGTTTGAGAACGAGCAAGCCATCTGGCAGATATTGGCAGCTGCCGTGAAAGAAACTCTAGGTAAGTTCAATGCGGTACCTTCCATTGATTTTGATACGGAGGGAATGCCGGATATTCCAGCCTTTGATGCATCTCCATACACTGGTATACAGCCACCAAAGACGACTTATAATCCTGATTATAATCCTTTTAATGTTTCGGCTGCTCCTCCCTCTTCTTATTCAAAGCCTAGTAAGGACTGGGAACAACTGTATGCGGGGCTGGAACGTCATGCTTCTTCTCAAAACTTTCATCCTGACGAGAATGATTATAGGGCGGAAGAGGCTTCTCCTGCGGAGGAAAATCCCGGATTGTATGATCATGTGGAGGACTCTTCAGTCAGTGAGAAATCCGGCCAGCATTATCAGTTTAAAGGACGTTTTATTTTGACTTCTGTAAAGTCCGGCTTAATGATCATTGATCAGCAGCGTGCCCATATCCGTATTTTATATGACAAGTATATAGACCAGATAAGTCGTCGTCAAGGTGTTTCTCAAGGAATGCTGTTTCCGGATATTGTGCAGTTTCCGCTTTCCGAAGTGGCTATTTTGCAGGAAATTATGGAAGACTTGTCTTTCCTGGGATTTGAACTGACTGATTTGGGAGGAGGAAGTTATGCCATAAACGGTGTTCCTGCAGGTATTGAAGGCCTTAACCCGATAGACTTGATCCAAAATATGGTGCATACAGCTATGGAAAAAGGTGGCAAGGTAAAAGAAGAGGTGCAGAGTATTCTGGCATTGACTTTGGCTAAAGCGGCGGCAATTGTTCCCGGACAAGTGTTGACGAATGAGGAAATGACAGGTTTGGTGGATGGCTTGTTTGCTGTGGCTACTCCTAATTATACTCCGGATGGTAAAACGGTTCTTTCCGTGATTAATGAGGATGATTTGGAAAAACTGTTTAAATAATTTGCCAATGTGCTGGTTTGCCAATGTGCTGCTCTATGTCCGCATGGTAATTGACACATTGGCATATTGACACATTGTTACATTATAAAGAACGTGAAGATTCTTGAACTAAATAAAAACAAATTCAACACACCGTTATTCTTTGGCAGGACTTTTGTACTTTTGAAAACTCATTTGCCGTAGAAAGTTTTTTTGAGTAAGGACTTTGGGCAGACAATAAACTATTATATGAAAATAACATTACTTAGCTTGGTCCTGTGCCTGCTTTGTTCTTTGAATATGGCGGCACAAGGAAGTGACATAGGTAGTAATCCTGAGGATACCACCATCCATCAACTTTCAAAAAAAGAATTAAGACGCCGGAAGGTGGCTAAGCGCAATATACATTATAATATATTGGGAGGACCGAGTTATACTCCGGACTTTGGTGCGTTAATAGGAGGTAGTGCTCTTGTTACATTTCGTATGAATCCGTCGGATACCTTGCAGAAACGTTCTGTGTTGCCGATGGCTGTTGCGGTAATGTTCGAGGGGGGCTTGAATCTGATGGTGAAGCCTCAGTTGTTTTTCAAAAATGATAAATTCCGTATTTTTGGAAAATTCACTTACAAGAATACATTGGAGAATTTTTATGGTATCGGCTATGCTACCAATAAGCATTATGAGCGCAGTGACTCTACCAGTGAATATCGTTATAGCGGTTTTCAGATTAATCCGTGGTTTTTATTCCGTTTGGGTAAAAGTAATTTCTTTGCCGGTCCCCAGATTGACTTGAGTTATGATAAAATATCCGAGCCTGCCAAGTATTTGGTAGATCAGCCTGATTACAAAAGGTTGGGAGGCACTGCTCACGGATATTCCAATTTCAGTTCGGGAGTGGGATTTCTGCTGACTTATGACAGCCGGGATATTCCTGCCAATGCTTATAAAGGCATTTATCTGGATTTTCGTGGGCTGATGTACCAGAAGTTTTTGGGAGGAGATAATAACTTCTACCGCTTGGAAGTGGACTACCGCCAATACAAAAAGGTAGGAAATAGAAAAGTTATAGCTTGGACTGCCCAAACCAAGAATGTGTTTGGGGATGTTCCTATGAACCAATATGCTTTAAGTGGCACTCCTTTTGATCTTCGTGGATATTATATGGGGCAGTATCGTGATAAATCCTCTCATGTGGTGCTTGCCGAATATCGTCAGATGTTCAATACGGATAAAAGTACATGGGTAAAGCGTATGTTGCATCATTTGGGTTTTGTTGCATGGGGAGGGTGCGGTTTTATGGGGCCTACCATGGGTAAGATTGAAGGAGTGCTTCCTAATGCCGGTGTGGGACTTCGTATCGAGGTGCAGCCGCGTATGAATGTACGTCTGGATTTCGGACGTAATTTTGCCAATGACCAAAGTTTGTTCTATTTCAATATGACAGAAGCATTTTAATGGAAGTAAACACTATGCAGACTGAATATATATTAAAAGCGATGGATGCGGCTTTAGCTGCCGGTAAGGAAATTCTGAACGTTTATAATGATCCTTCTTCTGATTTTCAGGTTGAAAGGAAAGCCGATAATTCTCCACTGACTCTTGCAGACCGTAAGGCGCATGAAACCATTATGACTTATTTGCAGGAAACAGACTATCCGGTATTGAGTGAGGAAGGAAAGCATTTGCCTTACGAGAAACGGGCGAAATGGGATACGCTGTGGATAGTCGATCCCTTGGATGGAACAAAGGAATTTATAAAACAGAATGGAGAGTTTACTGTCAATATTGCGTTGGTAGAGAAAGGAATTCCTGTTTTTGGAGTGATTTATGTTCCTGTCAAAGAGACGCTTTATTGGGGTGAAGTGGCAACCGGCGCTTATAAAATGGAAGGAGTAACCGGACGTGCAGACCGTTCACTGGAAGAAATGAAGGCATCGGCATTTCGTATGCCGTGTGCCGGAACGCATGAAACTTTTGTTCTGGTCGCTTCCCGTTCCCATCTGTCGGCCGAAACGGAAGAGTATATTGAGGAAAAGCGAA
>ERZ1504691.335-NODE-335-length-15475-cov-4.059274_pt1 | contig 15475 bp, 10 predicted proteins | sample MGYA00572414_ERZ1504691 | MGnify/ENA primary metagenome ERZ1504691 (study PRJEB39906, sample SAMEA3182114) | gut metagenome | biome: human; feature: gut; material: Stool; isolation source: human stools | place: Canada | collected 2013-06-10 ...
TATTAAGCAGATTAAGAATATGAAAAGGTTATTCATTCTCACAACCTTTCTTCTCGGCATCAGTCCCATTTGTTTGAATGCACAGGAACTCACGCTGGAAGAGTGTCAGCAGCAAGCCCAGGCGCATTATCCGCTGATTAAACGGTACGGACTGATTGAAAAGACGAAAGAATACAACATCTCTAACGCCGGCAAGGGTTATCTGCCACAGGTTTCATTGTCCGCTAAAGCCAGTTATCAATCGGATGTAACGGAAATACCCGTTGACCTGCCCGGAATTGATATTCGCGGCATACGCAAGGATCAATACCAAGCTATGTTGCAACTGGACCAAGTGGTATGGGACGGTGGTAACATCCGGGCACGGAAAGAGGTAACCCGTGCCACATCCGAAGTAGACAAACAGAAACTGGAAGTGGACATGTATGCCATCAACGAACGGGTAAACCAACTTTTTTTTGGCATCCTGTTATTGAAAGAGCAATTGAAGCAAAACCAGCTTATGCAGGAAGAATTACAAAGGAATTATGACAATGTTGCAGCATATGTAAAGAATGGCATTGCCAATCAAGCCGATTTGGATGCTGTAAAAGTGGAACAATTGAACAACATACAGCAACGTCATACTCTGGAAGCCACCTATCGTGCTTACGGCGAGATGTTGAAGATCATGATTAACCACCCTACTCCTTTAACCGAAAACACACTAAAGAAACCAGATGTAAATGCCTTATTATATAAAGGAGAAGCCTATTCTACAGAATTCATCCGACGTCCGGAACTTAACTTGTTTGCGGTACAGAACCAGCAACTGGAGGCGCAACGTAAACAACTTACCGCCAAGAACCTCCCCCGATTAGACTTATTCGTGCAAGGCGCATACGGCAACCCGGGACTGAATATGCTGAAAAATGAATTTTCGGCCTATTACGTAGCAGGCGTACGCCTTTCCTGGAACTTCGGCAACCTATATACTCGTAAGAATGAATCTCGCCAATTAATACTGAATCAACAGGATGTGAACGTACAGAAAGAAACGTTCTTGTTTAACACTCATCTGGAAATCACTCAAAACAACAGTGAAATTAAGAAACTGACGGAACTGATGAAGAACGATGAGGAGATTATCACCCTACGTAACAACATAAAAAAATCAGCCCAAGCAAAAGTTGCCAACGGAACACTGACCGTTACAGAAATGTTACGTGAAGTAACAGCCGAGAACATTGCCATGCAGGATAAAATCCTGCATGAAATTCAGTTATTGTCAGCCATTTACGAATTAAAATATACAACAAACCAATATGAGAACAAATAAATATATCTTACTTGCCGCCACTCTGCTCGGTTTATCCTCTTGCGGAAACAAGAGAGGCGACTATGATGCATCAGGTACATTTGAAGCTACCGAAGTAATTGTATCCTCCGAAGCCAATGGCAAGATCATGCAATTCAACATAGAAGAAGGACAGTTATTAAAGGCCGGGGAAGAAGTGGGGTGCATAGATACCTTACAACTCTATTTGAAAAAGATGCAGTTACTGGCCAGCGGTAAAGCGATAGCCAGCAAAAGCACGGACATCAATAAACAGATAGCTGCCACAAAAGAACAAATCGGCAAAGCCGAATATGAAAGAAAACGCACAGAAAACTTGCTGAAGGAAAATGCCGCCACCCAAAAACAAATAGATGATATTGACTCCCAGATTGCCGTTCTGAAAAAACAGTTGGAAGCACAGATCTCTACGCTTCAGCGCGGCAATGCCAGTATCACAGAAGAAAGCTCGGCCTACGAAATACAAGTAGCCCAACTGGATGACCAGCTTCGCAAATGTCACATTACCAGTCCGATTTGCGGAACAGTACTGGCCAAATATGCCGAAGCCGGGGAACTGGCCACGCAAGGAAAACCTTTATTTAAAGTGGCGGATGTACAACATCTTTTTTTACGCGCCTATATCACCGCCGATCAATTATCCCAACTGAAATTAGGAGATAAAGTGTTTTCTGATTTAGGGAAAGATGACCGCCGGGAATACGAAGGGACAATCACCTGGATTTCAGACAAATCGGAATTCACCCCTAAAACAATCCAGACACGTGACGAACGCGCCAATCTGGTATACGCCACAAAGATAGCAGTAAAGAATGACGGATACATCAAGATAGGCATGTACGGAGAAATGAAGAAATAAATAAGACAATGGATTATATCGTTTCTGTCAAAGGAGTTAGCAAAAGCTACGGTGAAGTTCAAGCCCTGAAAGATGTATGCTTTGAGGTGAAACCGGGAGAAATCTTCGGGCTTATCGGACCGGACGGTGCAGGAAAGACTACTCTTTTCCGCATTCTCACCACATTGGTGCTAGCCGATGAAGGAAAAGCGGAAGTCTGCGGGCAGGATGTGGTGAAGAATTACAAAGAGATACGCCGGCAGGCAGGATATATGCCGGGACGTTTTTCCTTATACCAGGATTTGTCCGTAGAAGAGAATCTCACTTTCTTTGCCACGCTTTTCAATACCACTATCCGGGAGAACTACGCATTGGTAAAGGGTATCTACCAACAAATAGAACCTTTCAAACACCGGCGTGCCGGAAAACTATCCGGCGGCATGAAACAAAAGCTGGCTCTGAGTTGCGCATTGATTCACAGGCCTTCCATACTGTTCTTGGACGAACCTACCACCGGTGTGGACCCTGTATCCAGAAAGGAGTTTTGGGACATGCTGCTGAAATTGAAACAAGAAGGTCTTACCATCATTGCGGCAACACCTTACCTGAACGAGATGAAATGCTGTGACCGTATTGCATTTATCCGTGAAGGAAAGATTCAAGGCATTGACACTCCGGACCGTATTCTTCAACAGTTCAGTTCGATCCTTTCTCCTGAAGGGCTCTCTTTTAATGAGCCGCAAGTCACCGGGCGATACGCCATAGAAGTAGAAGGCTTGACCAAACAATTCGGCAATTTCACGGCAGTGGACCATATCTCATTCAAAGTGAGACAGGGAGAGATTTTTGGTTTCCTAGGTGCTAATGGTGCCGGAAAAACAACAGCCATGCGCATGTTATGCGGTTTATCACAACCTACCGGGGGAAAAGGTACAGTAGCGGGCTTTGACATAGCCACGCAATACGAGCAGGTTAAAAAGAAGATCGGATATATGAGCCAGAAGTTCTCACTGTATGAAGATTTAAAAGTATGGGAGAACATCCGGCTATATGCAGGGATTTATGGAATGAGTGACAAGGAGATCGCTGAAAAAACAGACAAGGTGCTGGAACAATTAGGGCTCTTGAATGAGAAAAACACATTGGTCCGGTCACTTCCCCTGGGATGGAAACAAAAGCTGGCTTTCTCGGTAGCTATTTTCCATGAGCCGAAGATCGTTTTTCTGGATGAACCGACAGGAGGGGTAGACCCTGCCACACGCCGTCAGTTCTGGGAATTGATTTATCAGGCGGCAGAACGGGGAATCACCGTCTTCGTTACCACCCACTATATGGATGAAGCGGAATACTGTAACCGGATTTCAATGATGGTGGATGGAAAAATCGAAGCACTGGACACCCCACAACGGTTAAAAGAACGGTTTCATGCCCAAGATATGGATGAAGTATTCAGACAGTTGGCACGCAAGGCTGTAAGAAGTTGAAAAAAAGATAAAGAAAAAAGAGAATGAAGCAATTTATATCATTCGTGCGAAAAGAATTCTATCACATTTTCCGGGACCTCCGGACGATGCTGATATTATTAGGTATGCCTGTCGTACAAATTATTCTTTTCGGTTTTGCCATCACCACCGAAGTAAAGAATGTAAAAGTAGCTGTGCTGGATTTCTCAAAAGATGTATCCACCCGGCAAATCATCGACAAACTGGATGCCAGTGACTATTTCAATGTCAACAAGATACTGTATGACAACAACGAGATAGAGGAAACACTCCGGAAAAGCAGTTCGGACCTGATCATTGTGTTTGAGGCTGGTTTCGATAACAATCTGCGGCATACCGGTAAAGCCCGAGTACAACTGATAGCCGATGCCACCGATCCCAACAATGCTACCATACTGACCTCTTACGCATCCAATATTATTGCAGATTATCAGCAAAGCCGGATCATGCAACAACAATCACCCATACAGATTATCCCCCAAATAAAGTTATTGTACAATCCGGGTATGCAAAGCGCCTACAATTTTGTGCCGGGAGTAATGGGATTGATTTTAATGTTGATATGCGCCATGATGACTTCCATCTCTATTGTCCGCGAAAAAGAAACCGGTACGATGGAAGTATTGCTGGTATCTCCCGTACGTCCGCTATGGATGATTATAGCCAAAATGGTACCTTACTTTGTGCTGTCATGCGTCAATCTGGTTACAATTCTGTTGCTGTCTGTTTATGTATTACATGTTCCGGTAGCAGGCAGTCTTTTTTCGTTGGCTTTGCTCTCATGGATCTTCATCGTAGTATCTCTGCTGTTGGGATTATTGGTTTCCACTATCGCCCGTACCCAAGTGGAAGCCATGCTGTTTTCGGGAATGGTACTGATGATGCCTACCGTTCTACTTTCCGGCATGATATTCCCCATCGAGAATATGCCTCTTCCTTTACAGCTGATTTCAAATGTCATCCCTGCCAGATGGTATATTGTCGGAATCAAGAAAATCATGATTGAAGGATTGGGTATCAGTTATGCACAGAGAGAAATGGGTATACTTATGCTGATGGCTGTTGTCCTTTTAATCATCAGCCTAAAAAAGTTTAACAAACGATTAGAATAAGTTCCGGAAGATATGATAAAGTATTTATTAGAAAAAGAATTCAAGCAGTTACTGCGCAACCCGATGCTTCCGCGGATGCTACTCGTATTTCCCTGTATTATCCTGCTGGTGTTGCCTTGGGCCGCAAACTTCGAAATCAAAAATATGAATCTCAGCATAGTGGATAATGACCGCAGCCCCTATTCTACCCGATTAGTACAGAAAGTGGGAGCTTCCGAATATTTTCATCTGATAGATGTATCAAACAACTATCAGGAAGCAATGCAATGCATTGAAAAAGGAGATGCCGCCCTCATTTTGGAAATCCCGCCACACTTTGAACGCGATTTGCTGAAAACCGGTGTAGCAAAAGTACTGGTTTCAGCCAACACCGTAAACGGAACGAAAGGAACGTTGGGAAGTTCCTACCTCAGTAATATAGTGAATGCCTATGCCACTGAAATCCGGATTTCCCATTCCGGCTCTATTTCTCCCTCCCCAGTGATAAAAATAGATACCCAAGGACGTTTCAACCCCTATCTGGATTATAAGGTATTTATGGTTCCGGCACTGATGGCGCAATTGTTGATGATGTTATGCGGCTTTCTGCCTGCTCTTAATATTGTGAGTGAAAAAGAATTCGGAACCATCGAACAAATCAATGTGACTCCTGTAAGCAAGTTCACTTTCATTCTGGCCAAGCTGATTCCTTACTGGGTAACCGGCATGCTGATCCTCACAATCAGTATCATTCTGGCATGGTTAGTCTATGGTCTGGTTCCGGCCGGTCATTTATGGCTGCTTTATTTCTTCGCATTGCTGTTCATTATCGTCATTTCGGGTATGGGACTGGTAGTTTCCAACTATTCCCGAACCATGCAGCAGGCCATGTTTGTCATGTTTTTCTTTGTGATTATCATCATGCTGATGAGCGGATTATTCACCCCCATCAACAGTATGCCCGAGTGGGCTCAAGCCATCACCATAGCCAATCCCTTGAAATATTTTATACAAGTGACACGTATGGTCTATTTGAAAGGAAGCAGATTCGATGACTTGATCATGCAATTTATTGCCTTGCTTTTTATGGCTATCATGTTGAACGGTTGGGCCGTGTTCAGTTATAAAAAGAACTCATAACAGATAAATCGGAACATTTGCTTGTTTATCATTGTTAATATCAGTAGCTTAGCAGCCTATTGCTAACCTGATTTTAATTATCTAAAAGAAAAAGTTATGAAATTCTTTATTGACACAGCTAATCTGGAACAAATTCGCGAAGCAAACGCATTGGGCGTACTGGACGGTGTAACTACTAATCCCTCTTTAATGGCTAAAGAAGGTATTAAGGGAGTTGAGAACCAACATAAGCATTACATCGAGATATGTAATATTGTGGATGGAGATGTCAGCGCCGAAGTCATTGCCACCAATTACGAAGGAATGATCAAAGAGGGTGAAGAACTGGCAGCCCTTAATCCACACATTGTAGTAAAAGTTCCTTGTATTGAGGACGGCATCAAAGCTATCAAATATTTCAGTAATAAAGGAATCCGTACCAATTGTACACTGGTTTTCTCTGCCGGACAGGCATTACTTGCGGCAAAGGCGGGGGCTACCTATGTATCTCCGTTTGTCGGCAGACTGGATGATATTTGCAATGACGGTGTAGGACTGGTTGCACAAATTGTAGAATTGTACCAAACTTATGACTACAAGACACAAGTTCTTGCCGCCTCCATCCGAAACACCTTACATATATTACAATGTGCGGAAGTGGGAGCAGATGTAGTAACCTGCCCGTTATCCGCCATTAAAGGCCTTCTAAACCATCCATTGACAGATATAGGATTAGAAAAGTTCCTGGCCGATTACAAAAAGGTTAACGGATAATAAAAAGCCTTCTCTCGCCATGAGGGAAGGCTTTTTACAACCATAACACAGAACTAATAATTTTCTGAATGTCGCTTATTATTAGCAAATAGTCGAATGGTGTTGTTTCATTCCAATTAAATTTATTCTTTTACTTTAAATAACATCAAGAATGATAAAAGGACATACCGACATAGACATCTGGAATACCGGCTTTTTCATTAACGCAGATTATTTTTCCGATGATTTCATTATTTATAATAATACGGGAAAAGATCTTACCCGCAAGACTCTTGCCCATCCTTTCTTTCACAACAATTCATATAAAACAACCTATACTTCATTTATACTGTGCCTTTCCGGAACTTCTGAAATAGAAATAGACTCCATCAACTATTCTACTAAAGAGAATACATTACTAATGATGGTGCCTAATCAAATAATTAAATATAATAAAATAAGCGAGGATTACAAAGCACATCTCATCATGATATCTAATAAATATTTTGATACCCGAGATAATTTTTATAAAATGATGTCTCTTTTAATTCCTCTAAAAAATCATCCATGTGTCAATTTGAATATCGCGGAAACAGATTTATTGAAAACATATCATGTATTGCTTTACAAAAAAATCAGTGAAGAAAATAATCTGTTTCGTGATTTTACCATACAATATCTGATACAAGCTACTTTCTACGAAGTATGCCAGCTCCTACTAAAGCATCTGGAAATAAAAAAGAAAAAACTGCCGCATAAAGAAGACATATTCAAACAGTTTTTAAAACTGGTAGAAACCCATCATTATAAAGAAAGAGACATTTCTTTTTATGCTGAGAAACTTTGTCTAACCCCTAAGTATTTATCTTCCATAATCCGGGATGTTAGCGGAGAACTGGCAGGAAACTGGATTGACAATTATGTAATTATTGAAGCAAAAGCCCTACTGATTTCTTCCAACCTTACCATTCAGGAGATTTGCTATAAACTGAATTTTTCTACTCCGTCCTCATTCACCCGTTTCTTTAAACGAATAACCGGTATGTCACCAAGAAAATTCAGAACACTAAAAGTTTTTCCCAACTTAATAGAATAAAAACATATAATATCTTGCCACCTGCCCTTATCTTCATGAATGAAGACAAGTACTTTTCCCACCTCGCCCGGTCTCTATTTGAACTTCAAATATCCTATGCGAGTATATTTTATTCCTTTGTTCTCATAATGAGAAAGAACTTTAGCCGATTTTAAATACAAACTTTCATGGACATTGATTTTTTTTGTATAACAGCTCAACATATCCGGTGACATACTGGAAGCCGCCGCCTTTATAATGAAAGTATAACGGTTGCCATCAGCATCAGCGGCAAGCACACTCTGGTCCACATAATATCCGGTTGTTTTGTATATGTCCAGTTGTAACCTTATCCCTAAGACTTCTAAACGCAAGTCGGATAGTTTTTCTCCCGGCTGACCGATAAAACGACTGCCAGCCGGCAAATGATGTTTTCTGATAACCGTTTCATAATGCACAGTAGCAAAAGCCTTCGCTAACATTGCCAGCTTCTTATCCCTAGGATTTCGGGCCTCAAATTTGTGTGCCAGCCAAAGTACATAGTTAGGATCAATGTAATAAACCTCCGCTAATCTTTTTCCACGATATTTTCCAAATGCGACTATATCCTCGGATATTCCATAATAAGGTTCAAAAAAAGTATTGTCTTTTACTTTCAGCAGGACGTTACAGTTCTGCAAATACTGAAAAGCACGTTCTGCCGCATCATTAAAAGTGACAGCCAGCGATTGAATAAACAAAGGGGAATAAATATTGTCCGGAAATATACGCCATAATGCATAATATGATCGGTAAGGGGTAGAAACACTGATTGCATAATATCCCGCATCTTCTCTACGGCCTTTATTGAAGTTATCTATTTTTTGGAAAACTCTCTCGGCCATAACATTAGTTATCTGATACAGAGTTACATCTCTATCCATAATTACCTCCTATCTTCATAAGGTAAAGATTTTCTTTTTGTAAATATAGTATTTTCTTACGAAACAGCAAGGGTTTTCACTATTTTTACATAAATTATTTTCCACAACACCAAGTAGAGAAAGCACCTTTTATAAAAGGTATATCAATAAAAAAAGTCTGTTTGCTTTTCCTTGCAAACAGACTTTTTTATTGATAAATCTTTCAATTATTCAAATATATTATCCAAACCTCCGGTTTCTTCTACCGAAGTTTCATCTATTAAGGTATCTTTGCAAGGGTCAAAGTCATCAGGAATATTGAATTTCTCATCCTGAGAATATCCCAAGCTCTTGTCTTTATAGACTTTCTGCATATAAAGTCCCCAAATAGGAAGCGCCATAGCAGCCCCCTGCCCGTCTACCATCGTATCAAAATGAATATCACGTTCTTCACCGCCTACCCATACACCGGACACCAATGAGGGAGTGAATCCCATAAACCAACCGTCAGAGTTACGGTTGGTTGTACCTGTCTTCCCCCCCATATCAGCAGTAATGCCATACAGACGGCGTACACGTCCACCGGTACCCTCATTAACGACCGCACGCAACATAACCAGCATTTTGTAAGCACTGGTCTCACTAATCACCTCATCCATTTGCGGAGTGAAATTCGCTAATACATTACCTTCATTATCCTCAATACGGGTTACAAATACTGGTGCTGTACGGATACCTCGGTTTGCGAATGCTGAATAAGCGCTGACCATCTCCCCTACAGAAATTTCACAAGGTCCCAGACAGAGTGATACTACGGGGTCTATCTGTTTGTTCTGCACACCGAATGAATGAATCAGACGAACCAACTGATAAGGATTAAGTTTCCCCATCAAATAAGCCGTTACCCAATTATCCGAATTAGCCAATCCCCATTTGATAGTTACCATTTCTCCATAACGCTTTTTGCTGGCATTACGTGGTGACCATGGACGCCCGTTCTCATCTATCAATGTCTGCTCTACGTGACGCACCTGATCACAGGGAGAGAAACCGTTCTCCATAGCCAAAGTATACACGTAAGGTTTAATAGTAGAACCTACTTGGCGACGCCCCACCATCGCCATATCATATTGGAAATAATTATAGTTAGGACCACCCACATACGCCTTCACATGACCTGTCAAGGGATCCATAGACATAAATCCCGCCCTAAGGAAGAATTTATAATATTTCAAAGAATCCATCGGAGTCATAATGGTATCCTTCTCTCCCTCGTAAGAAAATACAGACATTTCGTATTTAGTATTAAACGCTTTCTTTATTTCCGCTTCCGAGCATCCGGCTTCTTTCATAATACGATAACGATCAGTCTGTTTCATAGCCCTGGTCATGATGGTATTCACCTCCTCCTCTGTCAACTGATTAGTAAACGGAGCTGTTTTCTTTTTCCGTTTTTCCTTGAAGAAACGAGGTTGCAAGTATTGCGCCACATGTTCATAAACAGCCTCTTCCGCATATTTCTGCATGCGTGAATCAATAGTGGTATAGATCTTAAGACCGTCTGTATAAATATTGTAGTTGGTACCGTCTTTCTTCTTGTTTTTAGCACACCACCCGAAAAGCGGATTCGTTTTCCATGCCAATGAATCTTCATAATATTTCTGCATCTGCCATCCGCGATAATCACTTTTCTTCGGCTCCTTGGCTGTCATTACTCCACGCAGATATTCACGGAAGTAAGTTGCCAAACCTTCTTTATGATCCACACGACGATATTTTAAGACGAGAGGCAACGCCTTTAATGAATCAGTTTCCGCATCAGTCAGGTATCCCGCCTTCCGCATCTGGCCAAGCACCACATTACGCCGTCCACGTGAACGTTCATTAAAACGTTTCGGATTATAAAGAGACGGATTCTTACACATACCAACCAAAGTAGCCGCTTCCTCAATGCTCAAATCTTTCGGTTCTTTCGAGAAGTAAGTATTGGCAGCTGTTTTGATACCTACTGCATTATTCAAGAAATCGAACTTATTAAGATACATAGTCAGAATCTCTTCCTTTGTATAATAGCGTTCCAACTGAACAGCTATTACCCATTCAATGGGCTTCTGCAACAGACGTTCCATCACATTATCTGCCGTAGGTGAATAGAATTGTTTTGCCAACTGCTGGGTTATGGTACTACCCCCACCGGCATTCTTCTGCATCATCACTCCCCGTTTCACCAAAGCACGGACAAACGCACGGGCATCAATGCCGGAATGTTCTGCAAAACGTTCATCTTCGGTAGCAATCAGCGCACGAATCAGATTCGATGAAAGCTGGTCATAACCTACAAAAACACGATTCTCCTTACTAAGTGACCAAGTACCCAGCATCTTGCCGTCATCGGATATAATCTCGGTTGCAAACTTTAAATTCGGATTTTCCAATTCCTCAATAGGCGGTACATATCCAATCCATCCTTTCGCTATTGCGGTGAATATAAGCGCTATAACTAACAGTACGCCGACTACAAGAGCCCAAAGCACGTATATAAATTTCTTCCTCATGACATTTTCTAGTAATTAACGGTACAAAAGTAAGGAAAAACTTTGAGATAGAATGTGTTTCTAACAAAGTTCAACGAAATATCTTTTAATTCTTCGCTCATTTATTTTTTTTTCATACCTTTACACTCCGTATAAATTGTAATTATAAATACAAGCCAATATGGAAAATAGAAGTTTAGTTACTATTGCCGAACACTCGAAAGAGAAAATCCTCTACCTTTTGGAGATGGCAAAAGAGTTTGAAAAGAAGCCTAACCGTAAAATCTTGGACGGCAAAGTTGTTGCCACCCTTTTCTTTGAGCCCTCCACCCGTACACGACTCAGTTTTGAAACCGCAGCAAACAGACTGGGAGCCCGCGTTATCGGATTTACCGATCCCAAAGTAACCAGTTCTTCAAAAGGAGAAACATTGAAAGATACCATCATGATGGTAAGCAATTACGCTGACATCATCGTAATGCGCCATTTTCTGGAAGGTGCCGCAAGATATGCCAGCGAAGTCGCCCCGGTGCCCATTGTCAATGCCGGAGACGGAGCCAACCAACATCCGTCACAAACCATGCTAGACCTCTACTCCATATACAAAACACAGGGAACGCTTGAAAATTTAAACATCTATCTAGTAGGCGACTTGAAATACGGACGAACTGTTCATTCTTTGCTGATGGCTATGCGTCATTTCAACCCCACTTTCCATTTCATCGCTCCGGAAGAGTTGAAAATGCCTGAAGAATATAAAATCTACTGCAAGGAGCACCATATTAAATACAAAGAGTACACAGACTTTAACGAAGAAACCATTGCTGACGCCGACATTCTTTACATGACCCGTGTACAACGCGAACGTTTCACCGACCTGATGGAATATGAACGTGTGAAAGATGTATATATATTAAGGAATAAGATGCTGGAGCATACCCGCCCCAATCTGCGTATCCTGCACCCTCTGCCCCGCGTCAACGAAATAGCTTACGATGTGGATGAGAATCCGAAAGCTTACTATTTCCAGCAGGCACAAAACGGACTTTATGCGCGCCAGGCCATCCTTTGTGATGTATTGGGCATAACCTTGAATGATGTTATAGAAGATGCAAAAAAGTAAAAACAAAAATGAAGATGAGCGATAATAAACAAGCATTGCAGGTAGCCGCTTTGAAAAACGGCACTGTTATAGACCATATACCTTCCGATAAATTGTTTACTGTAGTCGCCCTATTGGGCTTGCAGGATTCTGACTCTAACATAACCATCGGAAACAACTTCGAGAGCAAAAAATTAGGCAAAAAAGGAATTATAAAAGTGGCCGACCGCTTTTTTACTGATGAGGAAATAAGCCGCCTTTCCGTAGTAGCCCCGAATGTAAAACTGAACATTATCCGTGACTATGAGGTGGTAGAGAAGAAACAAGTCCTGATGCCTGAGGAATTACGTGGCATCGTAAAATGCGCCAATCCCAAATGTATCACCAACAATGAGCCAATGACCACCCTGTTTCATGTAATTGACAAAGAACATGGAATCTTGAAATGTCATTACTGCGAAAAGGAACAAAGTAAAGAAGGTATCAAACTACTGTAATGAATATGAAACAAGACTGGAAACCGGGAACTATGATTTACCCTCTTCCGGCCCTACTGGTAAGTTGCGGAAGTACGGAAGAAGAATATAACATTATCACAGTGGCATGGGCAGGTACTATTTGTACCAACCCCGCCATGTGTTATATATCCGTGCGTCCGGAACGCCATTCCTACCCCATTCTAAAACGGAATATGGAATTCGTCATCAACCTTACTACCAAAAGCATGGCATTCGCTACCGACTGGTGCGGAGTGCGTTCGGGCAAAGATTATAATAAATTTGAAGAAATGAAGCTGACCCCGGGAAAAGCAAAAATAGTCAGTGCTCCCATCATCGAAGAATCCCCGCTCTGTATAGAATGCAGAGTAAAGGAAATCATCTCACTAGGATCTCATGATATGTTCATAGCCGATGTGGTAAATGTAAAAGCCGACGATAAATACCTGAATGCGGAAACAGGAAAATTCGAATTATCCGAAGCTAACCCGTTAGTCTATGTTCATGGCGGATATTTTGAACTAGGACCGAAAATCGGGAAGTTTGGCTGGTCTGTAGAAAAGAACAGATCACAGACCAAGGAAAAATCCTAAAAATATCTCATGAAGAAACTCCTTTTATTAATCGCTTTATTACTTCCTGCCCTGTTCGTTACAGCACAAGGAATAAAGAATGGTCTGAAAGAGGAACCTAAGATCAATGTGGGAATAAAAGGAGGTTTCAACTCTTCCATGTATTTTACCAGTCGGTTAGAACTAGATGGAGAACGAATGGAAGATGTACAAAATAATTATAAAGTAGGCTATTTTGCCGCCATGTTTTTTCGGGTGCACATGAAAAGGCATTTCATCCAACCCGAAATTATGTATAATATTTATAAAGGTGAAATAGCTTTCAATAAAAATCAAAATAAAGAAAACACCCTTCCCGAGCTTGCTAAACTGAACAGCACGATTCACTCTTTGGAGCTACCTATATTATATGGTTATAGTTTTGTAAAAAGCAGGCCTTACGGCATGGCACTTTTTATTGGTCCCAAACTGGAATATGTATGGAAACATAAGACTTCCGAAGAGTTTGAAGGATTTGGATATTCTGGTATAAAAGAAGAATTACACCCCATTAATATAAGTTCTGTTATCGGATTAGGAGTAAATATTGCTAATATATTCTTTGATTTCCGGTATGAAATCGGACTCACCAATATCTCTAAATCAATCATTTATGAAAAAGACACAGATGGAATAATGTCCCAAGAAAAAGGTATCTTCATTAACCGACACCGCAATGTGCTAAGCTTCTCGCTAGGAGTTATTTTCTAAAGTAGGAAGCTTCCTCTAAGTAGATATCATAATGCCACATTTATATCCTTTTCTTTCCTCAAAACGCCCTTATCTTCAACTCTTTCAGCAGCTTCAGACCTTACTACACGACAAAAAGAAAGTCATATATCTTTTTTCCGTAACCTCACCAAATATTTTCCTCTAAATAATTTCCTTATATTCTAAAATTACTTAACTTTGTGAACTCAGAATCGAATATCGCACATAAACTTATTATAAAAAGAAATGAAAAGAGACGATTTGATTTTCGACATTATCGAAAAAGAGCATCAACGCCAGCTCAAAGGTATCGAGCTGATCGCATCCGAAAACTTTGTTAGTGACCAAGTAATGCAAGCCATGGGTTCTTGCCTTACCAACAAGTATGCTGAAGGGTATCCCGGCAAGCGCTACTATGGCGGTTGCGAAGTGGTAGACCAGAGCGAACAAATCGCTATCGACAGACTGAAACAAATATTTGGAGCAGAATGGGCTAATGTACAACCTCACTCCGGAGCACAGGCTAATGCTGCTGTATTTTTGGCCGTTTTGAATCCGGGTGATAAATTTATGGGATTAAATTTGGCCCATGGTGGTCACTTGTCACATGGTTCATTGGTTAACACATCCGGAATTATTTATACTCCGTGTGAATACAACCTGAACAAAGAAACAGGTCGTGTAGATTACGATCAGATGGAAGAAATCGCATTACGTGAAAAACCCAAAATGATTATCGGTGGCGGTTCTGCATATTCTCGCGAGTGGGACTACAAACGTATGCGTGAAATCGCAGATAAAGTGGGAGCCATCCTGATGATTGATATGGCCCACCCTGCCGGACTGATTGCTGCCGGACTGTTGGACAACCCGGTTAAATATGCTCATATCGTCACTTCAACAACCCATAAAACCCTTCGTGGCCCTCGTGGCGGTGTCATCATGATGGGTAAAGACTTCCCTAACCCATGGGGCAAGAAAACTCCAAAAGGTGAAATCAAGATGATGTCACAACTTTTGGATTCTGCTGTATTCCCTGGTATACAAGGTGGCCCGTTGGAACATGTCATCGCAGCCAAAGCTGTTGCATTCGGTGAATGTTTACAGCCGGAATACAAAGAATATCAAACACAAGTAAAAAAGAATGCAGCCGTATTGGCACAGGCTTTGATTGACCGTGGCTTTACGATCGTTTCCGGTGGTACAGACAACCACTCCATGCTGGTAGACCTGCGTACCAAATACCCTGATCTGACAGGCAAAGTAGCAGAAAAAGCATTGGTTGCTGCTGATATCACTGTAAACAAGAACATGGTCCCATTTGACAGCCGTTCTGCTTTCCAAACTTCAGGTATCCGTTTGGGAACTCCCGCTATCACAACTCGCGGAGCAACAGAAGACTTG
>ERZ1504691.441-NODE-441-length-12688-cov-4.404496_pt1 | contig 12688 bp, 8 predicted proteins | sample MGYA00572414_ERZ1504691 | MGnify/ENA primary metagenome ERZ1504691 (study PRJEB39906, sample SAMEA3182114) | gut metagenome | biome: human; feature: gut; material: Stool; isolation source: human stools | place: Canada | collected 2013-06-10 ...
ATAATTGCTTTTCCGGAGTTGTGCATTACCGGATATACCTGTGGTGACCTTTTTGCCCAGCAACTTCTGCTTGAAGAGGCTGAAATGGGGCTGATGCAGATTTTGAACAATACCCGTCAGATGGATATTATATCCATTCTCGGTATGCCCGTGCCTTTGAACGGTGTACTGCTGAATACTGCGGTGGTCATACAGAAAGGTAAGATATTGGGAGTTGTTCCTAAAACTTATCTTCCGAATTATAAAGAGTTTTACGAAAAGCGCTGGTTTACTTCTGCGTGTGAAGTTTCGGAAACGACAGCCCGTTTGTGCGGGCAAATAGTTCCCATGGGGCGGAATCTGCTTTTCGAGACGGCGGATACAACCTTCGGAATTGAAATCTGCGAGGACTTATGGGCTCCGATTCCGCCGAGTTCTTCTTTGGCATTGCAAGGAGCGGAAATTCTTTTCAACCTCTCGGCAGACAATGAAGGGATAGGCAAGCATGTTTACTTGCGTTCGCTTATCAGCCAGCAGTCGGCACGTTGTATCGCAGGGTATGTATTCAGTTCATGCGGTTTTGGCGAGTCTACTACAGACGTGGTGTTTGCAGGTAACGGATTAATTTACGAGAATGGTACGTTGCTGGCAGGCAGCGAGCGTTTCTCGTTCGAGGAACAGGTCGTTATCAGTGAGATTGACGTGGAGCATATACGTACGGAACGCCGGGTGAACACTACATTTGCAGCCTGTCGCGCCAATTGTGCACCGGAAGTGCCGGTGCGTGTCTCTACGGAATATGTCAATTCCAAAGATTTGAATCTGACCCGTGTTTTCGATCCGCATCCGTTTGTTCCTCAAGGAGCAGCGTTGGACGAGCGTTGTGAGGAGATATTCTCCATACAAGTGTCGGGATTGGCGCAACGTTTGCTGCATACCAATGCCAAGAGTGCGGTGGTAGGCATATCCGGTGGTCTGGATTCCACACTGGCATTGCTGGTTTGTGTGAAAACATTCGATAAACTGGGTTGGAACCGTAAAGGAATTATCGGCGTGACTATGCCGGGATTCGGTACTACCGACCGCACCCATACCAATGCGGTGGACTTAATGGCATCATTAGGCGTAACCATGCGCGAGGTCAGCATAAAGGATGCCTGTATCCAGCATTTCAAAGATATAGACCATGATATCAACGTACACGATGTGGTGTATGAAAATTCGCAGGCGCGTGAGCGTACGCAGATATTGATGGATATTGCCAACCAGACCTGGGGTATGGTGGTTGGTACGGGCGATCTTTCGGAACTTGCCTTAGGCTGGGCTACATACAACGGCGACCATATGTCTATGTACGGTGTTAACGGGAGTATCCCCAAGACATTGGTGAAGCATTTGGTGAAGTGGGTGGCGGAGAATGACATCGATGAGACGTCGCGGGCCACATTATTGGATATTGTGGATACTCCCATCAGTCCGGAACTCATACCGGCGGATGAAAACGGAAATATCAGGCAGATTACGGAAGACCTTGTAGGGCCGTACGAACTGCATGATTTTTTCTTATATTATTTTCTTCGTTGCGGTTTCCGTCCTTCCAAGATTTTCTTCCTTGCTGCACGTACGTTTAAAGATGTTTATGATGAAGAAACTATAAAGAAGTGGTTGCAGACTTTTTGCCGTCGCTTCTTTAACCAGCAGTTCAAGCGTTCCTGTTTGCCCGATGGCCCTAAGGTAGGAAGCATTTCTATCAGTCCGCGCGGTGACTGGCGGATGCCGAGCGATGCTTCTTCAGAAATGTGGCTGAAGGAAGTTGAAAAAATTTGAGGATTAAGCATTAAAAGCTAAAAGATCGTGTCAAAAAGAACCTGATAATTTCTTTTTGACACGACCTTTTAGCTTTCGGCGTTTAACTTTTTAGTAGTATCTCTTATATATTTTCCGGTACTCTTTTCCTTTTTTGAATCTTTCCAGCCAGGCATTTAGGCTGTCCAAGAGTACAGGAGATTGCTTGCTCACTCCCCATGAGTAGAATTGGGTGAAGCTGATAGCCGTATTTATGTCTATCTGCGGCAGACTGTCGGCTGCTGCGCGAGCGATGCTTTCTTCGCATACGGCATAATCGATATCGCCATGTGCTACAAGGGCGATAAGTTGTTCGGAACCATACTTTTCTACTTCCTTAATATATATGGTATCACCGATTTCGTTTCCTAAATTACGGATGCGCAGGATGGAAGGCGACCCTTCTACCACATTCAGCGTCTTTCCCGCTAAGTCCAATTGGCTTTTGATAAACAGGGAATCGTCGGGAGAGTCTGTTTTCCGTTGTACCAATACTTGCCTGTTCAGGACAATCGGAGAGGTCAGAAGCAAGGAGTCCTTTAATTCGCTGGTTGCTAAAATTCCATAGGCTATGACATCGAACCTGCTGTTTGCCAGACCTTCCAGACGTTCGTTAAAACTCATTTCGGGAGTAATGGCTACCTGCAGACCGTGGTCACGGGCAAAAGCCTCTATTAATTCGTAATGAAATCCGGACAGGGTGTCTCCGTCCACATAAAAGCTGATGGAGTTATATTCCGTAGCGGCATGGAGCGTACCGTCTGCTGCTATTTCGGCATAATCGCGCGGATGTCCTTTACGGATTTCCTTTTTGGGCAATATAAATGTGGCAACGACTGCGGCTATTGCCCCCAGGATGATATATTTTGATAATTTACTCTTTTTCATAGTTGAAAGACGGCATTAGTCGTAGAAATTCCATGAAATGCCAATCTTGAACAGACGCGGGTTTATAGGGTAGTGCGGCACAAGGAAATAATTGCCTTTACCCATTCCTGCATTAACGTGATACATCATGGCAAAGATGCGTGTCCGCTTCAAATGCAGATTGGCGTATACGTTTACAATCGGATAGCCGCCAATCTCCACCTGGTCATCTGCTGCTTGAAGATGGAACTGCTGAATGGCAGGGGTATAGGCAGGCGCATTGTATTTGGTAAAATACCGCACATCCGCACCAAGTTGTACAGTCAGCACTTTCTTGGCTATTTTGGCAAGCAGATACAGATTGTGATATAGCGAGAGCTGCGGCAAGGGCAATACCGTTTCATTGCTTGATTTCTGCCAGGTTACTTCGTTGTCCAGATGCAGGATGCCTAAGCGGAAATCCTGTTTCAGTGTGGCGGAGAGCACCTGTATATTACCGCTTTCCTGAGCGGGCATGGCATTCTGGTTGAAATAGGTGTAGTTCTTTATGTTCTCTACACCGGCACGCAGATTGGTTTTCCAGCGGCTGATGTTCAGCTCGCCTTCCACGCGTGTACGGAACTCCTTGTCCATGTTTTCATTGTCCCAGTAGTAATGGTTGGAGTGATAATGACGCATATAGAAAGAGGGCAGCGTGTTGCTTACATAACCTCGTGCATAGAAGTTCACGGTATCCTTCCAGAGGCGGAAGTTCAAGTCGAGGTCGGCATTGACGCGGAACTGTCCGAGTGCCTTGTCCATGATGCCCACTTCACCGTTTACGTTGTAATGCAGTGTTTTACCCTGCCGTTTGGCCAGTTCGCCGCCAACGAATATCTCCTGTTCGTCGAAATTGGTTCGCGACAATGTGTCCATCAGCTCATAGCGGCTGAATTTATGCGATATATAGGCTGTCAGTCCGGCTTTGGCATACTTGTTGAAACCTTCGAGCAAAGCGATGCCGAATACGTTCTTTACACTGAAAGCCGTAGTAGAGTCCCTGCTGGCTACTTCGTTGAAGTAAGCGTTGGGGTATTGCCCTTCCGTCTCCTTGGCGGAAGAGAATTTATGACGCGCCCGTTCCACTTTCATGGTATGTATGAAGCTGGTGACGGGAACGAACTCTTCGGTTATAATGGTATCTTTGGCTAAAGGTACGCTGTCGTTGGCAACTGCTCTTTTGGGGGATTTGGCATCTTCCACAGTTGTGGTTTCACGTGTGAAGCCGAGGCGGTAACGGTGCGTCAGGTATACATAGAAATCTTTGTTCTTGTTTGACGTCTGTTCCAACTTAACCGGAATGGTGGTGGATTCGTATTCTTTCTTGCCTTCCGCCATATCTTCCGGGCGCGTGATGTAACGGTCGTCCTGAATACCGCCGTTTTCATTCATCTTCATAGTGAAGTTGTTGTATACCGCCTGCATCTGGTATTTGTTACCTATATAGCTGGCGAATATTCCGGCATTGAAGTTCGATGTGGACTGGTTCTGGTAGTATCCCCGTCCGTACAGATAGTCGATGTTGAAGCCGAACGCCAGCCGTTTATTGACATTTACCGAGAAATAGGACTTGAAGCGTTCTTCACCGTTGACCTTATTTCCTGCTTTATAGTAGGTAAGATTGGTGAAAGGCACATTACTGTTGGTAAATTTCACTTCATCGGGGCGGACAAAGAAGCTGGAGAAAGGCTCCATGAAGATGGTCGGCTCGTTGTCTCTGCGTTCAAAGAAGATACGTGACATACGGGGGGAACCCAGATTACCCAGATAATTATAGTGTCCGTACATGCCTTCTACCAGATTGGTATTCTGGAAGTTCAGGTTGGCAGTATCGGCGGGGATAATAGTGCGGTTGCCCAATGTTTCACTCAAACGCCACATATAGAGTTTGGGCGGAAGGCTTTGGATTTCCGTATCGGTGCTGTCTTCCAGATTATCGGGTAGTGTGTTGGGGTCTACCTGGTTGCCGAACTGGTCACGGCCTGTTACAGGATCCATACGGTTGAAAGGGTTTTGTGCCCCGACGCCCAAGATGCCTATAATAGATAGAAATATGTATGTCAGTACGATTCGTCTCATAATTAGGCGCAAAGATACAATAAAAAATTATTCGCTTACGGAATTCAGCCTTTTTTGCTTCTTTTTTACATTCGGCGTTTACAGGCAATCTCTTTCTTTTTGACGATAAAAATGAGATGGAAAGAATGTTTTTTCTTGTAAATGGAGCATTGTATGTGCCGGGTTATTTATATTTGCGCAGATATTATGATGAATTGTTACCTTTGTGGTGAGTGGGTGTCAAAGACTGTTTATATATACTTAAAATCCATATCTTATAACATGAAAACATTGTTTGTCCTTTTGGGGATGTTTGTAATTTATCCTTGTTTATACGCTCAAGATGCGGAGTTGCAGGCTTGCCGGGAAGAGCTGGCACGTGGCATGAGCCAGAAGAACCGCGACAGCATTGCCGCAGCTTATTGTCATTTGGGAGAATACTACGCTTATCGCCAGGCGGACAGTACCCGGTATTATTGCGAACAGGGATTGAAATATGCCGCAACGGATAAAGCCGAGCCTTACCTTTACCTGTTGAATAATCTGGCAGACGCTTATTTTTCTTCGGGGCAGTTGGACGAATCGTTAAAGCGTTTCCGTTTTGTGCTCGAAGAGGCCGGACGTTTGCATTGGGACGAGGTCGAGATAGCTTCCGTGCTTTCCTCTGTCGGCGTGATATACCGTAGAAAGGAGATGCCCGATTCGGCGCTGGTGTGCTATAACCGGGCATTGGCGTTGCTTGATAATCGCGAGGCTTATGATGAACGGACACAGTTGCTGACGAGTATAGCCATTCTCTATACGAACACCGCCCGGCTGAAAGAAGGCGAATATTACATCCGGAAAGCGTTGGAGGCATCGAAGAAGAGTAATGACATGGACATGGTGATGTATGCTGCCGCTACGGCGGGAAGTATTTTCACGCTGAGGGAAAATTATGCGGAAGCTGCCCAACTGCTTTATCCCGTACTTGCCAAAGCACGGGAGCAGCAGAAGCCGAGATTCGTACTGAAAATCATAGCGTATCTGTTGAGTGCCTATTACAGGCTGGACAATCGCGACTCCATCAATCATTACATGGCGGAAGGCGATAAAGTGGCGGCAGGACTGCCCGCTACCAATGCCGAAGTGCAGGGATATCATGAAAGTCTGTGTGACATACTGACTAAAATGGGACGCTATGGCGAGAGCCTGCATATCCAGAAACGGATGCTGGCTGCGAGGGACAGCAGTTCGCAGACTCCCGTAGATCGGCTTTTTGAGAGAATGGCACGCAACTATGCCGGAATGAAAAACTATCCGGAGGCTATGGAGTATTACGCGAAGGCCTATCATACGGCAGACAGCCTGCATAAGGCGGAGGTGGAAACGGAATTGTCGGAACTTTCCATAAAATACGAGAATCAGGAAAAGGAACTTGAGATAGCGCGGCTCACTCAGCAACATTTGGAACAGAAAGCTAAGACGATGCAATGGAGTGTGGCGGCAGTGGTGGCTTTTTCCGCTTTCCTGCTGCTGGCTGCCTATTATGTCTTCCGGCGTAAGCGCATCAGGAAAGAGGAGGAATTGAAACTTGCCCAAAGCTATATAGACGGTTTGGAGCGCGAACGTACGCGCCTTGCCAAGGATTTGCACGACGGTGTGTGCAACGACCTGCTTGGTATCGGTATGAATATGCAGTATATGCAGCCTACGGACGAGTCGAAACGGGAGATTCTGGCTCTATTGGAGCAGGTGCGCAGCGATGTACGCTGTATTTCTCACGAACTGATGCCGCCTAAGTTCCAGGTTACCACCCTTGCCGAGACGGTGGAGGCCTATGTGGAAGGGCTTGCCCTTCCTGCGTCGGTGCAACTTGCGTTCAGTAAGGAAAATGAAGAGATTCAATGGAGCCAAGTGCCCGAAGAGGTGTCTTATGAAGTTTATCGCATCATGCAGGAGTTGCTGTCCAATATCCTGAAACATTCCGGAGCGACGGAGATAGATGTGACTCTTACATTGAAACGGAAGTTGCTGACTCTGCAAATTTCAAATAACGGTAAAAACTACTGTGGTGACGAGGTGCGGGGAAAGGGCATCGGGCTTACTACCATTCAAGAACGCGCCAAAGCCGTCGGCGGTTTGTTTACCACGGATATTCAGGACGGAAGCCAGAAGTTCAGGCTTGAAATATCGTTATCCATTTAATGGAAAACCGGTATGCCGGAGAGTAAAATCACTATTTTTGATGATGCCGCATATTGATAAATGCTATTTCTTTGCAACATAATTCAGAACACAAAGATAGGTTGATGAAAGAAAGAGATATACGCATTTTGTTGGTGGATGACCATGATTTGGTGCTTCAAGGTTTGAAGCGGATAGTAGAATGTTCGCTACCGGAAATAAAAAACGTATGTACTGCATCGTCGGGACAGGAGGCATTGCATCTTATCGCATCTCAACGTTTCAATCTTTTCGTGCTGGATATGGAACTACCCGACATATCCGGGATGGACATCATTGTGCGGATACGGGAGAAAGACCCGCGGGCACGCATCATTGTCAACACCATGCACGAAGAAATCTGGTTTATCAAAGATTTGATTCAGAGTGCAGTAGACGGTATCTTGTTTAAATCCATCGATTCTACGAAAATAGCCGAAGCCATTCGCCGGGTGCTGGATGGCGGAACTTACTATTGCCCTTATGCCGAGCATGTGCGTGCACAGATGCGGCGTTCGGACGAAGGGCGGCGTGAGGAACTGACCTTGCGCGAACTTGATGTACTGAAACGGATATCCGAGGGCAAGAACACGCAGGAAATAGCTCAGGAACTTTGTGTCTCTACCAATACGGTTGATACGCACCGCCGTCATCTGATGGACAAGCTGGATGCACGTAATGTGGCCGACCTCATTATGACAGCTATCTCCAAAGGGATAATCCCTATCCGTAAATGCTGACAACATTACTCATTTAAATAATTCAATAGTATGAAAAAGTTTACGGTTATAACTTTATCCGCAATGTTCTGCGGACTGGTTGTGTTGTCGGCATGCGGCGGTGGAGCCGCTTCGGGTTCGGCTGCAAGTAGCGATGCGCCTTTGGGCCGTGTGCCCGCAATATTTGCAGAGGTGGCTGCCAAGAAAAAAGCATTGGACGAAAGCTTGCGTAAGGAGGATGATTTGGACCGGTATCAGAAGAAACTGAAAGAGTTTGATGAATATGCTGCCAAGAGTTATCAGAAGGCGGCGGAAGAAGGCGAGAAACTTGTCGGACGTGAAATTGTCTGTACGGGAGATGTCTACCCTGATTTTCAGATAACGGGTGCTAAAGTGGCGGAATATCATGCCGGCAGAGAGGCGGGCAGTATAATTGTGAGGGTTACGGTCACTCCCAAACGGGATATTGTAGTACGTGAAACCAAACGTCAATGTGCCGAAGGCGAATATCCGCTGAAAGATACCCGTCTGTATTTCGCCTTGATGAAGGCCAACGACCATTTGATTGAACTCGGTCAGTTGAACCCTTTCAATGGTAATTCTTATAACAGCTCTTTGAAAGCCGAATATGCTCCCGGACAGATGGTTCAAGCCGGCGTACCTTGCCATAGCGAAGGAGCTCCGGTGTACATCAACTGCCATACCTACGACTTTACGGAATTTGCCAAGATTGTATTTCTGGCAGAGAAAGATTATATGGCTATACGTAAGCAGGCTTACGGCTTCTGATAGAAACAAACTTCTTTAATCTTAAAGGCAAACAACTATGAACAGGCTTTTAATGGCGGCGGCACTTATTGTGCTGGCAGCCTGTGGTGGTGTATCCACACAAAACGGCAACGGTACGGACAAAGAAGGACTGAACGGTAAAGTGCATAAGGTGCAAACCTTGATTTACAACGCGAAGTCTCAGGGCAATGAAACAGTAAAGGACGGCAAACCGGATTCTTATCGTGAAACGGATTTCTTTCCGAAAGAAGATACCCGGATTTATAATGCTGCCGGGCAGCTCGATTCTGTGGTGAGTGTGGTGGACGCCGTCAAATACATTACGGTCTATGCCTATAGGGACGGGAATGTCAGCAATGAGAAACTCTTTCAGAACGGTGAACTGCTAACCGACCGCAGATATATTTATCGGGACGGCAAGCTGGCAAGTACAATCGAAGACATGTATATCGGCGGCGACAAGACTACCAGTGAGTATCCGGTGGATGCTTCAAAGACAGAGTATGTGGATGGCAATTGCATAGAGCATGGTGATACGGAACGTGATTATGTTGTGAAAGATGCTTTGGGGCGTGTGCTGAAAGAGTCCGCTTACAGCGAGATGGACGATTATCTTACCGTAAAGGAGTATACCTATAACGAAAAAGGCTGGCTGGAAACCTGCGTATCTTCCGATGATAATAAGGTGTCTTATGATTATCCGGAAACGGACGACCGGGGCAACTGGACACGCATGGTGATAACCCTTAACGGACAGCCCTATGGCATTGCGGAACGTAGCATTACTTATTACGAATGATAATAGACATTGATTAACAGTAATAAATATGGAATGATGAACAAACTTCAACTTTTTATTTTTCTGGTCTGTATCTGCATGCTGGCGGGTTGTACGGAAGAGGAAGAAAACTCCGGCATACGTCTTATAGAAGGTACGGTTCCCGGTCAGACCATCTTTGCTGACGAAACGACTACCGATGGTGACATACATTTCACGACAGACGGTGCTTGGACAGCGGAGGTGACGGAGGCATCTACCAAAGCGGAAGGAAGCAGTGTGAGTTGGGTCACTCTCGACAAGTACAGCGGCAATGCGGCAGGCGAATATACGATAACCGTATTTGTCCGTAAGAATTATACGGGTGCCGACCGCAAGGCTTATATCAGGATAACATGCGGAAGCAGCATTACCATTACAATAGAGCAAAAGGCGGTTACTGAATCGGGTGATGTCCCCGTCAACCAGGAGCCTACCTATGATGGTGAAGCGCCGTATGTGACGGTACAAGAGCAAGAGGTGGTTCTGCCTGCTGTGGCTTCCGGTCGCTTCTTCGTAAACTTCAAATCGAATCTGATGGAAGAGCCTGCGATAGCGCTGGAGTTGCCGGGTGAAGAAGAGGGCGAGGAATACGTTGCCGCCATTCGAGGGGCATTGATGTGCACTCCGGATGAAAACAGCCAGTTGGAACTGGAGGTGTTCCCAAACATATCGGATAAGGAACGGAGGAACATTCTGCGTTTTATGACGCATGACAATGAGCAGTTGGCTGTTGTCGTGCTGAGGCAGGAACGGGGAGCCGTGTGCCAATTGCTCGATACACAGTCGGAAGTAGGCGGACTGGTGTTCCGGTTCGGGACAAACGGTCAGGTGCACCATGTGTATTACGGACTTTCGGACACCCGGCTGCGGTCGGAAAAGGAAGTGGAAGAGTTTCTTGCCGACCGCAACCGGTCGCAAGAGCTTTCCTTGTCCGACGGGGCGGAGGAGTTTGCCCTGAATTTTGACGGTCTGCTTCCTGCCACGACCTATTACCTGTACATGCTTCCGGTTCATAGTGCCGGAGACGCTGCGGGAGCTTACATGATGGAAACTGCCACAACTGCCGTGCAGGAAAGCAGGCATGATTTGGTGCTGGAGGTAAGTGCCAATAGGGCGAACGACTTTAAGGTTTACCTGCCTTTCTGTGATGATTATCTGAAAGGCACGGTTGACTGGGGAGACGGCACGGTAGAGAAGGTGGAAGGCTGGAATATGTACGGGGTCATTCATCAATATGAAACCAACGTTGCCACCACGTATGAAGTGCGTTTTTCGGGTGTACTCACTTCGCTTGACCTGGTGGCGGATGTCCGCGAAGCAAGAGAAAACACATTGCTGTCAATCAAGCAGTGGGGATATACCGGACTGACACGGATTATGCTTTCCGGCTTTAGCAGTTTGAAGTCGATAGCTGCCGATACGGAAGGTGCATTCCGGGGTATGGAGCACTTTGGCGTGGAGCCTTATGGCGGTAGTTTTACCGGTACGGCTATCGAGTCCATTCCCGATGATTTCTTTAAATATGCGGTAAATGCCACCAGCTTTGACTATACGTTTGGTGATTGCAAAAACCTGAAGAGTATTCCGGCAGGATTATTCAAGAATTGCACGAAAGCCGTTTCTTTCCAGCGGACTTTTATAGAGTGCGGATTACTCAGGCAGATACCCGAAGACCTTTTCAGCGGATGTAAGGCTGTGACAAATTTTTCCACCACATTCGCTCTGTGTACTTCTTTGGAGAGTATCCCCGCAAACCTCTTTGCCGATAATACGGAGGTGACATCATTTGAGGGTACTTTCAGCCAGTGTACAAGTTTGAAGAGCATTCCGCCGGCTCTGTTTGCCAACTGCGACAAAGTTCTTTATTTCGGCATGAATTGGCTGCGCGATAGCAGTCACAGAGGCGGGCTGGGCGTGTTTCAGCAGTGCGAGTCCTTGCAGGCCGTTCCGGAAACTCTGTTTGCCGGTTGCCCGCTTGCAGAGGACATGTCTTACGCATTTGCCGGATGTAAAGCGCTGACGTCACTTCCCGATAATCTGTTCGGGCAGAATTCCCGACTGGAGCAGGTGGAAGGCACTTTCTCGAGTTGTACGGCTTTGACGGCTATTCCCGCAATGCTCTTTGATAATAATCGGAAACTTATGAATGTGAAATCGGCGTTTAGCGGTTCATTGAACGTAGAGGGCGAATCGCCTTATACCGTGATAGGCAATAAAAAGGTACACTTGTATGAACGCGGAGACTACCCGACCGAGTTCGTTGCACTGCAAGAATATGTACGTTGCTTCGGAGATTGCACAAAACTGACGGACTATTCCGATATGCCTGACCATTGGTGATATGAGGGCAATGAAAAAACGGATGATGTATCGCTTTGAAATACATCATCCGTTTATACTGAACGCATCGTCCGTTCGGGGCTGACAGACCATCTGTTTACCTCAAACGGACGGTCTGTTTTTTCAGACCTCTTTAATCAGCTCCATACCGCGTTTGATAGCCTCTTCATTCATGGGTATCAAGTGGTGGTGACGTTCGGGGAGTGTCTTTTTCAATCCCTTGATAACATTCTCCAGCGTTACGATGGGAGCAATCTTCAGCAGTCCGCCAAGCACAATCATATTGAAAGCCTTTGCGTTGTTCATTTCATTGGCTGCATCCATGGCGTCGATGCGGTAAATGTGTATATCCTTACGGGTAGGCGGGTTGATGATGCCGTAGCCGTCGTAGATAAGTATGCCGCCCGGCTTTACTTTGCTCTCGAACTTCTCCAGTGAAGGTTGGTTCAGGATGATAGCCGCATCATATTTGCTCAGGATGGGCGAGGAGATTTTCTCGTCGCTCACGATTACGGTAACGTTTGCCGTACCGCCACGCTGTTCCGGTCCGTAGGCCGGCATCCAGGTAACTTCCTTGCCTTCCATCAGTCCGGAATATGCCAGAATCTTTCCCATGGACAATACGCCTTGTCCGCCGAAGCCTGCTATAATGATTTCTTCTTTCATTGTTCTTCTGTTTTTAGCATCATTGTTTATCTTTCAAGTCACCCAATGGATAGAAGGGGAACATGTGCTCCTGCATCCATTTGTTTGATTTCTCCGGAGACATCTTCCAGCCGGAGTTGCAGGTGGAAACGATTTCCACGAGGTTGGAACCCTTGCCTGCCATGGAGTTCTCGAACGCCTTGCGGATGGCTTTCTTTGCCTTGCGGATAGCGGGAACCGTATCTACGCTCTGGCGGGTTACGTATGCCGTACCTTCCAGTTGGGCGGCTATATCGGCCATCTTCAGCGGATAACCGTGCAGGTGTAAGTCACGTCCGTAAGGACTGGTAGAGGTTTTCATGCCCACAAGGGTAGTGGGAGC
>ERZ1504691.453-NODE-453-length-12409-cov-5.578760_pt1 | contig 12409 bp, 11 predicted proteins | sample MGYA00572414_ERZ1504691 | MGnify/ENA primary metagenome ERZ1504691 (study PRJEB39906, sample SAMEA3182114) | gut metagenome | biome: human; feature: gut; material: Stool; isolation source: human stools | place: Canada | collected 2013-06-10 ...
CTATCATCTTCATATGCCATCTTATTTTTTAGGGACATTTACTGAATATCCCTACCGTTCCTCTTTTATAGAAAGCCGCACCGATGATGTGATGAAACTCCGTATGACATGATTTGAGTGCTCCTCCTCTTTGTAATCCACCGACTCAAGAGTTACCCCGAAGGGCGTGGCCCGCCATTGAGAAGCGAAGCTTGTCTCGGTATTTCATAAAAATTGATGAGTTTCCCGATCCAATCAATGCGGCTATTTTTTCTATAACAAAGGTAATGAGTTTCTATGAAAGAAACAAGTAAAAGCAGTAAATTGTTTCAAGTCCTTTTCAAGTTTTAACCCCTCCCCGGAGTATCAGAAAACAAAAAGTGCTGACTACCAAAAGAGTAATCAGCACCTCGTAATTTATCTGCTAACTGTTTTTATGCAGCCTTTGCTTTAGCAACGATAGCCTTGAAAGCTTCCGGATGGTTCATCGCTAAATCAGCCAACACTTTGCGGTTGATTTCGATACCAGCTTTGTGCAAAGCGCCCATCAGCTTAGAGTAAGACATACCTTCCAGACGAGCGGCAGCGTTGATACGCTGAATCCACAAAGCACGGAAGTTTCTCTTCTTGTTCTTACGGTCACGGAACGCATAGGTCAAACCTTTTTCCCAAGTATTCTTGGCAACGGTCCAAACGTTCTTTCTTGCACCAAAGTAACCTCTGGTCAATTTCAAAATTTTCTTTCTTCTTGCTTTAGAAGCAACATGATTTACTGATCTTGGCATAGTTTTACTTGTTTTTGAATGTTAGCGCCGATACTTCACGCAACGGACTTAAAGCTAATGCATTCGGTTAATAACTTTAATAATACTTCGTACGCTTTTGATTACTTCATAGCTAAGAGTTCCTTAACCTGGCTCATATTCGTTATATCAACGGTTGTAGAGTAACACAGATTTCTCTTTTGCTTCTTGGTTTTCTTAGTCAGAATGTGACTGTGAAAAGCGTGCTTTCTTTTGATTTTACCTGTTCCGGTAAGAGCGAATCTTTTTTTAGAACCGGAGTTAGTCTTGATCTTTGGCATCTTGTTTTTAATTTTAAATTATTATTCAAATGGTGGTAACGCACTATACCGGCGCGTTAGGCACTCTTTTTTCATTCTTTTGTTTCTTCTTTCTATTCTTGTGTTCCTTCCGCTTTCTTTGGAGCATCAGCTTTTTTAGGAGAGCCTGCTTTCTTCGGAGCCAAAGAAATTGTCATTCTCTTACCTTCCAACAATGGCATCTGCTCTACCTTGGCATATTCTTCCAGGTCATTGGCAAAACGAAGTAATAACACTTCTCCCTGTTCCTTAAAAAGAATGGAACGACCTTTGAAGAATACGTAAGCTTTAACTTTATCTCCATCCTGCAGAAAACCGATGGCATGTTTCAACTTAAAGTTATAATCATGGTCATCTGTCTGAGGTCCGAAACGGATTTCTTTTACGTTTACTTTTACTTGTTTAGCCTTTTGTTCCTTTTGACGTTTCTTTAATTGATAAAGAAATTTAGAATAATCAATAATTCTACAAACTGGAGGAACAGCATTGGGTGAAATTTCAACTAGGTCAGCCTCATGATCCTCAGCCATTTTTAAAGCTTGAGCTATCGGATAAACTGCCGATTCTACATCGTCGCCCACAATGCGGACTTCTTTGGCACGAATCTGTTCATTGATTCTGTGTTGCCCTTTTAAACTGTCATTCTTCATTAAAAAACTTTTAGTTCCTGTTTGTTTCTTCTTATTTTAATTAGTATTTCTTTATCTTAACGCAAAAGAATACATAAAGGTTTAACAATGCGCTCTTTTGCAAACGGCTGCAAAGTTACCATTTATTTATCATATTAGAAACTTCTTCGGCAAGATTTTTTCCGAATTCTTCTATTTTCATGGTTCCTTTGTCGCCTTCGCCCTGCTTGCGGACTGCAACTTCACCGTTTTCAGCTTCTTTCTCGCCTACAATCAACATGTAAGGAATACGCTTCATTTCATTGTCACGAATCTTACGGCCGATTTTTTCATTACGGTCATCCACAATAGCACGAACATCGAATTTTCTCAGTTCCGCTTTCACTTGTTCCGCATACTCATTGAATTTCTCAGAAATAGGCAGAATAGCTACCTGGTCAGGAGTCAGCCACAGCGGGAATTTACCGGCAGTATGCTCAATCAATACGGCAACAAAACGTTCCATTGATCCGAAAGGCGCACGGTGAATCATTACCGGACGATGCTTTTGGTTATCTGAGCCCATATATTCCAACTGGAAGCGTTCGGGCAAGTTGTAGTCTACCTGAATTGTTCCCAATTGCCAGCGACGACCGATAGCGTCTTTCACCATAAAGTCCAATTTAGGACCATAGAATGCAGCCTCACCATATTCCACTTTCGCAGTCAGGCCTTTTTCTTCGCAAGCTTCAATAATGGCCTGTTCGGCTTTTTCCCAATTCTCATCGCTACCGATGTACTTTTCGCGGTTCACCTTGTCACGAAGAGAAATCTGAGCTTCCACATTCTCAAAATTCATAGACTTGAACACAATGTTGATGATATCCATCACGCGAAGGAATTCTTCCTTCACTTGGTCGGGACGACAGAACAAGTGAGCATCATCTTGTGTAAAACTGCGCACACGGGTCAGTCCGTGCAATTCACCGCTCTGTTCGTAGCGGCATACGGTTCCGAATTCCGCGATACGCAACGGCAGGTCCTTATAAGAACGTGGAGAATTCTTATAAATCATACAGTGATGAGGACAGTTCATCGGTTTCAGGAAATATTCTTCCCCTTCTTCGGGTGTATGAATAGGCTGGAACGAGTCCTTACCGTACTTGGCGTAGTGTCCGGAAGTGATATACAGGTTCTTGTTGCCAATAGGCGGACACATTACTTCCTGATAATCATAACGGGCCTGGATACGGCGCAAGAAATCCTGCAAACGGATACGCAAGGCAGTACCTTTCGGCAACCACATGGGAAGTCCCTTGCCCACCATATCGGTAAACATGAACAAATCCATTTCCTTACCTATCTTACGATGGTCGCGTTTCTTGGCTTCTTCCAGCATTACCAGATATTCGTCCAGCATTTTCTTCTTCGGGAAAGTTATACCATAAATACGTGTCATCTGCTTGCGGTCTTCCTGTCCTCTCCAATAAGCACCGGCTACAGAAAGCAGCTTGATAGCTTTGATAGGAGCGGTAGAGGTCAAGTGAGGACCACGGCAAAGGTCGGTAAACGCACCTTGTGTATAAGTGGTGATGTGTCCATCCTCCAGTTCGGAAATCAATTCACATTTATAAGTCTCACCTCTTTCACCGAATTTCTTCAACGCATCCTCTTTAGCGATGCTCTGACGCACCAATATCTCTTTCTTTACAGCCAACTCGGCCATCTTGGCCTCGATAGCGGGTAGATCTGCTTCCTTAATGATTGCTTCACCCGGATCTACATCATAGTAAAAACCGTTTTCAATGGCCGGACCGATACCAAACTGAATGCCCGGATAAAGTTCTTGCAATGCTTCGGCCAGCAAGTGGGCACTAGTGTGCCAGAAAGCATGTTTGCCCTGTTCGTCTTCCCATTTATAAAGAACGAAGTTTGCATCTTCATTGATAGGGCGAGATAAATCAATCGTTTCACCGTTCACGCCACAAGCTAAAACATCTTGTGCCAGCCGTGAACTGATACTTTCTGCAATCTGCAGACCAGTAACTCCTTCGTTATATTCGCGAACGGAGCCGTCGGGGAATGTTATCTTTATCATAATCTTCTATTTATATTCTTTCTTGAGGATGCAAAAATAACGAAATCTTTTTGACTTATCCTCTTTTTAGCAAAAAAATGTTATTCTTTTCGTTCCGTAAAGCGTTTGATGATATTGTAAGCAGAGAAAAGCCCCAACTCACCTGCTTTACTCAGGTCCTGTATACCTTGCCTGTTGTTACCCAAGAAAATATGTGTCAAGCCGCGATTGAAATAAGCATCCGCAAATTTAGGGTCCAACTGGATGGCTCTGTCATAATCAACAATTGCCGCACGATAGTCTTTCAAGATAGAAAGCACATTACCTCTATTATAATAAGCATAGACAAAATCCGGAGCCAGCTCAATCACCTTGTCCAAATCGCGCTTTACCATTTCATAGTCCGCAGCTTTCACTGCACTCTTCTCTCCCGGACCGGCTTTCAAATCATACTCTTTTTCCATCTTCTGGTATTCCAGCTGCTTATAACGGATGAGAGCACGGTTGAAATAAACCGGGAAGAAATGATCTTCTATAATAATAGCCTGATTCAAATCTTCAATGGCACTTGCAAAATCCTGCACCAGATAAAAGTCCAATGAACGTGCAAAACGTTTGTTCACATCATTCGGATCAGCCACAATGGCAGCAGTCTGTTCGTCAATGGATGCAAAATGTTTTGTAGCTTGTTCTTCCGTCAGAGGAGCTTCCTCATTAGTTATAATCAGACGGCTGGGAAGTACTTTCTGATTATTCAATGTTTCAATGAACTTATAATAGTTGACCTGTCGCTTCACGTCATCATGCTTTTCATAATAGGTAAGCACGAACATGGGCTGGGGAACAATATTCACATTCTTATCCTGCACGCGTCCACGATAGTCACTCTTATATTTTTCTTCTCCCTCTTCGTTGTCGGCAACCACTATCTTACGATAGTTGTTCATGTTCTTATCGGACTTCTTACGGGTTTTATTATTCTCCGTATTATCGGCAGTCTGCTTATTAGGATCTACTCCGTTCTGTTTATCCAGCTGTGCTTTCAACACCTTGAATTCATCTGCATCAGCACCTTTCACATCCCCTATTTTCCTACGCGCCTGCGCTCTGTACTGATATCCCAGCAAGAAATTGGGATATTCATTTATCACCGTAGAATAATCTTTAATTGCCCCTTTATAATCTCCTGTCTGATCCAACAACAGACCACGGTTGAAAATAGCCATCATATTGTCGGGCTCCATTTCGATAACAAAATTAAAGTCTTGAATAGCCCGGTTGTCATCGCCTACTTGTGCACGTAACAAGCCCCGGTTATAATGGCCGATGAAATTATTGGGGTCAATATCCAATGCAATATCATAGTCACTCATCGCTCCTCTCAGGTTATTCTGATGGTAACGGGCCAAAGCACGGTTGATATAAACACCTGAATTCCGGGTGGACAGACGGATGGCATGATCAAAATCGGCTTCCGCATCTTTATATCTCTGCTGTTGCAGACGAAGGATAGCACGGCTGGCCCATGTATCTGCATCATAACGGTCTATTTCAATCGCCTTGCCAAAGTCTTTTTCGGCAGCCAAAGTATCTTTCTGCTTCAAATCCACCTCACCACGCATCAAATAGGCCTTTGTATATCGGGGGGAAATGGCGATCAGCTTATCCAGATCATTCTTCGCCCCCTTATAATCCTCCTGTCTGATACGGCAAAGGGCCATATTATGCCATACCCCTATGTTCTCAGGATCAAACTCCAACGCCTTGGTATAATCTTCTATAGCTCCTGCAAAATTATTCTGCTGGATCCGTGCCAATCCACGCACCTGATAAGCACTTACCACAAACGGATTCCTCTCAATAGCTTCCGAACAATCACTCTCCGCCCCCTGAAAATCATCCAAATTTATCTTCGCCAGACCTCTATAGAAATAAGGATCAGACAAATAAGGCTTTGCATTAATCACCTGATTGAAATATTGAATCGAAAGGACATAATCCTCAAAATAAAGCGCATTACGCCCTATCGCCATCACCCTGTCCGTATTTATCTGTGCCGAAGCCACTACAGGGAACATTATTAATAATGTATAGAGTATCCGTTTTATCATTTTGTATTTATAAAAATACGGTTTTCCCACAAATGCGCCACTGGTGGCGCATAGATCAAAATTGCGGAGTTATCATTTTATAGTCTTGACCTTATAGGAGCAACGCGCCTTGCCCTTCAGCATGGCCCCCAGCTTTCCTTTAATCATCTGTTTGCGTAATGCAGACAAATGATCAATGAACATTTTTCCGTCCAGATGATCAAATTCATGCTGCATGACCCTTGCCAAATAGCCTTCCACCCACTCGTCATGTTCTTTCAGCTCCTCATCCAAATAAGTCACATGAATACGGTCCGGACGTTTCACCGTTTCATGGATACCGGGCAAACTCAAACAACCTTCTTCCATGCTGACTTCCTCTCCACCCACTTCTAAAATATGAGGATTTATATAGGCACGGCGGAAATCCTTGAATTCGGGCAAGTCATCAGACATCACATCCAAATCAATAGTTACAACACGAATAGGCAGACCTATTTGCGGAGCAGCCAAGCCCACACCATCTGCACGATTCATGGTTTCAAACATATTTGCTATCAACTCTTTCAAATTAGGGTAATCCGGGGTAATATCCTCTGCTTCTTTACGCAACACCGGTTGTCCGTACACATAAATAGGTAATATCATTTTTCTTAATCTGTTTTTATTTATTAAATATATTTCTTCGACTCCAAATAAGACTGTAAGATTATCGTAGCACTGATTTCATCAACCAAGGCTTTGTTCTGCCTGTCTTTTTTCTTCAAGCCTCCATCCAACATGGCTTGGTGGGCCAATACGGACGTAAACCGCTCGTCAACAAACTCTACCGGTATATCCGGTATTTTTTTTCTTAGTTGATTGACAAAAGGGACAATATTACGCATATTTTCCGACTCCTGATTATTCATTTGCTTAGGATGCCCCACAATGATGCGTTCCACAGGCTCTTTTTCCACATATTTCAGAATAAAGTCCAGTAGTTGGTGTGTAGGAACAGTTGTCAACCCGTTTGCAATAATCTGCAAAACATCCGTCACAGCCACACCTGTGCGCTTTTTACCGTAATCTATCGCTAATATTCTACTCATATAGTTTGCAAAAATACAAATTTATTCCATACCTATTTTATATATAAAGATTAAAATATGCTTTTTCAACTGTTTTTTCTAAAGAAACGATTCATTTCGTTTAATTTTATTTGCTATTTAAAAAATAGTACTTATTTTTGCACCGAATATGTGGCTTAACGTAGAGGCCGCATAATTGTTAAATCGAAACAGGTATTTGTTATAAAATGAAAAATCAGAGCTCTTACAAAGGAGTTTCATATAGATGTTTGTTGTATTGTATAGCTATATTGTTGCTTGTTATGATTCCATTAAAAAGTTTCAGCCAATCAACAGGAGAATTAACAACAGATAGTCTTGTAAAAATGGGATTTGAAAATGTAAGATGGACAGATACTCCTGAAGAAAGAGTTTATGTGGTTGAAAACAGTGCTTACAAAATTCAAGCGTTGGGCATCAGAAAGGCTGTAGATATCATACAGTCGATGGGATTACCCAAGGACAAATCTTGTAAGTTGATTGTTACCAACTATAATATACCTCAGGTCTCACTTACCTATCAGCCTCTTGCCGGTGACACAACAGTGGTAAACGGTGAAGACTGGAAAGTCAGTTATGATATAGGTGACAGTTGGAACAAGGTGAAGAAAGAAAAGAAAAAGAACAGTTCGCTGTTTAAAGTAGATATATTGGTATATCCGCAGCTATACTTTAAGAACTATATCATTACACAGATATATCAGGCTTTATTAGAGTTTAGCCCGGCGGTAGAGGTGTCGCTTTGGCCAGGAATGAAATTTACCGGACAGATTGTATTTCCTGTATACAATGATGGATATGGAGAAACAGCCGGAAAAATTCATCCAGGATATTTGACATTAGCACAAAAATTTAGATTACCATATAATATACAAAGTACAGTAACTATTGGTATGTTTGATTATAATACATATGGTGCAGATTTAAATTTGTTTTATCCGTTTAAAGACGAACGTTTTTCTTTAGAAGGAAGAATTGGCTATGTCGGATTTGGATATTGGCATGGTTTTAAATTTCGCTATAATGATAAATACACTACTTATTGGTCTGTAGGGGGAAACTTTTACTGGCCAAGGTATAATACACAGTTTAAATTGAGAGCTGAACAATATTTATTAAAAGAAAAAGGGGTAAGATTTGAAATGATCAGACACTTCCGCTATGCCAGTATAGGTTTCTACGCTGTAAAAGCAGAACATGCCAATAGTAATGGAGGGTTTAAGTTCATCGTCGCATTACCACCTTATAAATATAAAAGACATAAATATATACCAAGGGTTTCTACCTCATTGGGTACGGGTATAACATATAATGCAGGAAATGAAAAATATTATTATAAAATGCCATATAGTAATGCAAGTGACAATATAATGCAACAAAATAGTTTTAATCCATATTTTATTAAATCAGAATTATTAAATTTTTAATTTTATTGAGATGAAAAAGAAAAGTTTTTTGAGCGGTATTGGTGCTAAATTAGCATTAGCTGCAGTAGCTTTAACAACAGTAGTGTTTACAAGCTGCGAAAAAGAAGAATTTAATGTAGAACCGGTAGAACTATCACCTGCTAGTGCGACGATTGTTGCCACCGTATATGATTTGACAACGGGTGAAGTTCTTGCTCCCCAAGCAATTGTTGAAACAATCACTGCAGGTACAGATGGAACAATTGCAGCTACTACAAAAGAAATTAGTTGCCCCTCTTTCAGCAATGCAGAATATCTGCCAGTAGAAGCCATTACTGTGGCAATTCCTAAACTAGCAAAAGGACAGTTTGCTCTTATTCCGGTAAATTTCTATGCTCAGAAAATAGTTTCTGCTGCTAAAAATGTAACAGTAAGCGAAGACCCAACTACAATTGATACAACTGAAGTTAAGAATACTCCTGTTACTTACGGACCTTATGATGTAGACAAAAATATAGATATTGAATATGCAGCTAAAGTAGGTTCAGAAGTTGTTAATATTAATGCTATTAACAGTTACATTGAAACTCTTGTTAACTCAAGAGCAATGAGTAACGAAAATGTTATCAAGGTTTTAAAAGCAGTAGTCGGTACTTACAATACAGGTATTAAAACTGAAATGCAGAAAGAAACAAGAACTATCAAAGCTCAAACTACTGTAACATTCAGCCCTGTAACAACAATTATTGAATCAGTCGTTACTGTAACTGCAACAGTTGATGGAGTAGAATATACTATTCCTAATGTACAGCTTAGAAAAGCTGGTGCAACAGTTGTTTCTGAATCTTCAGAATCACACGCAGGTCACGATCACGGTCATGGAGATAACAGCAACTCAGGTGGTGGTGCAGGTGGAAGATAATAATTAATCATCTATCGGTTATTTGTTCAGTTATTCACCAAAAAATATAATAAAAATGAAATATAAATTCTTAACACTGTCACTTTTGTTGGCAGGAGCTTGTGCAACTACGGTTATGGCACAAGATACTAATTATTATACTCCGAAATGGAGCGATAACATCTTTGTCAGTGTAGGTGGAGGTATCCACGCTATTGAAAACGATGGTTTCAATAAACTGGCTCCTCACTTCAGTATCTCTTTGGGTAAGTTAATTACTCCCACATGGGGAATACGTGGTCAAGTAAATGGTATCACACAACACTTGTGCTTGGATAACAGTTACTACCAACACAACAAGAATTATGTAGGAGCTAATATCGACGCTATGGTAAACTTGTCAACTCTGTTTGCAGGTGCTAATCCTAGCCGTTTCTTTGAAGTTTACGGTTTTGCCGGTCCTATGCTTTCTGTAGCTAAATCACAGAATGTAACAATCAAAAATGATGGAACAATGGTTCCCGAAGGTGAAAATAAAGTAAGAGCACGTATCGGTGCATCTGCCGGTGTAGGCTTGAAATTCAACATTAACAAATATTGGGCTATTGATGTTGAAGCTCGCGGCGCTATTGCTCCCTCTATCTTTGGTAATATCAGCAGCCACCGTAAAGCTGAAGGAACAGGTATGTTGACAGCTGGTGTCAGCTACATCTTCGGTGGCAAGAAGTTTGCTAAAGTTGAAGACCGTGTAGTAGAAAAAGAAGTGATCAAGGAAGTGGTTCGTGAAGTTCCGAAAGAAGTAGTCAAGGAAGTGATTAAAGAAGTTCCTAGCGCTGCAGAAGTTGCTATCTTCTTCAAGATCGGTAAAGCAAAGATCAGTCCGGAAGGCATGGTTAATGTACAGTTAATGGCTAAAGCTATCAAAGCTAATCCTAACGCTAAGTACAAAATCGCAGGTTTCGCTGATAAAGCTACAGGATCTGCTTCATTCAACCAGACTTTGTCTGAAAAACGTGCTCAGGCTGTTTACGATGCATTGGTTGCAGAAGGCGTAAAAGAAAGCCAACTTGAAAAAGTTGCTATGGGTGGAACAGCAGACAACATGTTTGGCAAGAACTATCTGAACCGCGTAGTTATTCTGGAAGTAAAATAATCATTGCTACCTGATAAAACTCTGATAAATTAAAGAAGGGGGTATCGTAACAAACGATGCTCCCTCTTTTTTTCTTCAACTGCATTTTAATCACACAAACAGCAACAGCAAACAAACCGTATAACAAGAATCTACGAATCTCGGCTATACAATTCCGGAAACTTGAGGCAACATTTACCGAATCTTGTAACAAGATACCGGGCTATATCACAAACAAAAAGCTTTTTTAAAATACTCCCAGGATATATAAGCAAAGGGCATATAATGTTGCAGGTGCAAGATATATATCTTGCACCTGCAACATTACACAAACAAAAGCATTTACTTATCTTCAATAGACCAGCTTCACATTGTCAACCCAAAGCGTATTTCCGGGAGAACCGATAAAAGCTCCCCCATGACTGGACGAAAATTGCAGTATCATGTGGGTAGGATTCTCATTGGCCCCCGCCCATCCTGTTTCTTTAATCAAGACACTTTCTCCCTTACTATTTCTAGTATAATCTCTCTCTCTCAACCCCATCGTTTCATGATCATAAGACGGATGCTTGGTTATATCACCATACAGCACTTCATAAGTAGCACCATTCACCCAACCATCCGAGTCCTTATCATACTTCACCACCATAGTTCCTACCCTCTTCGCAGTAATATTTCCTTCAGCGTCCTCCATACGTTTTTGCAAAAAGAAAACAGTTATCGCACAATCCTGCCCTGCCACCTGACCTTTCTTGCTGAAGCCTGTCAACCGGATACGATCTTTCTCACCAGACATCTTTACCTTATAATCATAACGGACAGCTTTGGGACGTTGGGTAAAAGGAACTCCCCAATTCATATTCTTCTCAGCATTCTTGGTTCCTGTTATCGGCTCCAACATATCACCCAAATAAATGGATCCGGCTGCCAATACAGTAATATTCACCATTCCCAATACCTTGACGCTCTCTATATGCGTTTCCAGACGAGCACAATATCCATTGTCCCGTTTGTCCCTGTAAACAGAATTATTTGTTTTAACAATGCCCACTACCTTAGCCATCACATTAGAGGTTCCCCAAGGAGACCCTCCCATATTCTTATAAGGTTTGTTACCATCTATTTCCTTTGTAGGGCCTATCTCATAAAGAAGTTTGGTATTGCCGCCTATAACACCGGACTCATGAACCTTACGGATTATCCACTGATCCATATCTCCGTATTTTATAGGTACCACCTTTTCCTGGGCAAAGCCATACAGCGGTGCTATAGCCAAAAGAGCAGCGACCGATAATCTGCCATAATATTTCATACCCTTAGTTTTTATTGTTGTTTAGAACCGGCAAAGCTATAAAAAAAAGCGGCAACTTCACAGTTGCCGCTTTTAATAAAGAAAAATAGACTATATTTTCTTCTTAATTTACCAAAAAGAAATCATTAATATACTCTATATAGTAACCATGCCTTTTGGAAATCGTCACGGTTAGGATATTTTGCCTTAAATTCCTCCTTTGCCTGAGTAGCCTCCGCACGGTCATCGTATGAAGATGCTATAACGCGATACGTATTTCTTTCAGCATTATAAACCACTTTGGCATTATAGCCTTGACCATCCAAATATTGTTTCAGACCTTCCGCATTCGCTTTCACGCCAAAGCTACCACATACTACACTATATGCTTTTAAGCCGTCACCTGAAACCAGTTCTACTTTCTCTTCGCGAACCGGACCGGCAACAGGAGCAGTTGTCACGGGGGCAGATACTACCGGAGCAGCTTCAACCGGAGTCGCTTCTACCTGATCGGCAGGAGCTTCAGCCAATTCCTGTTGTTTTGCCTTTTCATAAGCCTTCTTGTAAGCACTTTCGCTAGATTTACATGAGGAAAATGCCAAGGCTACGCACAATCCCATACCCAACACAACTAATTTTTTCATGATTACTCAATCTTTTATAAATTAATACTCTAGTTTAATTCCATTATATTGGTGCAAAAGTAGCAATATA
>ERZ1504691.471-NODE-471-length-12067-cov-3.280386_pt1 | contig 12067 bp, 9 predicted proteins | sample MGYA00572414_ERZ1504691 | MGnify/ENA primary metagenome ERZ1504691 (study PRJEB39906, sample SAMEA3182114) | gut metagenome | biome: human; feature: gut; material: Stool; isolation source: human stools | place: Canada | collected 2013-06-10 ...
TTGCTGGGCTGCACTAAATGCCTTATTTTTGTCTCAAACAGTAACGGTTATATGAAACCAATCTGTTGTATTCAAAGTTTTATCGTTTTCACCTTACCCGGAATAACCGTCAGCCGCACCGTCCCATCCCCCTCTATCTCCACTTTCTGGTATCTGGCCTCCACCACCACCTTACCATCCGGTGCCATCAGTCCCCATTGACAAGCATTCTCCTCGAATACACAATAACCGCCGACGGGAGGACAGATGTTCCTATAACAAGGAGGAACCACGATACGCTCACCCGACTTCAGCCCCCATTTCAGCCCCATCCGGAAAGGACGGACATCGCCCATCTCCTCCAGTCTCTTCCGCCTTTTCTCCTCCTCATTCCGTTTCAGCAACAGGTTCATTTCCTCCGCACGCCGCCCGACCTCCTCCTTCAATCTCTTCACCGCAGAGTCAAAATCCTCCTCACCAGCCTCAGGATTATTACAGGCAATATATCGTTTCCTCTTTCCTTTCTCCACATGATAATAACTCCCTTGCCCGTCCATCACCACGATGCTCCGGTCTGCCAGACGACCACAGCACCAATACACCTCCTCGTCATCCCCTTCCAGCAGACAAGCGAAAACATCGAACACGGTAGACCATACAGGATCCGCCAACTTGCAGGACTTCGGGACACGATAGTCCGGTATCTTCAGATAAAAGCCATAAAAACAGAGACTATCCTTATGCAACCCGCGCATGGAAGCATACGCCTTCCGTGTGCGGCTATGAAAGGTCTCTCCCACTTTCAGCAATTCCACGCTGCCGTAAGAGCACACCACCGGCTTCTCCCGATAAGTCCTGTCCGTTGTCAAGTCGATGTAAGCATCCGTACCATCATTGCCCGTAACGGCCAGAAGCTCCCCTTTCAGGAATCGCAACCTCCGGCAGCGGTCTATGATGATCTTCGGCTTTCCGTTATCGTCCACCACCCCTGTACGGCCATCTTCCAAACAAACCGCCGCCCGGTCCGCACAGGTGTCGAACACTTCCTTGTATCGAGGCATCACTGTCACTCTGTTTCTACGCCTCAGTCCCCACAATCCGCTACATCGGTCATGGAAAGCTTTCAGAACAGAGAGTGCATTCTGCCCCTCTTCCTGATCAAACAAATTCCGGTTCCTGATCGCATCCAGCAACTGTCCATGGGTCATCACCATTTCCCATTCTTCCTCCCGCCTGCCTTCCTCCAAGAGCGAACACGCCACGGACAGCCCGTTTTCCGCTCTTTTCCGAGAAAAGGTGTCACCCAGTATCCGCCCCTCGAACATCGCTTCCCAGTCCCGCTCACGGACGGGCAAACCGAATATCCGGTGCAACCCCACATTATCTATCAGCATACAGGATTCCTTATCACCCGATTTCCGTAATCCCCTCCCCACCTGTTGCAAGTATTTCGCCAGTGAAAGCGTGGGACGAGCCAGCTGCACGAACTCCACATCGGGACAGTCGAAGCCCTCGGAAAAGATATCCACATTGACCAGCACCCTGATCCTTCCCTGTCTGAAGCCCTCTACCAGTTCCCTACGCTCCGAAGCAGGCGTTTTGCTGTCGATAGCCACAGCCGACACTCCGTGTGCATTGTAACAGGCGGCTATCTGACGGGCATGGGCTATACTGACGGCATACACCATTCCTTTTTTCCCGGCGGCATACCTCTCGACGCTCTCGTACAACCGCCGGATGCTGACCTGACGGTTCAACACCTCATTCATTTCCTTCACCTGATAATCTCCGTCCACCCCACGTTTCTTCAACGAATTTATTATCTGTTGCTCCCTGCTGTCAGCACGGATAGACACGTAGTCGAAAGCCGACAGCCAGCCTTTCCCGATGAATTCCGCGATGCTCCACGAAGTTATCAGCGCATCAAACAAATCCGTGAAGCCCTTGCCGTACAGCCGGCAGGGGGTGGCGGTCATGCCCAGTTTCCTCGCCTCCGGATATCTCTTCCAAAGCTCCCTGTAAGTCTCCGCCAGTGCATGATGCGCCTCGTCAATGACAATCAATCCGGGAGCTTCCCCTATATTCTTCCAGTTACGGGACAACCACTGGATGGAGAATACCCGCACCCTTCCGGATTCTTCCGGCATACTGTCTTTCCCCGTCTTTCCGTTCTTTCCCGTTTTGTCCGGTTCTTTTCCCATTCCATACCGGGCTGCGGTTTCCTCTATCTGCTCCACCAGCTCTCTGCGATGCGCCACAATCCACACCCGCGTGCCGATACCGATACCACAGAGAAACTCTTTCACCACCGCTGCCAGCAGATGTGTCTTTCCTGTGCCTGTAGGCATTTGCACCATGACACTCCGATGGAACTCCCACTCCTTAAAGAGCCTGAGCTTCATCTCCTGCTGGTAGTCACGAAGACCATCGTTCTTGCAATACATCATGGTGCGGATGCCGGTCGCCACCGGCAACAAAAGAGGGAAAGGCTGCATGCATCATCGCACACAGCCTATAGTGAATATTCTATCTTTATGAATTCATTTTTATCAGCGGCTTGCTAGTTGATATCGTAAATATTTGATATCGCAAACCGTTCCGCCACTGAATTTAATACGAAACCGATGACAGGGGCTATTTTTCTATGAGCCAGTCGCCCAACGTATGCTCCTCCGCATCAAAGCTGATGCCCACTTTCACCACAGGCAGTCCGCTGAGGGTAAAACGTTCGGGATAGTTTTTCAAATTTATCTGAGACATGGCGGCATCGGCATCCTTGCCTAGTTTCAATTCAATAACATACAACATGTCGGCAGTGCGCATCACCACGTCCACACGTCCCTTCGGGGTACGGACTTCCACATCCACATACATTCCGAAAAGAGAGAAGATGATGTAGAACAACTGCTGGTAATGCCCTTCATAATTCGTGTTATCGCAATAAGGAACGGTGGAGAGAAACTCCTGAAGCAGACGCAAGGCTCCATCCATATCGCCCAAGCGTATCGCACCATACATACGGCCTATGGTAGTAAGCCCCATATCGGTATTATAAGCCAGATAGTTCGGCAACAGACTCTGCATCAGTCCCACCCGTATCTCCCTGTTCGGAATATCCAGCGTGTAAAGCTCGGTATATTTATCATAGTCCTTTATCGTGACATAGCCGCTCTGATAGAGCAAAGGCGTAATAGTTGTCATCCGCTCGGTAGGGGCATCAAAACTGGCAGCCATAGCCTGCATGCTGTGTCCCACTTCAGAGGGAAGAACATGGAACTTGCGCAGCATCTCTATCAGATAGGTGGGCGTGCCGCTGCCAAACCAATAAGAGTTTAACTTGCCATCTTCGAAAGCATTCAGCAGGCTGAACGGATTAAAAACATCTGGCGAAGGCCAGGTGAAATGATAGCCGTCATATTTCTCTTGCAGTTTCAGTAGGGTATCTTCTTTGCTCATCTCCTGCAAAAGGGCAAAGCGTTCTATATACCCGCCCATCTGTTCCAACATTTCCTCTTTAGTGATACCGCAAATGGCAGCGTAGGGCTCGTCCATGCTAATATTCTTGATATTGTTCAGCTCGCTGAAAATGCTGAGCTGGGAAAACTTGGTGATGCCGGTTAGGAACACAAAGCGCAGATAAGGGTCGCACGCCTTCAACGGACTGTAGAAATTACGCATCACATTACGCAGGACGGGGAGGTTCTCATCCTCGTGCACCACATCCAGCAAGGGTGCGTCATATTCGTCAATAAGGACTACCACCTGGCGGCCGGTCTGCTCATAGGCACGCATGATGAGTGTCTTCATCCTGTCATTGAGAGTGACCGCCCTTTCCGGCTTCCCGTATATTTTCTCATGTTCAAAGAGCTGCACATCCAGCATGCTTTCCAATGTTTCCTTGTCCACATGCTTGGCCAAGCTCATGTCAAAGTGAAGCACCGGGTATTCCGTCCACTCGGTTTCCAGCTTTTCGATGGCAAGTCCCTTGAAAAGGTCTTTCTTTCCGGTAAAATAGCAGTGTAGCGTAGAGGTCAGCAACGATTTTCCGAACCGTCGGGGGCGGCTCAGAAAATAATATTTGGAAGCACCGTATGCCATCCGGTAAACATATTCCGTCTTATCTATATAGAGATAATCCTTGTTGATGATTTCCTCAAAAGTCTGTATCCCTATCGGGCATCTCTTCAATGACTGTTGCTTCATGGCGCGCTACTTTTTCTGATTGTACTACAAAGGAACAAAATCTAACCGGAAAATCCTAACCGAATGCTCTTTTTTATTATTTCAGATGGACTTTAAAGACAAGACCTCCGGAGAAGTATTTCCCATTATTCAGCTCGGCTACAAGATTTACATAGTCTTTCCAAAAACTATACTCAAAACCTACATTGCAAGTTCTTGCATCGTACTCCGCCATCAGGTTCAAGCCATTTATCATTTTTACAGCCCAAGACTCTTGCACAGGCAATCCCAACCGGAAATTCACCCCTATAGCCGGACGGTTATGATGCTCCCAGGTAGCCGGCCGGTCCAGCACCCAGGCAAGATGCACTCCCAACATTCCCAGATTATCAACCCCAATATGCTTCGTAGCAGCAATATAGTAACGGGTGAAAAAGCAATTACCGCCATTCTGGTCACGACTTGATATGCCTCCTCCACCGTAACTGTCATGAGTACCCGGATCGTCCACCCCTATCACGATCTGCGGAGTCCACGTTTTCCACCATCCCTCTTTCCAGACACGAAGACGGAAATTGAAAGACCTGTCCTGATTGGTGTATTTCCCCCACGACTGCTCCGGGAAATATGTAGAACCCTTATTGGCGTAATTCAACGTACAGGTATATCCCACTTCCAGCCAGGGAAAAACCGTAATATTGAGATAATAATTGAAGGTGTATCTCACATCAAAATCATAATAATGCAACGGGGTTATGTCCAGCACATTACCTCCAAGCATAAACGTTTTGTCCTGCTGCATATCGGCCGTCGGCGCATGAAGCAGTCCGGTCGTACCTCTCAACGCCTGTCCACAGACGGAAAAACTGATTGACAGAAATACCAAGACAGCCGTAAGTACCCTGTATAATCTCTTCTTATTTGATATAAATCCCATCTTTTTTCAGCGTTTCTGTGCCAACAGCCATTCAAAGTACTTTTCATGCTCATCCACCAAATGTTCCCACGAATACGCTGTACGGATCTCCTCTAAATTTGCCGCGATAAATTTTTCCTTATCACGCACTACATATGCAGCCATATCATTCAACAACCCGGTTACTTCCGCCGGAGTACTATAATACTCCGCATGATGCTTCAACACCGCCCGGTTGAACAGATTGTCATTGGCTAATATGAAACAACCGGACGCCATAGCTTCCAGCAATGAAGGGTTCGTTCCGCCTACCGAATGCCCATGAAAATAGGCCAAAGAGTATTTTCGTATGGAGTTCAGCTTTTTGAAATCATAAATGCCACCGATGAAACGTACCGACCGCTCTTTACCATACCGGGCCACCAGCTCTTTGCCATGAGGAGTATTGGTTTTTCCCACAATGACCAATGGCCTGCGCCCGTTCTCTTCGGATGCCAAATAGCCGTCGATTGCCATTGCTATATTGTTTTCGGGTTCCAGACGAGCCACCAGCAAATAATAACCATTCTCCTCCAGTCCGAATTCTTTCAGAAACTCCGGATTGTAATCCTCGTGGATATCAGCCCCATACGCCAGAAACTTGCTCTCCTTGCCATACTTCTCTTTGTAATAGTCATGAATGCCCATGTTGTCGGCTATCAAGTAATGACTGTGCTTCACAGTCATCCGTTCTTCCCAAAAGACGAACTTCCGCACCCATCTGTTGAATTTCGTACGCTTGTATTCCAGTCCGTCCATGTTCGTGGTAAACACGGGATGTCTGATGTTCTTTACATTAAACCAAATGTATGCCGGTACAATGGAGGTGTATCCCGCCTCATAAATGATGTCAAACCGCTCCCGTTTCAACGCATCACGCAGTGAAGCAAAATCATAGAAGAAACTCCCTACGGAACTTCCCATCCATGTCTCCGGACTATAGATGTGCTTGATGCGGACTCCTTTGTAACTGTTTTCCTTATAAGGATGAAAATGAGGGGAATAAACGGTCACCTCATGACCTCTGTTTGCCAGACCTACAGATATGTATTCGGCAAACTGCTCGAAGCCCCCGTAATCATTAGGAATGCCACGGGTGCTGATAAAAGCGATTCTCATTGAAAATTAAGTGTATGAAGTTTAGCCCGGCCGCAGAAAGCGACCGGGAATATTAAAAGAAATAAAACATTCGGTTTTTTGTGGGAATGCGGCTGTTTCAGCCCCTCAATCCTGTTTCAAGTTCGTGTTTCAAAGGTGAACACACATATTGGGAACTTTGGCTATAGAAACCTGGTCTTTGTTAAATCTCAGATATCAACCAACAAATCAGTCAAGAATTCATCCAAGCCTACCACTCTTATTTTGGGAAAAGGGAAAGTGGCCAGTATACGAAAATGAGCATCTTCAGATACTATGTACTCTGCATTTGCAACAATAGCACAATCTGCAAATTTATTATCATCCGGATCCGCCTCTATCAAATTGAATTTAAAAGAAGCCTCTTTATAAAGCGTATAAGGACTATGCACTATAGCACTTATAACATTCCGAGCTACACTGGCCGAAGAATACCGTTCTATAATCTCTTCGTATTCATTCAGTATTTCATTAGATACGCACAGCATAAACTTCCCTTGCAGAAAATCTTCCCATATCTTATGGTACGGGCTTTTTGCAGGAAGCGACTGCACCAAACAATTCGTGTCCAGAACCACCAATCGTTTCATGACCGATAAGGAGTTCTGAGATGTTGTTCTCTCAATTCATCCAATTTTTTCTGATCCAACACACAATTCGTCCAGTTCCTTTTGTGCCTTATCAGCAAAGAAATGAGAAAGAGCCAGTTTCAACTCATTCAGTTCACTTTCTGTACGAATATTCTTTATAGCATAAAGCAACTCCATCTGGGCTGCATCCGAATACGAGATTCTCATACCTTAATACATTTAATCGTTTTTACAAAAATAATACTTTTCTAATTATCCGCATCACATTGTGCCATTCTTTTCCGATTAAAATGAAGATTTAACTTTTCAGAAAAGTTTCCTTTTAATCATTCTAAAAGGAACAAACATGACATTCATCCATGCTGTCCAATAGGCATGTTTAGGGAAATACCGCTTGATGTTCTCTCTGTATCCGGTCGCATCAAAAGTTTCAATGCGCACAATGTATTTATTAAAAAGCAAAGTAGGAAGATATTGAGTACAGATATCTTTTAAAATCGAATCCTTACAATTCAATGAGATATGACCTTTCATATAACTGCCCACAATCAATGACGGATAATCTATGGTAAAAGCCTTGAACTTGTTATGCCCGCCTCTTTTTGCAATGCGTTGTACATGATATATGGGAGTATCGTCTATCAGAAAAACCTTGGCAGCATATTGCGTTAAGAAAACAGAAGTATGCGGAAACAACGCGTTCAATTCTATTTTCCCCATTGCATCAAAGTCTTCTTTCCAAATACTAAACCCTCCACTCCATGAAGACCAATACGATAGCGCATTCATAAAATCATTGAAATTTCCGTATTTACAAATAGCTTTCTTGCCTAAAAATCCATTCGTATGGAACATCAAAGTTTTATTCATCTTTTCTTGTAGTACTTCTTCAATCAAATGTTTCAGTGCTCCTTTCTGAAACAGGTTCTGGCTATTATGAAGTTTCAATAGTTTGCCCTTAGCATAGGTTAACACATGATATGAATTGAGAAACCCTTCACAATCAGCATGATAATAAAACAAATTTATTTTATCCGAAAATTCATCCATCAATATTTTTACTTCCATTTCAGGATCGTTATCTGAAAGAATGACTTCATAATCATCCATAGATATCTCTGAGTTCGCTTCATAAATACTGTTCAACGTATTTCGAACTTGATTTATACGTTTATAACAAGGAATACAGATAGAAAGAACAGGTTTAAATTTATTCATACAATATCTATATTTCAAAAAGAGAAATTAAGCACTCTTTTATCACCACAAATTATCATCACTTAGATAACATTTTTCATAAAATTCCAATCAGCTCATATCACAAATATCAGATGTATCCAGCATCTTCATTGAATAATCATTCTATCATCGGACAAAAAAGAACATATAAGAAATATTTTATCTTAATTTTTACAGAAACAGTATTACTCATCATCAACATACAAAAGTTTGAAGATAATTTTATATTCTCATTTATATATTTTTTCAATTCTTTGTTACCTCCCAATTTATGAAGAAGTTCAAATGAGTACACCAAACTATTTATTTTAAACTGTTCTAGCAATCTACTTGTAATGGGATACAAATCCGATGTTACTATAGAAATAGCCAATTTTGTATTATCTACAAAATCACTAATTTTTTGCACGCTTGGAGTAGCCACAATACTGCCAGGCCGTATTCTATAGTTGTAGAAAGGTTCATTAATTATGTATGCTTTTCGATAGACTTGAATAACACGAAAAGCCATGTCAATATCTTCATAATATTTTCCTTCTTGAAAAAAAAGAGAATTTTTAATCCAAATATTTCTATCATACAACTTATTACAACACTGACAGCCCATACGTCCAGAAAGTTGCAACTTGTATAAAAGGTCTGCATCATAAATAGACTCCTTATCTGAAATACATTTTTTATACTGCAATATGCCACATATTATTAAAGGACAATGCGTTTCTTTTGCTTTAACATACATTTTTTCCAATGTATCCAAATCTATAAAATCATCACTATCCACAAAAAACAAATATTCACCTACAGCCATATCAATTCCTGCATTTCTAGCAGAACTAAGTCCTCCATTCTTCTTATTTATAAGCTTCATATTGGAATATTTTTGTTGAAACGACTCGATAATCGAAAGGCTATTATCCGTAGAGCCATCATTGACAACTATAATCTCAATCCCTTTTAGTGTTTGGCGACATATACTTTCCAAACAATCGGATAAATATTGTTCCACATTATACACAGGAACAATCACACTGACTTTATAATCTGAATTTACCGGCATAACTATATAAATTGAAAAGGAGCATTTTTTGCACCACGAAAAATGGCATTAAAGAACCACATTAAAGATATGACAACAAGAAATAATTTTAAACACTTATCCCATGAGTATTTTCTCCCTTGACAAGAGGAAAGCATATACATTAAAAATGAAAGCATTATAAATTTCACATTGACAAAATACATATTCACACGAATTAGCGCCAATGAACTTCCACTTATAAAATACAAAACAGAACCAATCACGTGAAGATTGTAAAAAACATCCAAATTAAGACTTTTATAAAATGCTTTCATCCTGTTAATATTAGCAACTATCAACAAATCCAAACCAAGCATTATAAATTTAGCCAAACCTAGGCTAGAAGTATCTTTGGGTAAAGTCAAATCATCCCGCTGTTCAAAATAAGAAATATCATCCAAGGCAGACAACAATTCGCCCAATCGAGGAAAAAGTACATTCCATAACAAATAATTTATTGGTCCGGACAATGCAAATGACAACAAAATCAAAACAGCCGAAATTTTCTTATTACTAAACATCCTTAAATGCAACACAAAGTAAAAAGGAAGCATAATCAATATGCTGCGATGAAAAAGACTTATGCAAACTATTGAAAGGAAGAAAGGAAAAAAACGCCTCTGTTCTACAAACCTCAAAGTACATAAAAACATGAAGAAAGCCGTCATTTGCCTCATACCGTTTAATGAATCGAAAAATGTAAACGAAGTGACAAAAAAGAAACATAGCCACATAGACATGAAGCTATACCTCTTAGAAAATATATACAAAAATAAAATCTGCAAAAAAGCGATACTAATAAACAACCATGCAAAATGAGCTTTATATCTAGTAAACGCATAGACAATAGCCGAAAATCCCGGTTCGAAATAGCTCCAGCCATTTCGAGCTATAAAATCAGCATTGGGCGACATGGAATTTAAATAAGTTTCCTTATAAAGCAGATAATCAACACCTACATCATAACGAAGTCCTACAACCAATGTATAAATCAAAATCAGTAATATTCCGGTTGATGGAATAGGGTTATCAAAAAATTTTATTCTATAATTCTGATAACGCCCACAAAACACAAGACTTACAAGAAGAGTCAAATACACAAATACTGAAAATATCATCTTTTACCTATAAGACTTAAAATACAATCATCCATTTTATCACTAAACTTAAGCACCCCGACTGCCAATCTATAATATTCCCAATTAGCTAAGTAATACCCCATCCGATGATAAAATCTAATTTGAAACTCCTTCAAACACCTATTACTCTCCGGCCACAACTCTCTCCATAAATTGAAATTCCTTAAATTCTTATTTACTAAAAATGCTTTTTTTGCGTAAAAACATCGGCGCAAGAAAGGTATATGATATAATGAATAAAGACCTTGTTCCTTCAAAAAAGATTCAATAAGCACACATGCACCAATCATATCTTCCAATTGCTTCATAGTAGTATGATGAGACACAGAATTCATATAAATAACATAATGATAAAATGCCTCTTCCACATACGAAACTCGATGTGCAAAACAATGCAACCTTACAGAAGTACACAAATCCTCCCACATACTTATCCCAACAGGAAACTGAATATGATTATCCTCATACAAGCTTTTCCGGACCAAAGCCCCACATACACTGGAATGGAGTTTCCCCACCAACATCTGTTCCACAATGTTCCCCTTATGTCTGAAGGGATTCTGACTACAACGAATACGTTTACCTTGTTTCTCCTCATAATAATCACACATCACAATATCAGCATTGTCTTCACGAGCTTTTATGTATAGTTTTTCATACATATCAGGATCTACCCAGTCATCACCATCGCAATAAATAATATATTCTCCATCGGCTACCTCAAGCCCCGTATTACGAGCCACACCAGAACCCATGTTTTTTTCATGAGAAATGATTTTTATGTCTGACTTCCGTTGCGGATATTCATTTATGACAGACTGTAATATCTGAATACTACAGTCCGGAGTACAGTCATTCACAAAAACATATTCAATATCCTGCATTGTTTGGCAGAATAAAGAACGGGCACAGAGTTCTATATATTTTTCAACTTTATAAATAAGAACAATAACACTTACTTTAGGAATATTCATCAACTACAATTTATTAATCAGACTAAAAGATTTTTTTCTCCACTCATACAGCCAAACCTCTTTCCTTATTCCCCACAACCACAAAAGGTTTATGAAACAATATAGAAAACACACAAGCATGAAAACTATCCGTAACAACCAGTTCCGCATCCATAAAGCCTCGCAGCCATTGTTCCACCGGCGGCTGGATACGCTCAGCCAAAGGAGCGCTCCAATCTTCCACACGTGAATTTCCGCGGAAAGGAACCACCCCCGTCTCACTAGCCAACCGTGATATCAGATCTGTTGTTGATTCCGTTTCATCCAAGATATAGCATAACAATGTACCTTTGCTTTTAGGAATATCCGCCCTTTTCACCAAATCTACATAATCCTGAACATCCAAAAGCATAGTGGGGTCTAACACATGGCTGACATTCACTCCAAAAAACTTACGACACAGTTCCACTGCCGATTCCTCACGAACACTTACCACATCGAATTTTCGTAATAATTCCCTACAGCGTCTTGTCTGTCCGGCAGTATATTCCCAATCGCTTGTTCCAAAAGAAGCCGCATACGCCATTCGTTTGACATTCCAGTCCCTTGCAAAGTCCAAATATGCATTCTCTATTCTAGTCGGATAATACATAGGACGCCACACCTGGTCACTACCCACCACAAAAGCATCAAAGTCCTTTTCTTTCAAATCGAGTAATTTCCCGACCTCAAAACAATGAATGTATTTATTTATAAATTGTAAAGTAAACGCAGCAAGAAAAAGCAAGGTTGATGATAATACAGCAAGAATGCAG
>ERZ1504691.474-NODE-474-length-11992-cov-2.879367_pt1 | contig 11992 bp, 7 predicted proteins | sample MGYA00572414_ERZ1504691 | MGnify/ENA primary metagenome ERZ1504691 (study PRJEB39906, sample SAMEA3182114) | gut metagenome | biome: human; feature: gut; material: Stool; isolation source: human stools | place: Canada | collected 2013-06-10 ...
GACGCAGTACCGCAAGGTCTTCCTCGCCGGCACGATCGACATGGGACGCAGCGCCGACTGGCAGGCGGCTCTCGTCGCCCGCTTCCGCGACAGCATCGGCGGCCGCTGGCTCTTCTTCAACCCCCGCCGTCGGGAGTTCCATGCCTCGCCGGCCGAAATGGAATACCAGGTCGCGTGGGAGCTGGCGCACCTCGAAGCGGCCGACCTCATCGTAATGAATCTGCTGGGCGACAGCCGCTCGCCGATCTCGCTGCTCGAAATGGGACTTTACGCCCGTTCGGGCAAGCTGTTCGTGGCGTGCAGCCCCGACTACTACCGCTACGACAACGTGCGCATCACCTGCCGGCGCTACGGCGTGCCGCTCTACGATTCGCTGACGGCACTGCTCGACGACCTGCCGCAACAAAGCGACGAATGACATGGAAGGATTTCTGGACACGGCCACGCAGCTCTGCATCGACTGGGGCTATTGGGGACTTTTCCTCTCGGCCTTCGTGGCGGGGAGCATCGTCCCGTTCAGTTCGGAAGCGGTGATGGTCGTACTCGTCCGCTTGGGACTCGACCCCGCACTCTGCCTGCTGGCAGCCGCCACGGGCAACACCGCAGGCGGCATGACCTGCTACTGGATCGGTCATCTGGGCAAACGCGAATGGTTCGGCCGCTACCTCGGCATCGGCGAAAAACAACTCGACCGTGCCGGACGCTTCCTCGCAGGAAAGGGGGCATGGAGCGCCTTTTTCGCCTTCCTGCCCTACGTCGGCGAAGCGATCGCCATCCTGCTGGGACTCATGCGCAGCAACGTGTGGATCACCACGCTGGCCATGTTCGCAGGCAAGGCGCTGCGCTACGTGGCTGTCCTCTACGCCGTGCAAGGCGCAATATCGCTGTTGTAGGGCGCGCACGGCGCGATTGTTGCACATCCGACAGAGCGTTATGAAACGAATCATCGCAGGGGGAATCGCCCTCATGGGAATTCTCCTCACGGTAAATGCACAAACCATGAAACCGCTCACACCCGACGAACGCCGGATCATCGTCGACAAGGGAACCGAGGCTCCCTTCACGGGAAAATACTACAAGCACAGCGAGCGCGGCCTCTACCGCTGCCGCCAGTGCGGCGCGCCGCTCTACCGTTCGGAGGACAAGTTCGATGCGGGGTGCGGCTGGCCCGCCTTCGACGACGAGATCGCAGGTGCGGTACGCCGCACGCCCGACGCCGACGGCCGCCGCACCGAGATCACCTGCGCCCGCTGCGGGGCGCATCTGGGGCATGTCTTCACGGGTGAACGCTTTACCGACAAGAATACGCGCCACTGCGTCAACTCCCTCTCGCTCGACTTCGTGCCGGCCGCGGAGTCGTCCGACCGGACCTCCTCCGAGGCGGCCGCCACGACCGAAACGGCGATCTTCGCCGGCGGCTGTTTCTGGGGCGTGGAATACCTGCTGGAACAACAGCCCGGCGTCCTCTCGGTCGAAGCGGGTTACACCGGCGGCCGCACCGACCGCCCTACCTACGAGGAGGTGTGCAGCCATACCACGGGACACGCCGAAGCGGTGCGCGTGACCTTCGATACGTCGAAGGTCTCCTACGAAACGCTCGCACGCCTCTTCTTCGAGATCCACGACCCTACGCAGATCGACCGCCAAGGGCCCGACATCGGCGACCAGTACCGCTCCGAAATCTTCTACACCTCGCCCGAACAACGCGCCGTGGCCGAACGGCTCATCGCCCTGCTCCGCAGCAAAGGTTACCGCGTCGCCACGCGCGTGACGCCGGCCGGCCCCTTCTGGCCCGCCGAAACCTGTCACCAGGACTACTACCGCCGCCGGGGAACGCTCCCCTACTGCCACGCCTACACCCGCCGCTTCTGAGGCCGCCTCGCTACTTCCAGAGAGTTTCTTCCGGTCGACCGCCGTGTCACACCGTTAAAAAAAGAGACGATATGGAAAATCTGAACACCACTCCCCTGCCGCGCATCGGCGACAAGGCCCCGTCGTTCGAGGCCGTCACTACGCAAGGCCCGATCCGCTTTCCGGAAGATTATGCCGGACGCTGGATCATCCTTTTCAGCCACCCGTCGGACTTCACGCCCGTCTGTACCTCCGAATTCATGACCTTCGCGGCGCGCAGCGACGAATTCGAAGCGCTCAACTGCCAGCTCGTCGGACTCTCGGTCGACGGACTGTACAGCCACATCGCATGGCTGCGCACGATCCGCGACAAGATCGTCTACCGCGGAATGCAGCACGTCGAGGTGCGCTTCCCGCTGATCGCCGATCTGCGGATGAAAGTCGCCAACCTCTACGGCATGATCCAGCCGGGCGAAAGTTCGACGTCGGCCGTCCGAGCCGTCTTCTTCATCGACCCCGACGCCACGATCCGCGCCGTGATCTACTATCCGCTGGCGCTGGGCCGCAACTTCGACGAGATCAAACGCGTGCTCGTCGGCCTGCAAACCGTCGACCGCTTCAACGTGGCGCTGCCCGCCGACTGGCATCCGGGCGACGAAGCGATCGTGCCCACCGCCTCGTCGTCGGCCGCTGCCGAAGAGCGCATGACCCGTCCCGACGAAGGGACGCAGTGTTACGACTGGTTCTTCTGCACGCGGCCGCTGCCGCAGGAAGAGCTCGAAGAAGTTCCCGTACAATAACCGCAAAACAACCGCAATCATGGCAATCACGCAACTGACCAAAACCGAATTCTCGGAAAAAATCGCCAACCTCGACTCCGCCATCTCCGAATGGCACTATCTGGGCTCGCGACCGGCCATCGTCGACTTCTATGCGACCTGGTGCGGCCCCTGCCGCACGCTCGCACCGATCCTGGAAGAGCTCTCCGAGGAGTACGCCGGCGAAGTGGATATCTACAAGGTCGACATCGACCGCGAACAGGAGCTGGCCGCAGCCTTCGGCGTGCGCTCCGTCCCCACGCTGCTCTTCATCCCCGCCCGGGGAATGCCGCAGATGGCTACCGGGGCATTGCCGAAGGAGACGCTGCGCGAAGCCATCGGCGAGCTGCTGCTCAAACTCCCCGCCGCCGAGTCCTGATCCCGCAGAGAAACGACAACGAAGGGGCGTCACTGATGTGACGCCCCTTCATGTTTGCAGACGGATTCCTCCGCTTAGAACATATATTTGATACCGAACTGCATCGTCCAATAGGAACCGATATCGGGTTTGTAGGTACGATCCAGCGAAATGTCGTTGCCGTAGATGTCCTTCAATCCGTTGGTCATCTTGTATTGAAGCGTATAGTCGTTGGCCGCCGTCGGCTTCTGCGTGACGGACAAGAACTGATACTGCTGACCGTTCGTCCCCAGATACTGCGAGTAGCTTACACCCCAGTTGCGGTTGAGCAGGTTGAGGAAGTTGTCGATGTTGAAACTGAATCGCAACTTGTGCTCGCGACCGTTGCGCTGCGGAACGATGATGTCGTGCGAAATGCTCAGGTCGAGCTGATTGGCGAAGGGTGCCACGGCGCCGTTGCGCTTAGTGTACTCGCCGCGGTGCTTGCTCAGATAGGCGTCCTGCTCGATGAACTTGTCCATCGCCTGCCAGGCATTCTCCCAGGCCTGCGCCTCGTCGAAATCCTTGTCACCGGCCATGTTGCCGTTGTTGTCGGCGAAACCGTCGGAAACCAGATGGCCGACCGCTTCGTCGCGGTTGGCCGGCACGTAGATCAGGTCGTTGGCCGTCTGACCGTCGCCGTTGGCGTCGCCGCCGTAGCAGTAGGAGAAGCGGAAAGGACGGTAACGCTGGTAGACCAGACCGAAGTTGGTCGCACCGTGCTTGCCCCAGCGTGCCGTGTAGAAGGCGCTCAACAACAGCCGCCCGTCGAACGAGCCGGCCGAATAGCCCAGCTCCTCGCTGTTGACAGCCACCTTCTGCGTATATTTCCAGGCCGACGTAGCCACCGACGACGTACCGTCGGTCACGCTGCGCGCCGTACCCATCGTATACGATCCATTGAGGTAGAGACCGCGCAGCGGCCCCTGCACGAACTCCTTCTGGATTTGGAGCGTGGTGTAGAACGAGTAGCCCTTGTTCGTATTGCGGAGCATCACGACGTGCGAAGCGGCGCCGTTTTCTCCGTTCATCGGGTTGAGCGTCTTGTTCTCGGCGTAATATCTCCCCGTGAAGGCCGTGCGCTGTCCTTGACCGCCGTCGTTCACGTATTTGCCTTCGGCGACCTCGATACCGATGTTGTCATGGTAGATCGCATTGACATCCTTCGTGTAGAGGGCTTCGAGCGTGAATACCCAGCCGCGCCACTTGTAGTCGAGCGCAAGATTGCTTTTCCACAGGCTCGGATACTTGAAATCGGGATCCGTCACGGCGATCTCGGCACGGGAATAGGCCGCCTCGGCGGGTTTGTACATATTGGCGTTCTGATCGATACTGCCCAGGAAACCGAGATTTTTCAGCGCCTCGCCTTCCATGTCGATCGACCCGAAAAGCACGCCGTTGTTGCCCGCCTGATTCGAAATCCAGACATAGGGAGGCGTGCCCGTGAAGAGTCCCGTACCGCCGCGCAACTGCAACGAACCGTCTTCGAGCGGTTTCCAGTTGAAGCCCACGCGCGGCGAGAACTGCGGGTGTACGCCCGGATATTTCGAAACGTCGACCTTGATGCCGTCACGATAGGTCTCGGCCGCCACGCGCGGATTCTCGGGCAGGTCGGTCATGAAGATCGGCATATCGACGCGCAGACCGAACGTCAGCGAGAAACGGTTGCTGGGCGTCCACTTGTCCTGCACGTAGAAGCCGAGTTGCAGCACGTCGATCTCGGCGAAGGGGAAGCCCTCCATAAGCGAATACTTCTGCAAGTAGTGCGTCTGCCCCGTACCGGCGCTGTTGGCAAGACCGCCGTTGACCACACCCGTCAGACCGAACTGCGAGGGGTCGTACTTGGTAATGTCGAAGCCCGTCATATTGCCGTGCGAAGCCATGTAATCCTTCGCGGCCAGCACGTTGAACTTGAAGTCGTCGATCGACGAAAAGACCCACGAGCCCGGATAGTTCTGCGCGAAGCCGTTGCTGAAACTGCGATAGTCCGACTGCGTGCCGACGGTGATCTGGTGACGGCCGTAGTTCATCGTGAAGTTGTCCTGAATCTGGAAGATGTCGGTATCGAGCTGATTGTTGTAGGAGTTGGCCTCGGTACCGAAGACCGTATAGCTCGATCCGTCTTTGAGGATGTCGACCTGCGGGAAGAAACCGCCGTCCATGTCGCGATAGTCGCGCAGACGCGAGTATCCCACCTTCAACGTGTTGGACATGTGGTCGTTGATCGTCGAGTTCCAGTCGGCCATGACGATGTTGAAATCGTTGTTCGTGCGGTAGTAGCTCGACGAGAAGGGCATGGCATAGGCGTTGGGGCCGCGTCCGTTGGCAGGAGCGCCCGACGTCGAAGGTGCGTTCGTATTATAGGATTTCAGGTAGTAGTACTTCAACGAGAAGGTATTCCGATCGTTGATATTCCAGTCGATACGCGCCGTAAGACGATCGGCCCGCGTCTCGGTCTTCGACAGATCGTAACCGCCCGGATTGTAGTTGAACTGATCGCCGAGAAACTTGGCCAGATCGTCCAGATCGGCAGCCGAGACACGCGAATCGGCCAGACGGTTCGAGATCGGTTCGTCCTGACGGTCCAGCTCGCCGTTGACGAAGAAGAAGAGCTTGTTCTTCACGATCGGGCCGCTCAGGCTCACACCGTACTGACGATTGGAGAACTCCGACACCTGACCGACATAGTCGCGCACGCGGTGGCCCTGCAACTCGGGACTCTTGGTATACATATAGGCCGAAGCGTGCCACTCGTTGGTACCCGACTTGGTCACCGAGTTGATACCGCCGCCCGTGAAGCCGCCGTTGCGCACGTCGTAGGGAGCGATCATCACCTGCACCTGCTCGATCGATTCGAGCGAGATGGGCTCCGTACCCTGGGCGCCCAGCGCCGACGACAGGCCGAACGAGTTGTTGAACGACGCACCGTCGACGGTCACGTTGTTGAAACGATACGACGTACCGGCGAAATTCTTACCGCTCGACATGGGCGTCAGTTTGACGAATTCATCGAGCGAACGGCTCGTCGTAGGCAGTTTCTCCATCATTTCGAGCGTCACGACCTCCTGCGCGCCCGTGCGGTTGGCATTGAAGACCGGATTGGCCTTGCCTACGACCACCACTTCGCCGATCGACTGCGAGTCTTCGCGCAACACGAAGTCCAACGTAGCCTCCTCGCCGATGGTCAGATAGATTCCCTCGATCTTTTCCGTATTGCAGCCGATAAAGCTGACCTCCACATCGTAAGGACCTCCCACACGCATACCGCCCAAGTTGAACTGGCCGTTGCGTGTCGATGCCGTAGCATACTGCGTACCCGTCGGCGTATGCACGGCGACAATCGTCGCACCGATGATCGGCTGGCCGTCGGTGTCGGCGACGCGACCGCTCATGCTCGACGTCGTCACCTGTGCCGAAGCCGTACAGAATGCGAACAGCGACAAAAATAAAAAGGCAAGTTTCCTCATAAGTATAAGTTTAGATTAATAAAAAGGGAGATTTCCATTCGTCTACGGCATCCGGCTCCGAAAAACAGAGTCGCCATGCCACCCGTTACCCGTTGTCTTTTCGGATCGATCCGTAACATAAATCTGCTGCAAAGATAACGCTTTCCTACAAATTATAAACGCTTACCTATATATTTATGAAAATCCGACCGCTTTTACCTCCGAAACGCAAGTGGTCGGACTCACGACGTGAGTCCGACCACTTTACGAATCGGGTGTTTTCGTCAGAAATAACGGCCGCTCAAATCCTTCATCTCGGCCATCTCCTGCAAAGCCGGCAGGAGGCGCTGCTGCATCATTCCCTCGGCCATCGCTTCGGCACGCACCTTCTCGTCCTCGGCCGTCTGCTGCCGCTCGGCCGGATCGATCGCAGTCACCTCGAAGAGGTAAACGCCCGAAATGCCCTTGACCGGAGCCGAAACCTTGCCTTTCTCGGTCGTCTCGGTAATCGCACCCACGAGCGCCGGCTCGACACCCGCACCGTCGATGTAGAACGACCCGAAGGTCACGTCCTTGAAATCGGTCACCTCGCTGCCGAAGCTCTCGGCGGCGCTTGCGAGCGACGCATCGGAGAGGTTCTTCACGATATAGTCGTATTTCTTGTCGCGCAGCAGGCGGTTCTGAATCTGCGGGGCAGCCTTCTTCACCGAAGCGTACTCGTCGTCGTCGATCTCCGTGAGCAGCGCCACGACATAGTCCTTGCCGACCTTGAAAATCTCCGACAGGTCGCCCTTGTCCGCGCCGTAGGCCCAGCGGGCCACTTCACGCGAACCTTCCAGACCGCGAACCGAGCGGTCACCCATGTTGAGCGTCGCTATGCGCGGCGTCACGGCAGCCTTCGAGGCGGCCTCGTTGAACGCGGCGGCGGAACCTTTGGCGTTCACGGCGAAGGTGCTGGCCTGATTGTGAACGTCGCGCAGCGTTGCGGCCGAAGCCTCCACGGGATAGCTTACCGTCGCCACCTTGTAATGTTTCGAGGGTTTGTCGGCACGGTAAACATTGACGAGCTGGATGGCGTCGCCGCTCATCACCTTCACCACGTCGCCCTTTCTGGCGTCCGAAAGCGCTTCGGCCATTACGGTATTGAAGGCCGAGAAGGGGTAGACGCCCACCTCGCCGCCTGCGGCGGCCAACTCCTCGTTGGCCGAATACTGACGCGACAGATCGGCGAAATTCTCACTCGTCGCCACCGTTTTGAGACTGTCGGCCAGTTTCTCGGCGGTATACGGAAGCACGATCATTTTCAGACCGAGCGTATCGGGAGCCATGCGGCTCTCCACCACACGGGCCATCGTCCAGACGTTGTTCTTCAACTCAGGGCCGAACATCTTGCCCGCGACGAGCGCCTCGGCCTGTTCGCCCAGCTGCGCCGCCGTCACATAACGGTCGGCGATCTCGCCGTGGCGATCCTGACGCACGAAGAGTTTCACGTCCTCCGCGGCGTCGAACTTCTCGCCGACGGCGCGCACCTCCTTTTCGAGGTTCAGCATATCGTCGTCCGTAGCGTTCACCTCGAAGACCACGTACGACAGCGTGCGCGACGGCGACTGCTTGAACATCTCCTTATGGGCGTTGTAGAACGACTTGATCTCGCCCGACGAGACGCTCACCAGCGAATCGGGCACCGACGAATAACGCTTGGCGACGTACTTCCCGCCGAAGACCTGGTTGGCCGCATCGACACCGTCCTCGATTTCGAGTTTGTTGACATAGGCGCCCTTGCCGATCAGCGTGGCGTATTTCTGCACGGCGCGTTCCAGCCGGGCCTGCTCGTTCAGGTCGTTCCACGCCTGTTGCGCGCGGGCGTCGGAAGCGGCCTGCGACAGGAACTGCGACACGGCAGCAGCGTTGTAAGCCCCCGTACGCGGATCGCCGAAAGCCGAATAGAAGGCCTGCGAAGGGATCTTGCCGCTGACCATGTCCAGACGCTCCTGCTCGGGAACCTCGATCCCCATCCGCTCGAAGCCGGGGACGAGCACGTGGTCGGCGAAAAGCGCCTGCCACGTCGCGGCGGCCAGCTGGTCGGACTCCTGATCGGTCGAAGCCTCTACGCCGCCGTTGCGGTTCTTGATGGCGTCGTACTGATTCAGATACTCGGAGTAGCGGATCTTGTCGCCGTCGATCACGCCGACCTTCGGATCGTTGTCCGAGAAGCCCATGTCGGTCTTCAACGACAGAATGAATGCCAAGAGCGCGAGTGCGATAATCACCGACAGAAGCGCGCCGAACTTGGTCCGTAAAGTGTTCAAACTTGCCATAAAACTGTATTTATTTTTTCATTAGTTTGCTTTCCTGCGGACGTTTTTTCGCCTCGGCACAGCCCGAACGGGTGCGGCTCTGCATCCGGCTTATCGAAAACGTCCTTTTTTCGGGCCTCCAAAGATAGTAAATTATTCGTAATTAACCCGCTGATCGGACGAAAAAAAGCTCACAACCGTCTGACCCGCGCCAGCTCGATGCGCGAACGGGTCGTGCGCAACACGCGGATTTCGAGGCCGTCGACCGTAAGCGACTGACCGGCAGAAGGAATCCCGTCCAGATGCGAGATGATGTAACCCGCCAGCGTGTCGTATTCGCGGCTCTCCTCGATGCCGAGCCCGTAGCGTTCGTTGAGGTATTTCACTTCGAGCCGGCACGAAAAGACGTACTCGTTCTCGTCGACCTGCTTCTCGATCATATCCTGCTCGTCGTGCTCGTCCTCGATCTCGCCGAATATCTGTTCCAGCACGTCTTCGAGCGAGATGATGCCCGCCGTACCGCCGAACTCGTCGATCACCACGGCGATGTAGGAGCGGTGCTTGATGAAGTGTTCCAGCAACGCCTGCAACGGCATGGTCTCCGGCACGAAATAGGCCGTCATCAGCACCTTCCTCAGATCGGCCGGCTGGCGGAACAGGCTCTTGGAGTTGACGTATCCCACGATATTGTCGATACTGCCCTCCCAGACGAAGATGCGCGAATATTTGCTCTCGACGAAGCGGCGCGTCAGCTCTTCGACGCTCGTCGACAGCTCGACGGCCTCGACGTCGATGCGCGGCACCATGCAGTCGCGCACGCGCAGATCGGCGAAGTCCAGCGCGTTCTGAAACAGTTTGATCTCGTTCTCCTCGTCGTGCTGCACCTCCGTCGACCCCTCGATCAGACTTTCGAGATCGGTGCGGTTGAAGTCGGCCGCCGGCGCCTGCCTCTTCATCCGGCAGCCGAACAGCCGCAGGATGACGTACGAAACGACGGTCGTAAGCCATACGATCGGATAGAGCAGGATGTAAAAGACGAAGAGCAGCGGCGCGAAGGCTCGGTAATAGAAATTGGGATTTCCCTTGACGATTGACTTGGGCAGATATTCCGCCACGAAGATGATGACGACCGTCGAGATGAGCGTTTCGGCCAGCACCGACCCGCCCTGCGCCACGGCGTCCCAACCGGCCAGCGCAGCCAGCGCGCGCAGCAGCGACGACATGTAGAGCGAATAGACGACCAGCGCGATGTTGTTGCCCACCAGAATCGACGTGATGTACTGTCCCGGATGCCGCTCGAAGACCTTCGCCACGAAATCGAGCAGGCCGCTCTGCTTGCGGTCGATCTCCAGTTTGAGGCGGTTCTTGCTCACGAAGGCGATCTCCATGCCCGAAAAGAAGGCCGAGAGGAGCAGCATCACGAGGATCAGGATAACGGATACGGTCATCGCTACGCTTCGGTTTGCGGTTCGTTCGTCTGCGGCGAAAGGGCCGCAGGGGCAGGATCGCCGTTATCGGGAGTCTTCTCTCCGGTCGGGGTTTCACCGGGGACGGCAGCCCCCGATCCGGCGGCAGGCTTTCCGCCCGCCTCGGCGGCCCGTTTATGTTCGGCTGCGGCAGGCTGCCCTTTTTTAACAGTATCGGCGGGATTGCCTTCGGCAGCAGGATTCGAAACAATTGCGGCAGCCTCCGATCCGGCAGCAGGCTTTCCGCCCGTTTCAGGCGCCGGCTCGCGTCCGGCAACGGTCTGTTCCTTCCCGACCGAGCCGGCAGGGCCGCGTTCGCCCGCAGCGGCAGGCGCAGGTGCGGAACCGGCAGGCGGGCGGGTCGCGGACTGCGGCGTCTTTTCGCCGGCCGGCCGGTCTTCCCCGTCGGCAGCTTCCGATTCGGACGGTTCGTCGTCCTCCTGGCTCACATCGACATCCATTTTCCCCGTGAAGCGGCGGAAACGCCACTCCTTGAAGGCTTCGTCCGACTCGAAGCCCTCGCCCTGAAAGACGTTGCCGCCTTCGTTCTGGACGATCTTCGTATCGACGTTCGAATAGATGCGCTGCGTCTTGGCATTCCAGAAGAGCTGCTGGGTGTAGAGCGTCTTGCCGTCGGACTTGACGACCACCACGTCGCCCTTGGCCTCCCACAGTTTCCGGTTCTCGTAATAGATCGCGTAGTTGGCCGTCAGCACGGCGTCGACCGTCGTCAGCGAGTCGTCCTGGTAGGTGGTGATCTCGATCCCCTTGCGGAACTCGCGGTACGGCTCCTTGACCAGCGTATATCCTTCGAGCAGCGGCGCCTTGAAGAAATAGGAGCGCCGCCCGTTCTCGGACATGATGACCGACAGGTGTTCGCTGTACTCGGTCATCAGCGCCTCGTCGCCGCCGCTCGCTGCGGCAGGAGGCTTGTCGCACGAGAATAGCAAGATAGCACTCCCCGCAACGAGGAGTGCTACCAGAACATATCGTCCGATCAGACGGGCCATCTTCGCAGGCGCCTGATTAGCGGATGCAGCGAACCGTCGTCGCAATGCCGTTGACGACATAGCGCTGACCGGCCTGCACTTCGTTGAAGAAGCACTCCTCCTTCGAGGGCCATGCGCTGCGGAAGGCGGCCATCATCTTGGTCGCGGTCTCTTTCAGATCGGCCTCTTCGAGCAGCTGAGCGGCCTTCTCCATCGTGTCGTAAGCCACCCAGTACATCGCCTGCGAGGTAAAGTTGGCACCCGAAGCCTGTGCGCCGTAGCACTGCGCCAGCACGAAATAGGTCATGCCGTCCTCGGGATTGAGCGCCTGCGCTTCGAGCGCGGCCTTGCGGGCCTCGGCATAGTTCTTCGTAGCCAGCTGTACGACGCCGATGCGCACCAGCAGCTTCTCCTTCTCGACATTGTCGGTCTCGACGGCCAGCGCCTCGGTCAGATACTTGATCGCCTTGTCGTACTCCTGCTTGTTCTGGAAAGCCTGCGCGAGGAACAACGCGGTTTCGGCCGACGGCTTCACTTCGTAATATTTCTCGGCGGTAGTCAGATAGAACTCGCTGTCGCATTTGGCGCGCGTCATCAGATCGACGGCCTGCGCCAGCACGTCGGGATCGTTGTTGCTGGCGGCGATCTTTTCCTTGAACATAGCTTCCAGATTCTCGCACGAAGCCACGCCCGACAGGCCGAAGCACTTGTCGAACTGATCCTTATAC
>ERZ1504691.488-NODE-488-length-11718-cov-3.276344_pt1 | contig 11718 bp, 7 predicted proteins | sample MGYA00572414_ERZ1504691 | MGnify/ENA primary metagenome ERZ1504691 (study PRJEB39906, sample SAMEA3182114) | gut metagenome | biome: human; feature: gut; material: Stool; isolation source: human stools | place: Canada | collected 2013-06-10 ...
GTCGTCCACGAGCCGTCGGGATTCTTCACCGGCGAGAGCGGCATGGCGGCATGGTTGATCGCGCGCTGCACGGCGAAATTGTTGCGCGAGTGCTTGGGTTCGTGCTGGTCGATGATCGCCAGCGAGGTGTTGTTCGTCACCTTGAACCAGGGGCGGATTTTCAGCGAACCCTTGGCACGCAGATCGTATTTCTTGTAGGATTCGTCGCCGACGCGGTAGATACCGTCCATGTCGTAGAAACGGCCCGACACATAATAATCGGCATTCTCGTTGCCGCCCGAAATCGAGAGGTTGTGCTCGTGCGAGAGGTTCCAGTCCTTGTAGAACAGGTCCAGCCAGTCGGTCGACTCCATGTAGGCCCATCCGAACATCGAATCGCCCTCCAACGTCGTGGTCCGCGAAAGCGACGGGTCGGCCTGCCGCCGGATCAACTCCTGATAGATCGCCTCCGAATAGGGCACCGTACTGTCGATATGGCTGAGCAGGGATTTCGAGCCGTTGTAATAACCGTTGTACGAATCCTTCCACCAGTTGACCCACGTCAGGCCGTCGGTGATGACGTCGGGAATCACCGTGCGGCGGTTGAAGGTGACCGAACCGTTGTAGTTGATCTCGGGGGCACCCCGCTTGGGGCTCTTGGTCGTGACCAGCACCACGCCGAAGGCGCCGCGCGCACCGTATACGGCCGTCGACGAGGCATCTTTGAGCACCGAGACCGACTCCACGTCCTGCGGGTTGATCGCATCCATGCTGCCCTCCACGCCGTCGATGAGCACCAGCGCATTGCCGCCCGCTCCGATCGAAGTCTCGCCGCGGACGTTGAACGACGCCGAACGCGACGGCTTGCTGTCGGAGAAGGAGATGTTCAGGCCCGGCAGCTCGCCTTGAAGCGAGCGCGCCAGATTGCCGTTCGAGCGGTCGCCGATCACCCGGCTGTCGACCTGATCCACGGCTCCGACCAAATTGCGCCGCTTCATCGTACCGTAGCCCACGACCACCACTTCGTCGAGCGTCGCGGCGTCCTCTTCCAGACGGATGTCGAGCGACGTGCGGCCGGCCGTGGCGATCTCCTGCCGGGCATAGCCCAGAAACGACACTTCGAGCGGACTGCCGGCGGGGATCGTGAGCGAGAAGCGTCCGTCGACATCGGTCGTCGTACCGACGGTGCCGCCCTTGACGAGCACCGTGGCGCCGACGACGGGTTTGCCGGCCGTATCGGTCACCGTACCCGTGACGGTCTGTTTCGCAGGCGAAGCCGCGGCGGCGTTCGCGGCCGTTTGAGGCTGCCTGCGCAGCACGATATGTTTTCCTTCGAGCGTGAAACGGATCGGCGTGCCCTCGAAGATACGTCGGAGCACCGTCTGCACGGGTTCGTCGTGCGCGGTTACCGAGACGCTGAAATCGACCTGTTCGCTGCTGTATACGAACAGGTAGTCGGTCTGCCGTTCGATTTCGTTGAGAATCTCCCTGACGGGAGCTTTTTTCCTGTCGAGCGTCACCGGAGCGCTCTGGGCGTAGGCCGCACCTGTCAGCGACACGAAAACCGCACAGGTACACAGGATTCTGGTCAGGCGCCCGCATATTTTTTTCATCGGGATGCCGACACTGGCGTTTTTATTCATACTTTTGCAGAATAAAAGATTAATACTTGGATAGGTAAGTCGCAGGTGTTAGTCTGCCGGACGGGGCGGTGTTGGCGCATCGCTCCGTCTCTTTTTTTCGGGATCGTTCTACTTCATAGGCTATCGGGAGTTCAGGTTGAATTTCATTCTTCGTTTTCTCGCCTCGGCATAGCCTGAACAAGTTCGGCTCTGCGCTCGGCTTAACGAAAACGTTGGTTTTTCAATCGGTTTCATGTTCCGCCGTCCGGCAGACGGCGTTTATCGGATTTCGATCGTATGCCGCTCTTCGTCGTGCGTGTAACGGAAGTTGACGAAGCGCTGCAACACATGCAGCGAGTAGTCGATGCCGTCGCTCTGCCGGAACTTGCCCGTACAGCGCACGTCGTAGAGTTTGGGATTTTTCAGCAGGATGCGGATGTCGTAGTAGTCGCTGAAACGTTCGAGTAGCTCGCCGAAGGGAACGTCGTTGAGACAGATCAGCCCTTCGGTCCAGCGGAAACGCCCCATATCGGTCAGGCGCGTCCGCACGAGGCGGCCGTCGGCGGCCATGACGGCCGCCTCGTTGGGTTGCAGCACGAGCCGCTGCGAAGCGTCGCTGCGCGACGAAACCTCGACCGACCCCTCCATCAGCGCCGTCTCGAACGCCGCACGGTCGTTGTCGTAGGCATAGACGTTGAAGGTCGTACCGAGCACCCGCACGTCGTACTGCCCGGTCTCGACGACAAACGGCTTGCGCTCATCGTGCGCCACCTCGAAATAGCCCTCGCCGCAGAGCGTCACCCGACGCGAACGCCGTCCGAACGACGACGGATACTCCAACCGGCTCTTCGAATTGAGCCACACCTTCGTACCGTCGGCGAGCCGCAGCTCGACACGCTGTCCGGCGGGAACGACCACCTGCTGCATCCGCCCGTCGGGAACCATGCGGCCCGCGAAGAAGATTCCCGCGAGGCCGACCAGCAGCAGGATGCAGGCCGCCGCACCGCTCACGCGCCATGCCGCCAACCGTCGCCAGAGCGCGGGACGGCGCGCCGTCCGTCGTCCGGCATGGAGCAACAATGCGCACCACAACCGCCGCTCTTCGAGGTAGAGGCGGTAATTTTCGGGCGAAGCCTCCGCCCACTCCATGATCCGCCGCTCCTCGTCGGGGGTCGTGTCGCCGTCGAAATAGCGATATAACAGGTCGCGTTCCATACACATCTTCACTATGGCGCCGCACCGGAGGCGGGCGCTTCTATCTGTAATAACACGCACGGCGGGAAATACCCTAACGGGAAATCCGCCTCAACGCAAAATAAATACGAAAAAGAAAAGCAGATAGTCTTTCAGTCGCACGCGCAGTACTTTGAGTACCTTGCCGATATGGAATTCGACGGTCTTGATCGAAAGGTTCAGTTCGGCGGCGATTTCGGTATTGCGGCGGTTCTCGAAGCGGCTCATCTCGAAGATGCGGCGCGTTTGGGCCGGCATCTCGGCAAGCGTCTGCCGGACGATTTCATGAATCTCGGACGAAAAGAGCGACTGCGTGGTGAAATCTTCGAGCGAGGAGATACGGAAGTCCAGTTCGCTGCGGGCGCGGCGCATCAGCTCGTCGGACGACCGTTCGCGGATACGCTGATGGCGCAGGTGATTGAGCGCCTTGTTGCGCACCGACGTGAGCAGGTAGGCCGGGACGTTCGTATCTTCGGGCAGCGAACCGCGCCGCTGCCAGTAATCGACCAGCGCGTCCACGAAGAGGTTCTCCGAAACGGCGCGATCCCTGACGAACGAGTTGGCGAAGCGCGTAAAGGGCTCCCTGTACTGTTCGAAAAGAACAGTAAAAAGACCGCAATCCCTATTTTCCGAACCGTCCATACTACAAAGATAACTTTTTTTTCATTCGATGTTACCTTTTTCTCCGGATTGCAGCCCTCTCCGGACAAAAGCTCGGGACAGAATCCGAACCTCCTTTGCGGCAACTCCGCCGAAGCACGCGTCCGACCCGATGGAACGCCCCCGCGACAGAGACAAATATATTTGTCTCTGAACCCGCTTCGTATTATCTTTGTGAACGTTTTCGTTAAGCCGAGCGCAGAGCCGAACTTGTTCAGGCTGTGCCGAAGCGAGAAAACGAAGAGAGAAAACCGACGACAACCCGCCACCGGCGACAAATTTCCGACCATGAAAAATACGCTCCTGTTCCTTTTCGCCGCACTCGCATGGAGTGCGACGGCCCTGTGCCAAACCCCCGCCGACTCCGCGGCACGCCCCCGCAAACGGGTGTTCATCGCCCACCGCGGCGTGAACATGCGCAGCACCGTAGCGGGCGAAAACTCGCTGGAAGCCATCCGGCTGGCAAAGGCGGCGGGATTCGGCGCCATCGAGACCGACGTGCGGCTTTCGGCCGACGGGGCGCTGGTGGTCATGCACGACAGCACGCTCAACCGCACCTGCCTGCATGCCGACGGCACACCGCTGTCGGAACCGGTCGCAGTCGCCGGCAAGACGCTCCGAGAGCTGCGGTCGGACTACATCCTCAAAGCCGCCGACCCCGCCCGCCGGACGCGCATCCCCACGCTCGAAGAGTATCTGGCCGAGTGCGCCCGCAACGGACTCTACACCTTCATCGAGCCGAAACTCTACGACCCGACGGGACGGCATTACCGCGACATCGTCGCCGCGGCCGACGCCGCACTGGGACGCGACCGCTACGTCGTCACCTCCAACAACCGCGCGAACGACGTCATCCGCCGCTCCGGCATCGACGACGTGCGGCTGATGGGCATTCTCTACCAGACTACGTTCGAACGGATCGAGGCGCTGGGCGACGTCATCGTGGCCGTCAGCGCCACCCGCTTCGACGAAGCGGACTACTCCCGTCAGGTCGCACGGGCCAGGGCAGCGGGGCTGATGTGCGAATCGCACGCCGACAAGTTCGTGCATTTCGACCGGATCAACCGCCACGACATCGATTTCGTCTCGACCGATTTCCTGGCGCCCGACTACCGCGGGCAGGGCCGGCTGCTCGCCGAGTACGCACGGACCGACGGGTTCGTGCTCCCCGCATCGGCCGGCGAGGGCGCGATCCGCCTCGACGAGGGGCAGAGCATCGTCCCGAAACGGCAGCTGCCCGCCGTACCCTTCGGCGCCCTCTACCTGGAAGTGGAAGCCGAAGGCAGCGCCTGCATCGAGCTGGGCGGCCAAACCTTCACGCTCGACGTCCCCGACAAGCGCACCGTCACGCACCAGGTGCTGCTCCACGACGCCGCACCCGCCCTGCGCATCACGGCGCTCGCCGGAGGGATCACCCTCACGGAGATACGGGCGAAGGTCGTAGCGTTCGAACAATAACGCCCCATCCGGCGAGGAAACAGGAGGAGCGCAGCATCCCGCCCAATTACGCCAGAGGCCCGGCGGATCGCCGGGCCTCCTTCGCTGGAACTAAATACTACCGACCGTAGCGAGCGGTCAATAGGCGTCGGGATAGTCCGCTTCGAGCGGCGTCGTGATCTCGGTCTGCTCGAAGACGTTGCCGTAACCGTCGCGCGCCACGACGCGCAGCGCGGCACCGGGACTCTTGACCGTATAATAAAAGATATGGTCGTTCTTGCTGGCGTAGCTCTCCTTCAAACCGCAGAAGCCGCAGAAATAGGCCGACGACCACGGATCGATCATCGATTTCTTCGCCATGTCGCCCGTCTTCACGCCGTTCTCGTAGACCTCGATCGTCCACGTATCGTCGGCGTTCCAGACGTTGGCCATCAGCCGGTTCTTCGGCTGTTGCAGATCGAACTTCCACGACTTGGCCGTACCGCCCGTAAAGACGTCTTCACCGTTGTAGAGACGGATCTGGAAGGTCTCGTCGTAGCGTGTCGGCTTGTAGATCATGTTCGTGAGCGACGTGCCGTCGTACTCGAAGACACCGTAGCCGTTGGGCGCTCCGTCGGTGCAGACCGTACCGTGCCACCACGCGCCGCACGACGTCCCGAGGATATACTCGCGGATCTTTTTCGAACCGACCGCGTGCGTGTAGTTCGTCTTGTTGTTGTGCGTATGCGCCGAGAAGATCCACGCCCGGTCGAACTGCGCCAGCAGCTCCAGCACCTCGTCGAAATAGGTCTCGCCCGCGCCGTTGAATCCGCCGCGGAACGGGATATGGACGCACAGCACCACGGCGCACGTCCTGGGCACGTAGCTCAGATCTTGTTTCAGCCACTCGAACTGCCAGTCGAGAAAACCGCTCGTGTAGGCATCGCTGCCCGTCGCCTTGTGGATAATGTCGTCCATCGAGACGAAGTGGACGTCGCCCCGCGTGAAGGAGTAGTTGACCGGCCCGAACGAGGCTTCGTATCTACGCTGCGCCGAGAGGTCGGTCACCTGCGGAAACTCGTGGTCGTGGTTGCCGATCGTCTGGAAGACGGGAACCGACGTCTTGCTCCGCGCCATCGCCTTGACCATATCGGGATAGAGTTCCCATTTGTTGCCCACGATGTCGCCCAGCGTGATCGCATAGGTGGGCAGTCCGTCCGTCTGGGCCGCCACGTAGGAGTTGATGTCGACGACGGTCTCCGTCTCGAAACGGTAGACCTGCGCCGTGGTGGTCACCTGCGGGTCGCCGATGGCCAGCATGCGGAATTTCGTCTCCTCGGCCTGACGGGTAAGGGTGAAATCGTACTGCGGCTGCGATTTCCTGATCTTCTGGTAGAACAGCGGCAGTCCCGTCGAGGGGTCGACCTCCACCTTGCAGTCGGCCGGCGTCGAATAGTAGACGTAATAGGCGTTCGGATGCCGCTGCATCGCATAGCGTCCGTCGGCGCCGGTGACCGTACAGGTGTAGCCGTCGGAGACGACGACCCCCTCGATCGCACTCCCCGAAGCGTCCCGAACGTAGCCGTAGAGATCGCCCGAACCGCCGCCGGGCGCGTCGCCTTCGCCGGAATCCGACGAACATCCCGCGAAGAGCGCCAGAAGCAGAATGCCTGCAATGAAATATCTGGTTCTCATATACATGTTTATTGAAATTTATACTGTTCATCGGTAAAAACCGGTGCGGGAGAGCGCCCGAAAGCGGACTCCGCACCGGTGGAACACCGTCAATAACCGGGATTCTGGTTTTCGACGCCGATCGCCGGATTCGTCACCAGCTCGGTGTAGGGGATCGGCCAGAGGTAATCCTTTTCGGGATTGAAGACCATCGTCTGGAACACGCGCAGGTTGCCCGTCTTGCCGTCCCATGTATCGGAAAGATCGTAAGTCACCACCCAGTCGTCGTCGAACGAAGGCTTGACGTTGGAGATGTAGTTGCCCGGATTCTGCACCGTCGAATACCCTGGAGCGTACATCGGGCCGTTGACCGCCTTGGGAGCAATCTTCCAGCGGCGGATGTCGAACCAGCGGAACCCTTCGTTACACAGTTCGGCCTTGCGCTCGTAGCGCAGCGCCTTGCGCAAGCCCTCGCGCGAACGGTCGGTCACGGGCGGCATGTTCACACGGGCGCGCACACGATTGATGTTCGCCTCGGCGATCGCCAGATCGCCGCCGTCCCACTCGATGTTGGCCTCGGCCTCGATGAGCAGCAGTTCGGCGAAACGGATGATTCCCGCATTGATATCGTCCTCCGTCTTCGTACCGTTGACCAGTCCCATCATCCCCTTGTCGGAGTACTTGCGCCACAGATAACCGCCGGGCCCCTTGCTGCCGTTGGCCGCATACTCGCTCTTGTTGCCCACGGCGTCGGCGTTGCTGATGAGCACCTCTTTGCCCGCCGTCGACTGATTGTAGTCCTTCACCTTTTCGACACGCACGTCGGTGTCGTACTGGACTCCCCACAAGCGGGTGTCGGGACGCAGACAGAACAGATCGAGACGCGGATCGCGGTTCGCCCACGGATTCTGCCAGTCGTAGAGCGGCGATTCGGTGATCGGCTTGCCGTCGGTGCACTGGAAGGTGTCGACCATCGCCTGCGACGGGCCGAGCCAGCTGCAACCGCCGTGGATACGAGGCGCTTCATAGTAGGTGGCAGACGTGTAGTTGATCAGACGGTTATACTGAATCGCCCACAACCATTCGCGGCTGGTCTGGCCGGCGAATCCGAACAGATTGGCCGCCGAAGGTTCGCCGTCGGCGTGGGTAGCGTAGTAGGTGCAGTCGAGCGGTTCGAGATCGTAGACGCCCTCGGCGAGCGTCGTGGCGATCTTCGAACAGCGTGCGGCCTCCTCCCACAACCCCCAGTTCAGCGCGATGCGCGCTTTGAGGGCGTAGGCGGCCACACGGCCGATGCGCGTCGTACCGTAGGTGCCCGGATTCCACTGCACGGGCAGGTAATCGAGCAGGTCGTCGTCGAGATCCTGCAACAGCCGCGCGGTCACCTGCTCGCGCGGGATACGCGGATAGTCGGAGTAATCGTCCAGATCGAGCTGGTGGTCGATGAAGGGGATGTCGCCGTAGAACTGGCACCCCAAGTCGTAGTAATAGGCGCGGATACAGAGCAGTTCGGCTTTGATCTGGTTGAACCTGTCTTCGGGGATGACGCCCCGCAGTCTGTCCAGATTGTCCAGCACCAGATGCACGCGGCCGGCGATTTTGTAGACCGTCTTGTATACCTTCTCGCACATCGTGTTGTCGGCCGTCAGCGTCGAGCTCATCGCCTTGATCTGATTGCCCGCACCCGTACGGTAGGTGCCGATGTCGCTGATGCAGTCGTTGATCCGCATGGGGAAGGGGGTCTCCTTGACCGTCATGTTCGCCAACCCCTTGTAGGCGGCGTAGAGCCCTGCCATCGCCTCCTCCTCGCTCGCGGGGAACGATCCCGACGAGGGGCCGTTGAGCGGTTCGTAATCCAGCGAGCAGCCCGACAGCAGCAGGCCGCCCGATACGATCGGAAAGATTATTTTCTTTAACATGATTCTGCTTTTTTAGAATTTCAGTTCGACACCCATCGTAATCACTTTCACCTGCGGATAGTTGTAGGCCACGGCGCCCAGTTCCACGCCGTCGCCCGATCCCGAATAGGCCACCTCGGGATCGAAGCCCTGATAGAAATCGGTGATCGTGAAGAGGTTCTGCGCATTGACGAAGACCATCGCCGACTTCATGCGCAGCTTTTTCAGCCATGTTCTGGGAAGCGTATAGCTCAGCTGGATATTTTTCAGACGGCAATAGGCCGCGCTGCGCATCCAGAACGACGACTGCTTCCAGTTGTTGGCGTCGGTCATCGTCAGACGGGGATACTTGCCGTTGGGATTCGTCTCGTTCCAGCGGTCGAGATGCTCCTTGCGGAAGGTTCCGCCCTGCTGGCAGGGCTGCACGTAATAGGAGCTCAGATAGCCGTCGACCTTGCCGACACCCTGGAAGAAGGCACTCAGATTCAGTCCTTTCCATCCGAAGCTGAGATTCACGCCGTAGGTATAGCGCGGCACCGTGCTGCCGATGATCGTCATGTCCTTGTCGTCGATCGTACCGCTGTCATCCATATCGGCATAGATCAGATCGCCGGGCTTGGTCGTCACGCCGTACTGCGGACAGTTCTCGTTCACCCAGTCGGCCTCCTCCTGCGTGCGGGCCATTCCCACGCATTTGAGCCCGTAGATCGAGTTGATGGCCGATCCCTCCTGATTGCGGATCGCGCCGCTGCCGCCCGTGGTGCCCTTCATGTCGATGATCTTGTTGACCACGTCCGACAGGTTGGCCTCGACGCCGAACGAGAAATCGCGCCACTTGTTATGATACCCGACGGCGACCTCCCAACCCACGTTGCGCACCGTTCCGGCATTCTGATAGGGGGCGCCGAGACCGATGATCGACGGGATATCGAGCGTAAGCAGAATATCGTGGGTCTTCTTGTAATACCAGTCGGCCGTGACGCTCAGCTTGTCGAAAAGCGTGGCGTCGATACCCACGTCGTACATTTCGGTCGATTCCCAGGTAATGTCGGGATTGGCCAGCGTCGTCTGCGTGACGATCGGGGTGATGACGTCGTTGACCGAAATCGAGCTGACGTCCAGCTGTTGGATCGTGGGATAGTTCGAGCCGATGTTCTGGTTGCCCAACTGGCCGTAGGAGGCGCGGATCTTGAATTCGCTCAGCGTCCGGCGTACATCCTGCATGAAAGGCTCCTCGGTCAGACGCCACGCTCCGGAGAACGAGGGGAAGATACCCCAGCGATTCCCCTTGGCGAAACGCGACGAACCGTCGAAACGGACGTTCGCCTCGAAAAGGTAACGCTCCTTGAAGTTGTAGTTCAGACGGCCGAAGTAGGATTGGATGGCCCATTCGTAGCGGTGGCCGCTGTTGTCCATGTTCTCGATCTCGCCCACGTCGATCTGATCGTAGTCGGGGTAGTTGAAGACCTGGCGGTAGGCCGAAAGGTACTTGTAGTCGTAGGTGTTGCGTTCGGCGCCGAGGATGAGTTTCAGGTCATGGCCGCTGAAATTCTTCTTGAAGGTCATCAGGAAGTTGTAGTTGCCGTAGAAGGCGCGCGATCCCGATTCGGTGAGCGTGGCGTAGGGAGTGGAGGTGAGCGTGGCCGTACCCTCCATGTCCTGATAGGTCGTGACGGGCTTCTTCCAGTTGTGTTTGTTGGTGGTCGCGTAGCGCGGTGCCAGCATTCCTTGCAGCGAGAGCCATTCGACCGGTTCGTAGGTCAGCGTGATCGCCCCCGACAGACGCAGTGTATTGTTCTTGTTCTGGCCGCCTTCGAGCATCAGCGCTACGGGGTTGTTGCCTTGCAGGCCCAGGCCGTTGTAGAGTCCCGTCGAGAACTGGTTGGGGATGTCGGCCGAACGGGTGTTCATGTAGTTGAAGATCGTTCCCTGGTAGGGCGACGAGCGGCGGTCGCCGTTCGAGAACGAGAGATCGAGTTTCATCGACAGCTTGTCGTTGAACTTGACGTCGGCGTTGTTGCGGAACGTGTAGCGCTGGAAATCGGTAGTCTCGATGATACCGTTCTGATCGACATAGCCCAGCGTGGTGAGCATCCGCACGCGTTCGCTGCCGATGCCGAGCGAAACGGTGTGGCTGTGCGAGAGGCCCGAGCCGGTGAGGACGGCATCCTGCCAGTCGGTATTGGGATAGAGGTCGGGATCCTTGCCCATGTTCTTGCGGTAAAGCGCCATCGACTCGTCGTCGTAGGTCGGGGCGTTGCCGTCTTGCAGGTTCATGGCGTTGGTCAGCTCGCGGTATTCGAGTGCGTTGACCGTTTCGGGCAGGTCGGTAGGCGACTGCCAGCCGACGGTTCCCTTGTAGGTGACGGTGAAGCGTTCGGTCGAGCTGCGTTTGGTCGTCACCAGAATGACGCCGTTGGCCGCGCGCGAACCGTAGATCGACGACGACGCTGCGTCTTTGAGGATGGAGATGGATTCGATGAGTACGGGATCGACGCTGTCCAGACTGCCCTCGATCCCGTCGATGAGCACCAGCGGGGCGGTCGAGCTGCCGCCGAACGAATTGATACCGCGGATGCGGATGGCACCACCGTCGGCACCCGGGGCGCCCGACGGCGTGGTGACGGTCACGCCCGGAGCCATACCCTGCAAGGCGACCGATGCCGAAACAACCGGACGCTTTTCGAAGGTCGAGGCATCGATCGTCGATACCGAACCCGTGACGTTGACTTTTTTCTGGGTGCCGTAACCGACGACGACGACATCGTCGATCTGTTCGCTGTCGCTTTGAAGAGCGATCTCGTAAAAGGTTTTCGAGGTGACCTCTACGGTCGCTTCCCGATACCCGATGTAGGAAACCGCCAGTTGTTGGCCTTGGGAGGCGTTTACGGTAAATTTACCTTCGGTGTTGGTCGTAGTTCCCCCCCCCCTCGGGCCGGGCGTTCTGCATGACGATTACGGTCGCTCCGACCAGCGGCGCCCCTTCCGCATCGGTGACGATTCCGTTCACGGCGGTCTTTTGGGCGAATGCGACTACACTGAATGCAGAGAGACCGACTGCCAGCAGCAGTCTCGTTAACGGGTGTAGCAGTTTTTTCATTGGTGTAAGGTTAAATGGTAAGTGTTTAAGTTGGATTTCTTTCGTCCGTTTTCTCGCCATGGCAATTCGAGCAGGCTCGATTGCACTCGGCTTAACGAAATGGTTCGTTTTCAACAGTCGTTTTCTCGCCATGGCA
>ERZ1504691.499-NODE-499-length-11545-cov-3.811401_pt1 | contig 11545 bp, 11 predicted proteins | sample MGYA00572414_ERZ1504691 | MGnify/ENA primary metagenome ERZ1504691 (study PRJEB39906, sample SAMEA3182114) | gut metagenome | biome: human; feature: gut; material: Stool; isolation source: human stools | place: Canada | collected 2013-06-10 ...
GTGTATTACAGCGCTTTGAGCGCGGCGATGAAGCCGGGGAACGCCGTCCAGAGATTTTCGGTTTTGAGCCACAGCTCGCGCGCCTGCGCCTGGGACGTGGGCCGCTCGCTTTCGATGTCGCGCAGGTAGGCGTCGTCGGCCGGATGGCTGTCGGCAGTGAACTCCTTATAATAAGGTGCGAAGTGGTTGCGCAGCCGGATCGCCTCGCCGGCGGGCAGCGACCCGTGGCGCCGATACTCCGACCAGAGCGTCAGCAGCGGCTTTTCGGGGTATTTGTCCGAGACGTCGTTGATGACCTCGTCGAAGGCGTCGTAGTCGGCCAGCGCCACGTAGTCGAAGGCCAGCAGCCATGTCGCCTCCTCGTGGTCTTCGGGGTCGAGGTCGAGCAGGAATTCCAGCATGGCGGCCGAGAGTTCGAAGTCGTCGATCAGGAAGTGGTCGACGGCCGAACGGTAGAGGAGGTGCAGCGCCGCCTGCGTATTGGGATGCTCCCATTCGAGGATCACCTCCTCGTTGTCGGGAATCAGATCGGCGAGGTGCTGGAAGGCGTGGAAACGGAGGTTGCAGGCTTCGTCCACCGCACCGCGCCGCTGCGCTTCGTCCGACAGGCGGAGGGTGCGGGAGAAATCGTAGTCGCCCCGTCCTTCGATCCGGAATGTCTGGTCGGGGGTGGGATTAAGGATTGCTTCGGCCATTGCGGCGGAGTTTTAACAGAATGAAACAAAGGACGACTGCGGTCGCGGCTCCTGCCAGAGCGTAGGCTGCCGGACGGTTCTCCATGCCGAAGAACTGGCCCGAAACGAAGACGAACGACGCGCAGATGAAGGTCATGAACACGGCAGGCAGCAATGCGACGAAATAGTTGCGCTTCGCGGCGAAGAGCCATACGACGACGGCCCACAGCACGATCGTGGCGAGCGTCTGGTTGGTCCATGCGAAATAACGCCACACGACGGTGAAATCGACCCGCGTGATGAGGTAGCCGGCGACGAAGAGCGGCAGGGCGATGGCGAAACGCTTCCACTGCGTGCGCTGTTCGATGCGGAAGATGTCGGCGACGATCAGCCGTGCCGAACGGAAGGCCGTGTCGCCCGATGTGATCGGGGCCGCGACGACGCCCAACAGCGCCAGAATACCGCCCGCGATGCCCAGCGTGGTGTTCGAGATGATGTTGACGGCCCATGCCGCACTGTTGCCGTTTGCGGCCAGTGCCTCGGCCAGCGCATGCGCCCCGCCGAAAAAGGCCATGGCGACGGCGGCCCAGATGAGGGCGATGATGCTTTCGGAGATCATCGCGCCGAAGAAGACCGAGCGGCACTCGCGCTCGTTACGCACGCAGCGGGCCATCAGCGGCGACTGCGTGGCGTGAAAGCCCGAAATGGCGCCGCACGCGATGGTGATGAAGAGCGTCGGGACGATCGGCACGGAGTGCGGGTCGAGCTGTGCGTTGGCCAGCGTCGTCAGTTCGGGGATCCGGTAGGGGCCGAAGAGCAGCACGCCCAGCAGTGCGAGCGCCATGAGGATGAGGGCCACGCCGAAGATCGGATAGATCTTGCCGATGATCTTGTCGATGGGCAGCAGCGTGGCGACGAAGTAGTAGGCCAGAATCAGCCAGACCCACACCGTGTGCGGCACCGAAGGCACCATGCCGCTGAGGATGTCGGCGGGACTGAGCAGGAAGACCGCACCGACGAGTACGAGCAGCACGACCGAGAAGAGGCGCATGAATTGCCGCATTCCGGTGCTCAGGTAACGTCCTGCCACTTCGGGGATGCTCAGGCCGTCGTTGCGCACGAGCATGACGCCCGACAGGAAGTCGTGCATCGCACCCATGAAGATGCCGCCCAGCGTGATCCACAGAAAAGCCACGGGACCGAACGCCGCTCCCAGAATCGCGCCGAAGATCGGACCCGTACCGGCGATGTTGAGCAACTGGATCAGAAAGACCCGCCAGCGCGGCATGGGCACGTAGTCTACGCCGTCGAAGAGCGTTTCGCTCGGTACGCTGCGGGCCGGATCGATCGCTGCGACCCGTTCCAGATAGCGGCCGTAGGTGAAATAGGCGATGACGAGCGCCGTGAGGCAGACGAGGAAAGTTAGCATCGGCGATAAAATTTTCTTGCGAAAATAGCGAAAAAATAATAAAAAGTACTATCTTTGCACCCGAATTCAGAAATGAATCGCCGAAATAGCTCAGCGGTAGAGCACTTCACTCGTAATGAAGGGGTCCCGAGTTCAAATCTCGGTTTCGGCTCTAACAATCAAGAGATTACAGTTTTTGTAATCTCTTTTTTTGTGCCGTTCGGCGAGGGAAAAGAGGGTTGAAAGAGCGATTCAGACAGGCAATGTTACACATAATGTTACACATAAAATTTAGACGCCCAGCGCTGTTTGCTTAATACGCAAACAGATGAAAATCAAAGCAATCTGCCGTCATGAAATCGTTTACAAAAACGGCAAATCCCCGTTGGCAATCCGCTTTACGCACCAACGCACCCACAAGACCGTTTCGCTCGGCATTTCGGTAGAGCCGCATTATTGGGACAAAACCGCCGAAATGATAACGGCAAACTGCCCCGAACGCGCTGCCCTGCAAAGTCAGATAGACAGCACGTTGGCAGGCTATCGTAAGAAGATTCAAAGGCTGGAAGCATTGGATATTCCCGTAACATTCGACACGCTTTTCGAAACCGACAAGAGCCGCCACGCAGGAATTACAATCGAGGACGGTTTCAACGCTGAAATCGAACGGCTGGAATCGCTCGGTAAAATCAACTCAGCCACCAAGCACAAATACGCCCTGCAAGTGCTGAACGGCTACAAATCGGTCAAAACCGCATTGGAGGCTATCGACCTCGACTATCTGAAAGGGTTGGAATTGCACCTGCGCCAACGAGGGAACAAGGACAACAGCATTGCTACACGGTTCGCTATCTTCAAAGCCATCTACAACAAGGCTGTCAAGGAGGGTAAAGTAGCGGTAAAGCAAAACCCGTTCAGCATCTACCAAGTGGGCAGTTTGTGGGCCAAAACCCGCAAACGGGCAATTGACAAGGATGACATCCAACGGTTAATCGACCTTGAAATTACAGAGGGACACACGACGGAATATCGACGCCTTGCCAAAGATTTATTTCTATTCTCCTATTTCACGGCAGGGATGAATTTCGGCGATATTGCACGGTTGCGTTATAAGGACATCGTTAAAGGCCGTGTAAACTATTCCCGTCACAAAACGCAGAAATTGCTGTCCTTTCAACTCGTCCCTATGGCGTTGCAGATTCTCGAAAAGTACGGTATGGCAGGACACGGAGAAGATTATATCTTCCCTATCCTCAATCGCCATGAACACACCACCCCGCAACAGATTTTCAATCGCCTGCACAAGGTTTTGCGGAAAGTCAATCGAGAACTGAAAGTGTTGGGAGAAATGATTGGATTGGAGATGCCCTTAACGACCTACGTTGCCCGTCATACCTACGCAACAGTCTTGAAACGGTCTGGTGTGAGCGTGGCCTTGATTTCTGAATCGCTGGGACACTCTGATCTATCCACGACACAGATTTACTTGGATTCGTTCGAGAACTCGCAAATCGACGCAGCGATGCAGCATTTGCTGTAAGATGAGAGAGGACAGACATCGACAAGGGGTCTATATTAAGCCCCTATGTCAATGTTTGTCCTCGTTGGTTGTGGATATGTGGTTGAACGAGGACAGACTTTGTACGGCGGTATGATTTATAGACCGCTGTACGAAGTTTGTCCTCCCAATCTGTTTCTACGATTGGATATTATTGGGTAGACAGCGGGGACAGACTTGGTAAAAGGGGTTAATTATAGACCCCTTTACCAAGTTTGTCCTTTGTTTTTATTATATTTATTCCACTAAATCCCATATAACATGGATAGGCAGGATAGATACAAGGACAACGTACAGCGATACGACATTAGCTGGAATGAGTTTCAGAACATCCGAGAATTTGTGCATGAATATTTTGGAGCGGAAGCAATCTTGAATTATTTCCCAGAACTATACGGTATATCACACAAAGGGAAACAGCTAATTCCCCAAAACGTATCTATTTTCTGCAAAGCGACAGAAATAGATGCAATCTTCGAGAGCGACGAATCAATTAAAAAATACATTGCCCCCATTGATACGGAAATATTCAATATCGCTGGTTGGGTGCTTTGTTTCGTAAACCATATTTACATCCGTAAGGAACTGATCTTAAATCGAAAGGCAGTCGTCAGCGATATTAACGAAGATGAAGATTACGCAGTTGAGATTAATTATGGGCTTCATTATAAAAACAAATTACGCAAAGAGTTATTGGAGTTATATATTTTCTGCGAGGAAATGGAATATACCCCAATGACTAAAAACAACATCAAATTATCCATAAACAAAGGCGAGCCGAACCACACCACATTGGAACTCGACAATTACGACAATTATATCGTTCGTTCTGCTTGGAAAAATTACTGCATATCCCACTTACCCGATATTCATTCAGTCGATGAAGCACGAGCAGAGTTAGCGGAATTGAAACGAGCAGGCAGGAAATTGGCCAACCCTGATTCTTATTGGGTGATCTATGGCGTTTACAATATGTTCAAGGATATGACGAATGATCCCAAGGCTACGAGTGCGGCATTGGTACGTATCATAGGCCAATATTTGTACTGCATCGGTTTAGAGGATGAAATGGTAGCATTGGACGAACAAAACATCGCAGCGAGGATAAGATATGTTTTGGAGCATCCCGAACTTGCAGTTTTCAGACCATTCTACAAAACGGGAGGCATGAAACTCTTGACAGAGGGTAGCGAGTTCAAAGACTTGTTCTGACAGGAGATTGAAATTAAAAGAATAGGGTGCAAAAACGCATCCTATTCTTTTTTTTATACCCTTTTTGCTTAATATACTTTTGCCTCTGTAATCAAATCACGCTGGCCAGCAGACAAGATTACGGAGTAAGCCGAACGCCAAGTGGAGGCACAACAGAACAAACAAAAAAAGATGAAAATTAAAGAGATTAATATCAATGCAGGACAGTATCTTGAAGACGTAATGCCTAAAATCCTTGTCAACGGGAGGCCAGCAATCCCTACCAATACCATCCTTAATAAGGTGATGACGGGTTGCGGTGCCACATGGCTGGAAATTCATTCAGAGCGCCACTCCATCATCATCGAGCCGAACGTGCCCGTGATTATCGGGAAAAAGGCCCAGCACGATTTTCTGTTCGCCGTGTACGAGGGTACGACGCGCGAGGACGTGAAAGCCTACCTCGCAGGTGAGGAGGACGGTTATCGAAAGATCATCACCACTCCCGAGGGCTTCGACAAAAAAGTTCTCCCCGCCATGTACGAGTTAAGTATCCCCGTTTACGAGGAGTATTTCCTCCTGTTCGACGAGTGCGAGAAGCCCATACAGGACGTGGGCTATCGCGGGGACATCTACCTGCCCGTCGAGGACTTTTTCAAGTTCAAAGGTAAGGCGATGGTATCTGCCACGCCTATCATCCCATCCGACCCTCGGTTCGAGGAACAAGGTTTTGAGATGCTGCGTATCGTCCCCACCTACGACTACTGCAAGGATTTGACGGTGGTCGTGACCAACAATACGGTACACGTACTGCGGAAACTGTTGGGACGCTACCGCAAGGCAGGCGAAAAGGTCTGCATCTTCTTCAACTCGACGGATGCCACGTTGAGCCTCATTCAGACGCTCAAGCTCCAAGAATGCAGCAAAGTGTTCTGCTCGGAGAAGAGCGTACGCAAACTCAAGCGCGAGGGATTTGCAGCCGTGAGCGACAACCTTACGGAATTGGCCGAGGTCAATTTCTTCACCAGCCGCTTCTACTCGGCCGTGGACATCAAGCTGGACTACCAGCCGAACGTCATCGTACTGACGGACGTATTCCATGCACCCCATTCGATGATCGACCCGCAGACCGAGGTGGTGCAGGCCATCGGTCGTTTCCGCAACGGTGTGGCGAAAGCCTACCATGTAACCAACACGGATAGCAAGTTGGCAAGCCTGTCGCGTGAAACGCTCATCCAGCAGTTGGAGAGCAAGGAGGCCATATATAACAAGGTGACCGCGATCCCTACCGCCAACGACATAGAAAAGGAAACATTGCTGGAAGCCATCGGCGGCATGGATTACAAGCGGTTCGTAACCCGCGAGAACAGGCGTAACTGGTTTATGTGGGACAATGCGTGGGAGGACGAGAAGATACGGGCCTGCTACAAATATCCTTCTATGGTGAAAGCAGCCTATAAGAACGCTCCATTCCATGTCAAGATCGTCAAATATGAACAGTCCATTACAGACGAAGATCGTCTGCGTCGTAAACAGGCTGGACTGAAAAGTACCAAGGAATTGTGGCGGGAGGTGGTGAGCCAGCTCGACAGATTACAGGCAGCCAACCCCGATGCAGAGCCGAGTTATATGCTCGACGAGCTGGGTGAGGAGTGTGCAACGATGGTGAAAGCCCATACGATATTGGGGGCTAAACGTATCGAAGCCCTCGGTTACGACCGCCGTAAAATCGAGGCCGCATTGGGCAGCATCGAGGAGAACCAGCTGCTCACCTCCGAGAAGATGCGGCAAGCCGTGTACAGTCGTTTCCACACGGGCGACATCGTACCAGCCAATGATGCCAATGCGTTCATGCGGCAGTTGATTTCTGATAATGGTATTCCGTTCGAGGGACGAGTGGATCGGAAAGTTATCGGTCTGTTCTTCGAATTGGAAGACTGCAAGCAAAACCAAGTACGAGCATTCAAACTCGGCAAGAAAAAATACGAGATTTAAGAGCAGACAGAGGACAGATATTGACGAACGGTCTAATCTGATACCGCTCGACAATATTTGTCCTCCACCCGCCTTGGAATCGACACAAAGACAAATTAATAACTAAAAATATTTAAAATATGTCTACAAAGATTGAATGGACAACCGAGACGTGGAACCCTGTAACGGGATGCACGCAACTATCGGCAGGATGTGCCAACTGCTATGCAAAAACGATTGCGTTGCAGATGCAGAAGAATGGAGTGAGAAAGTATGCCAACGGATTTACGGTAACGATGCACGAATACGCGCTGAACATGCCACGACTGTTACATGAACCCTCGTTCATCTTCGTCTGCTCGATGGCCGACCTTTTCCATAAGGACGTGCCGTTTGAATTTATAGACAAGGTGATGGATGTGATTCGTTCCACACCGTGGCACACGTATCAGATTCTCACGAAACGAGCCGAGCGGATGGCCGAGTATTTCGCAACACGGGCAATCCCTGCAAATGTGTGGCTCGGCGTGTCGGTAGAGGCAAGCGATGTGAAACACAGAATCGACAGCCTGCGCAAGCTGCCTGCTTCGATAAGGTTCCTGTCGTGTGAGCCGTTGGTGGAAGATTTAGGTGAACTCGATCTGACGAATATAAATTGGGTAATCGTTGGCGGAGAACATGCAGTCAACGCACGACCGATGAAAGAACCGTGGGTGCTGTCGATAAAAGAGCAGACCGAGAAACAGGGTGCGTTGTTCTTCTTCAAGCAATGGGGAAGCATCGGCAGGGATGGTGTTTATCGAAGCGTGGAGCGCAACGGCAGCCAGTTGCAGGGTAAGACTTATAAAGCCATGCCTGCGGTGAACAGGCATACGTTGTTCGGGTAGGCTGACGATAGATGAATAGGCAGAGGACAGACATTTTCGAGTGGTCTATATCCTTACCGCTCGACAATGTTTGTCCTCCTCTCCCTCCAAATCTATACAGAGGGGTTGAAAATGGACAAGGACAGACTTGGACGAGGGGTCTATATTTAACCCTCTCGACCAAGTTTGTCCCTATTTGCATATCACCCATTCCCCCGAGCGGGTTGCGCCGACATGGCGGATAACACCTGCTTTCGTCAGTTTCTGCAAATGATACTTGACACCATCTGGCGTGATGCCTACGACCTCGGCCAGCGCACGGCGTGAAATCTTGGGATTCTTTCGAATCTCATCCACGATCCTTTCTCGGGTGGTCTTTGGGGTAGCTTCTTGGGCAGTCAATGTCTCGGCAACTACCCCTAAAATAAATTCGATAAAGGGCGTGCATCCCTCCTTGCCGCCGCTTACGGCTATCGCCCTGTAATAGGCCTGCTGGTATTTATAGACGATATTCTCGATGGGCAGGTTCTTGAAGATGGGACGCCAGCGCGAGAGAATCAATGTCTGCCACAGACGTCCCGTGCGACCGTTGCCGTCAGCAAAGGGGTGGATGAATTCGAACTCGTAATGAAATACGCAGCTGGCAATCAAAGGGTGTTCCTCGGTGGTACGCAGCCACTCGAAAAGGTCATCGACAAGGTACGGGATACGCTCGGCATCGGGTGCATAATGAATTATCTGGTTGCCTGTGGCCACACCAGCACCACCCCTGCGGAACCGTCCTGCATCGTCGATCAAGCCTGCCTCCATCGTGGCGTGCGCCTTTAACAGATCATCGACTTTATGGGGATCGAGTACATCGAGCAGTTCATAGGCTTTGAGTGCGTTGCGCACCTCCTGCACCTCGTTGATAGGAGCCACGACGGGTTTCCCCTCCAACACTGCCGTAACCTGCTCGGTCGTGAGCGTGTTGCCCTCGATGGCCAATGTCCCCCGAATGGTCTGAATACGGTTCACGCGGTGCAAACGCAGGTTCTCCTGCGCATAATAGCCTCCGATGGCCTCGCTGATCTGGGCGACCAGATGGGTAATCTTCGGCGTGATGGTATAAGGCGGCTGGTATGACATGGGCTGTTTCCTTTGAGACAAAGATAGTGATTATTTCATTATGTGGGTAGATTTGGGTAATAAACCCATATATCCTCCCCACGAACACAGTAACAGATCAAAGCCCCCGCCCCTTGTCTAATTAAAACTTAAAAATATGGACAGAGAAACAAGGGCAAAACGCATTGCGGATTTGCATGTGTTTTATGGGCAGAACGAGGTGGTCGGGGAACTCATCCGTGCAGGCAAGATCGACGAGGAGTATACCTATCCTTTCGTCGATACCGAGGAGGAGGTTTTCGAATGGTGGCTGGTATCGCCTTACTTGGCACGGGAACTCAAAGAGCAGGGCGAAGTCATAATCGAAGCACTCGGTTGCCATTGGTGGGGACGTACCACCAGCGGACAGGCTGTCTACATGGACGGCGTGATACAGAAGATTGCAGGAGAGTAAAACTCGGCTTGCATATCGACATAGTAAATTCATAAATTACAGAGATCAGGGGCTTTGCAATTCCGAGAAGATTTTGCAACCTCTGATTTCTGTTTTTATGTTGGCGCAATACTGGAATATCATGCAATAACAGATTGCAAACAATGGATTTCACGCCACCGAGACAGCGTAAAACAAAGATTCCACATAATGTAATATTGCATATCGATACAGAGACATCGGGAAGTGCGGATCGTCTTGGAGACGATTTCCCCAAACTGCAACAAAGAAAATTCAGAATCCAGTCATAAAAACCTTGCAGAATAACTTTGTTTTCTGGAACTTTGTAATATTTCCAATAATAGCAACAACACCCGTAAGGGCAAGATGTTTTGTATTTTCCGCAAATATCGTTACTTTTGCAGTAACATATTGAATACACGGAAAGTGTAGCTTATTCTCGACGTTGAATCTGGTAAATTTAATTGAAGAGAGGGTAAGCGAACATCTTGCCGCGTCATATCCATTCGTGGATATAGGCGTGGTGTTGTTGCTTATTTTATCTTCACGGTTTACCAGAACCTAACGTCTAAAATAAGTTTTCAGCACCACGCTTTCTGTTTCTTAAAAATCAAAAATTAACCGTCGCGTTGGTGCTGGGGCGACAACCTAAACTTATTGCAACTATGAAAAAGTTGTTTCTTATTGTAGCTTGTGCTACAATGGTAATGGGCGTAAACGCTCAAACTGTTACATTGTCTAACGGGAAAAGCATTCCGATTAGACTTACGTCCGAAATTCAAAGCGACGTTAAAGCTAAGTATCAAGTAACTCCTACTGCTATCGTGGATGCTGATATTAAGGGCGACAGTGGGACACATACTCTGATACGGCGTGGAACTCCCGTTGAGATTGCTGCTACAATTCAAAAATCCAAAGGTGTGGGAAAAGGTGCTTATGTCAAATTGGATTTCCTTTCCACTCAGTCTGTTGATGGACAAGATATCAGATTGCAGGGGAATCTAATTAGAACGGGTAAAAACAAGAAAGGAACGGCATTAGGTGTCGGTCTTGGTGTCGGTTTAACTGTATGCTGGCCTTGCCTGTTTTGCTTGTGCATAAATGGCGATGAGGTGATTATCCCTGAAAGCACTTTAGTTAATAATGTTGTTACCAACGATATTTATCAGATCAGAGTACACTGATAAAGGTCACCCTTGTACAAACAGCGCCTTCTCAAAGATGCGGGAAGGCGTTGTTTGCAAATTGAAGGAATGTGTTTTATAGTAATCTCTAACTTCAATTATGTAAGAATGGAACGGAGATGCCGCAGATTTGTGAATATGAATATATTTGAAGGTATAAATTCCTACTCCGTTCTGAAAGTTCCTGCTGGATGTGTCGATGCATATAAAAACGCAACAGGCTGGAAAGAATTTACAACGATTTCTGAATTAGACGAATAAAAACAACGATCCTCTCCTGCTGTGTTTCGACATGGCGGGAGAGGTTAAATAGAATGTTATGGAAGAGTGTGTTATTATCGTGGACAATTCAAATGTATGGATTGAAGGTAAAAAGTTTTCTGCAAGGGAAAAAGGAATAAAAACAGGCGATGATCCTTCGTGGAGAATAGATTTTGGCAAATTATTATCAACGGTTGCTGAAAAAAGGATGATAAGGAAGGCTGTTTTAGTCGGTTCTCGCCCACCCAAAGAAGACTCTATTTGGAATGCAGCAAAAAAACAGGGGTTTGACGTAATCGTCCATGACCGAAATGCAGTAGGGAAAGAAAAAGTAGTGGACACTGAAATCGTAGCCCAAGGAACGGAGATAATTTGTACGACACCTCCTTGTGTATTGAAATTATTGTCTGGTGATCGTGATTTTATTCCGCTTATTCGTATAGCTACCAATAGAGGGTGGGAAACAGAAATGTGGGCATTTACTAATGCTTTTAAAGAAAATGGGGAAATGGCTCAAACTGTTACACGGATTAAACCGTTGGATCAAGTTTTTAACGAAATTGGGCGATATGAATTTGAATGGCCAATTATAGATCTTCATTGATTATTTTTGGATAAAGGACAGACTTGGACAGAGCGGTTTATTTCATACCGTATGCCCAAGTCTGTCTTTTTTTGTATGTTTTATTGCATATCTCATGAATTTTTCGTATATTTACATCATAATCAAATAAATACTAACAATTTAAATTTTAGCTGAAATGAAAAGAAAAACACCAAGTATCGATTGAAAAACAGGCACGGAGACGATCGATGATATACAAGTATCGTATATCTCCAAAGGCGTATCTTATGATAATAATTACGG
>ERZ1504691.504-NODE-504-length-11496-cov-2.824141_pt1 | contig 11496 bp, 6 predicted proteins | sample MGYA00572414_ERZ1504691 | MGnify/ENA primary metagenome ERZ1504691 (study PRJEB39906, sample SAMEA3182114) | gut metagenome | biome: human; feature: gut; material: Stool; isolation source: human stools | place: Canada | collected 2013-06-10 ...
GCGTACCGTTGAGCTGCACCTCCGAGGGCCAGTCGCCGAACTTGAACTTGAACTGCTTCTCGACCTTCCGCGTCGCGGCGTCGATGCAGTAGAGCGACGGCGCCTCGTGACCGTAGGGCGACCCCTCGTAACCTCCGTCGGTCACCGTCCAGATCTTGTTGTACTTGTCCATGACCAGCGACGTGGGCTGGATGCCCACCGTGATCTCGTCGCAAACGGTGTCGGTCTCGGTGTCGATCACCAGAATCCGGTTCTGGTAAGACCAGCAGTTGGTGAAGACATACTTGTCGTACTGCACCATCTGCTCGGTCGAACCCGTCTCGAAATCCATGTCCGTCTGGATATACCCCGTGATCTCGTAAGTCCGGGGGTTGACGATATAGATGCGCGGATCCCAGATCTGGGTGACATAGGCCTTTTCGTCGCTCAGGAAGTGGATGTAGCGCGGCGAAGTGAAGCCCTCGATACGCCCCACCTCCTTGAAGGTGTCGATGTCGATCGCGTAGATCACGCCCGAATTATTGACCACGATCCAGCCGATGCCGTCGCGGATGACCATCGACTGCGCCACATCGCCCAGTTTGAAGCCGTTGGCGCGGAAGAAAATCTCGTTCTCGACCTGTTTCTTCTCCGGATCGTAGTAGGAGAGCGACGCGTTGCCGTACATGAAGTTGCCCTCGTTGGTGATGAACAACCCCGATCCGGTAATCCCGAAATCCTCCACTTCGTAAGGCCCGTAATCCATACATGCGCCGCCGAACGCCGCACATGCGAGGATTGCGAACCATCGCTTGAACTTCGTAAAACTCATATCCCTATCGGTTGATCCACTCCTCCGTGAAGCGGTAGGCGAAATCGACGCCCGCCGGACTCGCCTTTTTCTGATAATAGCTGCCGTACTCCACCGCATCGCTGCGCGAAACGTCGTAGAGGTGGATCCGGCTGTTCGTATAGGAGGATTTCCCCACCCACAGCTGCTCGGTCGTGGGGTGCACGCCCATGTAGCCGTAGATGAGCGAACCGCCCTCGTGGTTGCCGTCGATGTCGGCCGTGATATAGTCCCAGTCGACCTGCCCCGTTTCGTAATTGTAACGCATCGCCTCGGTCGCACTGAAATCGCTCTTACCGATGAAGTAGAGCCACGGCTGCCGGAAGCTGGCGCAGAGCTGGACGTTCGGCGAAGCCGTGCCGGTGCGCAGCTTCACCGTCTCGGGCAGCGTCTGCTCCGAGACGACCTCTCCTTCGGCGTCGAACGCCACGATCATCGCGGGCGATTTCCAGACGACGTTGCCGTAGTAGCCCAAGTCGCCGTCGATCTCGAACTCGCCGGTGAAGACGGCGTAGATCTTCCCGTCGGCTCCCTTGGCCAGGTCCTTGACCTGCCGGTCGGGATAGGTGTGCTCCCTGACTACCCGATCGGTCGCAGAGTCGATGACGATCACCGAATTGCCGCGTCCGGCGAAGACCTTCCCGCGCGAAACGGTCATGCGCGCCTTCGTGGCGCCGGTCTTGGTGAAGACACCGTAGGTATCCGGAATATCGGTCGTGGCGATCACGCCCGAAACCAGGTTGACGGTACGGATGCCCGAATGCGACTCCATGTCCGACGTCGAATACTGGATATACCCCTTTTCGGGACTTACCGCAACGATGTGCTGCGGCCAACAGAGCGTCGGTTTGACACCCGACGATGAAGCGACCTGCGCATAGAACGGCATGTCGCGCGCAAGGATCCGCTTCATCGTGTGCGCGTCGCAGATCACGAAGCGGCCGTCGCCGTCGAAGGTCGTTCCCGTGCTGCTCGTCCGGCCGTTCTGCGTGATGAAATAGATGCGTCCGCCGATCATGTACATGTCCTGCAACACGTTGCCGATCTCGTTGTCGTTGACCTCCTCGTAGACCCGTTCGTGGCAGCACATGTGCTGGTCGAAATAGACGATCGAACCGTTTTCGGTCGTCATGTTGCCCTCCATGAGCACGAACGTCCCTTCGGGATGGGTGAAATCGAGCACGTAATAGTCCTGCGAGAAGAGCGGTTCGCCGTCCGATTCGATGCGCAGCGTGTTCTCCAAATCCTGCCCTTCGAGATACTCCGCGGGCGGTGCGACACGCAGCGTGCGACAGCGTGAAATGTCCGCCCGCATCGGCAGTCGCATAACCGAAATCGCCGTTGGCGCCCAGCTGCAATTCACCGGCCGCCGCCTGATTCTGGCGGGAAGGGACGACGGCCCGCGCCCCCTCGCCCGTCATATTGTAGTAGACTTCGTAGGGAGCTTCGCCCGTCAGTTCGGAAAACCCGAAGCTCGCCGCAGCGCCTGCGGTTCCCGCTTCGGAGCTATGCACGCCGTTGACCCATATCCGGTCATCGGCGCTCCACAGAAACGGAATCGCCGCGCCGTCGACGGCGCCCGCCGACGTTCGCGTGGAAGAACCGGACACACCGGTCAATTCGACAGCGCGGCCGCCCCGAACCGCCCCTGCTTCCTCTTCGAACTCCGAGGAACAGGCCGCCAGCAGCAATCCGCACAAAAAGAGTAAATAACGTTTCATATCGTATGCGTTTGAAATACGGGGGAACGCCGGAGCCCGATTTCCGGCTCCGACGTCTCTCCCGCAGAGAGTTGACTTCCGCCGGATCTATTTCCACGTGCCGGTCGGTTCCACGTCGTAGACGAACGTAAAGTTATAGGGAGCCATGGTCAGCTGCACCCAGCCCGAATTCACATAGCCGCCGCCCGTACTCAACGACGGGTCGTCGCTCTCGGGCAGATGGATGACGCGGGTCTCCGCCTTGCTGCCGGCGACGATCTCGTACGATCCGCCGAACGGTCCGGAACCGTAAGACTCCTCCAGCGTCGGCGGAGTGGCCGCACGGCAGATGATCTCGCCCAGCAGCGGGCAACCGCCCTGACCCGTTCCCGTCCAGTCGTATCCGGTAAAACTGTAAGTTCCGATCTCCTTCATGCCGCGGCCGAACGAAACGCTCCGCAGATTGTAACAATCGGCAAAGGCATTCTGTCCGATGGATTCCGTCGCATCGGGGAAGATCAGCGCCGTCAGCGCCGAACACCCACTGAACGCTGCGGAACCGATCGTTTTCAGTTTGGTGCCGAAGGTGACCTTCGCCAGCGACTTGCAACCGTTGAAGGCGTTCGAGCCGATCGTCGTGACCTCGGCGGGCAGCACGACCTGCGTCAGCGGACAGCCCTGGAACATCGCGTCAGTGATCTTCGGCACATATTCGTCGAACGTGACGCTCGCGAGCGAAGCGCACGACGCATAGGTATTGACGTCGTAGGTGACAGCCGCCGAAACGTGCGCCCTGATCAGACCCGATCCGCTGAAAACATGCTTCGCCACGGCGGTAATATTCTTCGGCAGCACGATGTCCGACAGATTTTTGTTGTCCCTGAATACGGCGGGAAAAGTCGCGCTCTCGTAGACGGCTTCGCTCAGATCGACGGTCGCCGCGGCGGACAGTCCCTTGACGGCGGCGGCCACCGCACTCAGCTGCGACGCGCTCATCGCCGTATTGTCCCCTGCCGTCTTGACGAAGAGCGTCGAGAAGGATGCCGGAAGTTCCGCAGACCACTTGTCGCCGGCCGAAACACGGTAGTAGACGCCTTCGCTCAGGTAGTCGTCGCCCAACGCGGCGAACGTATAACCGCTGCACGCCGCAGTCCACGCCGAATAGGCGTCGACCGACGGGACGTGGACGGTCCTGGCGCCCTGAACCGAAGCGCCCGCCCCCGCGAAACTGTCGGCCGCGACCGTCGGAGCCGTCGTCGGCTCGCAGTAGATGTCGGCCAAAAGCATGGCATTCTCGAAAGCCTCGCTGCCGATCGAAGCGAGCGCGTCGCCCGAAACGGTCAGCGTGTTGAGCTTCGACCAACCGGCGAACGCACCGGCGCCGATCGCCTCGACCGTCTTGGGAATCGTCAGCCGTTCGATGACGTCGTTCCCTGCGAATGCTCCGTCGCTGACAGCCGTAATGCCGGCTCCGAACTTGACGGAGGCAAGAGTCGGATTACCCGCAAAGACCTCGCTGCCGAGCGACGTCACATTGTCGGGCAGCACCAGCGCCGTCAGGCCGCAGTCGGCGAACGCCCTGTCGCCTACGGTCGTCACGCCGCTGCCCAGCGAAAGGTCGGCGAGCTTCGAACAACCCTCGAACGCACCCGCATCGACGGCGGTCACCGAAGCGGGAACCGTCAGCGACGTCAGCGACGTGCACCCCTTGAAGCTTTCGGCGGGAACGGTGCCGATCGAACCGAGTTCGACCTCAGCCAGCGCCGGACAGTCGCGGAACGCCTTCGCGCCGAGCGTCGCACCTCCGAGCGACACCTCGGTCAATCCGCTGGCGGCGAAAGCTTCGTCGCCGATGCTCTTCACATTGCCCAGCGCGATCTCCGACAGCGCCGCACAACCGCTGAACGCCTTGTCGGCGATCGATGCGACGGACGAAGGCAGCGTGACCTCCGCCAGAGCGGAGCACCCTTCGAACGTACTCGGCCCGACTGCGGCGACGCCCGACGGAACGACCGCCCTGGTCAGCGCCGTACACCCTTTGAAAGCCCCGTCGGCGATCGACGTCGTATTTTCGAAGAGACGGATTCCGCCCAGCTTCTCATTACCGGCCAGCAAGGCAGGGAATTCGGCGGAAACATAGTCGGCCGTGCTGAAATCGAGCGTCGCGGGCGCCGACTGCGCCGCGAGTCTGGCGACGACGGACTGCAACGCCTCGGCCGAAATCGTCTGCTCGCCCACGGTGCGGACATAGAGCGCCGAGAAGGTGTCGGGCATCGTCGTCGTCCACTTCTCCTCGCGCGAAACGCGGTACCAGATACCGTCGGTCAGCTCCTGATCGCTGATGTCTTCGAGCGTGTATCCCTGACCGATCACGGACGCCCACTCTTTCTCATAAGCCTCGTAGGAGGCCGCCGGAACATAGAGGTATTTCTTTCCCTCGACATTTTTGCCGATGCCGTCGAACGGCGTCTGCCCCAGCTCCGGCGGCGTCTGCGCACGGCAGGTGATGCTCTTCACGTTTCCGCTCTCATCGGAATAGCCGTAAAAAGCATTCCGTCCGACTTCGGTCACCTTCTCGCCCAGAACGATCGTCGTACAGCCGCAATCCCGGAACGAATAATCGGTAACGACCGGAATATCGATCGTCACATCGGCCAGCGAATGACATTCATCGAACGAGTTGGTGCCGATCGTCTCCAACGTCTCCGGAAAGGAGATGCTCCGCAATGCGTTGTTTTTGTAGAATCCCATATTGCCGATCGTCTTCAAGGCCGAGGGAAGTTCGACCGTTTCGAGTACGCTGCAATAGGCGAACGTCTCATTGGGGATAGCGGTCACTCCGTCGGGAATACGGACGGATTTGAGCGCCGAGCAATTCATGAAAGCCTGCGAACCGAGCGTGATCAGCCCTTCGGGCAGTTCGATGCTCTCCAATGCCGAACATTTGTTGAAAGCCCCCGAATCGATCGTCTTCACTCCGGCGGGAATCGTCACGCTCTTCAAACCCGTACATCCGGCGAAGAGGCTGCGCGAAAGCGTCGTGATCTTTTCGGGTACGACGACGTCGGCCAGCGCCTTGCAGTCATAGAACGCATACTCGCCGATCGAAGTCAGCGTGGAAGGCAACCGGACGGACGCAAGTTTCGAGCAGCCCGAGAACGCCCGCGCCGCGATCTCGGTCAACCCGTCGGGCAATGCGACCGTCTCCAATCCCGTACAACCGTAGAACGCTGTCGCATAGGTGCCCGTCGAGGGCATCGTCAGGATATTGCAGGGCAGCGAAATCTCCCGCAGCGTCGTCTTGCGCGAGAAGACCGTCGGGAACTCCGCGGCTTCATAGGTCGCCTCGGCGAAATCGAGCACCGCGCCCGCCTTCAACCGCGAAGCGATCGCCGAGAGATCGGCGGCGGCGAGTTTCCCTTCGCCCAGCGTCACCGCTTTGAGATAGGTGACCGATTCGGGAATCTCCTCCGCGACACCGTTTTCGGTCAGGTAGAAGACGCCGTCGCGCTTGCAGTCGGCGGCAGCGATCGTAGCCGATATGCGCAGCGTGCCGCCCGGCGCGAGTCGCCGGCCGGCACGGCTCTGCATGTAGACCGAACCGTCGGCGAAGGTGTAGACGACCGAGACTGTCGCCTCCGACAGATCGGCCGGATAGAGCACCATGGCGGCGAATACCTCGGTGTCGCTGTGCTGCGTCGGCAACGCGACGCCTTCCCCGCCGAAATTCAGCGTGACGGACGACGAACCCTCGCACGCACCGAGCGCACCCTCCGCGAAGACCGCCTCGCCGGCGATGGCATGGCCGCCCGACACGCTCAGCGAAATCGATTCGAGCCTGGCCGTCACGTCGGCCGAACTTACGTCGAACCAGACGTAGGAGGTCGCGTGGTTCAGCACGAACGTACGGTTGGCATCGGCCGTCGCATAGCCGAAATCGCCGTTGCGCCCCAGATCGGGACGACCTGCCTCCGTCTGTGTCTGTTCGGCGGGGATCGACGCCGTGCGGGCGGCGGAACCCGTCATGTTGTAGATCACGTCGTAGGAATCGGCTTCGGCGACGGATTCGAAAACGAAGGCGCCCTTTTCGCCGGAGGATTCGAGCGGCTCGCTCTTGACGTCGCCGACCCAGATGCAGTCGCCGGCGCTCCACCGGAACGGCACGACTCCCTCGGATGCCTCGCCGAATCCGGTACGGGTAACCTCTCCCGAAAGACCGGTCAAAACGACTTTTCCGCTCTCGACGGGACGGGCGGGTTCGACATCGGCATCCCGCGTACATCCCGCGAGGGCCAGCAGCGAACCGCAGGCAAGATATAAGTACTTTTTCATCGGATTTCTCATTTATCGGTTAGTTCCACTCCTCCCAGTCGCTCGAACCGGCATTGTTGTCGTCGAACACCGGAAGATTGACTTCGACCGCAGCGACGACCGTCGCCGTAGCGCCCACGGCGACGACCGTCACCTTGCCGCTCTTTTCGGCGTAGATATTCCCTTCGACGGGAGCCGTGATCGACAGCACGTCGCCGTCGAGCGAAGCGCGCCACCCGTCGGGCTTCGAAATCGAATAGCTCTCGACGCCCTTCTGCGTGACGGCCAGTTTTTCGGTCTGTCCGTATTTGAGCGTCAGTGTTGTGCGCTCGATGACGAAGTTCACCTCTTTGGCTTTGGGCAGCCGGATCGTCTCGCCTCCCGCAAGGATGAAAATCACCTCGTCGTCGGTCTGCCGTACATCCTCGAAGAACGAATCGCCGTCTTCGACCGAAGGGGTTTTGCCGTCCTGCCCCGCCACCGGAATCTTGCTGCCGGCATCGTCCAGCAACCACTCGTCGGCACCGCCCAGCGTCCAGTAGTAGACACCCTCGAACCTGGCGATACCCAGCACAGGAGCGTCGGCGCCTTTCTTGCCGTCGCGGATCGTGATGGTCTTGCCGTCGTTGAACGTAATCGACCAACCGTCGTCCGACTCCGTATAATTCGTAATGAACTTGTTGCCGTTCAGGGCGTCGACGAGCGTCTTCAACGAATTCACCTGCTCCTTCATCGAGGCGATCTCCTGTCTGATGTCCGCGATCTCCTGACGGAGTCCGGAGTCGTCGTACTCGTCCGAACAGCTCCATGCTGCCGCTGCACAACATGCCGCGAACGCCAATAGCGTAAAGATTTTCTTCATAATACAAGATTTATTTGGTTTGGAATTTCGATGCGCCGAAAAACGGCCGCGGCGGACAGGAGCGATCCGCAGACACACGATGCAGGGAGCGACGGCCATGCCGCGCTCCTCGCACTCACGATTACCGATCCGTATGACATAACTACGCCGTTTGATTCCGTTTGGGACTTACACGACGCAAGGGGAAGGGTGAAGAAATCGACAGAAAAATAGCACGCAGAAAACTATCTCGTGTGATTCCGACCCGAAACCCGCGGGTGTAAATCGTTCATCGAGGCAGGTCTTCTGACTTATCCCGTCGACCGCGCCTTCCCGGTATTTCACCAGTGGCAAAGAATGCGATAGACTTCGCTCCCGAAAGGGAGGGGACTTACAGCAGCAGGTACTGTCGCGGATTCTCACCGCGTTCCCTATTAATTCCGACAGGAGAGGACTCCCGTTGCGGAAACCTTGACGCGGCAAAGGTATGAAAAAACGATCGGAATTCGCAAATTCCGTTTCACTTTTATTTCATTTCCGCCGTTTTCATGCGGATTCGTCGCCGCCGGGCCGGCGAACGCCGCTGCGACGGCCGGCCCATGCCCGCCCCGCATGCGCAGCGGCTTCATTTTCCGGCAAAATAGTTGTATCTTTGTCGTAAATGCTCCCCGAATTCCTGACATACCTCGAAGCCGAACGCCGTTACTCCCCGCTCACTATCCGCAACTACCGCCGCGACATCGAACGGTTTCTGGCGTGGCTGGGAGTCGACGAGGCGTCGTTCGACCCTTCGCAGCTGCGCACCGAGGACATTCGTGAATGGATTCTCTACCGCACCGAAAAATCGCACATCGGCCCGGCATCGATGAACCGCGAGGTGTCGTCGCTTCGGGCATTGTGGCATTACCTGCGCCGGCAGGGAATCGTCACGCAGGATATCTTCCGGAGCGTCCGTTCGCTGCGTACGCCGCGCCGTCTGCCCGTCTTCGTCCCCGAAAGCCGCATGGCCTACGTGATCGCCGACATCAACGGACGCGCCGGCAGCGAAGATTTCGTCACCGTGCGCGACGCGCTGACCGTGGCCATGTTCTACGGCTGCGGAATCCGCCTCGCGGAACTGATCGCCCTCAACCGCAACGACTTCTCGGACGACTACCGGCAGGTGCGCATCCGCGGCAAGGGAGACAAGGAGCGCATCGTCCCGCTGGTCGATCCTCTGCGGCGCATTCTGGTCCATTACCTCCAACTGATCGAGCGGCAAAACATTTGCAATTCTCAGGAAAAAGCACTAATTTTAACACTGAAAGGAGCGCGCATTTCGCGGAGCGTCGTGCGGCGCATCGTGGAACAGGCGTTGAACAAGGAGGGCGTACAGGGAAAAAAGAGCCCCCACGTACTACGGCACACCTTTGCGACGCATCTGCTGAACCACGGCGCGGACATGCGCGAAATACAGGAGCTGTTGGGACACTCCTCGTTGCAGGCCACGCAGGTCTACACCCATAACAGCATCACCCGTTTGCAGGAGATCTACGTCAAGGCGCACCCCCGCGAGCGGAGAAAGGAAGAGATTGAAACCCCGTGCGACGCTGCCACAGAGGACACGCAAGCACGGTAACCGATTGTCAAACTATAAAGGACAAGGCTATGAACGTACAGATTCAGTCAGTGAAATTCGACGCAGACAAGAAGTTGATCGAATTCGTGGAGAACAAGATGTCGAAGTTGGAACGTTTCGCCGACCGTGCCACGGGCGCCGAGGTGATTCTCAAACTGGATAAGGATTTCGAAAAAGGAAACAAGGTAGCGACCATCACGCTGCACATGCCCGGCGAGGATATGGTGGCCGAACACCGCGCCCGCGCCTTCGAGGAGGCGATCGACGAGGCGATCGACGCACTGAAACGCCAGATCGAGAAATTCAAGGAGAAGGTGAAATAGCCGCACGACGGCACGCTTGCGACGGGAGGAATCTTCGACGAGGATTCCTCCCGTTCGCATTTCCCGAATCCGCACCGGCGGCTTCCGCAGCGATACCTTTATTATATGAAGTTCCTGCCGCCTGCGAAAAGACCGATACCATGCCGGTCGGAGGGGGGGGGCAATCCGTCCGCAACTTTTTTCCGGCAAAACGTACAACCTGCCGATTTTTTATTTATATTTGCCTCGAAGACATTTTTGAAGAGAAGCATGTTCAGCAACCGCACGGCTCAGAATTGGTGGTGGCGCTCATTGGTTTTAAGTAAACAATGACGCTGGCACTGCCGTGGATGGAACATACCGATCGCAAGAGTTAGGAATCCGTTGTTTACTTGACAAGTAACGACGGATTTCTTTTTTTGCCCCGCGCCGACCGCAAACCCGTAAAAACAATCAAATACCTTATCAGTCATGAAAACGAAAAAAATCCTGCTGCCCGATCAGATGATCCCCGCCCAATGGTACAACATCGTGGCCGACATGCCGCAAAAACCGCTGCCGCCGCTCGATCCCCGCACCCGCCGTCCCGTGACGGCCGAACAGATGAACTGCATCTTCGCCGAAGAACTCGTACGGCAGGAGTTCTCGACCGAACGCTTCATCGACATCCCCGACGAGGTGCGCGACCTCTACCGCATCTGGCGCTGTACGCCGCTCGTGCGGGCCTATGCGCTGGAACGGGCGCTCGACACGCCGGCGAAGATCTATTTCAAGAACGAAAGCGTCTCGCCCGCCGGCTCGCACAAGCCCAACACGGCCCTGCCACAGGCCTACTACAACGCCAAACAGGGCATCAAGCACCTGACGACCGAAACGGGCGGCGGACAATGGGGTTCGGCCATCGCGCTGGCCAGCCAGTACTTCGGCCTCGACCTGAAAGTCTTCATGGTCAAGGTCAGCTACGAACAGAAACCTTACCGCAAGCTGCTGATGAACACGTGGGGAGCCGAGGTGATCCCCTCGCCCAGCACGCTGACCGACGCGGGACGCCGCGCTCTGGCCGACGATCCCGACTGCTCGGGCAACCTCGGGCTGGCGATCTCCGAGGCGGTCGAGACAGCCGTACAGCACCCCGACGACACGCGCTACTGCCTGGGCAGCGTACTGAACCACGTGCTGCTGCACCAGACCGTCATCGGCGAGGAGGCGCTCGTGCAGATGGAGATGGCGGGCGACGAACCCGACGTGGTGATCGGCTGCTTCGGCGGCGGTTCGAACTTCGCAGGCATCGGCTTCCCGTTCCTGCGCCGCAACCTCCGCGAAGGAGCCCGCACGCGCATCGTGGCCGTCGAACCCGCCTCGTGCCCCAAACTCACGCGCGGCACGTTCCAGTACGACTTCGGCGACGTGGCGGGCATGACTCCCATGCTGCCCATGTATACGCTGGGACACAACTTCCAGCCGGCAGATATCCACGCCGGAGGATTGCGCTACCACGGTGCCGGCAGCATCGTAAGCCAACTGCTCCGCGACGGGCTGATCGAGGCGCAGGCCGTTCCGCAGCTCGAAACCTTCCGTGCGGGGCTGCTCTTCGCCCGCACCGAGGGTATCGTACCGGCTCCCGAATCGACCCACGCCATCGCCGCCGCCGTCCGCGAAGCGCTGCGCGCCAAGGAGGAGGGAGCGTCGAAGACGATTCTCTTCAACCTGTCGGGCCACGGCATGATCGATCTCTACGCCTACGAACAGTACTTCGCGGACAAGTTGCAGGACTACACCGTAACCGACGCCGAACTGCGACGCACGATCGACCAGCTCGACCGAATCATCAAATAACGCCCTGCGCCTCCTTCTCTCCGATTTCCGCCGGCCGACCGGCCGGTTCGAGTTCCCTC
>ERZ1504691.505-NODE-505-length-11490-cov-3.028771_pt1 | contig 11490 bp, 10 predicted proteins | sample MGYA00572414_ERZ1504691 | MGnify/ENA primary metagenome ERZ1504691 (study PRJEB39906, sample SAMEA3182114) | gut metagenome | biome: human; feature: gut; material: Stool; isolation source: human stools | place: Canada | collected 2013-06-10 ...
GAGTATCTTCGGTGAAGTCAAAGATACGAATAAGCGAGGGCAATGTCAAATTTATTCGAACATTGCCGAACGGAAATATCTTCGGCAAGCCAAAGATACGAAAAGCCGGAAGCAATGCAAATTAATTTGCTTTTTGCCGAGGCGAAATATTCTCGGTGCAGCCAAAGTGCGATCTCCCTTTGTCAGTCCGCGGCCGGCGGAGGATGTGCCGGAGGCCGCAGACGGAGCGATGCCGCCCTCTGCATGAGCGGCTGCGGGCTTCCGCTCTTCGGCTGCGGCCGAAGAGCGAATCTTTCGAAACTGTATTTTAGCAGGCCTCCGGCCTGCGGGATCGCACTGCAAAAACAACCTAATTCTCACTTCGGGAAGCATCCCGCACCTCCGATTGGGTGTCTCCTGCAAGGAGCGGATTTACCACCTTTTGTCACCGAAAGGTGGCGCCAAAAGTGTCCGCAGAGCACCTCCGTCGGGATCGGACGGAGCAATGCGGAATTTGCGGTGCGCTGCGCGCAACGATGATTATTTGCTGGTCTCTGTTTTAGCAGGTCTCTGGCCTGCCGGATCGCACTGCGAAAAGAGCGGAAAGATTCCTACGCTCCACTGCATTCCGTCCGGAACGACAAATCCTGTCATCCTCAGGAGGAAGTCCAAACCAATTCCGACACAAGCATCGCCCCCTGCATCGCCCCGCAAACAGCGGAGAAAAAGGCCGTGTCCGATCGGTTTTCGGCACATTTGCCCGAAAACCGAAAAATAATTCGTAACTTTGCCGGTCAATCTATCAATTGTCGGGCACGAATATGAAGATCAAGCTCTTTACCATTCCCAACCTGCTCACGCTCTCGAATCTGCTCTGCGGGATGATAGCGACGGTGGCGATACTCACCGACGGCGACCTGCATCTGGCCTTCTGGCTGCTGGTGCTGGCGGCCGTCTTCGATTTTTTCGACGGCTTCACGGCACGGCTGCTCCACCAGTCCTCGCCGATCGGGTTGCAGCTCGATTCGCTGGCCGACATGGTTTCGTCGGGCGTCGCACCGACGGCCGTCATGCTCACGCTGGCATGGCAGGCCGGCAGTTCGTGGTGGGCGGCCGATACGGGAGGCCCTTGGAGCTGGATCGTACTGCTGCTGGCCGTCGGGACGGCGCTGCGGCTGGCGAAATTCAACATCGACGACACGCAGCGCACCCAGTTCTGCGGACTGCCTTCGCCCGCGGCGGGCCTCTTCTGCGCCTCGCTGGGTCTGCTCCACGCCGAAGGGATGCTCTCGCTGCCCTATGAAGCCGTACTGCTCGCCGCGGCGGCGACGGCCTGGCTCATGATCAGCCCGATCCGCATGTTCGCACTCAAATTCCACGGCTTCGGCTGGACGGGCAACCGGCTGCGCTATCTCTTTCTGGGGGCGTGCGTCGTACTTATTCTTACGCTCGGCGCATACGCAATTCCTGCGATTTTCGTTCTCTATGTCGTAGTCTCGCTCGTCCGGTGGCTCCTGCAAGGGCGCAGGGCGGCCGAAGCCTAAGTAAAGAAAACGCATGTCGAAACGGCTCGGAACATATCTGCTCCCGGCAGTGCTGCTCTTGGCGGCGCTGCTGCCGGGGCGTGTCTGTGCCCAGCTCGACGCCCGTTCGCTCATGCGAGCCCAGCAACGCGGCGAAAACACCAACCTCTACGGAGTACCGAACCCCGCGCCCGAAGACGAGGAGGGGCAGGCGCAGCAGCCCGTCGACTCGACCAAGGAGAAGCGCATCAAAAAACCGCTCGAATCCTACTTTTTCAGCGATTCGATCCGGGCGCTGCCCAACTTCAAATGGAACGTCTCCCAGGATTACAACCGCGTGCGGATCGAACCGCTCGACACCACGCTCACGGCGTGGCGAATCGACTACCCCTTCTACCGCAACGGCGTGGGTGATGCGCCGATCGGCGCGCTCGGCCAGGGATCGGTTCCGCTCAACTATTTCGAGCGGCCCCAGTGGCAGGATTTCAGTTTCGCCTCCCCGTTCCACTCCTATATTTACGACATGCGGAACGCGCCGTTCTACAACGGCAAACGTCCCTTCCTGCAAATGACCTACATCGAATCGGGACAGAAACGCTACCGCGAGACCAATTTCGAGATCCGCCACGCACAGAACATCTCTCCCTCGACCAGTTTCAGCATCGACTACAAGTCGCGCGGCACGCGGGGACTCTACGAATGGTCGCGTACCAAGAATCAGAACATCGCCGTGACGGTCGCCCACACGGGCAAGCGCTACTCCGTACATGCCGGTTACGTCAACAACCACATCGAGACGCAGGAGAACGGCGGCGTGGTGGGCGAATGGGCGATCCGCGACACGGTCTTCGAGATGCCGTCGGGCGTACCGATGCGGCTGACGAACGCCAAGGCCGAAAACATCTACCGCAACCACGCCTTCTTCCTCACGCAGTCCTACGCCATTCCGCTGCAACGCGTCACCGAAAACGATTTTTCGCTGGCCGACCTCTCGGCCGTATTCATCGGCCACTCGATCGAGTACGACATTTGGAGCAAGACCTACACCGACATCTTCGGCACCTACACCGACGAACGCGGGTCGAAAGACGAGAACGGCAACTTCGTCGCCACCGAGGGCCACGAGTATTACGACAACTGGTTCATCCACCCCGACGCCTCGCGCGACACGCTCTGCGAACGAAGGCTTTCGAACCGCCTGTTCGTGCAGGCGCAGCCGTGGGACCGCAACGGCGTGATCGGCACCATCGACGGCGGCGTGGGGTTCGACATACACACCTACTCGCAGTTCGCGCTCGGCGACTACATCACCGGCAAATACCGCCGCACGCGAAAGACCAGCTATTTCGCCTACGGGTCGATCGCCGGCAAAATCAAGAAATACGTCGACTGGGACGCCAGCATGAAGGTCTACCCGTCGGGGTACAGAGGCGGAGACATGTCGCTGGGCGCACACCTCGCGCTCAAAGGCTATCTCCGCGGTCACGCCCTGATTCTCGAAGGACGTTTCTCGAACGAGAAGCGTTCGCCGGGTTACTGGCAGGAGAATCTGTTCTCGAACCACTACGTGTGGTCCAACTCCTTGGCCAAGGAGAATGAAACCCGTATCGAGGCTTCGTTCCGCGTGCCGGACTACGCGCTGGAACTCGCCGCATGGCAGGGTGTCGTAAAGAACAAGATCTATTACGGCCCCGTCGGTCCCGGCGACTCCAACGTAGGCGTCCTGCAACACGACGGCAACGTCAGCCTGACGAGTTTGTATGCCCGCAAGGATTTCCGCATCGGCGGACTCCATCTGGACAACAGGGTATTGTTGCAGTGGAGTACAAATCAGGAGGTCATACCCGTTCCGCTCGTCAGCGCCTTCCTCTCGTACTATTACGAGTTCTGGGTGGTGCGCGACGTGTTGAGGCTGCAAATCGGTCTCGACGGCCGCTACAACACGAAGTATTACGCCCCGGGCTACAATCCGGCCCTGTCGGCGTTCTACAACCAGCGCGAAACCGAGGTGGGGAACTATCCCTACACCGACGTTTTCGTCATGGGCAAGTGGAAACGAATGCGCATCTTTCTGAAATATCAGCATGTCAACAGGGGGCTGTTCGGCAACGGCGACTACTTTTCCGTGGCCCGCTACCCGCTCAACCCCGGCATGTTCAAGATGGGTATTTCGTGGGGATTCTACGACTGATCGATCGGTGTACTGTACGGCACGCAGAGAGCTGCCCGCAACGTAAAACTTTATGTTAAAAAAGACATTTTTAACGTTCGTGTTCTTAACATTGCTGACTACCTTCTACGGTCTGAACGCCAATTTCGGCCCCTACGGCAACCGCACGGCAGGCAGCTTCATCGGCAGTGCCGAAAGGACGGAGATCGCCCACACCATCTCGGTTTACGACGAACTGATCCGTTCGGTCAGCGAAGAGGAGGGTTACGACTGGCGTCTGATGAGCGCCATCGCCTACCACGAATCGCGTTTCTCGCCCGACATCGTTTCGAAACGGGGCGCCGCCGGACTGATGCAGATCATGCCCGCCGTGGCGCGCCAGTTCAACGTGACGGGCGACCGGCTCCTCGATCCGGAGACCAACGTCCGGCTGGCGGCACAGGTGCTCTCGAAGATCGACGCCGGACTGCGTTTCGCGCCCGGTACGCCGGACGACGACCGGATGAGCATCATCCTGGCCGCATACAACGGCGGCATCGGCCACGTCAACGACGCACGCCGGCTGGCGCGCAGCCACGGCGAGAATCCCGATTCATGGGAGACCGTGGCCCGCTATCTGGCGCTCAAAGCGCTGCCCGAATACTACGAGCAGCAGGAGGTACGCTGCGGCCGGTTCACCGGCGGCAGCCAGACGAGGGCCTACGTCCGCGACGTTCTGAAACGCTACGACCGTTACTGCCGTATCGCAGCACGTTGAGAACCCGATCCCGATTCCGGAATAGAAAACAGCGAGGCAGTTTACCTCGCTGTTTTTTTATCGAACTGCCGCCAGCCGAAATTCAGTACGCGCCGTGCGGAAATCAACGGCCAACCTTCGCTGCTTCGGGATCGCGCCAAAAGCGGCAAAAGATCGAGCGGCGGAACGAGCGGAAGAGAATCCTTTCGCCGCACACCTACAACAGCAGCACGGCGAGCGTCGCGACGATGAACCCGCCGGCATAACCTGCGGCGACCTGGCGGATCGTGTGGCATCCCAGCCACAGACGTGCCGAGGCGAGCGCACCCGCCGCCAGCACGGCCACGGCCAGCGCACCGGTCAGGTTCCCTGCGTTGCCGAAGGTCAGCAACACGAGCAATGCCGCAGCGGCTCCCTGCGCAGCCAGATGAAGACTTATTTTCCAGTAGAAGGTCACCGCCAGACAGAACAGTTCGCAACAGGCGCCCGCCAGCATGAATTTGCGCACGATCATCGCCGAAGGAATCCGCGCCACCGTAGCGGCGCAGAGCAGGTAGCAGACGATACCGATCGCCAGCGGCAGAATCCGCTCGCGCCGGTCGTCGATCGCAAGCGACGAAATACGCCCCACCGAGAGCAACGGAATGACGGCCGTGTAGAGCACGGTCACCCACAGCAGGTAGAACTTGACCGACGCGGGGAAATAGGAGAGCTGGGTCGGTCCCGTCACCAGCAGCAAGATGACGTAGAGCGGCATCACCAGCGGATGCAGCACTACCGACACCGCTCTGGACAGGCGCGTGGGCAGGCTGCGGTCGCTACGGCGCAGTGCGGAAGAGGGATCGGCAATTCGGGATTCGTCCATCAGATCTGTTTTCGCAGACGCGCCACCGGAATGCCCAGCATTTCGCGGTATTTGGCCACCGTGCGGCGCGCGATGCAGTAACCTTTGTCGTTGAGTATATCCATCAGCGTCTCGTCCGTCAGCGGACGGCGCTTGTCTTCGTCGTCGATGCAGCTACGCAGGATGTTCTTGATCTCGTAACTCGAAACCTCCCCGCCCGATGCGGTCTGCATCGCCTCCGAAAAGAGCGATTTCAGGAGGATGATCCCGAACTGCGTCTGCACGTACTTGCTGTTCACCACGCGCGAAATGGTCGAAACGTCCAGTCCCGTGCGGTCGGCGATATCCTTGAGGATCATCGGGCGGAGCTTCGACTGGTCGCCCGTCTTGAAATACTCCTGCTGGAAATCCAGGATCTCCTGCATGGTGCGCATCAGCGTGTCGCGCCGCTGCTTGATCGCCGAGATGAACCACTTGGCCGAATCGATCTTGTTCTTGACGAACTGCACCGCCTCGCGGTTCTTCTCCTGCACGCGGCCGTCGGACGACACCATATCGCGCATCATCTCCACGTAACGGCGGTTGATCCGCACGTCGGGAACATTGTAGGAGTTGAGCGACAGTTCGAAACGGCCGTCGTGATAGTCCAGGATGAAATCGGGCACCACGTAGGGCGCGGCGTCCGACCCGCCGTCGGAGTAGCCGTTGGCGGGCTTGGGCGAGAGGTGGCGGATCTCGGCGATGGCGTCGCGGAACTCGTCCTCGGTGACCTGCAACCGCGAGATCAGCTTCTCGTAGTGTTTTTTTGCGAATTCGTCGAAATAGGAGGTCAGTATCTTGCGCGCCAGCCGCCGCGAACGGGTCGTCATAGGCAGTTGCGAGAGTTGCAGCAGCAGACATTCGCGCAGGTTGCGCGCACCGATACCCGCGGGTTCGAGGTCGTGGATGACCTTCAAGATCGCTTCCAGCCGTTCGGGCGAGACCTCTTCGCCCAGCGTAAAGGCGATGTCGTCGGCCACCGATTCCAGATCGCGGCGCAGATACCCGTCTTCGTCGATGCTTCCCACCAGATAGACCGCCAGCCGCATCTCCTCTTCCGAGAGGTTGCGGTAGCCGAGCTGTTCGATCAGGTACTCCTGCAACGAACGACCGCCCGACAGGGGAATCTGACGGGGCTTGTCGTCTTTCGAATAGTTGTTGGCCCGCATCTTGTAGGCCGGCGTGTCGTCTTCGCGCAGGTATTCGTCGACCGATATTTGCTGGGGTTCCTCCTCCTCGTTCTGCTGTTCGGCCTCTTCGAGCACGATGTTCTCCTCGATCTCCTGCTTGATGCGCTGTTCGAGCTGCACGGCAGGCAGTTCGAGCAATTTAATCATTTGGATCTGCTGCGGGGAGAGCTTCTGCTGAAGCGTCATCACCTGTTTCTGATGAATAGCCATGGGTCGATAAAGTTAAAATCAATGCACACGAGGAAGGGAGCCGCCGCACACCCTCCGCACACCCCGTATGCCCGATTTTCGGTCGGCGGGCCGCTGCGCCTAAAATTCGGCGTGCTGCGGGGTGCGGGGGAAAGGTATCACGTCGCGGATATTGCCCATGCCCGTAACGAAGAGGAGCAGACGCTCGAAACCGAGTCCGAAACCGGAGTGGGGAGCCGATCCCCAGCGGCGGGTGTCGAGGTACCACCACAACTCGCGTTCGTTCATGTTCAACTCCTTGATACGGGCACAAAGCTTGCCATAATCGGCTTCGCGTTCCGATCCGCCGATGATTTCGCCGATTTTGGGGAATAATACGTCCATTGCGCGTACCGTCCGCCCGTCGTCGTTCTGCTTCATGTAGAAGGCCTTGATCTCCTTGGGGTAGTTGACGAGGATCACCGGACGCTTGAAGTGCTCCTCCACCAGGTAGCGCTCGTGCTCCGATTGCAGGTCGCATCCCCAGTCGCACGGGAACTCGAACTTGCGGCCCGAAGCTTTCAGAATCTCGATGCCCTCGGTGTAGTCGAGCCGCTTGAAATCGTTGTGCAGCACGAATTCCAGCCGTTCGATCAGCTCCTTGTCCCACATCTTGCACATGAATTCCAGATCCTCGCGGCAGTTCTCCAAGGCATAGCCGATCAGGTATTTGAGGAACTCCTCGGCCAGCTCCATGTTGTCCTCCAACTCGTAGAAGGCCATCTCCGGCTCGATCATCCAGAACTCCGAGAGGTGGCGCGGCGTGTTGGAATTCTCGGCACGGAACGTGGGGCCGAAGGTGTAGATGCGCCCCAGCGACAACGCGCCCAGCTCGCCTTCGAGCTGTCCCGATACGGTCAGGTTGCAGGGTTTGCCGAAAAAATCCTGCGAATAGTCGATCCGCCCGTCCTCGGTGCGGGGCGGATTGTTCAGATCGAGCGTCGTCACCTGGAACATGGCGCCCGCACCCTCGCAGTCGGAGGCCGTGATGAGCGGCGAGTTCCAGTAGTAGAAGCCGCGGTCGTTGAAGAACTTGTGGATGGCGAAGGCCATGGCGTGACGGATGCGCAGCACCGCGCCGAACGTATTGGTACGCGGACGCAGGTAGGCGATGTCGCGCAGGAATTCGAGCGAATGGCCCTTTTTCTGCAACGGATAGGTCGCAGGGTCGGCCGTGCCGTAAATCTCGATCGAAGAGGCCTGCACCTCGACGCCCTGGCCCTCGCCGGGCGACTTCACGAGCCGGCCGTCGACACGGATGCAGGCGCCCGTGGCGATCTGACGCATCGTCTCGTCGTCGAACTTCGCCAGCTCGACGACCACCTGAATGCTCGCCACGCACGAACCGTCGTTCAGGGCGATGAAGGCGACGTTCTTGTTGCCGCGCTTGGTACGCACCCACCCCTTGACGGTCACATCGCAATCGACCGCATCCGACTTGATCAATTCTACGATTCGTAGTGTTTTCATAACGTTCTATCTATTTTAGCATTTTGCAGAATTCCGGCGCAGACGACCGCACGGGCGGAAACGGAACGGCCCCGATTCCGCGGTCGATCCGCATCGTCTTCTCCCCGAGTTACAAAAGTACAAAAAAAACGCATACAATCGATCGTATCCGACGACGATTTATTACGACTCCGCACTGTCGCCGACACTTCATCCGCTATTTTCGCAATGCGACCGGACCGGCCTGCCGGCCTGCCAAAACCCGCAACTCCCGCTGCGACACTGCGGCGCCACGGCGCCGTGCGGGCCGAGCCTTCGCCTGCGGAGCCCCGCAGTACGCGTCCTCCGCAGATTTCGCTTGCAAATACGAAAACCGCCGATCCTTACGACGAAAGCCTTTGCAGACTGTGCCCTTAGGACGATAAATCAGAATTTTCAATTGCAAGGCATCACTTTTGCGCTCGGCAAAAAGCAAATAAATTTGCATTGCCCCCGTTTATTCGTATCTTTGGCTGCGCCTTAGATACTTCGCCTCAGCCATGCAAATAAAATAAATTTGCATGGCGCTCGGCTTAATCGTATCTTTGTCCTCGACCTCCGGCATGAAGAGGCGGCGGGCACTGCGGTACGATCGGACTCGTTCCGCTCCCGCCGGCCTGCGACATTGCGGCCGGTAATTTAAGAATATCGAGATGAAACGATTCATTACACTTTGGGCGGCTCTTTTCGCCCTTGCGGGCGCGGGAGCGCAAACCGCCGAGGTATTCCGTTCGGAATTCGTCCCCTTCGACACGCGCGACGACGCCGCGCTGCTGCGTCGGGGCAACATCGCCCATTACGAAACGTTCTCCCCGCAGATCGTCGTGCAGCAGGCCGACACCACCACGGTGGGACAGGTCGTCGAAGTACCGCTGCTGCTGACCGACCGCGACATCTACCTCCATTTGGAGAACGTCGGCTCGGCCTACACGCTTCTGGTCAACGATACCCGCGTAGCCGACGTCGAGGACGACCGCACGCCGCGCGAATTCCTCATCTCTCCCTACATCCGCCCCGGACGCAACGCCGTGATGCTCGACCTGCGCCCCTCGAAGACTCCGCAGTTGCAGGCCGACGCGCCGGCGCCGCGGCTGGCCTACGCCAACAGCTACCTCGTCTTCCAGCACCGGCTCCACATCGACGACTATTCGGTGGCGCTCGTTCCCGACTCGACGCGCAAATACGGCGTGCTGAAACTCGACATCGTGGTCGAGAACTCCTACAACGGCGAAGAGCCGATCACCGCCGGCTACGACATCTACGATCCGAAGGGCAAGCTGCTCGACTACGGTTCGCGCGAGATCATGGTGGAGGGCCGCTCGCGCGACACGGTGCACATCGAGCGGCTCATCTACCACGCCTACGCCAATCAGTGGGACGACAAGCGGCAGCCGCTCTATAAAGTGACGCTCTACACCAAGCGCAACAGCATGTTGTGGGAGTATATCCCCCTCTACGTCGGCTTCGGAGAGAGCGAATACCGCGACGGCCGCTTCTACCGTTTCGACAAGGAGCTTTCGCTGCGGCCCCAACGCTACAACGCCGCAGCCGACGAGAAGACGACCGCCGCCGAGATGAAGGCGCTCAAAGCCCGGGGCATCAACACCCTGCTGCCCGATTATCCGCAGCCCTACTGGTTCTATACGCTGGCCGACCGCACGGGGTTCTACGTGGTCGACTGCGCGGCAATCTACGCCCCCGACGCGCGCGACGACCGCTCGGTAGGCGGCACTCCGTCGAACGACCCGCGTCTGACAGACGAGTATCTCGGCCGCGTGAAGGCGATGTACCACCGTTCGCGCAACCACACCTCGATCATCGGCTTCGCGCTGGGACGCGATTCGGGCAACGGATACAATATGTATAAGGCCTACCAGTGGCTCAAATCGGTCGAACCGTCGAAACCCGTCTTCTACGTCGGCGCCGACGGGGAGTGGAACAGCGACGCCATTCCGTTCCGAGTGCAATGAACATCGAACTGCTGGTCGTCGGAAAAACCGACTCGAAGGAGGTCGAAGCGCTCGTGGAACTCTACGCGCGCCGCGTGAACCGCTACTGCCGGTTCGCCGTCACGGCGCTGCCCGACGTGCGCAACACGCGCTCGCTCACGCAGAACCAGCAGCGCACGGCCGAGGGCGAAGCGATCCTGCGGCAGCTGGCCGCCGGCGACCATGTCGTCCTGCTCGACGAGCGCGGCGACGAGATGCGTTCGGTGGAGTTCGCATACTGGCTCCAAAAACGGATGCTGGGCGGCGTGCGGCGGCTCGTGCTGGTCATCGGCGGACCCTACGGCTTCTCGGATGCGGTCTACGCCCGCGCCGACGGCCGGCTGTCGCTTTCGCGCATGACCTTCTCGCACCAGATCGTGCGGGCGATCTTCGCCGAGCAGATCTACCGCGCCTTCGCGATCCTCAACCACGAACCCTATCACCACGAATAACCCATGCAGCCCCACCGTCCCGCCATCGCCGTCGTCACCCCCTCGATCCTCACGGGTCTGGGGCTGGAAAGCATCCTGCGCCGCATCATCCCGATGGCCGAGGTGGAGGTCTACGACCGTTTCGAGCGTTTCGCAGCCGACCGCCCCGACCGCTTTTTCCACTACTTCGTCGCCTCGCAGACCTTCGTCGAACACAACGCCTTCTTCCTCGAACGGCGGCACAAGAGCATCCTGCTGACCGACGGCGCGCCGCAGTCCACGCTGCGCGAACTGCATTGCCTCGACATCGCCCAGAGCGAGGAGGGGCTCGTGCGCGACATCCTGCGGCTGCACCAGCACGCCCACCGCGAGGGCTATCCCGACGGGACGGCCGCCGCATATCCGGCCACGCACCCGACGCATCCCTCCGCACGACCTGCCTGCGATCCGCACGGCCGCACGACGGACGAGACGGTGCAGCCATCCCTCACGCAGCGCGAAATCGACGTATTGCGGCTCGTCGTGGCGGGGCTGCTCAACAAGCAGATCGCCCAACGGCTCGACGTCGCCCTGACGACGGTCATCTCCCACCGCCGCAACCTCGTCCGCAAGCTCGGCATCCGCTCCGTGGCCGGACTGACGATCTACGCCGTGACCAAAGGGTACGTCGACGCCGAGCAACTGGGAGAACAGTAAAAGGGCACGTCCGACCACCGCTATCGCCGGCATCCGAGCGGCTCCGCGAGCTGCGCGAGCCGCAGCCTCCGCCGCCGGAGGCTCGCTATGGCTCCCCCTCCGCAGGTTGCGGCACGCCTCCACCTCCGCCGTCTTTCTCTTCTCCTTACAAATGAGGATTGCGGGAACGGAAATAATG
>ERZ1504691.509-NODE-509-length-11445-cov-3.178578_pt1 | contig 11445 bp, 8 predicted proteins | sample MGYA00572414_ERZ1504691 | MGnify/ENA primary metagenome ERZ1504691 (study PRJEB39906, sample SAMEA3182114) | gut metagenome | biome: human; feature: gut; material: Stool; isolation source: human stools | place: Canada | collected 2013-06-10 ...
ATCGAAGCCGCCCCGCTTGCGTTCGACGCCGAAGTCCTATTCCTCCTTGTTGTCGCCCGTGCCGAAGGGGAACTGATGCTCGTGTACGTCCTCGAAGCGCAGCCCCTTTTCGTAGGTGCGCATCGCGCGGCGGCTCATGCCCATCGACGAGAAGCCGCCGTCGTGGAAGAGGTTCTGCATCGTCACCTTGCGCGTCAGATCCGAGAAGAGCGTCAGCACGTAGTCGGCGCAGTCGTTCGCCGAGGCGTTGCCCAGCGGCGACATGCTCTCCGCGAACTCCATGAGGTCTTTGAGCCCCAGCACGCCGTTGCCCGCGGTGGTCGGCGTCGGCGACTGCGACACGGTATTGATGCGCACGTGCTTCTCGCGGCCGTAGATATAGCCGAAACTGCGGGCGATCGATTCGAGCAGCGCCTTGGCGTCGGCCATGTCGTTGTAGCCGTAGAGCGTGCGCTGTGCGGCGATATAGCTCAGCGCCACGATCGAACCCCATTCGCGCAGGGCGTCTTTCTTGCGCAGCACCTGGATCATCTTGTGGAACGAAATGGCCGATATGTCGAGCGTCTTTTGCAGGTAATCGTAGTCGAGGTCGTCGTAGGTGCGGCCCTTGCGCACGTTGGGCGACATGCCGATCGAGTGGAGCGCGAAGTCGAACGGCCCGCCGAAGTGCTTCATCGCCTCGTCCACGAGGTGTTCCAGATCGGCCACCGACGTGGCGTCGGCCGCGATGACCGGAGCGTTGCATTTGGCCGCCAGTTCGTTGAGCGTTCCCATGCGCAGCGACACGGGGGTATTGGTCAGCACGATCTCGGCGCCCTCCTCGACGGCGCGTTCGGCTACCTTCCATGCGATCGACTGCTCGTTGAGCGCGCCGAAAATGATTCCTTTCTTCCCTTTTAACAGATTGAATGACATAAAATTCAGTTTTAGTTACCGGACGCCGGACACAAAGCCTTCGGGCGTCGAATCCTGTAAAACAGGGCGTAAAGGTAAGCATTTTTTTCGAATCGCCCGATTCTTTCGTCTGTTTGTCCGCTGTTCGGCCGCTCGCGGGGCGTCTGTCCGCAGGCGGTCGCAGCATCGCCGGCCGTTCGAGGAGGGGCGATCGGCGGCGGAGACGGGGTCTGACGTAATCGGGGAGAGCATTTGCTCTCCCCGATCGGTTTTTCAGCCTCGTTTGCGCCAGAACCGCGGCGTGAGATCTTCGCGCCGGCCGTCGGGCCGGATGCGCCATAGCCGCTGGTTGGTCGCCGGATCGTCGAGCGGCCCCCGCGCAGCGATGTAGGGGCCGAGTTTCACGTAGTCGAAAACTCCCGTCGGATCGAACCCTTCGGGCAACGCCGCACGTCCGGAGTACCACCCCGTGCGCAGGGCGGGCCTCAGCCGGCGGGCGAAGAGCGCCAGCCGCGCCGCCTCGTGCGGTTCGGCGTCGCCTCCCATCAGGCAGAAGCAGGTGACCGCAGCGCCGTCGGGGATCTCGCGGAACACGATGTCGTAGTCGGTGTAACGAAGCATGGCCGTCGGCTATTCGTCGCGTCGCGGTGCCGCCACGCTGCGCTCTTCGACGCCGCCCTCGATCCGTTCCGGACGGTTGTAATACCGCCGCGCAGCCTCCTGCTGCCGCGCCTGCGAGAAGTTGCTGATGCGCTTCATGTAGCCGATCACGCGCGTCAGGTAGTCGAGGTTCGTCGAGTGGCAGCGGGGGCACTCCTTCAAATAGCGTTTGTCGATGTGTCCGCAGTCGTTGCAGACCGTGTTGGGGATGTTGAACGTGAAGTAGTTGCATCCCTCCTGCGCCGCCACGCGCAACAGGTGGCGGTACTGCGGCTGCGAAAGGTGCTCTTCGAGATTCATGTGCAGCGCCGAGCCGCCCGTGAGGTGGGAGATGTACTGCGCGCCGTGCAGGCGGAACTTGTCGGCGATGTTGAGCGTCGTGTCCTCGACGACGTAGAAATAGCTGTTGTAGCAGTCGCGCGGCACCTTATAGCCGTCCTCGCGATCCCATTTGGCATGCTTCACGCCCACGTTTTCGGCGGGGATCATCTCGCAGTTGAACATCACCTCCTTCGAGCGGTACTTGTGGTTGTAGCGCTCGATCAACCCCAGAATCTCTTCGGTGAAGCGCACATAGTCGGGGTTGTCGACGATGGCGATCCCCTTGTATTCGGCCGCCTCGACCAGGCCGTTGATGCCGATGGTGAGGTACTGGCGCGACAGGTTGATGTAGCCCGCGTCGAAGAGCGGAAGCATTCCCTTGCGTTGCAGCTCTTTGAGGTTCTCGTTGTAGGCCAGCTGCACCTTGTGCGTAAGGTCGACCACCTCTTCGAGGAACGACAGATAGGGAATGCCCTGCCGCTCGGCGTACTGGATACAGCGGTTGAGGTTGATCGTCAGCACGCTCTTCGAACCGGTCGAGACGCCGCCCGCTCCCAGCGTGTAGCTGAATCCGTTGTCCTGGATCTCGTTGCGCAGGCGGCAGCACGACGACAGCGAGTCGGCGTTGTCGCTCATGTAGGTGAAGAACGAATGTCCTTCGGCGTACATCTGGGCCGTGAAGTCGCCCCACTCGGCGTCCATCACGTCGCCGTCGCGGGTCAGCAGCGCCATCGTCTCGACGGGGAAGGTAAGCACGGTTTTGAGCCGTTCGGCGTTGAACCACTTCATGAAGCGTTTCTGCAACCACGACAGCCCCTCCCAGTCGGGGCGCGACCCGTCGGGGAAACGGAACTCGCCGAAGAGCGATTCGAAGTAGTAGCGGTCGTAGTAGGCGATATTCCAGAAGACGGCCTGGAAGTTGCGTGCGCCGGTGGGCTGGTTGATCGAGTAGACCACCTGTTCGAAGCAGTCGGTGATGACCTTGTCGATCGTGCGGCGGTGGCGCGAGAGGTCGACCACCTCGTCGGCGCGCCGGTAGTAGTCCTCGCCGAACTCCTGCGCGATGAAGTAGTTCATGTACATCAGGAATTCGGGGGTGGCGCAGGCGCCCGAGAGCATCGACGAGACGATGAAGACCATGTTGACGAAGCCGCCGCAGAAGGATTTGAGATTGGTCGGCCGCGTCGAGTTGCCGCCGATCGAGGTCGTGCCGCTCAGCAGCCACGGATACATCGTGATCGAGGCGCAGTAGTTGGCCAGCGACGTCTCGTCGTTCTTGTAGATGAAATGGCGGTCGAGCAGTTCGAGGTAACGGTCGGAGACTTCTTTGCCGTACATCTCCTTCAACCGGTCGGTCAGCAGGCGGCGGTTGAGACGGATGAAGTTCTGCTTGGGCAGCTCGCCGATGAGCGTGGCGATGTTCTTGTTCTCGACGTTGGCGTTGGCGTCGTATTTCGAGCCGGTGGCGGGGTTCTTGGCCTCGCAGTAGTTCATCAGGAATTGCAGCTTGTCGCGCACTTCGCGGTCTTCGGTATGTTCCTGCCGGTAGATGATGTAGGCTTTGGCCACCTTGTAGTAGCGTTCGGCCATCAGCGCCGTCTCGACCTGGTTCTGAATCTGTTCGACGGTCGTGCCGTCCGCGACGCGGATGCGTCCCAGAATCTGGGTGAGCATCTCGTCGGTGGCGAAACTCCCGACCGAGAGGAAGGCTTTGGCGATGGCCGCACGGATCTTGTCGATCGAGAAACGCTCGCGTTTGCCGTCGCGCTTGGTGATGAAAATTTCGGAACTGTTCATAGTTGACATGCGTCCGACGGAAGGGGGTGACTTATCTTAGGTCGGGCGTCGGCATGAAATCCCGTCGGACTTGCGTTACGGAGAGTCTCCTCTCCGCCCTTCATGGCGACAATCCCTGTCGAATCGTCCTCTGCGGCGCTTCCGACGCTTCGCACGGATGCTCCGTGACCGGTCACGGTCGGAAAGGGCGATTTCGGTTGCGGTGTTGCGGGAATGAATGCGATACGACAGCGACCGCGCCGGTACGGGCAGATAATCCCCGCAGGGCAGATCGCATCGTCTGGCTCTTCGACCCGAAAGCTCCGAACGAAGGGAGGACGGCAGGTCTTCTGACTCGTTCCGGCCGGCACGCCTTCCCGTCGCCCGCTGGCGGCAGTGGCGGAGATTGTGCGGCCTTTGTCGTGGAAGTTACAGCTACGGGGATAGTCCCTGAATTGCACAGGCGTTCCCTTTTCATCCCTCCGCCGCATGACGCGGCGGCAAGGAACCGTCATCCTTTGTATGCAAATATAGTGCTTTTGCAAGCGCCGCAGCCGTTCGCAGGGAAAACCTATCAACATTTTATGAACAGCCGCCGTCAACGGACTGATGCTCCGGCGGAAAGGGGTATCCCGCAGTAAAAGGGGAATTCGGGCACGGAACGGAGGGGGATGATTCCGGAAAAGATCGAAAAAACGAAAGGTTACGATCCGTAACCCGATCGCTCCGTCCGCGACCGATCCGCCCCGACAATCCCGATTCTTCCTTCCGATTCGTGCGAAAACCGCTGCTTTCGGCTCGGAAGTGTAATTCAACTGCTGGAAATGCAATGGGTTACGATGTTTGGATATAAATTATTTTACGCTATATTTGCCTGTGTGCCCGATCCCGAATCCGGCCGCAAGCCGTTCCGGAGCGAAACCGCAGGCCGGACGGCGGATCGATCGTTTTTAACCGTGACAGGGCGACGGGCGTTTCGGAAAGCCCCGTTTTACCGCCACACAAAATCCATTTTGCCTATGAAACGTTTTTTGACTTTTCTGTTCGCCGCTTCGGCGCTTCTTGCCGGCGGTTGCAGCGACAGCGACACCGACGATCCCGCACCGCCCGAGGCGCCGGCGCCCGTTATCAAACTTCCGGAGGCGGTCGCAGCGTCGCCCCTTTCGGTTTCGCCCGAAGGCGGAACGTCGTGGTTCGAATACGAGGTCGAAAATCCGGTCGAGGGCGAGGCTATCGCCGCTTCGACGACCGATGCGTGGGTGCATTCGTTCGATTACTCCGTTTCCGGCCGGATCGGCTTTGCGTTCGATCCGAGCGAGGGCGAGGTACGCATCGCCAACGTCGCGTTGACCTATAAGGGTGCTGAGAAGAAAGTGGTGACCCTCTTGCAGCCGGCGCCCGAAACGCCGGAACTCACCTTCGACATTCGGGTGTCGGGTATCGACGGAAGCAGCGCCGTAGTGGCGTGGACGCCGTCGGACGATACCGCGAGCTATGTTCCGATGGTGGTCGAGAAGTCGCTTTTCGACAGCTATGCGACCGAGGCCGATTATATCCGCAGCGACATCGAGTACATACAGGGGCAGGCCGACCTGGCTGGAAAGACGTTCGCCGAGATGCTGGACATGTTCCTTACGACAGGCCCCACCGGCGAACAGACGATCTCCGGACTCGCTTCCGACACCGACTATTACGCCTATGCCTACGGTATGACAGCCGAAGGGGTCGCCACGTCGGCGATCTCGAAGACCGAGTTCCGCACCGGGCCCTTCTCCTGCGAGTTCGCCATTGCGCACGAAGAGACCGAATCGACCTGCGACGTGGAGGTGACGCCCTCCAATACGGGTTGCTTCTACTATTTCGATCTGGCGGCGAAGGCCGATTTCGACACATGGGGTACCGACGCCGAAATCGTCGCTTCGGTGGTCGCCGACCTGAAAGAGACGGCGGCCTATTACCAGGCCAACGGTTACGATCTCGACTGGACCGACTTTCTCTCGATCGGCCCCGACGGCTACGAATTCACGAAACTTTCGCCCGATACGGAGTACGTGGTCTACGCGTTCGCCCTGACCGAAGAGGGCAGGCCGCTGACGGGCGTGACGCGCGAGACGGTGCGTACCGAAGCGTTCGTTCCGACGGACGACTGCACGTTCGGCATCTCCTTCCGGAATGTCTCCGTGACGGCATTCGACATCTCCGTCCGGCCGTCCAATGCGGCTACGCGCTACTATATCGGCGTGTGCAGCAAGGAGCTGTTCGACAAAAATACGCCTTCGTCCATTGCGGACGCCTTCATCGAGATGGAGAATGGCTACGAGATCGACTGGGCCGGCAACGAATATATCTGGACGGGCGACGTGACGGTCGACACCGATACCGATCTGGCGATGGGCGACCTCGACGCGGGAACCGATTACGTGGCCGTCGTCTTCGGCGTCAGCACCGAGGGCGTACGCACGACGGAGGTCGCCAGCGCGGTGCAGCGAACCTCCGAACTTGTTCCTTCGACGATGACGATCGGCCTGAACGTCCGCGACGTTACGGCTTCGGGCGCCAAATTCGACGTAACGCCGTCGAATACCGACGAGGTCTATTTCGCCGACGTCTTCGTCTACGATGAGTATACGGCCTACGACGAGGGCAAGGAGGCTTATGCCGAGGTCTATATGGATATTCTCAAAGCATACGGATTATTCGATTATTCGCTCTATTCGGGCAATCGTACCGTAGATTTCACGGATATGCTCGAACCGTCGACGACCTATGTCGCCGTGGCGTTCGGTTACAACGGGGGACGGACGACGAAGATTTTCGAGTCGGAACCTTTCACCACCTCCGCAGCGGCTTCGGGTACGGTAGCGAAAACCGTGCGCAGCCGCCGTCACGGTTCGCTCGGAGCCTTCCGTCCGGAACGCCGGAGCATAGAGAAACGGTTGTCGGTCGACGCCGGTTCTCCGCGTGGCACCCTCGCGCGGTTCTCCTCGGTGGCCGACCTGCGCGAATTGCCGTCGCAGGGGTTGCGCGGCGAGCCGTCCGACACCGCGGGGTTGCGTCTGCGCCGTTTTTAAGAGTCCGTAATCCGAAGAAGGGGTTGTCGCAGCCAGCGACAACCCCTTCTTCCATGCGACAGGGCAGTTTCCGCTTCGCCGCAGTCTGCGGCTATTTTTCCCGTTCGAAGAGATCGATCTCGCCCCGCTCCACCTTGCCGTACATCGAAGCGAGTTCGGCGATCGCGGGCGAAATATACTCCATCGTGTCGGCGACGGCCTGCTGGCCTCCTTCGCCGCGGATACGGTAGAGCATCGCCGCGTAGAGCGCCCGGAAGCAGAGTTCGGTGTCGCTCGTCTCGTTGCGTCCCAGCACTGCGCGCAGGCGGGGCAGTTCGGGTTCGAGGCGGGCGTAGAGTTCGCGGTAGCGGGCCCCGGCGGGCAGCTTCATCAGTTGCAGGTGGAGGTTGTGCAGGTCGGCGATCAGGTGCAGCGTGTGGTCGAGGTGCCCCTGCCGCTCCTTGCCCTCCTGCCGCAGCAGGTCGGCGATGTCCATATACCATTCCAGATAGAGCCGCTGCTCCGGCTGGGAGAGGTTGCGGGGGGCGATGAGCTGGGAGTGAACGGCTTCGGGGCTGAATTGCAGCGCCCGCAGCAGGTCTTCCAGCTGCCAGAGGTAGAGGATGTATTCGGCGATGTTTTCGCGCCGTTTGATCTTGGCTATATCCATGATGTCGTCTTTGTTTCGTTGCTCAGCGTGCGATGCGTTCCGTTTCGCCTGCCGCAGCATGTGCGGCGGGCTTCGCTCCGTATGAAAAAACCGGACCGTTTGCGGTGAACGGTCCGGTTTCGGGACGCGCCCGACAAAGATACGGATAAGTGAGAGCAATGTCAAATTTATTTGAACATTGCCGAACGGGAGTATCTTCGACGAAGTCAAAGATACGGATTAGCGAGGGCAAAACGCAAACGAGTTTGCGTTTTGCCGAGACCGGAGTATCTGAGGCGTCAGCCGAAGATACGAAATGATTTCGCTTATTTGGCGTAATAGAGCCAGCTCTTGATGACGCCCTTCGTTTCGAGGAAGTGGCGCTGCGCCTTCAACAGGTTGCGCAGCTGGAGCACCATCGTGCGTGTCTCGTTGAGGATCGTCAGGTAGAGCATACTGGCTTTCGTACTCCCCTTGCCGGAGGTGTTGAACCGCCGCAGCTCGCTCTTGATCGCGTCCGAAATGGTCTCGAAAAGACGGTCGCGCATCGAGAGCACCAGGTCGATGTCGCCGAAGTCGTTGGTCGTGAGCATGGCGTTGATGCGGCGGTAGATCGCCTCCACTTCGTCGCCCACGCGGATCAGGTCGGTCGTCTGTTCACGGGTCAGCCCTTCGTGGTTGTTGTCGATATGGCCGTATGCGGGGCGCACGATGTGGGTGAGCGCCTTGGTCAGTTCATTGAGGTAGTCGACCACCTGCACGTAGTACTGCGCCGTGTCGAGATCGCTCTCGCGCAGCATCCGCAGCGTCGACATCATGCGGTATTTGCGTTCGTGCATCCGCTCGTAGAGTTCCGACGATTCGCGGTTGAGGTCGCGCAACACCTTGCGGTTCTCCTTGAAGACGGCCAGCAGCGTGCGGTCGTAGATGCGGGTGGCGGTGTTGATCGTCGAGCTGACCACCGTGGCGATCTCTTCGACGACGTTTTCGTTCGTGACGGCGGTCGTCGTTTCGGCGCTCTTCGTCTTTTTGATGAAGTTGCTGTGGACGAGCATGTAGCCCGCCAGCACCGTCAGCAGGATCAGCATGACGGTTCCTCCGTAGACGAGTGCCAGTCCGACGACGTAGGCGATGATGAAGCCGCCCAGCGCCGTCACGAACCATCCCGCCACGACGGTCATCACGCCCGAAATACGGTAAACGGCCGTTTCGCGTCCCCAGGCGCGGTCGGCCAGCGACGAACCCATCGCCACCATGAAGCTGACGTAGGTGGTCGACAGCGGCAGTTTGAGCGATGTGGCCATGGCGATCAGCAGTGCCGAAGTGGTGAGGTTGACCGTGGCGCGGATCATGTCGAACGGTGCGCCGGTGTGTTCGATGTCCGTCACTTCGAAGCGGCGGGAGATCGCCTCGCGGAGCCGTTGGGGAACGACCCGCTCGATGGCATGGTTGGTGTTGAGCGTCGCGCGGACGATGGCGCGGGCGAAGGCCGACGAACCGTATTCGCGCTGCTCCTGCTCGTCGTTCTGGCTGGCCAGCGAGAGTTCGGTTTCGGTGACGTGCATCGCCTTGCGCGATGTCCAGAGCGTGAGGATCATCACCACGCCCGCACCGACGAGGAAGGCGAAGTTGGCCGGAACGTTCTCGTTGAGCGCATCCATCGTCATCGCGGAGTCGCCGGCGTGGCGGGCGATCTGGAAGGCGTCCCAGCCGGCGATCGGTACGCCGATGAAGTTCACCAGATCGTTTCCGGCGAAGGCGAGCGCGAGGGCGAAGGTGCCGCCCAGGATCGTGATGCGCAGGATGTTGATCTTGAAACGCTGGACGAAGAAGAGGATGAGGCTGCATGTCAGCCAGCAGACCAGCAGCGAGAGAAGGATATGGTTTTCGATCGTATGGATGAAGGCCGTCTGCGACAGCGGCCCTTTGAGTCCCTTGAAGAGTGCGAAGTAGATGATCGCCGTGAGCGATGCGCCGCACCACAGCGCGCCGTAGCGGCTCAGGGCCCGCGTGTAACGGAACGAGAAGATCAGGCGGGAGACGTACATCACGGCCGTACCCACCGTCAGCGCGATGACCACCGAGAGCAGGATCGCCGCGACGATGCCGAATGCGCGGCCCGCGTGGATGAACTCGCCCAGGTCGCCCATCGAAAGTGCGTCGCTGCCGGCGATCTTGAAGGTCGAAACGGCGATTGCGGCGCCCAGCAGGCAGAAGATGAGCGACACGGTGGTCGAGGTGGGAAGCCCCCACGAATTGTAGAGGTCCAGCAGAATGATGTTGGCGAACATCACGCTCAGATAGAGCAGGATCACCTCGTGGAAGGAGAACATCCCCGGATCGAACATTCCGTTGCGCGCCACCTCCATCATGCCGCTCGACGTGAGCGTGCCGACCAGGATTCCGATCGATGCCACGATCAGGATCACGCGGCGGGGGGCCGCCTTCGATCCGATAGCCGAGTTGAGGAAATTTACGGCGTCGTTGGTGACGCCGACGAAGAGGCCTGAGACGGCCAATACTGCCAGAATGGCGATAATCACTGTGTAAATCGGGTCCATAAATCCGTTTTAATTCGTTTCCGCCGCCCGGCGTGCGCCGCACATTCCGAAAACGTTCGTTAGGCAGGACAAATTTAGACCGAAAAGTCGGTTCTCTTGCGTAATGCGCGCAGAATTAACGCAAAGGTAAGGATTCCTTAACGCAAATTTAACCTTCGTCTTCTCCCCGTTCTTTCCGGCAGTCCGACGCGAAACATCGCGGAGTATCGCGCGGATAAGTATCTCAGTAGAGGTAGAAGACGATGGCCGTGAAGTGGCAGATCGCCGCCAGATTGATGAGCAGGTGCCATACCATGTGGTGGTAGCGGAACCCTTTGCGGGCGTAGACCCATGCGCCGGCGGTGTAGAGCACGCCTCCCGCGGCGATCAGCACGAGCAGCGGCATCGAGGCGTGACGCACGAAAAGCGGCATGAAGAAGACGATCGTCCATCCCATCACCAGGTAGATCGTCGGGCTGATCGCCGGAATCGAACGGCGGGCGAGCGACTTGTAGATGATGCCGAAGAGTACCATCGCCCATTGCAGTACCGTAATGAAGGTACCCTGCCAGCCCCCGATGACCGACAGTGCGATCGGGGTGTAGGTTCCGGCGATGGCGACGTAGATGAAGATGTGGTCGAGGATGTGGAACACCTCCTTGTGGCGTGACGCGGGATGCATCGAGTGGTAGAGGGTCGATCCGAGGAACATCAGCAGCAGCGAGATGACGAAGACGCTGGCGGCCACGGCGGCCAGCGTTCCGTCGTGGACGTAGGCGCGCACGGCGGCGAAGGGAAGAGCGGCGAGCGTCAGACACAGCATCACGCCGTGCGACACGGCGTTGGCGACCTCTTCCCCGACGGTCGGGACGTAGACTTTCTGTTCGGCCATGAGGTGCTTCCATTTGGTTTTCACGCCAAATGTAGCGATAAAATCGGTAGTATGGATCATCGTCTTCGAGATTTTCTTCTTCGTTTTCCCGCCTCGGCGTAGCCTGTGCGAGTTCGGCTCTGCGCCCGGCTTGGCGGAAAATTAAGTTTTTCGCTGTCGAAACAAAGATTGCACCGTTCTTTCGTTGCGGGACGGTATTTCGGGGAATGCCCGCGGTTTCACCCCTCCGTCCGACTCCGGCAGGGTCTCGGCACGGCCTGTGCTGCCGGCCGTTCGCCGCGCTCCGCCGGCCTTCCGCACGGAACCCGTACGAAAAGAGGTGTCGACGGTGCGACGAAGCACGGGGTTTGTGAAATTTTTGTAACTTTGTTGCGTTAGGTTAACGGGGCATCCCGCTAAAATCGTGCAGAGCTATGGAGACGACACGTTACGACGAGCTGCGGACGCTCGTCGCCGCAAATTTTTCCGAGACCACGCAGCGGCTCGTCGACGAGGCGCTGGCATATGCCGCCGAATGCCTTGAAAAACAGGTGCGCTACGACGGATCTCCGCTGCTGGATCACGCCGCAGGCGTCGCACGCATCGTCATCTCCGAGATCGGACTGGGGCGCAACTCCACGCTGGCGGCCATCCTGCACGACGTGGTGCCTGTCTCTTATACAC
>ERZ1504691.527-NODE-527-length-11232-cov-4.071576_pt1 | contig 11232 bp, 5 predicted proteins | sample MGYA00572414_ERZ1504691 | MGnify/ENA primary metagenome ERZ1504691 (study PRJEB39906, sample SAMEA3182114) | gut metagenome | biome: human; feature: gut; material: Stool; isolation source: human stools | place: Canada | collected 2013-06-10 ...
ACCGTTTTCACATTCAGAAATTAGCTTGTGATGCCGTGCAGGAATTACGCATCAAACACCGTTGGGATGCCATACAGCAGGCCAATGAGGAAATGGAGGAAGCTAAACAGAAGAACGAGGTTTATGTCCCATACCGATATGCTAATGGTGATGCCCGTAGGGAGTTGCTTATACGCTCGCGGTATTTACTTTTCAAATCAGCCGATAAATGGACAGAGAGGCAGAAACAAAGGGCGGCAATACTATTCGAAGAATACCCTGACGTTAAAAAAGCATATGGTTTGTGCCATTCCCTGCGGATGATATTCTCAAGGAATACCATAAAGGATGCTGCACGTCTGGCTATGGCACGGTGGTATTATAAAGTAGAAGAAGCAGGGATGCATTCTTTTAACGTCATTGCCGCTACTTTTTATGAACACTATGATGAAATACTGAATTTCTACAACCATCGTTCTTCAAATGCAATGGCAGAATCTTTCAATGCTAAAATTAAACTGTTCAGAGCAAACCTAAGAGGCGTAGCTGACAAGAGGTTCTTCCTTTTCCGCATTGCTAAACTATATGCGTATCCCCACTAAAAAGCTACTGACTCCATATCTGTCCTACCCCGTTATTGGGGGGACTTCACACAAAATAAGCCGAAACCGAACTGTCCCAATAAAGAGTATATTCAGAAAATCATTCTTGATAAACAAACAGAGTTACAACAACGAATGTTAGAGTTCAACTCTGAACAGAAAGAATATACTACCACTACTCTGCTCAATGACGAAAACAAAAGATTTGAACTGAAAACTGTCTGTCAATTCTATCAAGAACAAATCGAACAATGCAAAGTTTTGTGTAAATAAGAAATACGGAACTCATTTTTGAATCCCGTATTTTCCATTTACACAAAATATTTTATAGTTCCATATTTTTTATAATAGCTAATCCTCCCTATCTTATCTGTTCAAATGAAATACTTTCATTCTTATTAGAGCTATCTCACATTAGCGTAGAGAATGAAAGTTTTATTTTTATTTCTGTATCTTGACGCAACGTATCAAACTGGAATTAGCACGACTATTATTCGAATTCAGTTTGACATCATCTTTACCAAGAGTTAGATGTACAGAATTCGCGGCCTTCTCTCTATCAGTAGAACTACACCAATAATAACCATTAGTATCTGCTGCAGTTAATTTTCCATTCTTGCGACTACGCCATCCTCCTATCGGATACCACCAGTTTTGTCCGCTATCATCCACCATAACATATCCCTTACTCCATTCTGCTGCAGCAAAAATACTTGAAGTTTTATCGTAACCTTCGCTGGCTCCCATCCATGTATCATTAGGAGCTACCATATAACCTTCTGGACTCGGGTCATATATAGATTTTGTAAGATTGGATGCTTTCGGATAAGTATATCCCTCTGGATTCCCCCATAATGCCCAATCAGCATAGTATAGCCAGTCGTAAGCACAATAATAAGGTGGATTAGCTGTATTGCTTTTACTCCGAGAATACATAATGAACTTTGTTGGATTTTGTATGGCATATTTCACATTGCCTGTACTTTCTCCACCTTTAACTGTAGCAAAAGCAACTTCTCCGACTTCATTGTACATTTTGGCATTACTATTTTTTCCATACTCCCCTGTACCTACAAACGGATCTTTCCGTCCCCATTGATAAAGTAATCCTATAGAAGAACGTTCTCCAGGAATAACGGAAGTCGCTCCTAAATTTCTGTCAAGTACAGTATAGCTATTTCCCTTTACATTCATACCCAAATGCTGTTCCTTGACCTCTGTCACCCAAATATGGAATGACCACAAAATCTTAGCATCTTCCGTTTTAGGATCATCCTTGTCATAAATAGCTATCACTGCATTCCCTGGTCGTCCGTCAAGATTTACAGTAAATGATTTACGATCTGAAGAGAGTGTTACTCCCTTTACAAAATCAGAAGAAACATCATTCCACAATTGTGCAGCAGACAACGGTAAATAATTATCTCCTGCCGAGATATTCTCATATGCATAAACAGGACTAGTAGTATAATAGGCAGCACAATTCACTGTAACAGAGAGCTGTCCCGGTGGTACTATCACACAATTAGAGGTACCATAATAATAAGTCCACATTTCCCAATCTATATTATCAAGCGTTGCAGTAAGTACTTTACCTGCTTCTATAGATTTTCCTGTTAAATCAAGGCTATACGTTCCTCCTCCTTTCGGAGCCACAAGCATCACATCCAATTTCCCAGTAAATGTTTGCGGAGGTAGAACAATAATAGCTTCATTATTCTCAGTTATATCAATATTTCCTTTTAAAACGACTTCACGAGACATATTTTCCTTAGTGATAATATTACCACTTTCCAAATCCAATTCTATACATCCAGCCATTATATCATCCGATTCTGATTTCAAAACGACAGCTGATATAGAAGCAAATTCCTGATTGGCAGGTATTATCAATTTTAACGCACCCAATGCCGGTTTCAATTTCAAATCCGCCAATCCTTCATTATCAGCAACGGCATAATACGGACACGCTGCTACATCAACTCCACCAGTACGGTAAATCTGGTCCTTGGGCATGTTAAACTTCATTCGCTCCTCTTGCAGCTGTACGCTTAAAGGATAATATACCGTATATTTTTCCTCGGCAGGCACTTCATATAAACTAACCAACCCTTTTGACAAGACTTGTACCTCTTTACCATTAATACCGATTTTTCCACCGGAAGGAATATTCAAAGCAAAAGCTTCATCACCTTCTACTTTTATATGAAAAGAATTAGGTTGTTCTATAAAGACTTCCTCCATTTTTTCTTCGGTACAACCAACTACTGCCATTACTCCGGCAAATAGCAGGTATTTCATCAATAACTTTATCATATAAAAATTATTTATCCAATCTTTCATCAAGCGTAAATATATAATTCTCAATATTGGTATATCCGTTTTCTGCCATTTGTGAAGCATCGTCCGGATTATTCTTATCCAAACCATATCCGTCTTCAAACTCATCAGGCATACCGTCACCATCAGTATCTGAGAGGTTCACTCCAGATTCTATTTCACCTACACCACCTAAAGGAAACTGTTGTGTATCTTGTTCATTTTGGATTATAGTCCCTTTTTCTCCCAATGAAGTCAGTTCTCCGATAAGATAAGTATCCACCTGATCTCGCACAGGTAGACTTGCACCAACATATTTCACAATCCATTCATACGCTTTTTCGGCATCCAATTGTTGAGAAATAGTAGGAAATATTTCCGGACACGTAGCAAGAAAAGTCGGATTACCAGAACAAAGTTCTTCCCAATTGACCGCAGGAAGTATTTCTACCCCATTCAAAACACCATTCTTATCTTCATCATAAAAGTTTCCAACACAATAAGTATTAAAACGTTCATTTCCACCGATAAACGGCTTGGTTGGTGACATATCAACCAATTCCACCTTTATGCTGCCATCTTCCTGACGTACATTCTGCCAGTTAACCACAGGACCTTTAATAAAATAGTTATTTTCAATTGAAGTCAACGAACTGCCTTCAGAATCACCACTCATGTTATACGCAGCGCCACTTCCCCAATTATATACAACATTATTCACGAATTGGTTCAGCCCCTTAACTTTCGGATTACGAGTCTTGTTATCAATATAAAGGTTACGAAACAATGTGATTCCATTTTCAAGATCGGTTTGCATCAATCCACCACAAGAATGATTCTGTAATCCCTGTCCAATAATAGAATTCTGTATAGTTATGTTACGTGCCGTAGTACTGTTTATAGAAAAATTCTCATCACGTCCCCACGTTACAGACAAGTGATCAAATATCATATTTTCTCCATCAGCCACTCCCGCGGCATCCTTGCCATCAGAACCTTTAATTCCCATACGAATACGCAAATGACGACATATTAAATTATCTGCATCCGTAAACGATACACGATTACCATACAATACAATACCATCACCGGGAGCCGTCTGCCCGGCTATCGTCAGATTTTTTGAGAAAATCAATGTCGACTTTAGGTTTATGATACCAGCTACATCAAATACAATAATACGGTCAGACTTACTCACTGCATCTCGAAAAGAACCTTCACCATCATCATTAAGATTAGTAACGTGATATATTTCTCCACCACGTCCACCTGTAGCATATCGTCCAAAACCTTCTGCACCAGGAAAGGCAAGCACCTCACCATAATCGGGAAACTTTCCGGAATCTCCTTTGACATATACTTCTTTTGTGTTTATTTCTTCAGTGCATCCAATACAAGCCAACAACATACTTAAAAGAAAAGTCTTCGTCATTTTCATACTTTCAATAATATTAGAGGTTAATAAAAAGCGTGGTCTCAAACTGCGCTATAAATGCCACAGTCACAAAACCACGCTCCAGTCTATGAGAAGTTTGCTATCAATAGCCAGGTAATTGAGTTAGATTTGGATTATCTATCAAAGGATGTCCACTAGATTTTGCAGCAAACGGACATAATTCAGAAAAGTTCTCCTTGAAACCATAAAATAATCCATCAGAACCATCCCCTTTATCAATCCAAGCAGGATAAGAACCTCCATTTTCCTCCGAACCGGTAGGCTGTTGATAAATGATCTTACCTACTTGTATCTTACCTCTAGCAGATTTGGCAAATCCAACAACAGCTTGTCCTTTCATATTGAACTCACTGCTGAAAGCTTCAAACATTGCCCTAGGATACCATTTATCCTGCGAAGTTACACTAACATCATGATTCTTCACAATTTCAATCAGTTTTGTTTCATAATCACTATACTGCTTTTCGTCTTCTGGAATATTTTTTACTGTAGCTATCTCCGTAGGATCTGTCAGTTCAATATAATCTATGGCAAGGAACTTATCACCGTACTTTTGACCGTCTTCCTGATATTTATACAATCTATATTTCGGCACATTGGCATATGCACCCTTACGATCGGATAAGTCTTTCATATCCTGCTTGGCCTGATTCAACTCCTTGGCCAAACGTCCCATACGAGTCAAATCACTACGAAGAGTAAATTCGCCCGCAAATTCCCACTTACGTTCCTGCACAAGCGCATCCTCAAAACCTTGCTGATCGGTTGGAATAGGCAACTCACCCACTCCGGCACGGGTACGTACTTCCTTCAAGGCAGCTTCAGCCTCGGGAGTAGGACCGTTATTCAAGTAATTCTCCGTTTCAGCATACATCAAAAGTACATCTGAATAACGTATAAGCGGAATATTGATATTTCTTTGGCTTGCAGCTTGCGGTTCCACACACCATTGGATACGACACTTACCCAATAGTATAGAAGAATAAGTAGTACCGGTATCAATCCATGGTCCTTTTTTACCGCCATCTTTGGGATAGATACTATATGAAGTACATGTTACATCCCGACGAGTATCCTTTTTATCAAATGAAAGATAATAAGTTGGCAGAACAAACTGTAATGTCTTGCGTGAACCATATGTTCCATTATAAGAACCTGGCTGCAGATAAAGTCCGAATTCCGAATTGGTCTTGTCACCATATTCTGCCAATTGCCAAATCATTTCAGATTCAGTCTCCGTAAGTTTACGCTGGCAATGATTATACCACAGATATTGGAAACCACTCATTCCGTCTTTTCCCTGTACCAATGAGTTCTTTCCATGTTCTTTGATTTGAAAGCATGCATCATTCGCAATTTCATATAATTCCTTAACACGTGTAGCATCATCCCGACGAGCCATTTTCAAAGTTGCAGGATCATTTGTCTCCAAATCCCAGCGCAATGAATAACCTCCTGCATAAAGAGCAATACGTGCCAGCAATGCATATGCTCCTTGTTTGGTAAGACGCTCGGTCGAAGTATAACCGCTCTCCTCGTACCAAGGTAACCATTCTGTAGCCTGTTGCAAATCCGAAACAATTTGGTCATATATACCATCACGAGGTGAACGTTTCGGATAAAAACGGTTCTCATCATTTGCATCCATTTCTTCCAAGGGAACATATACAGCAGGTACATCTCCATAGATACGTATCAAGTTGTGGTAACAGAATGCACGAATGGCCAATGCTTCACCTAACAATTGATTTCGCTTCACAGTTTCGGGCATCTTCTTCAAACGGCTGATAGCGACATTTGTTGATTCAATAATACGGTATCCCTCTTTAAAGATAGTTGTAACAGTGGTAGGAACCAATGGGTCAAAATCATAATTACATGCCTTGTATTTACTACTGAAACCATCCTCTGCCGTATGCACTACCGTTTCACCCATACCAAGATTATAAAACATCTCCTTGTGTATAAGCCCTCTGTAACACCCTTGTACAAACAAATCCGCTTTTGCCTCATTCTCAAATATATAATCAACATCGTCAGAGGTATAAGACTCCATTTCCAGCCAATCAGTGCATGATGTCATGCTCATACCCAACGAAAACCTGAGTATTGCCACCATGACCAGTTTCTTTTTCACACCAGCCCATTTAAATATTTTGCTATTCATATTCTTTTTCTAATTAAAACGTTAAATTAAGACCAACAACATAACTTCTTGAACGGGGATATGCGGAACTGTCATATCCCGGAGTAGTAACCACGTTATCCTTAGCCGCTCTCACCTCAGGATCATAGCCTGAATATCCGGTAAGTGTAGCCACATTGTTAGCTGTAAAATAAATACGGGCATTGGAAATCATCGCTTTCTTCAACCACGTTTTCGGCAAGGTATACCCCAATGTAATCTGAGCCAACCGCAAGTAAGAACCGTCTTCAACAAAATAAGAAGAAGGATAGAAACCCCATTCCTTGTTATTTTTAGTCAATCCCCAAATACGTGCAGAACCATCGGGGTTCATTTCCTGCATACGTGACAGCGTTGCCTGTTTTCCGGTAGAAGGATCTACTACACGGTAATAGTTACTGAATTCCTGTGGAATATTCTCAAATATAGAATAAGTAGTTAAGCTCTGTTTATTTGCATTATAGATATCCTGGCCAATGGCAAATTTCAAGAAAACACTTAAATCAAAACCTTTATAAGTAAACGTATTATTGAAACCGCCGATACAATCTGGAGTTCCATTACCGATTTTCACATTTTTCTTAGTAAATATAGGATTCCCTTCTTCGTCTACATCATCGGCTGCATACTTAATATCACCTGGTTGAGGAGTTCCCGACTTAGGCTTCACAATTCCTTCACGCAAAGTCAGTTTACCATCTTTTCCCTCAATGAAATCCTCCGCTGTATAAATACCTTCATATTTATAACCGTACATTTCACCTAAAGCTTCGCCGACTGTTGCATAGTAGGTAACCATACCAGAACGGGAATCACCTGCACTGAATGTCTTTTCAGTTTGTCCTTGTTCCAACGCTACTACTTTTGATTTATTAAAAGACAAATTCAAATCACTTGTCCAACTGAAGTTTTTAGTTCGGATATTCACTGTATTCAGAGTGACTTCCCAACCTCTGTTGCGCATCTTACCTACATTTTGATATTGTGTAGAATAACCTGTAGAAGATGGAACAACACAGTTCAATAACAAGTCATTCGCTTGATTATTATACCATTCAGCTGTCAAATTTACTCTGCTATTGAATAAAGATACATCAAGACCAACATTGGTAGCTACTTGCGTCTCCCATTTCAATTCCGGGTTACCCAACTGCGTACCTAATACATAAGCAGGATTAGTCATTACATTATTCATAGGGTAAGAGGTCAATGAAACATTAGTGCGGTAAGAGAAGCTTCCCACGCCATTGTTACCTGTAGTACCATAACCAACACGCAATTTCAAACTATTGACAACATCATTGATACGATTCTCTTTCCAGAAACTTTCTTCAGAAATTCTCCATGCAACTGAAGGAAAAACTCCCCACTGGTGTCCTTTGGCAAATTTAGAAGAACCATCGGCACGAAGAGTTGCAGTCAGCAAATAACGTTCATCAAATGTATAGTTAGCGCGTAAGAAAGCAGAGACGATTCCACTATGCCCATGACCTGATTTCTTTTCTTCTACATTTCCCAATGAAATATCATCAATTCCATGGTTAGGATAGGGCATCTGCTTCACGCTGATAGAATTGCTTTCATCTTCACTATAACTCACTTCGTGACCCAATAAAAGATTTACCTTATGCTTCTTTGCAAAAGTCTGATTATAGTTCAAAGTATTCGTTATCTGATAAGAATAAGATTCACTATTTCCTATGCTTCCCGTCATACCCGTATTAACCGGGTCCATCAGATAACCGGTAGAGCGTTCATCGGAAAATGAAGTGGATTTACTGCTATTCCATCTGTAGCTTCCGGCAATGCGGTAAGTAAAGTGTTTCAGAAAGTCAAACTCCAAACCGGCATTTACAGAAAACATACGAGAACGTTTATTGGAAGTAGAAGCTTCGTTCTGTATCAAAGGGTTAGAAGCCGTATAGGAACTCTCAGCTCCACGAAAATCTACATAGGTCTGCTCTGTCAACATTTGGTCACGGGTAAAGTAGGTACCACCGCTGATAGGTTGACGTAATACATACTTCATACCAGAATAACTGCCGCCGCCATCTACACTCTTGTTATTAAACATTGCGTTGACATCCAAGCGAATTCCTTTATAAAGTTCTGAATTGATTTTTGCACGGAAAGCACTTTTATTGGCTGAATGATTGGCAAGCAAACCATCCTGTCCATTATAATTATAACTCAACATCACCTGAGTCTTTTCCGTTCCGGTAGAGATATTTACATTATGGCTCTGCGTCATGGCATATCCACCGAATACTTCATCCTGCCAGTCAATAGAAGATGCATCAGCGTAACGCTCATGTATACGGTCATATACACCCGTATAAAAACCTGCGGCATCTGTAGCCATGCCATCATCATAAAAAGCACTCCACGTAGGAGTAATACCTGTCAACTCAGCAAACTCATACTGGTATTTCACAAAATCTTCTACATTAGACATTAAATCTAATTTTTTAGCTAACTTATCGAAAGAAAAATAGGTATTATAAGAAACTTGTGTCTTACCTTTCTTACCAGATTTAGTAGTAATCAAAATAATACCATTGGAACCGCGAGCACCATAAATAGCTGTCGAAGAAGCATCTTTCAGTACGTCAATACTTTCAATGTCATTAATATCAATATTATCAAGAGCACTTCCCATCTCAAATCCATCTACAATATAAAGAGGTTCAGTACTTTGAGTCAATGACATACCACCACGAATGGTAATGTTGGCACCTGCACCTGGAGCACCACTCTCTGTTACGATATTTACACCGGCAGCTTTTCCTTGCAACGCCTGCATCGCGGTTGTTACCGGTACATTAGCTAATTCTTTACCACCTACCGATGAAATAGCACCTGTCAAATCTTTACGCTTCACCTTGGCATAACCAATAGCTACTACTTCTTCCAACATCACGGAAGACTCTTTCAACGTAACCTTATAATCAGTAGGTGTACCCAATCTGATTACAGCATCATCATATCCGATAAATTTAATCACCAAATCTCTAGCGGAAGAAGGTACTGAGATCCTGAACTTGCCATCCATATCAGTTATCGTACCGATAGAACTGTTGCCCTTTACTGTGACAGAAGCACCAATCACCACATCAACGGCGTCTCGAACCGTACCGGTAATTGTTCTATTTTGGGCAAAAATGCCGAGAGAACAGCCTGTTAACAGAAACATCAACAGACAAAGTTTTTTGTGTAGAATTCTCATTGTTTAACAATATAATTTTTAATTAATAATATAACAATCCAGCTAAAATGTCATAAAATAAATATAAGATTAACGATATTCAAGCACTGTGTTCGAACACAATATCTGTATTGCAAAGATGATGCATTCTTAAAATTATTTATATATTACATTTGATACAAAGACTTTCTCTTTTGATTTTTATTATGATTTAGAGTAATGCAAATAGAATAGTGTACAAAAAGCATTAGTTCTGCCAAATGCAGGCTACCTAACATTTAAGAAGCTAAGTTCAGGCATTTCAAAAGAATTATTACCACAAGCAAATTTATTTCATCCGAACTAATACAAATAACCGATAACTTATATTTCGAGATTGATAAAATATCTATCTTTGCCGCAAATCTAACTGCAAACTACAAATGAACATGCACATTCCTTCCCGACAGAACATATTTCGTGAAATGCGGGATTATTTAATGATTGCTTTAGGCATGATTATGTATGGTATCGGGTGGACAGTATTCCTGCTCCCCAACGATATTACCACAGGCGGAGTACCAGGTATTGCCTCACTGGTATATTTTGCAACAGGACTGCCGGTACAATATGTTTATTTCGGCATCAACTTCCTACTGTTATTGCTTGCTATCCGTATTTTAGGATGGAAGTTCAGCATTAAAACAATTTTTGCCGTTTTTACCCTGACTTCCTTTCTGCCAATCATTCAGCAACTGACAGACGGCGTTCACCTACTGAACGACCAGCCTTTCATGGCATGTGTCATCGGAGCATCTTTCTGTGGCGGCGGTATCGGCATTGCTTTCTCTTCAAACGGAAGTACGGGCGGAACGGATATTATCGCCGCTATCATCAACAAATACAGGGACATTACACTGGGACGGGTCATGCTGTTTTGTGACCTTATCATTATCTCTTCCAGCTACTTCGTGCTGAAAGACTGGGAAAAAGTAGTATACGGCTACGTCACCCTATACATCTGTAGTTTCGTTCTGGATCAAGTAGTAAATAGTGCGCGCCAATCCGTGCAGTTTTTCATCATCAGCGAAAAGTATGAGGAGATAGCCAGACATATCAATGTGTATCCTCACCGCGGCGCAACAGTTATAAATGCTTCCGGATTCTATACCGGCAAGGAAATAAAAATACTGTTTGTACTTGCCAAAAAACGGGAATCAACCATTATCTTCCGGCTGATAAAAGACATAGACCCGAATGCCTTTGTGTCACAAAGTCAGGTAATCGGAGTATACGGAGAAGGATTCGACAAAATCAAAGTAAAATAAAAATCAAACATGAAGAATTAAGTATGAAAATTAAGTATAAGAGATAAGGAAAGCTACACTGCCCCTCTGATACTCTACATTAGCTTAGCTTCTGTAAGCCTTATTATTTTATACCTTATACTTAATTAACGTGAGTTCGAAATAAGAATAAATATATTTCACTTATAATTAGAAACATA
>ERZ1504691.529-NODE-529-length-11199-cov-4.677674_pt1 | contig 11199 bp, 8 predicted proteins | sample MGYA00572414_ERZ1504691 | MGnify/ENA primary metagenome ERZ1504691 (study PRJEB39906, sample SAMEA3182114) | gut metagenome | biome: human; feature: gut; material: Stool; isolation source: human stools | place: Canada | collected 2013-06-10 ...
GGTAAATTCTTTTCAGTCTTTCTTATTTTGTAGCTATTATGGAATAGACCATCAGAATATGATTACTTTAATGTTTTATCCTATATTTAAAAGTCAGATTTCAGATGGATATCTACCCTGTTGTTCCCCGGTTTATTTCTAAATAATCAAAATCCGCATTCATTCTTTTAATATTAAATTGATTATATGCAAATATAGCAAAAGGTACAGTATCATTCATTGTGAATTGTACTTTTTACTGTATTTCAGCCAAATACCTCTCTTTACAGGCTAAAACCTTTGCTCCTTTTCTGCACCTCTTTCAGTTGTATCCTTTGATAGAGTTTGCTAAACAGCTCCCTGAACCAATCGGATACATTTTTTTGATTGATGATTAGCATCAATTTGTTCCTGCCACATCGTCATCGAAAAAGCAATGTCCTTTTAGCTCAACAAGTGTATGAATGTGCTGCCATATATATGGAGTGGGTAGCCCGGCAGGAACATTCCGGCTCTTCTTTTTATTCCCGGATGGGATAAGATTCGGTAACTAAGGTAAGATAATCCGTAATTGGGGTTATAACCTTGTCCGGATAACTTCTTATTTTTGTGACCGGAATATTTCAAATAACTGAAAAAGCTGTATTTTAGCAGACATTAAACAAGTTAGAATGATGGATAAGATATTAAATTTAGACAATGTGGACCAATATAACAGTCTATACGGACTTGAAACACTGAATCCGTTGGTCAGTGTCATTGATTTGAACAAGGCTACCCGGCAGATGGACTATGTGCACTGGAACTATGGCGTTTATGCACTTTATCTGAAATTGGAGAAAGCTTGTGATATCAAATACGGGCGTCGGAGTTATGACTATCAGGAGGGAACCGTGGTATGTTTTGCTCCGGGACAAACAACGGAAACCACATTGACCACCGACCGTGTGCAGTTGAATGTGCTTGGCATTCTTTTTCATCCGGATTTGTTACGGGGGACCACGCTTGGAAAAACAATAAAGAAATATACCTTCTTTTCGTATGAAGTGAGCGAGGCGCTGCACCTTTCGGAAGATGAGCGCAATATTATGACAGATTGCCTGAAGATTATCCGTATGGAACTGGAACGGGGAGTGGACAAGCATAGTAAGACCTTGCTGGTAAACTATATAGAACTGCTTCTTAATTACTGTATGCGTTTTTATGAACGTCAGTTCGCCACCCGCAGTCATTCGAACCGTGATGTGTTGACACGCTTTGAAGGGTTGCTTGACGATTATTTTGAGGGCGAACTTGCCGAGCGCGACGGATTGCCTACCGTGAAATACTTTGCTGACAAACTGTGCCTTTCATCCAACTACTTCGGGGATATGTTCAAGAAGGAAACCGGCAAGACTCCACAGGAATATATTCAGGAAAAAGTGATAGAACTGGCAAAGGAACGGATGTCCGACAGGAGAGAAACCGTCAGCAGGGTAGCCTATTCACTGGGATTTCAATATCCGCAGCATTTCTGCCGGTTGTTCAAGAAGCGTGTGGGCTGTACACCGAATGAATATCGTGCACAAAACCTTCTTTTATAGTATTCTGTCGTAACAAGCAATGCAAGAGACTATGTTGGACTTGAGGACTGTATATGAATGTAACCGCTGTCTGGGTTGCAAGACATTGCATCCGCAGGTGGGCATCATCAATCTGGAGAATCCTTCATTGGAAGAGGATGCGGTGAAGTTTGAATTCTATGCTGTCTTGCTGATTGAGGATTGTCCGGGCGGTTGTTGCTGCTGCGGACGGAAATACTATGATTACTCCAATGCTACCATGGTGTTTCTCACTCCCGGCGAGATCTTTCGTATGAGTAAGGAGAATACGTTGCCGGATAAAGGATATCTTTTGGCATTTCATCCTGACCTGTTGTTCCGCACCTCACTGAAGAATCATATTAAAAATTATACCTTTTTCCATTATCGCAAGGAAGAAGCGCTGCATCTTTCGCGGCGTGAGACAGAGAAAGTGACGTGTTGCCTCTCGAATATAGAGGATGAGTTGCATCATCCCATTGATACTCATAGCAGTATTATTCTTTCCCGGCATATAGAACTTCTGTTGGATTATTGCACCCGGTATTACGAACGCCAGTTTATTACCCGTGAGAATAAGAACAAGGCTCTTTTGGAAAACATGGAACGTTTGTTTGTGGAATATATCGCATCCGGAAGGTTGCAAGGCGGCAAGTTGCCCACACCCGGCTATATGGCGGGAGAGCTTGATTTGTCTGTCGCTTACTTCAATGATCTGCTGAAATTTGAAACCGGCAAGACTTTGGAGGAATATTTGCAACTGAAGCGGCTGGATATAGCCAGGCACATGTTGTTGCAGGACGGTCATACGCCTGCTGCTGTGGCACGGAAGTTAGGCTATCCTAATGTGCAGTGCTTCAGTGTGCTTTTCAAGAAAATAACAGGTGTCGCCCCCAGTGATTACCGGCTCTCGCAGAATTGATAACCGGGTTGCAGTACCATGTTTTTGTGATACAGTTCCCTTCTGTAAAAATGGTAATTCTATCTGTAATTTATCTACAAAGAATGAATGGGGCCTGGCTTATCTTTGCATTGTGAAATGAAAGCGGCTTTGTCCGCATCGGAATGAAGCAAGACAACAGATGAAATCATTTAAACAGGTAGAACGATGTATATTGAACAAGTAAATTCTCCGCAAGACATAAAACAGTTTTCTGCGGAACAGTTAAGACAGTTGGCAGGTGAAGTCCGCAATGCATTATTGACCAAGTTAAGTGCTCACGGAGGACATGTGGGACCTAATTTGGGAATGGTGGAGGCTACAATAGCATTGCACTATGTATTCAATTCACCGACGGATAAGATGGTATATGATGTATCCCATCAAAGTTATACACATAAGATGCTGACCGGGCGTAAGGATGCTTTCCTGAATCCGGAGGATTATGATGTGGTGTCCGGATACACCAATCCCCGGGAAAGCGGGCACGATTTTTTCACTATCGGCCATACTTCCACCTCTGTCAGTCTGGCTTGCGGTCTTGCCAAAGCCAGAGATCTGAAAGGCGGACACGAGAATATCATAGCCGTGATAGGGGATGGCTCGCTCAGCGGCGGAGAAGCTTATGAAGGTCTGAGCAATGCGGGAGAAATGGGAACCAACCTTATTATAGTGGTTAATGATAATGAAATGTCCATTGCCGAAAACCACGGCGGGCTCTATCAGAACCTGAAAGAACTGCGCGACACGGAGGGACGGTCGTCCTGTAATTTCTTCCGTTCTCTGGGGTTGGATTATCTTTATGTGGGAGAGGGGAATGATATTCCGTCTTTGGTTGCGGCTTTTGCCAAGGTGAAAGATACATCACGTCCCACAGTGGTTCATATTCACACACAGAAAGGAAAGGGATACGCTCCGGCAGAAGCCGACCGGGAGGAATTTCATTGGGAGATGCCTTTCGATCTGGAAACGGGTAAGCCGAAGGTGGATTGCAGCGGTATGGAGGATTACCATAGCCTGACCGGGAAGTTTTTGTTGGAGAAGATGAAGGAGGACCACACGGTTGTTGCCATCAGTTCGGGTACTCCTACTGTGATAGGTTTTACTCCTGAACGCCGGAAACAGGCAGGGCGTCAGTTTGTGGATGTAGGTATTGCCGAGGAACATGCCGTGGCATTGGCATCGGGTATCGCTGCCGGTGGCGGACGTCCGGTGTACGGGGTTTACAGTACTTTTATCCAGCGTTGCTATGACCAGTTGTCTCAGGATTTGTGTATCAATGGAAATCCGGCGGTGATCACTGTGTTTATGGGGACAGTAGCCGGAATGAACGATGTGACTCATCTGGGTTTCTTCGATATTCCGCTTATCAGCAATATCCCGAATATGGTTTATCTGGCTCCTACGTGTTCCGAAGAGTATTTTGCTATGTTGGAATGGGCTGTCCGCCAGACGGAATATCCCGTTGCCATCCGTGTGCCGGGAGTGGCAGTGGTGCATCGTAAGGAAGAGTTTGACACGGATTATAGCGAGTTAAACCGCTACAAAATGACAGCCAGGGGAGAAACTGTCGCTATTCTTGCATTGGGTTCTTTCTATGATTTGGGACAGGCTTTGAAGAATAAGCTTCGGGAAGAGTCGGGTGTTGAGGCTACTTTGATTAATCCCCGTTACATAACAGGGCTTGACGAACCGATGCTGGAAGAGTTGAAAGTGGGGCATCGTATTGTCGTAACGTTGGAAGACGGGGTGCTGGATGGAGGATTCGGCGAGAAGATAGCGCGTTATTATGGTAATTCTGAAATGCGGGTGCTGAATTACGGACTTCGTAAAGAATTTGCAGACCGCTATAATCTGGATGAGCTGATGAAAACCAACCGGTTGACTGACAAGCAGATGGCGGAGGATATTGCCGGTATATTGGAATAACCTTTTACGGAATGGCTGAAGTCCGAGACTTCAGCCATTTTTGTAATAGTGAAATAGATAAGCCGGATTAAAACTGTTTGTTACCATAAGCATGAGAACTGGAATACTTATTCTTTTTCCAGAAGCGAATAAAACACAGGATGATAATCGGGAAGTAGTTCCGGGTGAAAAGCTTTTATCATGTCACTCAGAAGAACATCGGGTGAGAGGGGAAGATTCTCATACAAAGGTATCCATTCCAGATTGCAATAAATAACCTTCTTTTCTTTAAAAGCCCGGAAATCAGCATATTGTGGATTGGAAGCCTTTAATGCTTCATAAGAGAATTCTCCTTTATAACCATTCATCACTCTCCAGTAGCCGGCATTATATCCTTGGGCGTATACGGTTTCAAAATCCATGAGTACACCTCCTGTTTCAGGATTATCCTTCATAAAGTAATCGGCCCCTGCGTCGGCAAACAAGCGGGCATAGAAACTTTGTCCTCCGGGTACATACCAGGTATCTCTTCTCATTTCTCCACTGAATACACTGGGACGCTGTTTTACATTGGAAACTTTGGCTTTCAACAGGTTATAGCGTTGTTCCATTTGTGCAAATAATTGGCATGCCTCTTCCTCTTTACCGATAAACATACCTGCTACCTTGATCCATTCGGACAGCCCCAATGGTGATGTTTCCTTGAAAGCCCAATAGGGGACCAAAGGGATGTTCAGCTCTTTCATCACTTCATACCCTCCCCGGCGGTTGGGAGATACGAAAATGATATCGGGTTGGGATGCAATGATGATTTCCGTATCAAAGTTTCCTTCCATTCCTATCTTTTTCACCCGTCCGTCTTTTAATCGGGCAAGCCATTCCTTATTCTGCATCCGGCGGGTGGTACTTGTCGCTACCACTTTGTCATAAGCGTTCAGACCGGTAAAACCTGCCAGTTGCGGCGTGGTCATGCAGATCACTCTGTCTGTCGGAGTCGGAATAACGGTATAGCCATCGGGTATCTCGGCTTTTGTTCCTTTAGGAACTAAGGCGAAAAGTTCGGGTATTGCATGGTTATTGTTCGGCTCCGAGATGGACAGAAGCTTTACTCCATCCGGACGAACAGTTATCTTGAAGCCTTTGGCATAACGGGGGGCCAGGGCTGTTTGTATGGTATCTGCGGAAGGTAGCCCGTTTTTACTCACCGGGTTGCGGCTTTTATAGCCGCAACCTGCCAGGCAGAAAGTTGTTATGAGCAGATAGACAAGTCTGGTTTTAGAGGTCATGCTAAAAATAGTTTTATTGCTTGAAACGAACCAGCAGACTGACATAGAACGAGCGTCCCGGTGTCAGAGTTGCATAATTACTGTTATAAGGACGGTCATCTGTGTAATTGAAAATGTTTTCAACTCCGACGGCGGGTTCCAGAGCAACAGATTTTAAATTGAATGAATGGCGTGTGTTGATATCCCAAAGCTGGTGGGCGGGGGCGTTGCCGTAAGTTTTAGACCAGCGTGTACCTTGATAGCGTCCGTTGATTGCAATATTGAATGTATAATCGTTCCATGTTTTTCGCCAGCTGGCATTGAAATTACCCGAGTGACGTACTGTTCTTTCCAAACGGATGTCTTCCGTACGGTTGCGCCCGTCCGTGTAAATATAGTTTGCTCCGAACATGAAGCCTGTGAAGGGACGGACTGAAAAACCTATGTCAAAGCCTTTCACACGTGCCTTTTCTATATTGCGGTACTGGCGTCTGCGAGTGATGCCGTTTTCAATATCTTCGGGCGTTGTTCCTATATCTTCCGCTTCAATCTTGTCTTTCAGGTCATTCTGATAAATGGACGCGGCAATGGAGAACAAACGATGATTGTATTCTATATTCAAATTATAGAAATTGCTCTTTTCCGGGTCCAGGCCAGGGTCTCCGACCGTGATTTGTCCACGGCTTTCAGAAACGGCATACATTTGTTGCAAGGTAGGTGAACGGAATCCGGCAGCGTAGGATGCACGTACATTCAGTTCTGAATATTGGTACATCAAGGATAGTTTGGGCGTGAACTGGCTTTTAAACTTTTCATTATAGGCATACCGTATACCTGCCACTACGCTGATTGCATCCAGTAGTTTTACTTCGTCCTGTACGTATGCTGCCAGTGTATAAACACTTTGGTATTCATTATTCAGCATCTTGCTGGTTTCAGTCGGCTCCAAGCCTTCGAATACATAGTCCAGTCCGGTAAAAAGTGTATTGTTCTTGTGGGTTTTGAATACACCTTTTAGATTGGCATTGGTGTAAGTCTGGTCTTTACTGAGGACTTCGTCACCGGTTTTATGCGTTTTTGCATCATTTATATAGTCATAAAAAGAACGGAAATTGGTGGTGCTTATATTCCCTTCTATATATGAAGCCCGCTTAGCCAACAGATATTTGGCTGTTCCACCCACTGTATAGGACTGATGCCGGTTGTTGTAATCGTAGGCTCCGGTACGGTCGTTCTCGCTGATAAAAAGATTACCGTTCAAATGAAGGCTTAAACGCTCTGTGGCTGCGTAGCTCAAGGTTTGGCTCACATTATGCGAATGATTCTTATAGACCGGTTTCTTTGTGGTTTCCACCAGTTCTCCCTTGCTTTCCTCATACGGATTCAGTTGCCATCCATCCGAAGTGCGGTAATTATAGTTCAAGTGTGCGGATAATTTTCCATCATTGGCGTCTGCGTTGACTGATTCTGAAATTCGTCCGTGAGAACTTACACGGGTATTGGAAGATACATTCAATGCAGATTTAGGATCATCGGTAATGATATTGATTACTCCTGCGATGGCGTCACTGCCATAAAGGGCGGAAGATGCTCCTTTTAATACTTCAATACGTTTTACGGCATCCATATTGATCCGGTCGTAATCTATAGATCCCGAAATATCTCCGGCTACTTTTTTACCGTTAATTAATACGAGGAGGTATTTATCAGGCAGTCCGTTTACGTATAGGGTTGTTCCCATAGCGGTGGTTTGCACCGAGATAGAGGGAACCAGTTTCACCAAGGCATCCTGGAAACTGGATGGATTGGCATTTTGCAGATCACGTTGGGAAATGACCTCTACGGGTACAGGGCTGTCTTTCAGCTTGTGGTGAGTTCCGGTTCCGGTTACCACTACCTGATCCATGTTGAAAGTGGTACTTTTCAGCCTTATCACCATTTCTTTTTGACTTTGACTGACTTTCTGAGTGACAGGAGCATAATTCAGGCAACTGGTACGCAGGGTATACGTTCCCTCTTTGATGTCTTTCAACAAAAATTCTCCTTTAGGATTGGTAGCACATCCTATTGTAGTTTGTTCCAAACGTACGTTAGCGCCTTCCACCGGCTTTCCTGTACGGGCATCCACTACTTTTCCACTTAACGATATCTGGGCGGACGCACACACCACCATGCAGCCGAATAAGGCTGTCAGTAAACATTTCTTTTTCATCGAAATAATTTAAGAATTAATAATTAGCTTTCCTGGCCCCGGGAAAGCGTGAATTATCTATGTTCAGACCTGGCAGGTTTCCTGGCTTCACCCTGAAAAGCGCCTTCCCATTTCTTACAAAGGAAACAGTGGCATGGCGAGAGTTGCTTTTCATTGACGGGTTTCACAGTAGCGGGCACTGCTTCGGATTCTATGACCGAATTCCCTTTTATGCAAATACGGAAAGTACTTACATCACCAAATCTGATGCAAAGGTAGGGTTTTATTTTAAAATCTTTTGGGATTCTGAAAATAAAAGAAACATTTTGTGATGTTTGATACTGATTTATAGGCTTCTTAATATATAAGGAAGGGACAACTAAGGACGAATGGGCATTTTCTTTGGCATGATAAGAGGCTTGTTTTCGGTTTTAAATCCATAACTACTATTAATAGGTATTGACTGCTATTGGAAATAGTTCTATCTTTGCCCCCGTTACGATGAAGAAGCATTTGATTCATATTCTAAAGCTTTTCCTTCCACTGATATTTATTGCCTATTTGGGAGGTATTACCCTTTTTACTCACTCGCATGTGGTAAATGGGGTGATTATCGTACACTCGCATCCGTTTAAAGGGGAGCATCAACATACAGAAGTGGAATTGGAAACTATCTTTTTCCTTTCTTCTTTTGCTGCTTCCGGTAGTTTGTTCACTCCGTCTTCCACAACGGTCTTTTGGGTATTGCTGTGTTTGCTGGCTGTGCCGGCTGTAGAACGCATCAAACTGATACGAACCGGTTGTGGCATTTATTTGCGTGCGCCTCCCGCTGTTTGTTAAATAGTATATTTTTATGTTGGTGGAGTGATTTTCCGTTACATTATCTGTTTGCGGATTCATTCTTCTGACCGCTATCCTTTTATTTATTAATAAACAGAATAACAACACATGAAGAAATATATATTTTTCTTGATGGGAGCAGTGTGTTTTCTACTCTCATCATCGGCTGTGCACGCCAATGAATTGAATAAGTCCGATGCCAATATCATAGGTCATGTATTGGATAAGAATACGGAAGAGCATCTTTCTTTTATCAGCGTATCGCTGAAAGGAACTACCATAGGGACTATGACTGACGCCAGTGGACACTATTTTCTTAAAAATCTGCCTGAAGGAGAATTTACCATGGAGGTAAGTGCTGTCGGTTACAAGACGGTCAGCCGGAAAGTAACTTTAAGAAAAGGGAAAACTTTGGAGGAGAACTTCGAGATAGAAGAGGATTTGATAGCATTGGACGGAGTGGTGGTGTCTGCCAATCGTAGTGAGACCACCCGCCGCATGGCACCTACGTTGGTTAATGTGATGGATGTGAAAGTGTTTGAGAACACTAATTCCTCCACCTTGTCGCAAGGACTGAATTTTCAGCCCGGAGTGCGGGTCGAGAATAATTGTCAGAACTGTGGTTTCCAGCAAGTACGTATCAATGGGTTGGATGGCCCTTATACGCAGATATTGATTGACTCGCGTCCTATATTCAGTGCCTTGGCCGGTGTATATGGATTGGAACAGATACCTGCCAATATGATTGAGCGTGTAGAGGTGATGCGCGGAGGAGGTTCGGCTTTGTTCGGTTCTTCAGCCATTGCGGGAACCATTAATATACTCACCAAGGAGCCTGTACGGAACTCAGGGCAGTTGACACATACTCTGACAGGCATAGGCGGTACTTCTTCTTGGGATAATAATACGACACTGAATGCTTCGTTAGTGACTGATAATCATAAGGCAGGATTGTATATTTTTGGACAGAACAGAGAAAGAAGCGGTTATGACAATGATGGCGATGGCTACACCGAATTGCCAAAACTGAAAAATCAGACAGTCGGTTTTCGTTCTTTTATCAAAACAAGTACATATTCAAAACTGACTTTTGAATATCATCATCTCAGTGAGTTCCGTCGTGGCGGGAATAAACTGAACCGACCTCCCCATGAAGCGGATATAGCCGAACAATTGCAGCATACTATCAATAGCGGGGGAGCAAAATTTGATTATTTCTCTCCGGATGAGAAACAGCGGCTGAGTGTATATGCTTCTGCACAGCATACAGGACGCGACAGTTATTATGGTGGAGGACAAGATGTGAATGCGTATGGCGCGACCACGGATTTTACCTGGGTCACAGGATCGCAGTATATCTATAGTTTTGATAAATGTTTCTTTATGCCTGCCGATTTTACCGGAGGACTGGAATATAATCAGGATAACTTGACGGATGATATGTGGGGGTATAACCGTTATACCAAACAAGAAGTCCGTATAGCCAGTGCATTTTTCCAGAATGAATGGAAGAACAAGCAGTGGAGCTTTTTACTTGGAGGGCGTTTGGATAAACATAATATGGTGGATCATGTAATCTTCAGTCCGCGTGCTAATCTTCGTTACAATCCGACCGAAAATATGAACCTGCGTGCCAGCTATTCTTTCGGATTCCGCGCACCTCAGGCCTTTGATGAAGATTTGCATATAGAAAATGTAGGTGGAACTGTGTCTATGATTGAACTGGCAAAAGACTTGACAGAAGAAAAATCACAAAGTCTGAGTATATCGGGAGATTTGTATCATCGTTGGGGAGATTTTCAGGGAAACTTGCTTATAGAAGGTTTTTATACTTCGCTTTCAGACGTATTTGCCTTACGTCAGAAAGGAGAGCGTGACGGTATTATTATCAATGAACGGTATAACGAGAAAGGAGCTAAGGTATATGGTTTGACTTTGGAAGGAAAGATTGCTTACCGTTCCTTACTTCAATTGCAGGCCGGCGTTACCATGCAGAAGGCCGAATACAAGCAGGCACGTGCATGGAGTGATGATGAAACGGTTCCGATGGAGAAAAAAATGTTCCGTACTCCGAATACTTATGGATATTTCACTTTGTCATACAACCCTTTCGTACCGATGACTATTGCATTATCCGGTACTTATACCGGTAGTATGATGGTAGAACATAAAGCAGGTTTTATTGATAAGGACATTGCTGTGAATACACCTGATTTCTTTGAATTGAATCTGAAAGCCGGTTATGATTTCAATTTGTATAAAGGCATAACCATGCAGGTCAATGCTGGAGTACATAATATCTTTAATGCGTATCAAAGTGACTTTGACCGGGGGGCAAAACGTGATTCCGGTTACATTTATGGACCGGGTATGCCGCGTTCTTACTTTGCCGGAGTGAAATTGAGTTTTTAATTTGTATATATTATTGCCGGGAGAGGAGCGCTGTCCGCCCTCTCCCGGCAATTTGCGTCATAGAATAAATAACCTGTTATAGGA
>ERZ1504691.539-NODE-539-length-11062-cov-4.180067_pt1 | contig 11062 bp, 3 predicted proteins | sample MGYA00572414_ERZ1504691 | MGnify/ENA primary metagenome ERZ1504691 (study PRJEB39906, sample SAMEA3182114) | gut metagenome | biome: human; feature: gut; material: Stool; isolation source: human stools | place: Canada | collected 2013-06-10 ...
AGCTGCCAGCCGAGTGTCAACCCCACATTCCACTCCTTTTTCGGTGAGCTATAATGATTTACATATGCAGATATTGCTCCAAAGGGCAATTGGCATATTACAGAAATTTCTCCTATATATTCAAAGCGCGAAAACGCTTTTCCATAATAAGCTTTGTTCAATGCATTCTTTTTAATAGGAAATATCGGTACGAAACCATAAAATTCAGAACGGAATTGGAACATATCATTGAAAACAAAAATAGGCTTGATACCCGCTGCCAAGAATTGGTTGGCCCGGAATGCTTCATTATACATCAGCTTACTATGAGGAGTAGGAGAAAAATCTGCCGCCTGCAACATGGTTGCCGTATAATTCTCCGAAAAGTTCTTCGATGAATACAACATCTCTGCCATCCATCCCAAAGTAAATTTGGGACTCATAGTATGATAGGCATATTTCATATAAGAAATTTGCAGCCAAGATTGCCTTTCTTTAGTCGTAACACTCGTTTCCGTCGGATTTCCCGGTATAAATTTCTCCTTTCCGCTAAAGACCTGTGCCACCAGTTTTTCAAAATACCCTTTAGTGGCATACTGTCGTGCATTCAGCGTACTCCCATAAAAGCCGATAGCCCCTCCCAAAAGGTTGTAGGTACTCCTATCCGAACGGTCCTTGTCAAAATTAATTACGCTGGACTGAAAGTAATTGTCTTGAAGTTTCCCATATCCGATGCTTATTTCCGCCCGTTTATTGGCCAAAAAAGGCAAGGCTACCATCAGCTTGACAAAACGTTCATCTTTAGAGTTAAAAGAGGGCTTATCATTCTTAGAAAAGAGTTTGTCCTTTTTATAATAATCGAATGTACTTAAAGAAGCAATAAGGCGGTAAGAGGTTGGAATACGGGTAGGAAGGTCTATCTTGGCCATAAGCTGCGCATTATTATATACCTTGCCAATCTGGCCGTCAAGGGTTATTTCTTTGGAATAATAATTCAAGTCCTGATAACCCAACCCCAAATAAATCTGATTAGAGCTGGTTGTCGATACACTTCCACCCATCCTTACAGAAAAATTATCTTCCATTTTCACTTTTAGATGCAGCGAATACAATTCGTTTTCAGAGTCATATACAGCATGAGGTATAATCTCCGATATCATATTATCAGACAGCAAACGGAAATATCCACGTTTCAAATCTTCATATGTAAACACCTCATGGTCTTCGTCATGAAATTCTTTTTTGATATACGCCTGCTGTTGTGGATTGGCGCCCTCTATATAGATGTCCCTAAAGCGGAATTGAGGCAAATTACTGCGGTAGACCAACCGCCTTAAACGAACATTTTCCGCACTTACCCTCCGATGAATACGGCCTTTTATAGAATCCATTAAACTGATAGTCCGGTTATAGCCGATATCGTGCAACTCCTGCAAACGGTCAAAGTCCAAAAGGCTTACATCATCATACTTGAATGTCATAATAATGCCTAAAGAATCCGGAAGAGTATAATCCGTCTTCTGCATAATCATATTTTCAAGCTGGCTCATCAAATCATTCTCTTTCGGCTTACCGGGGTTGGCGGCTACCACGCTACCTATGATGACTTCCGGTTTAAAGTCCTCACGCATAATATCTGTGGGGAAATTATTATAAATTCCACCGTCATAAGCTAAAACGCTATCAATCTCTATCGGTTTGAAAACAAACGGAAAACTCATGGAAGCGCGTACCGCATCTCCCAAATCTCCTCTACGCATAATCAACGGTTTCTTGTTATATACATCGGAGGCAATACACCGGAAAGGCACAAACAGGCGGTTAAAATCGCCGCTGCATGCAGCCGTAGCCCGTGCAAATAGCTCCACAAAGACCAGATTCATCTGAATGGGATTTACCATGCTTGTAGGAAGTATCTGAGGCTTGATATGCAGCGAGTCCTTAAAGGAGAAACGGATATTGAAAAACTCCGGGGTCGGCCGGTTCTGTTTGAAATAATATCCGTATTCGGGTTCTACTTGTCCTGAATACCAGCGTTTGAAGTCTTCGGAACGCAATAAAGCCTCCATATCATCGGGAGAGTACCCCATAGCATAGAGTGAACCTATGATAGCTCCCATAGAAGTACCTGTAATATAGTCGATAGGAATGTTGTTTTCCTCCAAAGCGCGAATGATACCGATATGGGTCATGCCTTTCGCACCTCCGCCACTCAAAACAAGTCCTACTTTCTGAGCTTGCACAAACGGCAGAAGCAATAAACAGGCTGACAAAAACAAAAAAAATCTTTTCATGAATACGGTTTCGAGTGAAATATACTAATTTATTCAATGCTCAAATATAGACAATTGTTTCCAAAAACCTCGTATCCAACGAAAAAAAACAGACCTATTACGAAAAAACAGACAAAAAAAGGGCATTACAACTCATATTAGCTGCAATGCCCTGTTATAATAGAAATCTAAAGGAGCTTATTTAATCAAATCGATGCTTCTCTTTACAAAATTATTCAAAGCTTCACCTTTCAACATACCATTTTGAAGCAATGCCAAATCAATAAGTTGACGGACAACCTTATTCTGAGCGGCATAGTCGGCAAACAATCCATTTTTCCGGTTTTTCAAATCTTCCCACTTCTTATCCAAATCATTTACCTCATCCTTTTCGGCTGTAGGGATGTCCTCATCTTTCTTGCCCTCCTGCTTCTTTTTCAATTCATTACGACGAGTATTTACATCGTCCATTTCTTTTTGAATCGGAGCAACGGCAGCCGCACATTCCTTGTCTTCATCAGCCAGAATCTCTTTTACCAGCTTATGGTCGGCATTCAATACCAGGTTGAACATGTCCGGCATTTCGCCATAGAAACTCATTCCTGCCTGGATATTAGCCATTTCTTTCATACGACGCATGTACTCGCTTTGAGTAATCATGACCGGTGAAGCATTTTCACCCAAGGCCTGAGCCATTACATTGAACTCTGTCTTTTCTATCTGCGGCAACTGGCTCTTGAAGATAACAGAGAGAACCTCCTGTTTATCAGCCTCCAAGACATCTTTCGCCTTGTCTTCCTTCACTATCAGATTGTCAACGACATCACTGTCTACACGGGTGAAACGCACTTTCTCGAACTTTTGCTCCAGCATGCTTACCATGGCAACATCAAGCTGGCCGCCCATCAACAGCACATTATATCCCTTATTCTTGGCAGCCTCGATATAGCTGTATTGCTCATCTTTGTTGTTGGCATACAGATAAATCAGATTACCATCCTTATCCGTCTGGCTATCCTTTATCAAGGTCTTATACTCTTCGAAGGTATAATACTTGTCGTCCGTATCGGAAAGAAGGGCGAAATCCTTTGCTCTATCATAGAAATCCTCTTGTGTGAGCATTCCGTAGTTGATGAAGATTTTCAAATCGTTCCACTTCTCTTCAAATTGCTTACGGTCGTTCTTGAATATGGATTGCAAGCGGTCGGATACTTTCTTCGTAATATATGTAGAGATTTTCTTCACATTAGAGTCACTCTGCAAATAGGAACGGGACACGTTCAGCGGAATATCCGGTGAATCGAGTACACCGTGCAGCAATGTCAGAAAATCCGGAACAATACCCTCTACAGAGTCCGTTACATAGACCTGATTGCAATAAAGCTGGATTTTGTTCTTGTTCAACTCTATATTGCTCTTTACCTTCGGGAAGTACAGAATACCAGTAAGATGGAATGGATAATCCACGTTCAGATGTATCCAGAACAAGGGTTCATCGGACATCGGATAGAGGTCGCGATAGAACTTCTTGTAATCCTCGTCTTTTAATTCGCTGGGCTTCAGCGTCCACAACGGATTAGCGTTGTTGATGATGTTATCTTCGGCTGTTTCAACCTGCTTGCCGTCTTTCCATTCTTTTTTCTTGCCGAATGCAACGGGAATAGGAAGGAAGCTGCAATACTTCTTCAAAAGAGAAGAGATGCGCGCTTCTTCAAGGAATTCCTTGCAATCGTCGTCTATATAAAGAACGATATCCGTGCCGCGTTCTGCCTTGTCCGTATCTTCGATGGTAAACTCCGGACTACCGTCGCAAGTCCATTTCACGGCTTTAGCACCATCCTGATAGGATTTGGTAATGATTTCGACCTTCTTGGCAACCATAAAAGCCGAGTAAAAGCCCAGTCCGAAATGACCGATAATGGCATTGGCATCATTCTTATATTTCTCCAGGAAGTCGTTGGCTCCCGAGAATGCAATCTGATTGATGTATTTATCTATTTCTTCTGCCGTCAGGCCGATACCACGATCGGATACGGTAATCGTATCCTTGCCTAAGGACACATGCACGGTCAAATCACCGAGTTCACCCTTAAACTCACCGATAGAAGCCAGTGTTTTAAGTTTCTGGGTAGCATCGACGGCATTAGAGACTAACTCACGAAGGAAGATTTCATGGTCACTGTACAAAAACTTTTTGATAACGGGGAAGATATTCTCTGTAGTTACCCCAATATTTCCTTTTTGCATACTAAGTTTATATTTTAGATTTGTATTTTTATTGTTTTGGCAAACTGAACACAAAAAAAATGCCAGTCCCGAAGAACTGACATTTTGACTGTTTTATTATAAAGTCTTGTTATGCCTTGGTTATACTCAACTCGTCTTTTTCCTTATCGACAGAGACATTAACCGTATCACCGGGCTGTAATCCGGCAGATACAATCAGTTCCGAAAGCCCGTCTTCCAGATAATTCTGAATGGCACGCTTCAACGGACGGGCGCCAAATTGCACATCGTAGCCTTTGGCAGCAAGGAATCTCTTGGCTTCATCATCTACAACCATCTTATAACCAATAGCTTCAATCCGTTCATACAAGCCTTTCAGCTCTATGTCCACAATCTTCGTAATGGCATCCAACGAAAGCTGGTCAAACGTTATGATTTCATCCAGACGGTTCAGGAACTCAGGAGCAAAGGTCTTGTTCAATGCTTTCTGAATCACACTGCGCGAGTACTCGTTATCATCCGTACGTGCCTGTGCCGCAAAACCTACGCCACGGCCGAACTCTTTCAACTGGCGGGTACCGATATTGGAGGTCATGATGATAACTGTATTCTTAAAGTCAATCGTTCTGCCATAATTGTCAGTAAGACGTCCCTCGTCCAACACCTGCAACAAGATATTGAACACATCCGGGTGAGCTTTTTCAATTTCGTCCAACAGCACTATGGAATAAGGCTTCCGGCGTACCTTCTCTGTCAACTGTCCGCCTTCCTCATAACCGACATACCCCGGAGCCGCTCCAATCATACGGGACACCGTATATTTCTCCATATATTCGCTCATATCAATGCGTATCAGCGCATCGCTGGAACCAAACATATATTTAGCCAACTGCTTGGCCAAATGCGTTTTACCCACGCCGGTAGGACCAAGGAACATAAACGTTCCGATAGGGCGGTTAGGATCTTTCAAGCCTACACGGCTGCGCAGGATGGCTTTGGTAAGTTTCTCTATCGCAGCATCCTGAGCCACAACTTTTGCCTGCAAATCTTCTTTCATACCTGCAAGCTTAAGACCTTCCGCCTGAGCCATACGTTGCACCGGAATGCCGGACATCATCGATATGACATTGGCTATTTCTTCCTCTCCAACGAGCTGACGGTCGTCTTTGAGACGTGCTTCCCATTCCTCTTTCATTTCATCCAGGCGAGCGGAAAGTTCTTTCTCTCTATCCCGATAACTGGCAGCCAGTTCAAAGTTCTGCGACTTTACGGCTTCAGCCTTCAAAACACGTGCGTCTTCTATCAGCTTTTCCTGCTCTTCAATCTCTTTGGGAACATTAATGTTCGTCAGATGCACACGCGAACCGGCTTCGTCCAAAGCATCAATGGCTTTATCCGGGAAGTTACGGTCGGTTATATAACGCTCTGCCAACTTGACACATGCCTCTAACGCTTCGTCCGTATAGCTCACATTATGGTGGTCTTCGTACTTCTCTTTTATGTTTCTCAGTATCTGGAGCGTTTCTTCCGGAGTAGTGGGTTCTACTATAACTTTCTGAAAACGACGCTCCAAAGCACCGTCTTTCTCGATATTCTTTCTGTATTCGTCAAGCGTGGTAGCACCGATACATTGTATTTCGCCGCGAGCCAAAGCCGGCTTCAACATATTGGCTGCATCCATAGAACCGGCAGCTGCACCGGCGCCTACAATAGTATGAATCTCATCTATGAACAAGATTACGTTCGGATTCTTCTGCAACTCGTTGATAATGGAGCGAATGCGCTCTTCAAACTGTCCGCGGTATTTGGTTCCGGCTACAACAGAAGCCATATCGAGCATTACCACCCGCTTGTCAAACAAGATACGGGATACTTTCTTTTGAACGATACGCAGTGCCAACCCCTCTACAATAGCCGACTTGCCGACACCCGGCTCACCAATCAGGACCGGATTGTTTTTCTTACGACGACTCAATATCTGCGCCAAGCGTTCTCTCTCACGCTCACGCCCTACAACCGGATCGAGCTTGCCTTCTTCTGCCGCACGGGTCATGTCCGTACCGAAGTTATCCAGGACCGGAGTATCATTGGAAGACTTCTTCGATGCAGTCTGTGCAGAAGAAGCCGCGCCCTGTCCTGCATTGCGAGAGGGATGGGACATATTCATGTCTTCATCGTCTTCTTCCTCTTCTTCCGGAAATCCCATACCAGCATTCGGGTTGGTAGATTGCATTGTAAGCTGTTCAAATACAGCTTGATAATTCACCCGATTCTCTCCCAGGACGGTGGCAGCAAGGTTGTCGCCATCCTTCAGTATAGCCAACAGCACATGTTCGGCATCGGCTGTTGAACTCTTTAAAATGCGCGCTTCCAGAATGCACATCTTCAATATCTTAGCGGCCATTGGCGACAATGGCACATCCGCATCGGGTAATAGGGTGTCGTCTTCGGCATCTCTCAAGAAACTTTCAATACGCTTTTTTACTTGCTTCAAGTCTATATCGAGTTTCATCAATATCTCGATAGCTTTTCCTCCGCCGTCACGTCGCATGCCGAGCAGAAGATGCTCCGGGCCGATATATCTATTTCTCAGTCGATTGGCTTCTTCCTTGCTATAAGTTATAATATCAGAAACTCTTTGTGAAAATTGATTGTTCATATAATTTTTATCTCCTTAATTAAAGGTTTTGACTGACAAAGATACGCATTTCTTTATATTGCATACCATAAACTGGATTAATAATATACAAATCCCGTGCCATAAATCACATCTTTCCGGTTCGCCCTACACATTATATTATAATACGTAGGAATTTCATCCGTACCAACGGTTGGTATTCGATGTACCAACCTAAGAAACTTCATATACCTAAGCTTGGTACGGCTCGTACCTTAGTAAGGTACACCGAGTACCAAAGGGAGGTATCTTTCTGGTACTTGTATCTGTCTTATTTTTAACCGATTATACATCAAACGAAAAACCATACATCCAAACGGGGTTTCAAGCATGGAAATCTGCAACAAAGTTTATGAGGGAAAACTTTTGTATATCGTAAAAAAGCAGTACTTTAGCGTGGTTTTTCACAAACCCGCAAATGTATAATTAATAATCTTTTTAAATGCTTGAACAAGACAGAATTATAAAGATTAACATCGAGGAGGAAATGAAGTCATCGTACATTGACTACTCCATGTCGGTCATTGTTTCACGTGCCCTTCCGGATGTTAGAGATGGTTTTAAACCTGTTCACCGAAGAATTCTTTTCGGTATGATGGGACTGGGAAATACGTCGGATAAACCCTATAAGAAATCTGCGAGAGTTGTCGGTGAGGTATTAGGTAAATATCACCCACACGGTGACTCATCCGTATATGGCGCTCTCGTCCGTATGGCACAGCCGTGGGCTATGCGCTACATGCTTGTAGACGGACAAGGCAACTACGGCTCTGTGGACGGTGACAGCGCAGCCGCCATGCGTTACACGGAATGCCGCTTGCAAAAGATTGGAGAAGAAATGATGCAGGATCTTGATAAAGAGACTGTAGACATGCAAACCAACTTCGATGACTCGTTGCTGGAACCTACCGTAATGCCGACCCGCATTCCGAACCTTCTTGTCAACGGTGCTTCCGGTATCGCCGTAGGTATGGCCACGAATATGCCGACCCATAATCTGTCCGAAGTGATAGATGCCTGCGTCGCATATATCGACAATAATGATATCGACATCGAAGATTTGATGACTTACGTCAAAGCTCCCGACTTCCCGACAGGCGGTTATATATATGGTATGAGCGGTGTGCGCGAAGCCTACATGACTGGTCGCGGACGTGTCGTAATGCGCGCCAAGGCTGAGATTGAAACATCTTCCACGCATGACAAAATCGTCGTAACCGAAATCCCTTACGGAGTAAATAAGGCCGAATTAATCAAATCCATCGCCGATTTGGCCAACGAAAAGAAGATAGAGGGCATTTCCAATGCCAACGACGAGTCTGACCGCGAAGGTATGCGCATCGTCATCGACGTAAAACGCGATGCCAACGCCAGCGTAGTGCTGAACAAGCTCTACAAGATGACATTGTTGCAGACTTCTTTCGGCGTAAACAACGTAGCATTGGTACACGGACGTCCTCGCTTGCTGAACCTGAAAGACCTCATCAAGTATTTCGTAGAGCATCGTCACGACGTAGTTATCCGCCGTACACAATATGATTTGCGCAAGGCTAAAGAACGTGCCCATATCTTAGAAGGTTTGATTATCGCATCGGACAATATTGACGAGGTAATCAAAATCATCCGTGCCGCCAAAACTCCGAATGACGCAATCAGCGGTTTGATGGAGCGTTTTGAATTAACTGAAATCCAATCGCGCGCCATCGTAGAAATGCGTCTGCGCCAGTTAACCGGACTCATGCAGGACCAACTCCATGCCGAGTATGAGGAAATCCAAAAGCAGATTGCTTATCTGGAAGAAATCCTTGTTAACGACGAACTCTGCCGCAAGGTTATCAAAGATGAATTAATCGAGATTAAAACTAAATACGGTGATGAACGCCGCTCTGAAATAGTTTATTCGTCGGAAGAATTCAACCCGGAAGACTTCTATGCAGACGATGAAATGATTATTACCATTTCTCATATGGGATATATCAAGCGTACGCCGTTAAGCGAATTCCGTGCCCAAAACCGCGGTGGGGTAGGTTCTAAGGGAACAGAGACACGCGATGAGGACTTTGTAGAACATATATATCCTGCAACAATGCACAATACCATGATGTTCTTCACTCAAAAAGGTAAGTGCTATTGGCTGAAAGTATATGAGATACCCGAAGGAACCAAAAACTCTAAGGGACGCGCCATTCAGAACCTGTTGAATATAGACTCTGATGACGCCGTAAATGCATACCTGCGCGTGAAGAACCTGAACGACCAGGATTTCATTAACAGTCATTATGTACTGTTCTGCACAAAGAATGGCGTCATTAAAAAAACATTGCTCGAACAATATTCCCGTCCTCGCCAAAATGGTGTCAATGCCATTACAATCCGCGAAGATGACCGCGTAATCGAAGTGCGCATGACTAACGGTGACAATGAGATTATCATTGCCAATCGCAACGGACGTGCTATCCGTTTCCACGAAAGTGCCGTACGCGTAATGGGACGTACAGCTACCGGTGTACGCGGCATGACGCTTGATGAAGACGGACAAGACGAAGTTGTCGGAATGATTTGTATCAAAGACCCTGAAACTGAGACAATCATGGTTGTGTCAGAACAAGGATACGGTAAACGTTCTGATATTGAGGATTATCGTAAGACGAACCGTGGCGGTAAAGGTGTAAAAACTATGAATATCACCGATAAAACCGGCAAACTGGTAACAATCAAGTCTGTAACAGACGAGAATGATTTAATGATTATCAATAAATCGGGTATCACCATCCGTCTGAAAGTAGCAGATGTTCGTATAATGGGACGTGCTACGCAGGGAGTACGACTGATTAATCTTGAAAAACGTAATGATGAAATTGGATCCGTATGTAAAGTTACCTCGGAAACCGAAGAGGATATCATTGCAGAAGAGGATAGCGATGCATCAGAAAAAACTCAGAACGATATAGTAAACAATGAAAATGAAGAATAGACACAATATTAATTTAAAATTTTCTACAATCATGAAAAGAGTATTATTTTCAATGGTTTTACTACTTGCGGCAGGCTTTACCTTCGCTCAGGAAAAGAGCGTGAAAGAGGCAAAAAGCATCGCTAACGACGTAAAACCGGATTTTGCACAAGCAGAGAAGCTCATCAATGAAGCTCTGAACAATGCTGAAACCAAAGACAACGCCGAAACATGGGATGTAGCCGGCTTTATTCAAAAGAGAATCAATGAAAAGGAAATGGAGAATGCTTATTTAAGAAAGCCTTATGATACTCTTAAAGTGTATAACAGCGCACTGAATATGTGCAAATACTACTTTAAATGCGATGAACTTGCACAGATTCCTAACGAAAAAGGTAAAATCAAAAATAAATTCAGAAGATCGAACAGTGCTGCTATATTAGCTGCGCGTCCCAACCTGATTAATGGTGGTATCCAGTTCTTTAATTTAGATAAGAATAAAGAGGCTTTGGATTTCTTCGCAACTTATGTAGACATTGCCATCAATCCTATGTTTGAAAAGGAGAATCTGCTTCAAACAGATACTGTATTGCCCCAAATTGCTTATTATGCAAGCTTAGCTGCAGCCAAAATGGAAGATTATCCAAGCGTGTTGAAATATGCACCTTATGCAAAAGAGGACAAAGAAGTGGGTAAATATGCTATGGAATTTATTTCTACAGCATTGAAAGCTCAAGGTGATACTGTCAAATGGATCGCTTCCTTAAAAGATGGTATTCAAAAGTATCCTGAACATTCATTCTTCTTTGGACATCTGATTGATTATTATAGCAATAATAATAAGTTTGACGAAGCAATGCAGTTTGCAGATGATATGTTGGCTAAAGATCCTAATAACACATTCTATTTGTACGTAAAAGGCTGTCTCTTATACACATCTCCGAGCCCACGAGA
>ERZ1504691.543-NODE-543-length-11033-cov-4.268537_pt1 | contig 11033 bp, 15 predicted proteins | sample MGYA00572414_ERZ1504691 | MGnify/ENA primary metagenome ERZ1504691 (study PRJEB39906, sample SAMEA3182114) | gut metagenome | biome: human; feature: gut; material: Stool; isolation source: human stools | place: Canada | collected 2013-06-10 ...
CGGAATGGATAAGATGAAGTTCGGTCAGGCTGTACTTTCCGGACAGAGCATCCGTCTGGTGGCTTCTCTGCATTCGTTGGCAAACCTGCGCGGTGTGGCAAAGGCGGAAATAAAGTTTGCCATTGAGATTCAGGGGGAGAAGAAGAAAGCACTCGAAGGTATTGCTGTATTTTTATATTATTTCAACTGATTATGCGCAAAATGGTGTGCCCCCAATGCAAGGTGGGGGCATTTTATGTCTTGAACGGGCAGGGAGAGCGTTTGCCCGTATATGTGTCGGACAAAGGCGAGGTCGTACCGAAAGATCCGGCAGCTTCTTTGGAAGGGTATGACCTGGAAGAGGTTTACTGCTTATGCTGTTCCTGGCACGGGACTCCGAAACGTCTGGTGAAATATTGATATATACGCTCTTTCCATAAATGCCTGCACGCTGCGGCCGGATGATAGAGCAGCATGCGCGGTCCGGCATATCGCATGACTTCCTGCATCCGCTTCTTCATCTCCGGCTTGTAGCAATGTACTGGGCATAGTCTGCAAGTTGTTTTATTCTCTCCGAACGGGCAGTGCGACAGGCGCGTTCGTGCGTACTCCAGCAATTCGAGACATTGCGGGCAGAGTTCCTTGTTGCCCTCTTTCCTGCGGCAATAGAGGCGGATCATCTGTTCTACGGTGCGTTGTTCTTGGGCAATGCGTGATTGGCAGGTCTTATTCATCTATATTGCGTTTCAGGTAAACCATATCTTTCAGTTGTTTGCCCGCTTCATAAATGGGATGGTCGTAGTTATCCGTAAAGAAGTCCGGGATGCGGTGGGAATAGGTAAATCCGCAGCTCTCGTAAAAAGGAATCGCCAATGGGCTGTCTCCGGTTCCTACGAGCATTGTCCGGCATCTGCCTGCATAATGCCCGAAAAGATACTGTATCAGTTTCTTCCCGTATCCCCGGCGTTGGAATTGCGGATAAACGGCAATGTTCTTTATCTCAAAAACATCTTCTGCTTCGCGGGTGACGACACAGGATGCTTTGATATTGCCGTCCTCGGACAACACGAACATTTCACCGCGTTCCAGATAACGGTCTATCATGGATTCTTGTTCATCGGCCAAAAGCAGCAGGTCGAGGTATTGTTTCTTATTATGGAGCACAGGCTGTATACTTATCATTTCATTGCTGTTTGAACGGGTTTGTATGGCAAAGATAATCCTTACGGGCATAGAACCAAACAAAACACCAGGAAATATTGTTGATTTCCAACATGGAATAGATTAATGGTTATGGATAAAATGAAGTCTTTGTTCTTTTTTTTGACGCTTTGGACATTTTTGCCACTTTTTGCAGGCTATGCTCCTGATAATGTGCAAACTGCCCTGACGAAAATGTATCCTTCCGCCAAAGGGATAGCCTGGTCGCAGGACGAGGAGTATTACGTTGCGGATTTTATGATGAACGGATTTGATACCAAGGTCTGGTTCAATACGGATGCAGAGTGGGTAATGAAGCAAACGGACTGGGAAACCCTGGATGAGGTGCCTGCCGCTGTATTCAACGCTTTTGCAGCCAGTCAGTTTTCGGACGGGGTGGTACAGAATGTTGTTTGGGTGCAATTTCCCAAATGGCAACCTATTGTAGCCATACAGGTGGGCAGGCCGAACGTGCAGATAAAATATCAGATATTGTTTACTCCGAACGGTGAAGTTCTCCGCCAGCAGAATATCACTTACGCTTACAATACGCTTGGGGCAAGTACTTTCCTGTAATCAGACGTGAGATGCTCGGCTGTCGGGTAGGCATCTCATTGCTGTCGCTTGGTATAAAAAACAAGGCTGTGTATTTTTTATACTCTCTGTTTACGCTATCTTTGCCGCAAAGAAAGACTTTATCTTATGAATCGGACTACTTTTCTGCAAGATGTTTACAGTGTTGTTGCCGCTATTCCTGCAGGATGCGTTGTAACCTACGGGCAGATTGCCAGTTTGGTAGGCAGACCTCAGTGCTCGCGTATGGTGGGGCAGGCTATGCACAACGTACCGGAGGAATTGCATTTGCCTTGTCATAGGGTTGTAAACAGCCGGGGCAGATTAGTGCCGGGTTGGACGGAGCAAAGAGTATTGTTGGAGAATGAAGGTGTCCGGTTTAAGGCAAACGGCTTTGTAGATATGAAAAAGTCTCAATGGGAATTTATGAAAGAACAATAAACTAACGAATAATAATCGAAATATGAAATTTATAGGTGCACATGTATCTGCCGGCGGCGGTGTGGAGCTGGCTCCCGTCAATGCCCATGGAATAGGAGCGAATGCTTTTGCCCTGTTTACCAAGAATCAGCGTCAGTGGGTGGCGAAGCCCCTGACGCAGGAAAGTATTGCCTTGTTTAAGGAGAATTGCAGGAAATATGCTTTGGAGGCACGTTATATTCTTCCACACGACAGTTATCTGATAAATCTGGGACATCCCGAAGAAGAAGGGTTGGAGAAGAGCCGTGCGGCTTTTCTGGATGAGATGCGACGTTGTGAGGAACTGGGGCTGGAGCTGCTGAATTTCCATCCGGGCAGCCATTTAAATAAAATTTCGGTTGAGGCTTGCCTGGACAGGGTTGCCGAATCGATTAATATTACCTTAGGCAAGACGCAAGGCGTAACGGCGGTCATTGAAAATACGGCAGGACAGGGCAGCAATGTTGGCAATGAGTTTTGGCAACTGAAACATATCATCGACCGTGTGGAAGACAAGTCGCGCGTAGGTGTCTGCCTTGATACGTGCCATACGTATACGGCGGGTTATGATATCGTAAATGAATACGACAAGGTTTTCGACGAATTCGATAAGACCGTTGGCTTCGGTTTTCTGCGCGCCATACACTTGAACGATTCGAAAAAAGCGTTGGGTAGCCGTGTAGACCGTCACGACAGTATCGGCAAGGGGCTTATCGGCTTGGATTTCTTCAAACGTTTTATGAAAGACGAGCGTTTTAACGATATGCCGGTGATACTCGAAACTCCGGATGAAACGCTTTGGACGGAAGAAATCAGCATGCTGCGTAGTTTTGAATAATTGTCCGGAAATAAATGACGCGGGCTTTCGTGGATGTTATTAATTGTATCTACGAAAGTCCGCGTTATTTGTGGCCGAATTATACGATAATAAAGTTTATTCGTTTCTCGTGATGCGTTTGCTGCCTGCGGTTTGCATTATTGGTTGACCTTAACGTCCTTCCATTCAAAATTAGAGATAATCTCTTTATCGCATTGGGCATTCTTTGCCTTGATATTCAAATTCTCGAAAGTGAAATCCTTCAATTCGTATTGGTCGGACTTTCTGACGTTGAAGAATATGTCGCAGTTCAGGCTGATATTGCGCAGCGTCACGTTGTTGGCACGTGAGAGGGGGATGTCCTTGCGACCTTTGAGGTCGAAAAACTGTGTCCACGGTTTGATGAGCAGCATGCTCTTGGCATCGCCTGTGATGTCTTCCACCAGGATGTATTCGTAGTGTTGCGGCGTATCGGGACGCATCTTCAGCCACAACAGGCGCGTGGCATTGCTGATTTTGCAGCGGCGGAGAATGATGTTGCGGTTGTGTATCGACTCGCTGCCGCATGTCAGACCGCTGTGGCAGAAGCCGTACGTGCAGTCTTCTATGATAATATTGGTGTTGCTGCCGTTATTAGGGTCCTTATCCGCCCACGGGCCTTTGCCGCCTTTCAGTGCCACGGCATCGTCGTTGACGGACATATAGCAGTTTTTCACCAGTACATTGCTGCAGACGTCAATATCTATCGCATCGCTGCTCGGTGCTTTCACCGGGGCGGCAGGAGCGAAAATATGGAGATTCAGCAGCTTTATGTTATTGCAGCGGTAGATATGCGTAGTCCAGAACGGAGAGTTCATAAGGCGTACTCCGGAGATTTGCACATCATTACTGTTGGAGATGTAAACCAGGCGGGGACGCAACTCGTCCATATTGGTACATTTCGGGATAACCTGCCGGCGCAGCCAGAAAGATTTCCAGTACCTGTGCCCGTTGCCGTTGATTGTGCCTTTGCCGGAAATGGTAAATCCGTTTACCTTGTCGGCATTCACCAGTGCGGCGAAGTATTTCAGGCTTTGTCCTTCTATGCGGGTGTTGACAATGGCGAAGTTGCTGATGTCGTCACTTCCTTTCAGCACTGCACCTTCTTCCATGTATAGATGCGTTTTCGGCTTGAAGAAGATGGAGCCGCTGAGGAACGTTCCTTTGGGGATGATGATAACGCCGCCGCCATTCTCGGCTGCCCGGTCGATGACGGCCTGTATTTTCTCCGTTTGCAGGATTGTACTGTCGTTTGCCACACCGTAATCGGTAATGGTATACTTCTTGCCCAGAGTGTCGATGTTTACGATTTCGTTCTGTCTGAACCAGTCGGGAATAGGCGTGCCGTCGGGGAATTTCTCTTGCCCGGACATTTGCAGGCTGATAAATGCCGTAAATAGGAATGCAATGATTTTCATGGTTTCCGATAAATTTAAAATCTACTTATGAATTATGCTGCAAACATAGGAAACTTAGTGCAATGCCGGACGAAAGACGTTGATTTAAATTCTGTGTAAAATGACTTTTCAGCCTGCCTTGAACACGCATTCCACACGGTTGCCGTCGGGGTCGAGCACTACGCTTTCAAAATATCCGTCTCCCGATGTACGGGGTTCTCCGCTGATGGTATATCCGGCACTTCGCAGCTTTTCCGTCAGTTCGAGAACCTCTTCTTTGCTGTCGAGTGCAAAGGCGAAGTGGGTCAAACCGAGCCTGTTTTCCCCGATGGGAGTATTCTGTACATCGGTACGGCTCATCAGCTCCAGGTCGGCTCCGTAGTCGAAGCGGATAAAGTAGGATTCAAACCCTTTTTGGGGGTTGACGTATTTCTCATTGCTTGTACCTTTGAAGTAACGGACATAGAATTCTTTCATTTCTTCCAGACGGAAAGTCCAAATGGCGATGTGATGTATTCTCATAAGTCAATCTGTTTTTGTTTTATACGATGCGTGTTCATCTACGGCTTCCATTGCAGGTGTAAAATGGGAAAAGGATTCCCCGAAGGGTCGGTTTCATCTCTTCCGATGAGTTGGAAGCCCATGTGCAGATAGAACCGGTGAACTTTTTCGTTTTGCTCATTGACGTCCACCTTATAGATATGTTTTTCGTGGAGTGCGTATTGCATCAACTGCTTGCCATATCCTTTTCCCTGTTCATCGGGATGTACAAAGAGCATTTCAATGAGTTCGTCGCTCAGCCCCATAAAGGCAGCGATTTTTCCTTCCCGGTTGCGGATGATGTAAAGCTCTACGGCCTGGAAATATTGGTTTCGTACCAATGGCTTGTAGAATTGTATGTTCTCTTCTGTCAGGAAATGGTGGGTACTGCGAACGGAGGCTTCCCATACGGTGAGCAGTTCGTCATAATCTTGCGGGGTGGGTCGAAGGATTTTCATCGGATACTTGTTTTGGGGCTATTAATAGTGATTACTGTTGGCATGAACGTCGGTTACCGGTTATAATCGGTTACTTCATAGGTTAGAAGTCTGCTTTTTGAGTGATGCTTATTCTCTTTCCGGTCACCGGATGTGTAAACTCCAGCATTTCGGCGTGCAGATACAGGCGTTCGGATTTCCGTCCATAGAGTTCGTCGCCTATGATGGGGCAGTGCAGTCCGAGCGGGTGGGCGGCATGCACCCGAAGCTGGTGGGTGCGTCCGGTGCGGGGATAAAAGGCGATACGGGTACGGTTGTCCTTGCGTTCCAGTACTTCAAAGTCTGTTACAGCGGGCTTGCCATATCCGGTATGCACCATTTGCCGGGGGCGGTCAAGCGGGTTCGGGCATAACGGCAGTTCAACCGTTCCCGCATCTTGAGAAACGCTGCCTTGAAGCAACGCAATATAGCGTTTGCCTACACTGCGGTTTTTAAACTGCGCTTGCAGGTTTTGGTGGACCTGCTTGGTTTTTGCAACCACCAGCAGTCCCGATGTAGCCATATCCAGGCGGTGTACAATCAACGGACCGTCCGCATCGGGATACCGCTCGCGCATCATGCTGTAAACGGAAACTACATCTTCCTTGCCGGGTACGGACAACATCCCTGCCGGTTTATTAACCACCACCAGCCATTCGTCTTCGTAGATAATGTCCAATGTTTTCTTGCCGGACTGCAATTCCTTCAGCATCGGATTCTCGTCCACTTCAAGACCTTGCAGCATATGTCCCAATATAGGCTCGCACTTGCCTTTGCAGGCGGGATAGTAATGTCCGTGATGCCGTATCTCTGTTTTGGGGGATTCTCCCCACCAGAATTCTGCCATTGCAATAGGCTTCCACCCGTGCAGATAGGCTTGTTGCAACAGCTTGGGTGCGGCGCACTCACCGGCTCCCGCAGGCGGGGTTTTGTGTACGGTCTGCCCGAAGATGTCGCAAAGCGTCTTGACTTCTCCCCGGTAATTCAGCATCTTGAATTGTTCGAACAGTTTTTGCTGCAAGGCGGCAGAACGTTGCTTACGTTCGCTTTTCAATACCTGTATGCCGGCCTCATAATTGGAAATCGTTTGCTGTAAGGGAGCAATCCGCTCTTTCCAGGCACGTTCCATGCGTTTGTATTCGGCTTTTTGGAACTGACTATCGCGTATCAGGGCACTCTCTTCCTCAGGCGTCATTGGAGTACTGTTGGGTAAAGCCGCTTCGCGTCTTCGCTCTTCCCGTTTCTCTTTGGCGCGTTTCATCTGCCGTTTGGCTTCTTCCAGCGTTTCTTGGGCAGTTTGCCGCAGGGCAGCCAGTTGTTGCATTTGCCGTTTGTATTCTTCGTCCTCTTCCAACAGTCCGATGCGCGTGTTGATTTGCGAAATCTGTTCTTCCTCTATCTTGAAGAACCCTTGCGGCTGCAACAGGTCGTAGACCGGCGGTACGAAAAACGGATGTACATTACTGCCCGCCAGTATGCCGGAGAATGCTGCCAGGTATCCTGTTTCACCCTCTTGAGTCCTTACAACCAGAACACCGAACATCTTGCCCTGCGCCAACTCTTCTTTCCACGCTTCCTGCAAACCGAGATAGGCTTGCACCTCTTTCGCTGCTGCCACGCAGAGCGGATGAGGTGTATAGCAAAAAGGGAAAGTAAATCTTTCCGGCAATGGTATGTCTGCTACGGGGGTATGGAAATGGTGCAACATGGCGAGAGGGGTTAATCGTCAATCAAATTATCATTGTCCGTATTGATGATGTAGGGAATGTTGTCATTCTCCTCGTCCAGAACGGGCAGGACATCTTCCGCATCCTTCTGTTGCGGCAAGGGATGCGGATACGCTGATTTCTTTTTCTTCTTTCCGTATTTGCGTTCCCTCTCCCAGGCAGCTTTGCGCGCCTGATACTGTTCGTATTGGTTTTCCAGATAGTTGTCGGCCATAATCTGTCGTTTATAAAGTATTCAACTTTTGCTTTTCAAATACAGAGAATCAGGGTATGCTCTGTATTATTTTCTTCATGCTGTTAAATTTTCTACGTCTCTGTGTTCCGTTTGTATAGACTCCGAAAATTTGTTTATCGCTCGGTGGGAAGTGAGAACTCCTGCCAGTCGTATTGTTGCCCGTTTCCGTCGGCTACGGCCACCCGTATGGTGACATTTCTCGTCTTTATCCGCTCGCCTGCGCTGATGGTGGCGGTGTATTTCACGCCATTATGAGGGGCGATTTGCTCTACCATTACAGGTGGTGAAATGTAGATGCGCTTCATGCCTGTGGTTTCGGTAACCATCGGTACCACATTATATATAGTCTGTTCACCTTCGTTCATGATTTCGAAAATTACTTTGCTTTTCTCACCCGAACTGATTACGTGGTCACGGCTGTCGTCTATGAAACGGATGTTGCGTATCCTTAGGTTATCGAAGACGCTTGGAGCGGGATACGTTTCGTGCTGCGGTTTGTAGGGCTCCGTTCTTTCTATCCGGTAACCGTATGTCTCTTGTTTGGGGGCAGACACAGCATTTCCAATGGCTGCTCCGGCAATGGTTCCGATAATTGTACCGATGGCCGAACCTCGATAACCGCTCCGCCAGCCGCCATTATTGTCGCCTATCAGACCGCCGATGGCACCACCGACATTTCCGCCGATAGCTGCACCGGCAAATATTGCGCCGGGGTCGCCCGCTGCCGTTTGGCTTGTGCCGCAGCCGGATAGGACGAGCAATGAAACGGCTGACACTGCAATCAGTTTCCTCATGTCGTTGAACTTTGGTTAATGATACAAAGATAGCGAAATATGTAATAAGTTGCCTGTTCTGTTTTACTCTTTTGTATTCCTTTACTTCATAAAAACATTCATATCCGTACTTCATGGATAATGGAATTGTATGTTGGCACAACTTTGCCTATTCAATGGCAAAGTTGTGCCATCGAATAGGCAAAGTTGTGCCAATTAAGTGGCATACTATAATGTACTGCCCCAGTCATAATCCTCGAAGTAAGCATCGAATTCAATGGCAAAGGTCACTCCGCATTCTTTGAGTACGTTTATTATGTTCTGCTGCTCGTCGGGAGACAATGCCCGTTCGCCGTTGCGGATTCGATAATAGGTGCGGCGGCTGGAGTTGTTGATGATACGGCTGCTGAAGAAGCGCTTCTGCCGGGTGGTGAGGTTTTCTAGGATTCCGAGGAAGCCTCTGGCATATCTCACCTGCTTGTTGGAACGGAAATAGGGACATCCGTCGGCAGGTCCGGTTAAATGGTTGGGATTGATGGTTTCACAGGATACGAGTGTTACCGGTGAAAGTCTTTCGGCCAGTTGCCTGAGACAGGTTGCGGCTTTAGGGCATTGCCGGTTGATGCACCATAGGAAGTTTCTGGGAATATCAGAGAATGCAAGTTCTTTTTCTTTCATCATGGGTTACGGTTTATATGAGGAGTTATATATCTGTCTGCAAATGTAGCCATTCTTATTCTTACGGGTGTGAGGAAGTGGCGAATATTTTCCGTTATCGTTCTTTTATCATGAATGTAATGATTATATTCGCGGGAAAATGATAACGAAAGGAGGAGAGTATGCTTGCATATACATATGTTGAACGGGGGCGGTTTGAATTGTTGGACAAACCGAAACCCAAACTGAAAGATGAGCGTGATGCCATTGTCCGTATAACGCTTGGCAGCATTTGCACCAGTGATTTGCACATCAAGCATGGCAGTGTGCCGCGTGCCGTGCCGGGAATAACCGTGGGGCATGAGATGGTGGGTGTCGTTGAACAGGTTGGGAGTCGTGTTACTTCGGTCAGACCGGGCGACAGGGTTACTGTAAATGTTGAGACTTTCTGTGGCGAGTGCTTTTTTTGCCGGCATGGATATGTGAATAACTGTACGGATGTGAACGGCGGATGGGCATTGGGTTGCCGTATCGACGGCGGTCAGGCGGAGTATGTCAGGGTTCCTTATGCCGACCGGGGATTGAACCGCATTCCCGATTCGGTGAGCGATGAACAGGCGCTTTTTGTAGGTGATGTGCTGGCTACGGGATTTTGGGCGGCACGCATTTCGGAGATTTCCGAGGATGATACGGTTCTTGTCATAGGAGCCGGCCCTACGGGGATATGTACCTTGCTTTGCGTAATGCTGAAGAAACCGAAGCGTATCATTGTTTGTGAAAAGTCCTCTGAAAGAATTCGGTTTATCCGTGAACATTATCCTGATGTATTGGTGACGGAGCCGGAAGACTGTAAGGAATTTGTTCTTCGTAACAGCGCTCACGGAGGCGCTGATGTCGTGCTGGAAGTGGCAGGAGCCGAAGACACTTTCCGCCTGGCGTGGGAATGTGCCCGTCCCAATGCGGTGGTTACGGTTGTGGCGCTTTATGATAAGCCTCAAATACTTCCTTTGCCCGATATGTATGGTAAGAATCTGACTTTCAAGACCGGTGGAGTGGACGGATGCGATTGTGCCGAGATTCTCCGTTTGATAGAGGCGGGAAAGATTGATACCACGCCGCTTATCACGCACCGTTTTCCCCTGACAAAAATCGAAGAAGCATACCGCGTATTCGAAAATAGGCTGGACGGGGTGATTAAAGTGGCGATAGCGGGAAAATAAAAACAAGCTTCAGGCTTTATTCTTCTGTTTTATTTTCCGGCAGCTGGTGCACGAAGTTGCCAGAAAGCTACGGCAGCAGCGGCAGCTACGTTGAGCGAGTCGACACCGTGCGACATGGGGATGCGGACTACGTAGTCGCTCCCGGCAATGGTTTCGCGTGATAGTCCGTCTCCTTCGGTACCCATTATGATAGCCAGCTTAGGTTCGGCGGCCAAGGCAGGGTTGTCGATAGGTATGGAGTTGTCGGTAAGCGCCATGGCTGCCGTGCGGAAACCTAAGTCGTTCAGTTTGCCGATAGGAGCGTCCAGCCAAGTCCATGGTACGAGGAATACCGACCCCATGGATACCCTGACCGCACGCCGGTTGAGCGGGTCGCAAGAGGTAGGGGTGAGCAGCACGGCATCTATGCCGAGAGCGGCAGCCGAACGGAAGATTGCTCCTATGTTGGTTGTATCGACCACGCCGTCTATCACTACGATACGCCGGGCTTCCCGGCATACTTCCTCAATGCTGAGTGGCGTGGGACGACGCATGGCGCAAAGGACGCCGCGGGTCAGGGTATATCCGGTAAGCGTGGCAAGCAACTCCCTTGTTCCTGTATAGACCGGAATGTCTCCGCTGCGCCCGATGATAGTTGCGGCATCACCCGTAATGTGTTTCTATTCGCATAGGAGTGCCAGCGGTTTATATCCTGCATCAATGGCAACGGAAATGACTTTGGGACTTTCCGCAATGAAGATGCCTTTGGTAGGTTCGATACGATTACGTAACTGAGCTTCGGTAAGCGTGCTGAAAATTTCCACTCCGGGGTGGGATAGGGATGATATTTCGATGATGGGCATGTGGCTGTTTCTTTTTTGTTATTGTTTTTGATGTGTTTTCGTGAATCGGGATTAAAATCAAACAATGAGAAAGAATTACTCTTCATTGGAGTCCATAAC
>ERZ1504691.588-NODE-588-length-10284-cov-2.962460_pt1 | contig 10284 bp, 10 predicted proteins | sample MGYA00572414_ERZ1504691 | MGnify/ENA primary metagenome ERZ1504691 (study PRJEB39906, sample SAMEA3182114) | gut metagenome | biome: human; feature: gut; material: Stool; isolation source: human stools | place: Canada | collected 2013-06-10 ...
GTCGGGAGAAGTTCGTCGCCTTCGGCGGCCCCGACGGCGGCGACGGCGGACGGGGCGGCAGCATCGTTTTGCAGGGCGACAGTCAGTATTGGACGCTCATCCACCTCAAATACCAGCGCCACCAGTTCGCCGAGGACGGCGAGGGCGGGTCGGGTGCCCGTTCGTCGGGCAAAGATGCGCGCGACATCGTCATCCCCGTGCCGCTGGGCACGGTGGCCAAGCGTGTCGTGGAGAACGAGCAGGGCGAGACGGAGTTGGTGCCTGTGGGCGAGGTGACGGCCGACGGCGAGCGGTTGGTACTGCTCAAAGGCGGCCGCGGAGGACTGGGCAACTGGCACTTCAAGAGTGCGACGAATCAGGCGCCGCGTTATGCGCAGCCGGGCGAGGAGGGCGACGAAGGGGCTTTCGTATTGGAGTTGAAGGTGCTCGCCGACGTCGGACTGGTCGGATTCCCGAATGCCGGCAAGTCGACGCTGCTGTCGGTCGTGTCGGCTGCCAAGCCCAAGATCGCCAACTACGCCTTCACGACGCTCGAACCCAATCTGGGTATCGTCGAATGTCGTGACGGCAAGTCGTTCGTCATGGCCGACATCCCGGGGATCATCGAGGGGGCGCACGAGGGGCGCGGACTGGGGCTGCGCTTCCTGCGCCATATCGAGCGCAATTCGGTGCTGTTGTTCATGGTGCCGGCCGATGCCGACGATATTCGCCGCGAGTACGAAATCCTGCTGGGCGAGTTGACGCAGTACAATCCGGAGTTGCTGGACAAGCAGCGGTTGCTGGCCGTGACGAAGAGCGACATGCTCGACGAACAGTTGATCGCCGAGATGCGGACGCACCTGCCCGAAGGGATTCCGGCGCTTTTCATCTCATCGGTGACGGGATACAACATTCCGCAGTTGAAGGATCTGCTGTGGGAGGCGCTGCATAAGTAATGGAGGAGTTCGACGCCGAAATTTACGATATCGTCCGCCAGATACCGCCGGGCAGGGTCGTGACTTACGGACAGTTGGCGCGGCTCGCGCAGCGTCCCCGTTGGGCGCGGCGGGCGGGACGGGCGCTGGCGAATGCTCCCGAAGGATTGCCCTGTCACCGCGTCGTGAACAGCAGCGGAAGGCTTGCGCCCGGATGGCCGACCCAGCGGGAGTTGTTGGAGCACGAGGGCGTGACGTTTCGCCGCAACGGCTGTGTCGATCTTTCGAAGCACCTGTGGGAGGAAATCGCACCGATTGCATGAGCCGTGTGGCAGGGAGAGGAAAGAGATTGGTTCTTCGTAAAAATCCACTGAATTTTGCAGTTGCATCGACTGTTCGCCGACGGCGGCAGGATGCACGAACCCTGGCGAGTTGCAGTCCGCCGCATGGGGCGGCGGCGAACTGCCGGCATCGCTTTGCGATGCCGAATGATCCTGATGACTGAGGTGTTTTTGAAAATAAGCAGCGCCGTTCCTCACGGAATCCGCCCTTGCCGCAACGATCGCGACAGGGGCGGATTTTCAGTATCGGCAGCCGGAATTCGGCCGGAGGTCAGACCGTCGCCTCTTTTTCGGCGGCTGCGTAGTCGCGTTTGCCGAAGATGAGCGACCCGATGCGTACCATCGTCGTTCCGTAGTCCAGCGCCAGCGGATAGTCGTCCGACATGCCCATCGAGAGCGTGTCGAACGAGGAGTCGAAATACGCTTCCAGCTCCTTTTTATATTGTTGCAGCAGTTCGAAGTCGAGCCGTACGCGGAATTCGTTGGAGGTGTAGGTGGCGATACCCATCACGCCGCGCACGCGGACCCCCTTCATGGCTGCCAGTGCACCGCTTTTGACGTATTTCAGCAGCGCGTCGTAGGTCCATCCCGACTTGGTCTCCTCGTCCGCGACGTGGATTTCGAGCAGAATGTCGATTACGCGGCCGTTGCGGATCGCCTCGTCGTTGATTACCCGGATGAGCCGTTCGCTGTCGGCCGAATGGATCAGCGCGACGAAGGGGGCGATGAGCTTTACCTTGTTGGTTTGCAAGTGCCCGATCATGTGCCATTCGATGTCCTTGGGCAGCGCTTCGTATTTTGCAGCCAGCTCCTGCGGCCGGCTCTCGCCGAAGATGCGCTGTCCTGCGGCGTAAGCCTCTTCGATGAGGGCCGGGGCGTGCGTTTTGGATACGGCCACCAGCGTGACGCCTTCGGGCAGTGTCTCCCGCACGTCCGATAATTGACTTCTGATCGACATACTCTACTCTTTTTTTCGGTTAACGCTCGGGTAAAATTAGATAATTTTTTCGTATTTTTGACCGCAAACCCGATTTTGTTTATGAAGAAGCCTTTATTTTGTCTGCTGACGGTCTTGACGCCGTTCCTTTTGCTCGAAAGCACCCCTGCCGGAGCGTGTACCAACTTCATCGTCACGCGCGGCGCTTCGACCGATTCGACGACGCTGGTGAGCTATTCCGCCGATTCGCATGCGCTGTACGGCTGCCTCTATAAGTTCAACGCACCGAAGGGCGGGTTCCGTCCGGGCGAAATGCTTTCCGTCTACGAGTGGGACACGGGGCGTTATCTGGGCGACATCCCGCAGGTGGAACATCCCTATTCCACGGTGGGGAACATGAACGAACATTCGCTCATCATCACCGAAACGACCTACGGCGGCCGCGGCGAACTGGCCGATTCGACGGGACGCATGGACTACGGTTCGATGATCTACATCACGCTGCAACGCGCCCGCACGGCGCGCGAGGCGATCCGCGTGATGGCCGATCTGGCCGATACCTACGGCTATGCGTCGGAAGGCGAGTCGTTTTCGATCGCCGATGCGGACGAGGCGTGGATCATGGAGGTGATCGGCAAGGGTTTCGAACCGGACGGCAAGGGCGGCAACGCCCGCAAGGGAATCGTGTGGGTGGCGCGCCGCATTCCCGACGGTTATGTGTCGGGCCATGCCAATCAGGCGCGCATCACGACCTTCCCGCTCGACGATCCCGACAACTGCCTCTATTCGCCCGACGTGATCTCGTTCGCCCGCGAGATGGGGTACTACGAGGGACCGGATGCAGAGTTCAGTTTCTGCGACGCTTATGCGCCGGCCGATTTCTCGGCGCTGCGTGCCTGCGAAGCCCGCGTGTGGAGTTTTTTCCGCCGCGTGGCCGACGGAATGGACGCCTATACCGACTACGCGATGGGGCACAATCCCGCCAACCGGATGCCGCTGTGGGTGAAACCTTCGAAAAAGGTCTCGCCCAAGGAGGTGTTCGATGCCATGCGCGACCACTACGAGGGGACGCCGATGGACATGACCAGGGATCTGGGTGCCGGCGGCTGCGGGCTGCCGTATCGCTGGCGGCCGATGTCGTTCGAAGTCGACGGTACGGAGTACGTCAACGAACGTGCCACGGCCACGCAGCAGACCGGTTTCTGGCTGGTGGCGCAGGCGAACCGTGCGGCGGGCGACGATCTGGGGATTCTGTGGTTCGGCGTCGACGATGCCGCCACGTCGTGTCTTACGCCGATCTATTGCTCGATCGATCGCGTGCCCGAATGTCTGAGCGAAAACAACGGGTCGATGTTGAAGTATTCCCCCACGTCGATGTTCTGGCTCTTCAATCGCGTCACGAATTTCGCCTACCTGCGCTACGACCGCATGTCGAAGGATTTGCAGGCGGTAGCCGATCGGTGGGAGAATCGGGTGCTCGGCGAGGTGCGCGAGGTTACGGCCGAGGCGCGGAAGCTCGAAGGGGAGGCGCGCGTGAAGTACGTGACCGACTATTCGGTGATGATGGCCCAGACCTTGTTCGATCTGTGGAAGCAGATGGACGAATATTTGCTGGTGAAGTACATCGACGGCAATGTGAAGGGCGAGACCGAACCCGGCAAATTCAAGGATAACGGCAACGGCCGCGATATCCCGGGCGAAATACTCTTCCCGGGTTACGACGAGAAGTGGCAGCGCGCCATGGCGGCCGACAACGGCGAGACGTTGAAAGTAATTAAAAATTAAGGGGTGACGGGTTGTGTAAAGGACAATCCGTCCCGTTGAAAATACATACGTTATGAACCATTACGATATTCTGGTGATCGGCGGCGGCCCGGGCGGTATGGGCGCTGCGCTCCGAGCCGCGGAACTGGGGCGCAAGACGGCGCTCGTCGAACGCGCCGAGCTGGGAGGCGTCTGCCTCAACTGGGGGTGTATCCCCACCAAGGCACTGCTCAAAAGCGCGCAGGTCTACCACTATTGCCGCACAGCCGATGCTTTCGGCGTGACGCTCGGCGGCGAGGCGAAGCCCGATATGGCGCGTATCGTCGCCCGTTCGCGCGGCGTCTCGGAGACGATGCGCAAGGGCGTCGGGTTCCTGCTGGAGAAGAACAAGGTCGATGTGTTGCGCGGCGAGGCCCGTCTTGCGGGCGAAGGCCGTGTGATCGTGGCCGACGAAACGGTTTCGGCCGACCATATCATTCTGGCGACGGGGGCGCGGCCGCGCGAAATGCCCTTCATGCCGATCGACCACGAGCATGTCCTCTCGTCGCGCGACGCGTTGGTGCTCGACGAATTGCCCGAATCGATGGTCGTCGTCGGATCGGGTGCCATCGGCTGCGAGTTCGCGTCGTTCTACGCTGCGCTCGGCGTGCGGGTGACCGTGGTCGAGTACCTGCCGCAGTTGATGCCGCTCGAAGACGAGGAGGTGGCGCGGACGATGGAGCGGGCTTTCCGCAAACAGCGCATTGCGGTGATGACCTCCACGACGGTCAAGTCCGTGACGGTCGACGGCGAGGGTCGGTGCCGCGTGCGCATCGAAGGCAAGAAGGGTGAGGAGGAGCTCACGGCCGACAAGGTGCTTTCGGCCGTCGGCATCAAATCCAACATCGAGGGGCTCGGGCTGGAGGAGCTGGGCGTGCGTGTCGAACGCGACAAGATCGCGGTGGACGAACACTACCGCACCAATGTTGAGGGGGTCTATGCCGTGGGCGACATCGTGCCCGGACCGGCGTTGGCCCACGTCGCGTCGGCCGAAGCGCTGCACTGCGTGGAACATATCTGCGACGTCGAATCGGATCCGGTGGATTACTCGGTCATCCCGTCGTGCGTCTTCACTTCGCCCGAGGTGGCGTCGGTCGGCCTGACCGAGCGCGAGGCGCTGGCCCGGGAGATTCCCTATACGGTGGGGCGCTATTCGTTCATGGCCTCGGGCAAGGCTGCGGCCGCCGGCGAACGCGACGGCTTCGTGAAACTGCTTTTCGACGCCGACCGCAAGCTGATCGGGGCGCATCTGGTAGGAGCCAGCGTGACCGAGATGCTCGCCGAGCCTACACTGGCCTGCCGTCTGGGGGCCACGGCGCGGCAGATCGCCCGTACGATCCATGCCCACCCGACGATGAACGAAGGGGTGATGGAAGCCGCGGCGGCGGTGCCGGAGCGCTGATCGGCGCGGCGGGAGAAAAAGGCGGGGTGCGATCTTGACGGTTGCACCCCGATTTATTGTCGGTCGAAGAGGATTTCGTGGTTGGTGACGCGAAGGCGGTAACGGCCGTTGAAATACTCGACGATGCCGCAGAGCGTTCCTTCGCCTGCGGGCAGCGGTTTGCGGGCATAGTTGCAGCGGCGGTCGGTGCGGACGACGAATTGCCGGCCGGCCGCATCGAGAAGCGTGCGGTCGGTCGTGACGGGGTCGCCGGTTTCGGGGTCGAAGTCGCACCATGTCGTCGCCTCCTCGGCCAAACGCACCCGGTCGAAGCGTACGTAGCGGCTGATGTGGCGGGGTGCGACCTCCTCGAAACCGAGCGTCAGCGGTTGCCGGCGCGTAGCGGCCGGTGTCACGGCGAGGTAGCGCGCCATGTCGGCCGCGGGGATGCGGTCGACGCAATAGTCGCCCGTGGGGAACGTTCCCAGCAGCAGCGTGCCGCCCTCGCTGCCGAGCGCCAATCCCTGACAGTTGATCGTGACGAAGTCGAACAGGCGGCAGGTGCGGTAGAGCCGTTCGTCGTCGATCGAGAGGACGATGCCGCCCGTGTCGTCCTCTACGACGATCTCCTTGTAGAATTCGCCCGCGGTGTCGTTGGCCACGATGTGTCCCTGAATCGATATTTCCTGCGTGATGCGGATCGTGCGGTCGTGGTAGAGCGATTTGAGGACGCTGATGCTCTGGACACCGATCGGCGGAACGTCACCCTCCTGCGCATCCTTTTCGTACGATAGCCGGTCGTCGTCGCGGCATCCTGCGATGCCGGCGGCAAGGAGTGCCAGTGCGCAGAGGCTAATGCGTGCAGTCGTTCTCATCGCGCATCTGGAGGATGAATTGTTTGCCGTAACTGCCGGCCGTGCCGTATTCGAGCACCCCCGTCAGCGAGCACTCTCCCGCCGGAATCTCCCGATCGGCGAAACGGGCGTAAGCACTCGTATAGACAGCGATCGTCCGCCCCGCGGCGTCTTCGAAAAGCCGGTAGCCCTCCCACGTTTGGGGGACGGCCTGTTCCGCGTCGGGGCGGAACCGCAGGGCGTCGATGCGAACCAGACGGCCGCACGACGCCGTGCCGAGTCGTGCGATTTCGCACGGTGTAGCGACGGGTTCCTGCCGTTCGCCCGTAGGATGCAGCAGCCGTTCGAGCAGTACGCGCGAGGAGATGTAACCGGTCGGGTAGGGGCTGTACGCATCGGGCGGCAGTCCGATCTGCAATACGCCGTTCCGCTCGCCGAGCGCACAACCCCGCAGCGAAACGGTCAGGCGGCAGCCCGGCGGACAGATCGTGTAGAGATTGTATTCGGCGATACGCAGTTCGGCTCCGCCCGTGCCGTCGTCGAGCACCAGCGTGCGGTAGAAGTTACCCGCTTCGTCGCTCGACACGACCGTACCGCCGACGGTCAATTCCTCGCGGACGACGACGGTTTCCGCATGGAGAAATGCGTGCAGCGAGGCGATCGTGATGTTCGCCGCCGGAACGTCGGCCGGCGTATCGGGCACGTCGAAACGGTCGCGGCATCCGCACGACAAGCCGCACAGGGCGAGCAACGCGATGACGACCGGCCGTTTCATTCCCTCATCGTTCGATCCACGAATCTTTCAATCCCAGGAAATAGAGGATGCCGTCGAGGCCGATCGTAGAGATCGATTGGCCGGCGGTGGCCTTCACCTTCGGTTTGGCGTGGAAGGCGATGCCGAGTCCCGCGAGCGAGAGCATCGGCAGGTCGTTGGCGCCGTCGCCCACGGCGATCGACTGGGCGATGTTGATGTTCTCGAACTGGCACAGAAGCCGCAGCAGTTCGGCCTTGCGGCGGCCGTCGACGATCTCGCCCGCGTAGCGTCCCGTGAGACGGCCGTCGACGATCTCCAATTCGTTGGCATAAACGTAGTCGAAGCCGAACCGCTGCCGCAGGTAGTTGCCGAAATAGGTGAAGCCGCCCGAAAGGATCGCCGTCTTGTAGCCCACGCGTTTGAGAATGGTCATCATGCGTTCGAGTCCTTCGGTAATGGGCAGCTGTTGCGCGATCTCCTCCATGACCGAGACGTCGAGCCCTTTGAGCAGCGCCACGCGCTCGGTGAAACTCTCGCGGAAGTCGATCTCGCCCCGCATCGCGCGTTCGGTGATGGCGCGCACTTGCGCGCCGACGCCCGCCCGTTCGGCCAGTTCGTCGATCACTTCGGTTTCGATGAGCGTCGAATCCATGTCGAAACAGATCAGCCTCCGGCTGCGGCGGAAGATGTCGTCGCGCTGGAACGAGATGTCCACCCCGTTGTTCGAGAAGGACATGAACTGCTCCTGAATGGCCGTCGTGGCCTCTTCGGTGAGCGATCCGCGCACCGAGAATTCGATGCACGATTTGGGCGCCCGTTCGTCTTCGTGCAGCGGAACGCGGCCCGTCATGCGCTTGATCGCGTCGATGTTGAGCCCCTGCCGCGAAATCACGCCCGCCACGTCGGCGATGTGGCGCGCCGTGAGTTGACGCCCCAGCAGCGTGATGATGTAGCGGTTCTTGCCCTGCATACCCACCCATGCCGTGTAGCGCTCCTCGCTGATGGGCGTGAAGCGGATGTTGATGCCCAGCTCCGAAGATTTGAAGAGCAGCTCCTTCATGATGGCACCCGATTTGTCGGAGGTCGTCTTGATCAGGATTCCCAGCGTAAGCGACTGATGGATATTGGCCTGGCCGATGTCGAGAATGAAGGCGTCGTAGCGCGCCAGGATGTCCGTGAGCGACGACGTGAGGCCGGGCTGGTCCTTTCCGGCTATGTTGATCTGGATGATTTCTACCTGAGATTCCATGATAGGATGTTAAATGTGCAGACAAAATTAGTGGTTTTTTCGGATATAAATAGTACTTTTGTAACTTAAACGATAAGAATTTGCTTATGCTGGGATTTTTTCTGGAAGCGGAGACGCTGATTCTGCCCGACAGCGTGCAGAAGGCGCAGTGGAAACAGATCGTCGAACGGTTCACTTCGCTCGACGCCGAGACTTTCCTGCGCGACTTTACGGGACAGGTGATCTGGGTGGCGTTGAAGATCGCCGTGGCCTTCGCGATCTATGCCGCAGGGCGGTGGATCATCAACCGGCTGGTGCACCTGATGGACGCGTCGTTCGACCGCAGGCAGGTGGACAAGTCGCTGCGCTCGTTCCTGCGCAGCCTGGTCAAAGGTGCGGCCTATACCATTCTGCTGCTGATTATCGTTCAGCTGTTGGGCTTCAATACCACGTCGCTCGTCGCGCTGCTCGCGGCGTCGGGTTTCGGTATCGGTATGGCGTTGAGCGGAACATTGCAGAACTTCGCCGGAGGCATAATGGTCATGTTCATGCATCCCTACCGCATCGGCGACTACATCGAGGCGCAGGGGCAGGCAGGTACGGTCAAGGAGATACGTCTCTTCTCGACGGTGGTCACCACGACCGACAACAAACGGATCTACATTCCCAACTCTTCGATTTCGAACGCCATCGTCAACAACTATTCGTCGGAGACGATGCGCCGTGTCGAATGGAAAGTCTCGCTCGCCTACGGCGACGACGTGGCGGTGGCCAAACGCACGATGCTCGCCATGCTGGAGTCCGACAAACGGGTGCTCCATACGCCGGATGCGCCGGCCGATCCGTTCGTGGCCCTGTCGGAACTGGCCGACAGCGCGATCGTCGTGGTGGCGCGGACGTGGACGCTCAACGGCGATTACTGGGATCTCTTTTTCGATATGAACGAGCGGTTCTACAACGAATTGCCGCAGCAGGGGTTGCATTTCCCCTTCCCGCAGCTGGATGTGCATCTCGACAAATAAATACGGAAAACGAACGATGAAGAAGCTGATTGTATGGGCGGTGTTGTCCGCTGCGGTTGCGGTGCTGCCGTCGTGTGGAGACGATGAGGGCGAGGGATGTTCGACGCCCGTGATTTCGGAGGTGAACTACTCGCCGAAAAATCCGTCGAAGAGCGAAGAGGTGACCGTGACGGCCAGGATACGCAACGAACATTGTCCGTTCCAGGCCTGTGTGACCTACTAGGTGGATTCGATTACGGGTACGTGGGGCAATACGACGGAGAGCTATCGCTCGACCGATCCCGTCTATTCGACCGTGGCGGGCGAGACCTACGACTTCATGGCCAAGATTCCCGCCACGAAGCTGACCGGTCGCAAGGTGCGTTTCATGATCGAAGTGACGACGCAGCATCGCCTCTATGTCTCTTCTGATTTCGAGGAGTATGTCGTGCCCGGTCCGATCGAGCCCGATCCCGACCAGCCGGGCGATTCCGGCGAGAGCGACGGTTCGGAAAAATAGCGGGGTGTAGACGCTCGTGCGCCGTTCGCGGCGGAAGGTTAATGAGAACTTATTATTTTGTACGAACTTAATTCTTGAAGGTTTATGGAATTGAAGGAGATTTTGGCAATATCGGGACAGCCCGGGTTGTATAAGTATGTGGCGCAGTCGACGAACGGCGTGATCGTCGAATCGCTGCTCGACGGGAAGCGGATGAATGCTTCGGCGTCGTCGAAGGTGAGTGCCCTGACGGAGATCTCGATCTTCACCGAGGGCGACGACCTGCCGTTGGCCGACGTGTTCACCAATATTTATAACCACACGGGCGGCAAGGAGGCGATCAGCCACAAGGAGGCTCCCGAGAAGTTGAAGGCCGCTTTCGCGGAGGTATTGCCCGACTACGACCGCGACCGCGTGCATGTGTCGGACATGAAGAAGGTCTTCATGTGGTACAACATCCTGCTCGGCGCGGGATTCACCGAATTCAAACTGCCCGAGACGGAGGAGGAATAAGCCCTCCGTTCGCAGTCCGTACCTGCCGTCCGCCGCAATGCGGGCGGCTTTTTGTTATC
>ERZ1504691.607-NODE-607-length-10042-cov-3.121358_pt1 | contig 10042 bp, 5 predicted proteins | sample MGYA00572414_ERZ1504691 | MGnify/ENA primary metagenome ERZ1504691 (study PRJEB39906, sample SAMEA3182114) | gut metagenome | biome: human; feature: gut; material: Stool; isolation source: human stools | place: Canada | collected 2013-06-10 ...
GTGTTTTTTATTATTTGTTTGCTGTGATATGTACGGTATGTCTGTTTACAGCTTGTAGTGATGACGATGATGATGATAACAAAGTTTTGACTGTTGATAATATTGTAGGTACTTATCCCGGTGACTTGGATGTAACGCTTGCAGGAACGGAAGTAGCTAAAGATGTTGCTGCATCTATTGTTGTAACTAGAGTGGACGATAGTAAAGTGAAGGTTTCTTTATCCAACTTTACTATTCCCGGCGTATTGCCTGTTCCTATGACAATTGATGCGACATGCGATGTGGTTCCTTCGACAAACGAATTGAAGTTAAATGGTCAAACTACGATTGATATGAGTGCTCTTGGAATGGGAGAATTGGCTGTAGTTATTACAGGTGATGCTGATGGTAAAGAGCTTGATTTGGATATTGCAGTTGCTACAATGAAAGTCGTTGTTGATTTTGAAGGAAGAAAACAATAATTGTTCTTTCTGAAGAATATAATAATATAAAAGAAGGCATCCTATTTTCGGGATGCCTTTTTTGTGCTATGATGAATCTTTGGGAAAAAGAAGAAAGTCTTTTAGAAATGAAGCTTAGAATGCATATCCGAAGCCTACGTTTAAATAGACTGCATACATATCGAAAGTGATTGTTTTGAAGTCCTTGTTAAAGATATCATTCATTCCCCAATTCAGGTCAGCATATACTTTTAAATGCTTGAATGCTTTCCAGTCTACTCCTAATTGTGCTCCCCATTGAAAATTGCGTAAATCGGAAGAGAAATCATAAGAAGCAATTGCTCCGTTATTAAAGTTTACTTTTTCTCCTGTCGGATCATCTTTACGCAGATAACCTTCATATACGTGTCCGCTAAAATCACCGTCCATCAGATAAGAAAAATAAGCACCGGCTTTCAGATTTACACGCTGGTTCAATTTATAAGCAGCCAGAATAGGAATGGTGAGGTATGAGTTTTGTACCTTGGTGCGTACGCCTCCCGTCCAGTTGCCTTTTAAACGATTGCCATCTTCACCGATAATTTCCATACCATAGTTCTTTACTTCTGCTTTTGTACGCATACCTTTATTCTCCAGGCGAAGTCCGGTAACGACCCCCCAACGCTTTTGTTCTCCCAACCATTTAGTCATATTACCTTCGATGGTAATCGAAAGGGTAGGGTTATAGCTTTTGATGTTGCGTATTTCTTCGGGAAAAGGCAAAGGTAATGTTCCGCCAATGTTGAAGCCGGCTTTCAATTCATACTCCCAACCGTGCAATGCAGCGTTTATCAAGGTCTTTGTCCTGTTTTCTTGAGCCCATGTGTGGACACTTACCAATGTGATAGCCAAAAGCAATATATATTTTTTCATATCGAGAATCTTTTAAGTTATTTGTACTCTATTTCCAAATCGTCAATAAGTAATGTGCTGCCGGGAGCACCTTTGAATTCGTCTCCGTTTTTGCTGGCGGACAGGATAATACTTATGTTGTATTGTCCTTTGGCCAGTTTTTCCAAGTCAATGGTTTTGCCAAATCGTTCGTAGTCGAAAGGCAATTCAAAACGTTTCCATTCTTCTGTTTCCACGGCATCTGCTTGGTCTATTATTGCCAAAGCCACCATATTGGGGTGTTCGTAATTGTTTGTTGCAATATGTCCGTCTAAGGTTTGTACTTTATCATCTTTTTCATAAAATAAAGCATATATATTGAACACATCTTTACGGTCGGTATATTCCCCGTTTTCGTAAAATTTAGGTCCTGCTTTATACTTGTAATAGCCGGTCAGTTTGGTAGGTTGATAGTAAAATGTTGTCCCGAACTTGGTTGCTGCCAAAGCATCTCCTAATGCGTTGAGTAGTTCAAATTTCCCTATAAATAAATTACCTGCTGCAATAGGTTTCCCTACTTTATTACCTAAGTCTCCGGTAGTATGAGTCACCAGCTTCAGACAATTGCCGGAACGTCCTTCTGAGCTGATGGTAGTTGGGTACTCCTCGGGAGAGTTACCTCCTCCTGTCAGTGCGAATCCTTGGTTTCCACTGGCCCAGGTCAGGGTGGCATGTCCGGGCGCCTCTTCGTAGAAAACATAATAGTTACTTACTTTTTTTACTGTCTCAAAATGGAAAGAAGTCGGGATATTTGTTGTTGACGGATAATGAAGACTGATGGCATAAGTACGATGCCATTTTCCGTCTTCCGAAGTGGTGGTATAGCGCACTGGTTTTGTAAAGTTGTGCGTCGTTCCACTGGCCGGATTAATAGTTGCTCCCGGAGTCAGCTCAAAAGTTGGTGCCTGTGCGGTCAGGTCAGTTCCATTGTTTACTTCTATGTAAATGGGATAGGCATTTAGGCTTTCATCGAATGGTAAGTTGTAGTCGATTTCCGTTCCTGAAAGAATATCGGCGGGCAATATACATTTTTCGATATCTGCTTCCCCATTAGGTGCTTCGTCCTTGATGCACGATGTACAAAGGAATATGCCTATGGTACAGGTTAGTAAGTCTTTCAATCTCATGAATTGGTAATTTTATAAGTTCTTTGATAATAAACATATATATAGTTTACAAAGTTAAGGCTTTTCCTGAAATTTTTCTGATTATTGCAATAAAATGAATTGGTCGTTTTTCTTTTTTATGGTATAGAAGCAAAAAAAGGTGCAAGAAATAAATTCCTGCACCCTCTCTGTATGTTATGACTAATATAAAGGTATGAGCTTTATTAGACGATGCCTTGAGCCATCATTGCTTTTGCTACCTTCATGAAACCGGCAATGTTTGCACCTTTTACATAGTTTACATATCCGTCTTCTTCCGTACCGTATTGTACACAAGCTGTATGGATATTCTTCATAATGCTTTTCAGCTTTTCATCAACTTCTTCCGAACTCCAACCTAGCTTAATAGAGTTTTGAGTCATTTCGAGACCGGATACCGATACACCGCCTGCATTGGCAGCTTTACCCGGGGCATACAGAATTTTGGCTTCTTGAAATACACGGATAGCTTCGGGAGTAGAAGGCATATTTGCACCTTCGCTGACAGCCATAACACCGTTGGCGACTAACTGGCGTGCTTCGTCACCGTTCAGTTCGTTCTGAGTGGCAGAAGGTAGTGCGATGTCTGCTTTCTCACCCCACGGACGGGCACCTGCTACATATTTACAACCATATTTTTCTGCATATTCGCGGATACGTCCACGATATAAGTTCTTCAGTTCCATGATGAAGTCCAACTTTTCACGGTCGATACCGTCCGGGTCGTAGATGTAACCGTCAGAGTCTGACATAGTGACTACTTTACCGCCTAGCTCAATTACTTTTTCTACGGTATATTGAGCTACGTTACCCGAACCCGATACCAGACAAGTTTTGCCTTTTAGGTCGGTTCCTTTGGTTTTCAGCATTTCCATCAGGAAATAGATGTTACCGTAACCCGTTGCTTCCGGGCGAATCAGTGAACCACCGAACTCGCGTCCTTTGCCGGTAAATGTTCCGGTGAATTCGTGAGACAGCTTCTTATACATACCGAACATAAAACCTACTTCGCGTCCGCCTACACCGATATCACCGGCCGGTACATCGGTTTCGGGACCGATATGACGCCATAGCTCCAGCATGAAAGCTTGGCAGAAACGCATTACTTCTGCGTTGGATTTACCGCGTGGAGAGAAGTCTGAACCACCTTTACCGCCACCCATAGGCAGGGTAGTCAGCGAGTTTTTGAATGTCTGCTCAAAGGCAAGGAATTTTAGGATTCCCAAGTTTACAGAAGAGTGGAAGCGAATACCTCCTTTATAGGGACCGATAGCGTTGTTGTGCTGTACGCGGTAGCCCATGTTGGTTCGGATGTTGCCTTTATCGTCCATCCAAGTAACACGGAACTGATATACACGGTCGGGAATGCAAAGGCGCTCAATCAAGTTTACCTTATCAAATTCAGGGTGTTTGTTGTATTCTTCTTCAATTGTACCGAGCACTTCTTCTACTGCCTGATGATATTCAGGCTCATTAGGGAATCTTCTTTTTAATTCATCTAATGCCTTAGCTGCATTCATAATCTATTTCTTTTATGGTTACTAATTAGTTTTTATTGCTTTATTGATGATGCAAAAATATAGATAAGAATTGGATTGTGCAACAAAATATAAATAAAATGCGATTAAAAATATCAGATTGTGCAAAATGTAAGCAAAAATATGAATAAAAGATTATTTCTCCCTATTCTTTAAAAACTTTAGTAAAGGAATAAAGACTAAAGTGCCCGAAATGATAATGGATAAGATTAGTGGTCCGTCTATTTGTTCGCTTCCGGTGAGGATGATATAGCAGATTGTTATCCATAGAAGGGCAAGGATTACGATTTGGGGGAGGGATAGTGGTTTTCGGCTCATGGTAATATACAGGTGTTTTTAGTGACAGATTTATCAGGTTGGAGAACAAAAGAACAAATATTAAGTATATGCATATTGCGCTACTGAGAAAATTTGTTCTTTTGTCCCTTTTCTGAAACAGGTTATTATTTATTTGCCTTTTTCTTCTTTTCTACGATGGCGTCGATAACTGCTACAGCGGTGATGTTCACGATATCGCGTACCGATGCTTCACAGTCGGTGAAGTGGATGGGTTTGTTCAGTCCCATTTGGATTGGACCAAGCACTTCTGTTTCGCTGCTCATAGACTGAATCAGTTGATAAGTGGCATTGGCAGAGCTTAGGTTGGGGAATACCAATGTATTTACTTCTTTACCTTTCAGGCGTGTAAATGGATATTTCTCATCGCGAAGTGTCGTGTTCAGGGCGAAGTTTACCTGCATTTCACCGTCGATAGCGAGTTCGGGGTATTCCTTCTGCATATAGTCCACTGCTTCGTGCACCTTGGCAGGGCTGCCTTCCGTGTCCGAACCGAAGTTGGAGTAAGACAGCATGGCCATTGCCGGGGTATGATTGAAGAATTCCACAGTTTTCTTTGATAATTTAGCAATATCAATCAGTGTATCTGTGTCCGGGTGGCGGTTAATCAGTGTGTCGGCCACAAAGTAAGTGCCTTTTTTTGAATTCAGGATATGCATGGTGCCGAAGTGCTTGTATTCCGGCTGGATACCAATTACTTCTTTCGCTACTTTGATGGTATTGGAGTACTTGGTGTACAAACCGGTGATAAACGCATCGGCTTCTCCTGTTTCTACCATCATCATGCCGAAATAGTTGCGCTCAAACATTTTGTCATTTGACTCCTGAAGATTAGCCCCTTGACGAGCACGCTTTTCTGAAAGAATGCGTGCATAGCGTTCGCGGCGTTCTGCTTCGCGATCATGGCGAAGATTGATTATTTCGATGCCTTCCAAACTCAAATCAAGCTCTTTTGCCAGTTTCTCGATGCGTTCATCGTTACCCAACAAAATCGGATGGCAGATGCCTTCTGCTTTGGCTTCGACGGCAGCTTTCAGCATGGTAGGATGGATGCCTTCTGCAAAGACAACCCGTTGTGGGTCACGGCGCGCTGTTTCTTACAGTTGGCGAGTAAGTTTGCTTTCCTGTCCCATAAGCTCGCGCAGACGGGTTTTGTAAGCTTCCCAATCTGTAATGTTTTTGCGGGCAACACCTGAATCCATAGCAGCTTTGGCAACAGCCATTGAGACTTCGGTTATCAAGCGGGGATCTACCGGTTTCGGAATGAAATAATCGGGACCGAAGGTGAAGTTATTTACGTGATAAGCTTCGTTTACCACATCAGGTACGGGTTGTTTTGCCAGATTGGCAATGGCACGGACGGCAGCTAGTTTCATTTCTTCGTTGATAGCTTTTGCCTGTGTGTCGAGTGCTCCGCGGAATATGTAGGGGAAACCGATTACATTATTAATTTGGTTGGGATAATCCGAACGTCCGGTAGACATCAAGACATCCGGGCGTGATGCCATAGCATCTTCGTAGGAAATTTCGGGAGTAGGGTTGGCAAGGGCGAATACGATCGGATGATCGGCCATACTGCGCACCATGTCTTGTGTGAGAACGTTTCCTTTGGATAAGCCAAGGAATACGTCTGCGTCCTTGATGGCTTCTTCCAGTGTGTGCACGTCGCGGCGGTCGGTGGCAAAGAATTTTTTGCTTTCGGTCAGGTTGGGGCGGTCGCTAGTGATAACGCCTTTGCTGTCAAGCATCAGGATATTCTCTTTACGTGCTCCTAGTGCTACATATAGTTTGGTGCAAGAAGTGGCGGAAGCTCCGGCACCATTTACTACAATTTTTACATTTTCTATTTTCTTACCTGCCACTTCGAGAGCATTCAGCAGTCCGGCAGAAGAGATGATTGCTGTTCCGTGCTGGTCATCGTGCATAACCGGAATGTCTAGTTCTGCTTTCAGACGGTCTTCTATTTCAAAACATTCGGGAGCCTTAATATCCTCTAGATTGATACCTCCGAAAGTGGGAGCAATAGCTTTTACAGCTTGAATGAACTTTTCAGGGTCCTTTTCATTGACTTCGATGTCGAACACATCAATGCCTGCATAAATTTTGAATAACAGTCCTTTACCTTCCATGACCGGTTTGCCACTGAGGGCACCGATGTCACCTAGTCCGAGGACAGCAGTACCATTGGAGATAACAGCTACTAAGTTGCCTTTCGCTGTATAGTCGTATGCGGTTTTCGGGTCTTTTTCAATTTCCAGACAAGGTTCGGCTACTCCGGGGGAGTAAGCTAGTGACAGGTCCGTTTGTGTGCTGTACGGCTTGGTGGGTACTACTTCAATTTTTCCGGGCTTACCTTGTGAGTGATAGAGTAGGGCAGCCTCTTTGGTAATCTTAACCATAATATTTTCTTATTTATTAGTGTTATTGTTTTAAATTGGTGGCAAAAATACAAATAAAATTATAAAATGACGCTCTTGTGCTGTAAAATGATGTCGAATTGTTGAAATTTTAAATGCGATATTTGACACAGGCTTATTTCATTGTGGTAGTAAAGATATAAAATTCCGGATAATTTCCCTGTCTTTGTGTATCGGTATGACGGATTATACCTACTGCTTATTTAAACCTTTCCAAACACTTTTTAGCTACGAGTTATTTATAGTTAAAGCTCACTGAATAAGGATATAAATGGCGAAAAAATAACTAATTTTGTGCCATTAAAAACTTAATTGGGCTAGAAAGTTTTCTGATAAGTCCAACTTCTTTTGCTAAATAAGTAAAGTTCAATAATATTAGTTATGAAGATGACAGTAAACAAAATGAAATGCATTTCATTAAGCCGCACAGCGATTATTATGGCGGCAATGACCGTGTTAAGCAGTTGCGGAGGCGGTCAGAGTGGTATGAAATTGGGTGATGACGAATTTACCGTAATGGCGGTACACTCTACGGCCAGCCAGCAATCCACTTCATATCCGGCCACTATCAAGGGTATTCAGGATATCGAGGTACGTCCGCAGGTGTCGGGCTTTATTGTGAAACTGTGTGTAGATGAGGGTGCTACAGTTCGCAAAGGCGAGGCTTTGTTTCAAATAGACCCTACACAGTATGCGGCTGCCAAACGCCAGGCAAGTGCGGCTGTGGAGATGGCTAAGTCGAATGTCAATACCTTGACATTGAATGAACAACAAAAGAAAAATCTGCATGATAAGAATATCATCAGTGATTTTGAATATCAAAGTGCAGTAGATCAGTTGCTCTCTGCTAAAGCTAGTTTGGCACAGGCACAGGCACAATTGACAAGTGCCACACAGAATTTGGATTTTTGTACTGTGACAAGTCCTTCTAATGGTGTAGTCGGAACATTCCCTTATCGTGTAGGAAGTTTGGTAAGTCCATCGGTGGCTCAGCCTCTTACTACTGTAAGCGAAATCGGTGATATGTATGTCTATTTTTCGATGACTGAAAAACAATTGCTTGCCATGACTAAGGCAGGCGGTACATTGAAAGACCAGTTGGAAAAAATGCCGGCCGTGAAATTGGAGCTGGCTGATGGAACAGTATATGCGGAAGAGGGTAGAATTGATGCTGTCAGTGGTGTTATTGATCAGTCTACCGGTTCTGTAAGTATGCGTGCTATTTTCCCCAATAAGCAGTCTGTGTTGCGCAGTGGCGGTATGGCTAATGTAATTTTCCCTTATACTATGGAAGATATTATTCTGATTCCTCAGTCGGCTACACAAGAAATTCAGGACAAAAAATTTGTTTATGTACTCCAGTGGGATAATACGTTGAAACATACTGAAATTCAGGTGTCGAATTTGAATGATGGCAAGAATTATATTGTTATCGGTGGCTTGAAACCCGGTGATAAAATTGTAGTTGAAGGTGTACAGACTTTGAAGGACGGACAGACGATAACTCCGATTACCCCGGAACAGAAAGAGGCTAAATACCAACAGCATCTGAAAGATCAAAAGGAAGGTAATATTGCTACGGCCTTTGAATAATCACTATAACTTAAAAGATTAATTTCACTTATATAAATAAGGTATATAGAGAATGAAACTAGATAGATTTATTAACCGTCCGGTACTATCAACAGTAATCTCTGTCTTGATAGTTATTTTGGGTGTAATCGGACTTGCTACATTGCCGATTACGCAATATCCGGATATTGCACCTCCTACGGTGCAGGTACGCGCCACTTATACCGGTGCGAATTCTACAGCTGTATTGAATTCGGTTATCGCTCCGTTGGAGGATCAGATAAACGGTGTGGAGAATATGATGTATATTCAGTCTACAGCGTCTAATAACGGTGCTGCTGATATTAATGTTTACTTTAATCAGGGAACAGATCCGGATATGGCGGCTGTCAATGTACAGAATCGTGTTTCTATGGCACAAGGGTTGCTGCCTGCTGAAGTAACCAAGGTGGGTGTAACTACTCAGAAACGCCAAAATTCAATGTTGATGGTGTTTTCATTGTATGATGAAACCGATTCGTATAATATTGAGTTTATTGAAAACTATGCTAATATTAACTTGATTCCTGAAATCAAGCGTGTGAAGGGTGTGGGTGATGCCAATGTCTTGGGACAGGATTATTCTATGCGTATCTGGTTGAAACCGGATGTGATGGCGCAATACAAACTGATTCCTACCGATGTGTCGGCAGCTTTGGCCGAACAGAATATTGAGGCGGCTCCGGGACAGTTCGGTGAACGTGGTAATCAGACTTTCCAATATACCATTCGTTATAAAGGACGTTTGCAACAGACTGCTGAGTTTGAGGATATTGTCATCAAGGCATTGCCGGATGGAAATGTGCTTCGTTTGGGTGATGTGGCAGATATTGAATTGGGACGTTTGGCTTATACTTTCAATAATATGGTAAACGGTCACAAGGCGGTGTCTTGTATCGTTTATCAGATGGCGGGTACCAATGCTACCGAAACAATCTCCAATTTGGAAGAGGTGCTTGCAAAGGCACAGGAGTCATTGCCGACAGGTTTAAACATTAATATAGCCCAAAATGCTAATGACTTTTTGTTTGCCTCTATTCATGAAGTAATCAAAACCTTGATTGAAGCGTTTGTTCTAGTGTTTATCGTGGTGTATATCTTCTTGCAGGATATGCGCTCTACATTGATTCCGGCCATTGCCATTCCGGTGGCGTTGGTGGCTACTTTCTTTGTATTGAAACTGATTGGCTTCAGTGTGAACCTGTTGACACTTTCGGCGATGGTGCTTGCTATTGCGATTGTAGTAGACGATGCCATAGTCGTCGTCGAGGGTGTTCATGCTAAGTTGGATCAGGGATATAAGTCTTCCCGTGAGGCTTCTATTGATGCCATGAGTGAACTGGGTGGAGCTATCGTTTCTATTACGTTAGTCATGATGTCTGTGTTTATTCCGGTAAGTTTCATGGGAGGTACTGCCGGTACATTCTACCGTCAGTTTGGTATCACCATGGCGATCTCTATCGGTTTTTCAGCTTTGAATGCATTGACTTTGTCACCGGCACTGTGCGCAATTTTCTTGAAACCGCATGATGAGGGACATGGAGCAAAGAAGATGACCCGTGTAGAACGTTTCCATACAGCCTTTAATGCGGCTTATGATTCTATATTGAAGAAGTACAAGAAGC
>ERZ1504691.611-NODE-611-length-9978-cov-3.125063_pt1 | contig 9978 bp, 6 predicted proteins | sample MGYA00572414_ERZ1504691 | MGnify/ENA primary metagenome ERZ1504691 (study PRJEB39906, sample SAMEA3182114) | gut metagenome | biome: human; feature: gut; material: Stool; isolation source: human stools | place: Canada | collected 2013-06-10 ...
TTAGAAATAAGTAGTTACTTTGCACAAAATTTAAAGATGCTATGTATCCTACAGGAACAAAGATAATATAGACATAAAGCAAATGCGTTAGTCCTCTCACGAGGATGGACGCATTTTTTTTATATTTTAGCGACATTAAAACAACTATTATAAAAAGAAACTTTCAATGAAAAAGGATTTAAAGAAAGTCCTGGTATTGGGTTCGGGTGCACTCAAGATAGGCCAGGCAGGAGAGTTTGACTACTCAGGTTCACAAGCGCTGAAAGCATTGCGCGAAGAAGGCATTCACTCGGTGTTGGTAAATCCTAACATCGCAACTATTCAAACTTCGGAAGGTATTGCCGACAAAGTGTACTTCCTTCCTGTTACTCCCTTCTTTGTTGAAGAAATTATTAAGAAAGAACAACCGGACGGTATCTTATTGGCTTTCGGTGGTCAGACTGCACTGAACTGCGGTACTGAGCTTTATCTGAACGGTACATTAAAGAAATATGGTGTAGAAGTACTGGGTACTTCCGTAGAAGCCATCATGTACACTGAAGACCGTGATTTATTCGTAAAAAAGCTGGATGAAATTCCGATGAAAACCCCGAAGAGCCACGCTGTGGAAAGCATGGAAGAGGCTCTGAAGGCTGCCCGCGAAATCGGTTATCCTGTTATGGTACGCTCTGCTTACGCATTGGGCGGTTTGGGTAGCGGTATCTGTCCGGACGAAGAAGCTTTCATCAAATTAGCAGAAAGCTCATTCGCATTCTCTAAACAGATCCTGGTTGAAGAGTCATTGAAAGGTTGGAAAGAAATTGAATTCGAAGTAATCCGCGATGCTAATGATCATTGTTTCACAGTAGCAAGCATGGAAAACTTCGACCCGCTGGGTATCCACACCGGTGAGTCTATCGTGGTAGCTCCTACTTGCTCTCTGACAGAAGAACAAGTCACCATGCTGCAAGAACTGTCTACAAAATGTATCCGCCACTTGGGTATTGTGGGTGAATGTAACATCCAATATGCTTTCAATGCAGATACCAACGACTACCGTGTCATCGAAGTAAACGCGCGTCTGAGCCGTTCTTCCGCACTGGCTTCCAAGGCCACCGGTTTCCCCTTGGCATTCGTTGCCGCTAAAATCGCTTTGGGCTACACATTAGACCAGATTGGCGAGATGGGTACTCCTAACTCAGCATACGAAGCTCCCCAATTGGATTACCTGATTTGTAAAATTCCCCGTTGGGATTTAACAAAATTTGCCGGTGTATCACGTCAGATCGGTTCCAGCATGAAGTCGGTAGGTGAAATCATGTCTATCGGACGTTCTTTCGAGGAAATCATTCAGAAAGGTCTTCGTATGATCGGTCAGGGCATGCACGGTTTCGTGGGTAACGACCATACTAAATTCGAGAATCTGGATGAGGAACTGGCTAACCCGACAGACCTCCGCATCTTCTCCATCGCTTCTGCATTGGAAGAAGGATACAGCATTGAACGTATCCATGAACTGACCAAGATTGACCCGTGGTTCTTGGGCAAACTGAAAAATATCGTTGACTACAAAATCAAACTTTCCACTTATAATAAGATTGAGGATCTGCCCGAAGATGTACTTCGCCAAGCTAAAGTGTTAGGGTTCTCCGACTTCCAGATTGCACGTTTCGTACTGAAATCCAATGGCAACATGGAAAAAGAGAATCTGGCCGTACGAGCTCATCGTAAAGCATTAGGTATTCTTCCGGCTGTGAAACGTATCAATACCGTCGCATCCGAACATCCCGAACTGACCAATTACCTGTATATGACATACGCTACCACAGGTTATGATGTCAATTATTATAAGAACGAAAAATCAGTGGTTGTATTAGGCTCGGGTGCTTACCGCATCGGTTCATCTGTAGAATTTGACTGGTGTTCTGTAAACGCTGTACAGACAGCACGTAAATTGGGTTACAAATCAATTATGATTAACTATAACCCTGAAACGGTTTCTACCGACTATGACATGTGTGACCGTCTGTACTTTGACGAACTTTCATTCGAACGTGTACTTGACGTGATTGACCTGGAACAACCGGGTGGTGTCATTGTATCGGTAGGCGGACAGATTCCTAACAACCTGGCTATGAAATTACATCGTCAGTCAGTACCTGTATTGGGAACTTCACCTCTTTCTATCGACCGTGCTGAAAACCGTCATAAATTCTCGGCTATGCTCGACCAACTGGGCATTGACCAACCGGCTTGGAAGGAATTGACCAGCCTGGAAGAGATGGAAGAGTTCGTCAACAAAGTAGGTTATCCGGTGTTGGTTCGTCCTTCATACGTACTCTCGGGCGCTGCCATGAATGTATGCTATAACGAAGACGAATTAAAAGAATTCTTGCAGATGGCCAAGGAAGTTTCTAAAGAATATCCGGTAGTCGTATCACAGTTCATGCAAGACACCAAAGAAATAGAATTTGACGCTGTAGCCCAAAACGGTGAGGTAGTGGAATATGCCATATCAGAACATATTGAATACGCAGGTGTACACTCGGGTGATGCAACCTTGGTATTCCCGGCTCAGAAGATTTATTTCGAAACAGCCCGCCGCATTAAGAAAATCGGTCGCCGCATAGCCAAAGAATTGAATATTTCCGGTCCGTTCAATATGCAGTTCCTGGCTAAGAACAATGAAGTAAAAGTGATTGAATGTAACCTGCGTGCCTCACGTTCATTCCCATTCGTTTCCAAGGTATTGAAACGTAACTTTATTGAAACAGCCACCCGCATCATGCTGGATGCTCCATACAGCAAACCGGACAAGTCGGCATTCGACATTGACTGGATTGGTGTAAAAGCTTCTCAGTTCTCATTCTCACGCTTGCACAAGGCAGACCCGGTATTGGGTGTAGATATGTCTTCAACCGGTGAAGTAGGTTGTATCGGTGATGACTTCCATGAAGCCTTGCTGAATTCACTGATTGCTGTAGGATTTAAAATTCCTACAAAATCAGTTATGTTCTCGTCGGGTGCTACCAAGTCTAAAGTAGATTTGCTGGAAGCCAGCCGTATGTTGGCAAATAAGGGATACGAGATTTATGCAACTGCCGGAACTGCTACTTTCCTGAATGCACACGGAGTAAACACTATTCCTGTTTACTGGCCTGATGAACGTCCCGATGCAGAAAATAATGTAATGAAGATGATTGCCGAACACAAGTTCGACCTGATTGTCAATATTCCGAAGAACCATTCTAAACGTGAGTTGACTAACGGTTATAAGATTCGTCGCGGAGCAATCGACCACAATATTCCTTTGATTACCAACGCCCGCCTGGCAAGTGCTTTCATTGAAGCATTCTGCGAAATGAGCGAAAAGGATATTCAAATCAAGAGCTGGCAGGATTACAAATAATCCTTTCCGATAAATATAAATGAGGGTGTATCTTCAGTCTGAAGTGCACCCTCTTTTTTTTGATAAGCCACTGCTATGGGGCTAATATGGGAGTACGTTAAAAATGAAATTTGTTAACCAACAAAATCCGATTTCCATCATTCAGCGCATTTCTTATAGTGTCAGGTAGTGATTCATAATCTCTGCACATATTTTCCAGTTCTTGGCTGATAAGACTTACAATAGTTCCTTTACCATCTGAGGACATAGGTTCTATAATATCATATACAGAAGATGATTTTGTAAACTTTCTACATCCACATTTATTATTGAAAGGATTGAATATAATAGTATATTGACTATTCCCATCTTCAATAAGTCCTATCCAAGTACTATCAGAAACGACGATAGGACTGTTTACCAACCTTAAGTAATCGGCAGAAGGCTTACTTCGACGAAAGGCTAAATAATCTGTTTTTGCTTTTTGAGAGATAGCTTTATCTAAAAAATCAAAAACAATGAAGGTGTGTACCTTCCCATCTTCATCCAATATTGCCAAAGAATCTGAAGGCGAACGATAATAACATAATCCTGAATTGTTATTCCTGAAAATTTCGTTTGTCGTACATCCTCCTATATAACCTTCTTGATAAGGCATTGAGCGCGCAATAGGATTCATTAACGAATCCGTATAAATCAGAGCCGGCATTTGTGTTCCGTCAGGTGTCGTGTTAAATATAAAATTGCCATTCTTCAGACGTTTGAAGGCATCTGCAAAAAAAGGAATTTTCTGTTCACTTAAGAAAGTCCCGGATTCAGTGTAATGAATGATTTTTTTGGAATTTGTATCTAATACGTACACTCCGGTTTCGTCTACATGCATATCCCAAGGAAAAACATATTCTCCCGGGCCCTGTCCTACACGACCATATTTAATATCAGATGTACCATCCTTTTTAAAGGATACAACAGTTCGTAATGCGCTTTGGTCTAGAATATAATATTTGTTATTGTATTCTATTATTTTGTCAGCACAAGAGAACATGATGTTGTTTCCTTCGTTCAGAACAACGAATGAAGTATTTGCGATATGACTCAAGCTTCATCATAGCTCATGCCCTACGCTTCGGCCAACCCATGCAGGTCATCCTCAAAACAGCGGTCAACTCCCCGCCTGTGATGCCACAGATGTCAATGTAATCGCGCCGCATGAAAATATCCTTCAAGTTGTTCAAGTCACTGAATACACTCACCTTGCCGAAACGATGGGGCGACTGAGAAAGTAATAGCGACCGGCAGTCACCCGACGGTGAACGATTGCGGTCTTGTCCACATATACATAACCGTCTTGGCGAAGGCTCTCGAAATTCTGTATGCCGATGGAATAAATACTCTGCTCTATACTGATTACCTTTAGGATTCTGCAAAAGTAAAGACAGCTATTTCTTCTTGAGATAAATCCGAATCAACCTAATTATTTTCCCTTTTTCACTTATAGTTATAAGAAAAAATCCATAACTTTGCCACGAGTTAACCAAAACAAACATAACGTTGACATTTTGATTCAACAAAACAACAAACATCAAAAGCTATGAATAACTTTTTCTTAGAAACGCATCAAGTGGTCAAACGCTTTGCCAACCACACTGCGCTGAATGGTGTCAGCATTCAGGTCCCCGAAGGACAAATCTTTGGATTGCTGGGGCCGAACGGTGCCGGCAAAACCACACTCATCCGCATCATCAACCGCATCACGGCCCCCGATTCGGGAGAAGTACGCTTCAACGGACACCTGTCGCAAGCCGAAGATATTTATCATATCGGTTATCTACCCGAAGAACGCGGATTATACAAGAAGATGAAAGTGGGCGAACAGGCTATCTACCTGGCTCAATTGAAAGGTCTCAGCAAAGCAGAAGCCACTTCACGACTGAAGCTATGGTTTGAAAAGTTTGAAATCACTCCGTGGTGGAACAAGAAATTGGAAGAGCTGTCCAAAGGGATGCAGCAAAAAGTACAATTTATCATCACTATACTGCATAAACCTCAATTACTGATATTCGACGAACCTTTCTCCGGCTTCGACCCTGTGAACGCCGAACTGCTGAAGCGTGAAATACTGGAGCTGAAGAAAGAAGGACATACCATCATCTTCTCCACGCACAACATGGCTTCGGTGGAAGAGATATGTGACAATATTGCACTCATCAACCATTCTGAAGTGGTGTTGCAAGGGAATGTGAAAGAGGTGCGTTCTCGTTTCAAAGCCAATACCTATATCTTAAGCACTCCGAAAGGACAACCCTTGAAAGAATCCCCTCTGTTTGAGATTGTAGACAGTCAGCCCACCGAAGAGGAAATCCGATATACCCTACAAAAGCAACAGGATATGTCCAACTCGGCATTACTGACCCAAATAGCCCAACAAACCGAAATAATCTCCTTTACCGAATGCCTGCCCTCCATGAATGAAATATTCATCCGTACGGTAGAAGGTTTGGATAAACACTAAATGCCCAAAGCCATGAACAAGATATTAATCATTATACAGCGTGAATTTCTGAACCGAGTAAGTAAGAAATCATTTATTCTTCTTACCATCCTGATGCCGTTCATCTTTGCAGCTCTCATTTTTGTTCCTGCACTGCTGTCGACGGTGAAAAGCGATGAAGTTAAACAAGTAGTAATCATTGACCACACACAAAAGTACATCGGACAATTCAAGGATGATGAATCTTATCATTTCATCGCCGGACAAGAAATGTTGCCCGAATACCGAAGTGATACTACCCGCATAGACGCCGTAGTGGAAATTACCGAAGACCTGATTCAAAATCCCACAGCAGCCGCCATCTATTCGCGCAAAGAAGTGACTAAGGGTTTGTTGTCATTGGTAAACAATACGCTGAATGAACAAATCAGACACGATAAACTGACAAGTTACAATATCCCCGAATTACAAAATATCATGCAGGATTTTGATAAGAGATACAGTGCACGTACCATCAAATGGAGTGAAGACGGCAGTGCAAACGAATCAAATGCCGGCATTGCGGTAGCCGTTGGTATGATACTTACCTTCCTTATCTATATGTTCGTTATGTCTTATGGAGGTATGGTGATGCAGAGTGTCATGGAAGAAAAGACAAGCCGCATTGTCGAGTTAATGGTATCATCGGTCAAGCCGCTTCAACTGATGCTTGGCAAGATTATCGGTATCGGTCTGGTAGGCATTACCCAACTGCTGATATGGGGTATTCTGCTTGTTGTACTTTTGGGTATCGCCGACAATACTTTCGGTGGAGATACAGCCATTCTAAAAGGTGCCGAAGGCATGATTAGTGCCTTACAAAACCTGAATCTGCTGAAACTCGGAACCCTCTTTACCCTGAATTTCATCGGCGGATTCCTGATTTATGCCTCCATCTTTGCTGCTATCGGAGCCTCTATCAATGCCATGGAAGATTCACAACAGTTTATGACTCCCATTATGATACTGATGGTGTTCTCCCTTTACGCCGGTATCTATAGTGGCGACAACCCGGACGGTCCGCTGGCTTTCTGGTGTTCTCTCATCCCATTTACCTCGCCTATCGTCATGATGGTACGTGTTCCGCTGGATGCACCGACCTGGCAAATTATTCTTTCGCTTTGCCTGCTCTATGCCTCAGCACTTGCACTCATCTGGATTTCAGGAAAAATATATCGTGTAGGTATCCTGATGTATGGCTAAAAGCCGACACTAAAAGAGATGATTAAATGGATTTCTTATAAATAGATATAATTCACTCTAGCCCTATCGGGCACTCTCACAAGAAACGGGGGTGTGTCAAAACTAAACCGGTCTATCAAACCTCAACTGTAGGGGCAGGGTTTACCTGCCCGAACCAACGGTCACAACCTTGGAAGTAATACACCAAGCAAACTGTTTTCGGGCGAACGAACCTCGCTCCTACTAGCCAAATGACAGCATCATCAACGTTTAGACACAACCCCACTTTTTTATTACTTCCACTCACCCAATTGAATACCCAGCTTTTCCCAATGCCCGATAAATGAATTCAACGAGTTACGGAAACGATCAAAATCCTTATTGGATGGATTTGTCCAACCCACTTCGGCATATGCAGCAAGACGCGGATAAATCTTTTTATTCATACTTTCAACTGTAGGAATAAATTCACCCCACATTTGGCAACCGATACCCAACACTTTACTTTGCTGAGCCTCTGTCAGTCCCTCAGGAATCGGATTGAATTCATACGATTTTTGCAAAGGAATAGATTCATAATCATAGTCCAGATAAGTATATATATGATAAGAGTTAACGATATCATATCCTTTCTCAATAGTTTCTTTAATCAATTCAGGCTCCCCTTTCCAGAAATGAACAATTGTGCCAGGAGCCAATTGCTGTTGTGAAGCACCACTTCCGTCTCTTTGATAATCATTTACCTGAGCTCCCGTAATTTCATTCCATCCCATCATGTGACGGTTTTTAGAAGCCAAGAAATTAGAAATGTTATTTGTAAAAAAGACCTGCAAGCCACCCGGTGAAGTTATCTTGTTCTGCTTCATATAATTGCGTACCATCGGTGATTCCTTCCAAGCATTATATCGTAATTCATCTCCACCGATATGAATAACCGGAGAAGGGAATAATGCAATTACTTCCTCCAATACATCTTCCTGAAATTGGATAACACGAGGATCAGCCACATTATAAGCATTGTAATGTACCCCAAAGTTACAAGGCACCTTAATCTGCTTTCCGGTAGTTCCCAACCATGGATAAGAAGCAATAGCAGCACTGGCATGTCCCGGCATCTCTATTTCAGGAACAATCATAATATGGCGTTTGGCAGCATAATCCACTACCTCTTTGATATCATCCTGAGTATAAAAACCACCATGAGGCTTGCCATCAAACACATTGCTGTGGAAATGGTTAATCTCTGAAGAGTCACGGAAAGCACCGACCTCTGTCAATTTCGGATATTTCTTGATTTCAATACGCCATCCCTGATCATCTGTCAAATGCCAATGAAATACGTTCATCTTCAGTTCTGCCATTCTATCCAACAGATTGAGGACAACTTCTTTACCTTTGAAATACCGACCTTCATCCAACATGAAAGCACGCCAGGAAAAAGCCGGATAATCCGTCACCAAAGCTTTTTGAACTGTCAGGCGTCCTTCTCTTTCTTTAATAATCTGGCGCAAAGTCTGCACACCGTTAAACACTCCTTCGGGAGTAGAAGCCTTAATTGTAATCTGGCTTCCGGCAGCTTCCAATACATATCCACCTTTTTTATCAGGTAAAACGGTCGAATCCAATAAAAGAATAACATCTCCTTTGTCTTTCCCTTCCTCCAAAGTGACTTCCACTGCAAAATCATTTTTCAAATAGGAAGCCAGCAACAAAGCCTCATTAGACAATTCATTAGAATAAACAACCATCGGCTTATCCTTCAACTTCACAAAGCCCTGAACATAATTAATCTCTTGCGGCTGAGGAAGCACGGCATACGCTTCTATCGGCGGCTGTTCACAGGAGCTACACACAACAATGCACAACAAAACGACAATAAGTGATTTGAGTTTCATAAGTATTAGAATTAAAATTAGTTTCAATAATAGCTTTTGACTACTTCAACGCTTCTTCAATGGTATTCATCAAATGATTAAACTCCTCTTTTTCATATCCAATAGAAGTATAGATTGCTTCTCCTTCCTTATTAAACAAATACGTACGAGGGATAGATTTTTCTGCAAAAAGTGAAAAAACTTCCCGTTTAGGGTCAGGATACAACGGGAAAGTAAACTTCTTACGCTCATTATAAGCCTTCAGTTGTTCATCCGTATGTTCGCGACCAATCACCAACAATACAAAGTCTTTATTATCTTTATATTTAGGCCAAAGCATCTTTTGTACTTCTGCAAGTTCCAACTGGCATGGGCCGCACCAAGTGGCAAATAAACTGACCAATACCACCTTACCCTTTAAATCGGCAGATGAAACATCTCCATAGACTGATGATTTCAACTGAAAATCCGGTAACTTATCTCCCTTCTTCAATTCCTGTGCATGCATTGCAAAACTGGTGCATAACAACATCAATAATAATCCTAACTTTTTCATTTTCATAATTCTGAATATTTAATTTACGATATAATGAAGACAAATATATCTGTTTTTCCTATATTTGCCGACTGAAATATCATTTTTTAGCCTATGATGACTTTTATTTCGTGTGCCAAGACAATGACGGATCATTCTAAAGTAGAAGTCCCTACCACCGGCACACCACAATTTCAAGCTGAAGCCATTCAGCACGCACTTGGTATGTCCAGGTTCTCTGCCGAAGAACTAGAACGCCTGTTACGGGTAAACAGTAAAATAGCAGCCGAAAATTATCTCCGGTTTCAAGATTTCTGTTCGGAAGCAAACAAAGCTCTTCCTGCCTTGTTAGCCTATACAGGCATAGTATTCAAACGTATCTGTCCTCAAGACTTTACAGCAGAAGATTTTCAATACGTACAAGATCATCTGCGTATCACTTCCTTTTTATATGGATTACTTCGTCCGCTTGACCTGATAAAGAATTATA
>ERZ1504691.625-NODE-625-length-9804-cov-3.005129_pt1 | contig 9804 bp, 10 predicted proteins | sample MGYA00572414_ERZ1504691 | MGnify/ENA primary metagenome ERZ1504691 (study PRJEB39906, sample SAMEA3182114) | gut metagenome | biome: human; feature: gut; material: Stool; isolation source: human stools | place: Canada | collected 2013-06-10 ...
TGATGAAATAATAAGGAGGAATAAGTATGGAAATAATTTTGAAAGAAGACGTAGTAAACTTAGGCTACAAGAATGATATTGTAACTGTAAAGTCTGGTTACGGTCGTAACTATCTTATTCCGACCGGTAAAGCTGTGATTGCTTCACCTTCTGCAAAGAAAATGTTGGCAGAAGAATTGAAACAACGTGCTCACAAACTGGAAAAAATTAAGAAGGATGCTGAAGCTATGGCAGAACAGTTGAAGGATGTAACTTTGACTATCGCTACCAAAGTGAGTGCTACAGGTACTATCTTTGGTTCTGTTACAAACATCCAGATTGCTGAAGAATTGGAAAAATTAGGCCACAAGGTTGACAGAAAGATTATCGTTGTGAAGGATACTGTGAAAGAAGTTGGTTCTTACAAGGCTATCGTTAAACTGCACAAGGAAGTTTCTGTAGAAATTCCGTTCGAAGTAGTTGCTGAATAATCTGTAAATACTTTAAGTATATGCTGAAGAAGCCCGGTTCGCTAGAGCCGGGCTTTTTCTTTTTCCTGAGATTCCTCTTTTTTGTGGAAAGGGACTATATTAAATCGTTTTTGGCTTGCCGGTATATAAATTTTGTCTATCTTTAGCATGATAATTTTTCATACACGAATGAACTACTATGAAAACAAACCTGATAGAGAAAGTAAAGCGCATGAGCACAGAGTATAGATTCGGTGACTTTTTTCGCAACTTCATTGCTGTGGTGCTGGGTATTGTTATTACCTTTGCCGGCAGTGACCTGATAGAAGAACGTAAGATAAGAAATGAAGTGAAAGATGCTCTGTCATTGGTCAAAGATGAAATATTACTCAACAGGGAGACTATAGAAGAATTGATGGAGCAGGAGCTGTTTGAACAGCGGGGGGCGTGTTATCTGCTTCAATATAAAGACTCCATAGATAAGGCATCGCCGGATTCAATTGAGAAATATGGCTATTCGCCATTCCAGTCATTCAATCCTATTTATATTGATGATACAATGGAGATGCTCAAAAGTTCATCACTTATCTCTGCTATTGAAAATAAAAAACTTGCTACCCGGATTATTCAAACATACAACACGATAAAAACCGCTTATGGCAGTTTTGGGGCTTTTATGGATATAAAGTTGAAATGTATTGAGAAATTGACTGATAAGGCAGAAGTGAGAGAAGCATTGGCAAAGAATAAGCTCAGGACTAAAATGCAGGAGTGGAACTTTTATTTCACTATCCCGGAAGGGGTACAGGCTGTACAGCAAATTTCTTATATACATAGTTATCCAAGAAAAATGTATGGACGGTATATGGAACAGATAGACGAGACGTTGGCTGCCATTGACGAGATGTATAAATAAAAAAAAGTCTGTTATGCTTTCGCACGGCAGACTTTCAATTCTCTCTAATGTTCGTTCTGAATATTATTCAGCTACGGCTGCAGAGTCAGCAGCTGTGCTATCAACAGCTGTTTCAACTGTTTCAACTGTAGTAGAATCTGCGTTTTCAGCTCCGTTGTTAGCAGCTTTGTTTCCGCAAGATGCGAAAGAAACAGCTGCAAATGCTACGAACAAAAATACTAATTTTTTCATTTTCTTTGCTTTATTAAAACGTTGCAAAGGTATACACTTTTTCAATATGTTGTACTCCTGAAACCGACTTTTTTTCCACATTTTTATGTTGTGCAACCTAATTTACTGATTTATAGTATGTTTTAAAACATATTGTTATTCCTCTGCAATACTGTTGTAGAGGAAGCGTTTTATACTCTTTTTGGGAGTCTTTTCAAATTCGGTAGGATAAAGCTGAATAGTACTTACTTGTTCGTAATTGCCTACCAGTTTATTCAGATTTTTCAGGTTCTCGTCCATTACCGTTTTTATATTGTCGGGGGTGTTCAATCCCAGAGAGTCAAGACTGTCGTAATCGGGATAAACCAAAGCCACAAGTTTTTTATTGCGTTCTATAATCAGACTTTCCAGAACGAAGGGCATATTATTTAACTTCGCTTCAATTTCCTCCGGAAAGATATTTTGTCCGTTGGAGCTTAACAGCATGGTTTTGCTGCGGCCGCGGATATATATGAAGCCGTTTGCGTCAATGGTTCCCAGGTCACCGGTCTTCAGCCAACCGTCTTCGGTAAATACTTCGCGGGTTGCTTCTTCATTTTTATAATATCCTTTCATTACGTTTTCTCCGCGCACCTGAATTTCGCCTGTCGTATTGTAGGGATCATCCGAGTCGATACGCACTTCCATGATGTCGAGAATTTTTCCTGCAGAACCGGGGATGAAGGTATTCCAGGGGGCATAACTGATGAGCGGGCCGCATTCTGTCATACCGTATCCGATGGTAAAGGGGAATTTTATTTTGTAGAAGAAATCTGTTACTTCCGGGTTCATGGCTGCACCGCCAATAATGACTTCCTTGAATCGTCCGCCCAGGGCGTCAATCAGTTTTTTACGGATTTGCGCATATATCTGATTGTCCAGCAAAGGGATATTCAATGCCCATTTCATGCTGCGCTTATTGATAAGTGGCTGAATGACATTCTTGTATATCTTTTCTATTACCAGGGGGACTGTGATAATCAGGTTGGGCTTCACTTCTTCGAAGGCTTTCATCAGAATTTTTGGAGAAGGTGTCTTGCCTAACAGCGTGACATGGGTTCCCACGGCTGTTGCGGTCAGAAAATCGAAAGCACAACCATAAGCATGGGCCAAGGGTAGGAAAGAAAGTACTTTTTCTCCTTTTTTCAACAGTCCTGTTCGGATACCGAAGGTGACATTGCCTGCCAGATTGTTGCCTGTCAGCATCACTCCTTTGCTGAAGCCGGTGGTGCCCGAGGTATAGTTAAACAACATCACTTTATCATTAGACAATTCGGTATAGATGATGTTCTCCTTTTGGAAACCTTTGGGATAGGCTTTTTTCATGGCCGTATCTATGTTGCGCATGAATTTCTGAATAGTCTCTCCATCACGCTGGTGCAGACAACGGTAATCTGTCAAAGAAAAGACAGCACGTAAGTTGCCCAATGCTTCTTCTTCCAGGTTTTCCCAGATATTATCGCTGACAAACAGGAATGTGGATTCGGAATGATTGACGATATGATGAACGTCATTCGGCTTAAAGTCTTGAAGAATAGGTACAACGATGGCGCCATAGGTAATTGTTGCCATATATGCTATGCACCAGCGAGAAGTATTCTTACCTATGATTGAAATTTTATCACCGCGTCGGAGACTGCAATGTTGAAACAGCAGGTGTAACTTGGCTATTTCTTCTGCCACTTGTCCATACGTAAAAGCGTTGTCTTCACCATAATCTGTGTAACACGGTAAATCCCAGTTCTCCTTAAAGCTATTCTCGTATAGCTTAATAAAGTTCTCTTTTATCATTGCACAATTTTTGATGTAATGTGCAAAAATAAGCATAATTATTGGTATTCTAAAAGAATTAAGGAGAATTATGTGTAACTTTGTTGCCTAATATAGATAAATAGGTATGATTGATACGACAATATTCCAAAATAAAACGGCCGTTTATTATACATTGGGCTGTAAATTGAATTTCTCAGAAACCTCAACAATTGGCAGAATTCTGAAAGAAGCCGGTATCCGTACTGCGCGTAAAGGAGAGAAAGCCGATATTTGTGTTGTAAATACTTGTTCGGTTACTGAGGTTGCCGATAAAAAGTGCAGGCAGGCCATCCATCGGTTGACTAAACAGCATCCGGGTGCCTTTGTTGTTGTCACCGGATGTTATGCTCAGCTGAAGCCGGAACAGGTAGCGAATATTGAAGGGGTAGACCTTGTTCTCGGTGCGGAGCAGAAAGGGGAGCTGATGAATTACCTTGGAAATCTGGAGAAGCATGAGAAGGGAGAAGCCATTACGACGGCTACCAAAGATATTCGCAGTTTTTCTCCTTCGTGTTCGCGGGGTGACCGTACCCGTTATTTCTTGAAGGTGCAGGATGGGTGTGACTATTTTTGCTCTTATTGTACGATTCCGTTTGCCCGTGGACGCAGCCGTAACGGACGGATTGAGGACATAGTGGCGCAAGCTCGCCGGGCAGCCGGGGAAGGCGGAAAGGAAATAGTTATTACCGGGGTGAATATCGGAGATTTCGGAAAGACGACAGGCGAAACATTTTTTGATTTGGTGAAGGAACTGGATAAAGTGGAGGGTATCGAACGTTATCGTATCTCTTCCATCGAGCCCAATTTGCTGACGGATGAGATTATTGAATATGTTTCTCGTTCGCGTGCTTTTATGCCTCATTTCCATATTCCTTTGCAGAGTGGCAGTGACGATGTGTTGAAGTTGATGCGCCGTCGTTATGATACGGCATTGTTCGCCTCTAAGATTCGCAAGATAAAAGAGATGATGCCCGATGCTTTTATCGGTGTGGATGTGATTGTGGGAACCAGGGGGGAGACAGAACTGTATTTTGAAGATGCATATCGTTTTATCGAAGGGCTTGAGGTGACTCAACTTCATGTGTTCAGTTATTCTGAACGTCCCGGTACTCAGGCGTTGAAAATAGATCATGTGGTTTCTCCCGAGGAGAAACATCGGCGGAGCCAGCGTTTGTTGGCGCTTTCGGACGAAAAGACAAAGGCTTTTTATGCCAGACATATTGGCAAAGAGGCTATCGTGCTTGCCGAAAAATCGAAGGCGGGAATGCCGATGCATGGCTTTACGGATAATTATATCCGGGTGGAACTGGAACATGATGATGCGCTTGACAATAAGTTGGTGCGCGTAAAATTGGGTGATTTTAATGAAGACGGTACTGCCTTGAAAGGTACAATTATATGAAAAAGATATCAGTTGTCATATTGAATTGGAATGGGGAAGCTATGTTGCGGCAATTTCTTCCTTCGGTGATAGCATATTCTGAGGCGGAAGGAGTGGAGGTATGTGTGGCTGACAATGCTTCTTCGGATGCATCGTGTGACGTGGTGAGGAAAGAGTTTCCTGCTGTGCGCCTTATTGAACTGGAGGAAAATTATGGCTTTGCCGAGGGGTATAACCGTGCCTTGCAGCAGGTGGATGCGGAATATGTGGTTCTTTTGAACAGTGATATCGAGGTGACACCTCATTGGTTGGAGCCTTTGCGGGATTTTATGGAAGTTCATCCCGAAGTGGCTGCTTGTCAACCCAAACTTCTGAGTGAGCGCAATAAGGAGTTTTTTGAATATGCGGGTGCTGCGGGGGGGTATATCGACCGTTATGGGTATCCTTTTTGCCGCGGACGGATTTTTGAAACGGTAGAGAAGGATGATGGTCAGTATGATACGGTGATGCCTGTTTTTTGGGTTAGTGGAGCTGCCTTTTTTGTCCGCTTGAAAGATTATCGTGAGGCAGGAGGTCTGGATGGGCGTTTCTTTGCTCACATGGAGGAAATTGATCTTTGCTGGCGTTTTCGCAGCCGTGGAAGAGGATTGGTATGTATTCCGCAAAGTGTGGTGTATCATGTAGGTGCGGCTACATTGAAAAAAGAAAGTCCGCGGAAAACATATCTGAACTTTCGGAATAATTTATTGATGCTCTATAAGAATTTGCCTGAAAAGGAACTGAATAAGGTGCTTTGTGTGCGTAGTTTTTTGGATAGGATTGCTGCTGTGGTTTTCTATCTTAAGAAGGATAAGGAGAGTGCCAAAGCTGTCTTTCAGGCAAGGAGAGATTTTGAGCGTACCCGTTATAGCTTTGCTTCTGCCCGCGTGGAGAATATGATGAAAGCTACCGATGAGCCTATTCCCGAAAGAGTGGAGTATAGTATTTTGTGGAAATATCATGCGTTGGGCAAGAAAAGGTTTTCACAATTGCGTAATTTTGTGAAAGGGCTGACTGCCTGATGTGGGTAAACTAAATTTAGTATATAAAAAAAAACGACTATGAGCAAATTGGTTAGAAAAATTGGCTTGGTGGCACATGATGCCATGAAGAAGGACTTGATAGAATGGGTTCTTTGGAACTCGGAACGGTTGATAGGTCACAAGTTTTATTGCACGGGAACTACAGGAACACTTATCCGGGAAGCTTTGAAAGAGAAACATCCTGATGTGGAATGGGATATTACTATTCTGAAATCAGGTCCGCTGGGTGGTGACCAGCAGATTGGTTCGCGCATTGTGGAAGGAGAAATCGATTATCTTTTTTTCTTTACCGACCCGATGACTCTCCAGCCGCATGATACGGATGTAAAAGCATTGACTCGTTTGGCGGGTGTGGAGAATATTGTTTTTTGCTGTAACCGCTCTACGGCTGATCATATCATAACCAGCCCTCTGTTTGTTGACCCGGAATATGAGCGCACCCATCCGGATTATACCGGATATACACAGCGCTTTGCCAATAAGCCGGTAGTATCTGAGGCAGTGGAACGGGTCAATAAACGTAAAGGCAGAAAGAATAAATAATTATCCAATGGCGTAAAGTGTATTTTATCGGTCGTAGTGTACTGCGACTCCTACTTTCTGACAATCCGCCCCCATAGGCGGATTTTCTTTGTATAGACGAATATCTATTTCTTCGATGACAGGGAAATCATGGAACAGCCGTTCCGCTATGCGTTCACATACGTGTTCCAATAACCTGGAAGGCGTTTTCATAACTTCTTTTACCGCGGTATGTACGTCGGCATAGCTTACGGTTCCCTCCAGTCTGTCTGTCTGGGCTGCATGGATAAAATTTGTTTTTAATTTCAGGTCAATGGTAAAGTTGGCTCCCACAACCGTTTCTTGTGGAGCTACTCCATGACGGGCAAAGAATTTAAGACCTTCCAGGCATATATACATTGATGTTGCTTTCATGCTTTTGTTTTTATTGGACGGACAAATATAAGGTACTTTTTCCTTATGGGAAAGAGAAGCTGGAAAAATGCTAAAAGAAAGAGGAATTGCCATTCGATACAGGCAGTTCCTCTTTTCTTCTCTTTTGTGATTACATTATATAATAAACCATTATCCGCATCTTGACGTTCCACAGGTCTTGCAGATAAGGCATCCCTCCTGATAAACGAGAGTTTCATGTCCGCAATTCGGACACTTCTGACCGTCGGCTTTCGTTGCGTCGGTAACATATTTTTTCAGAGCACGTTCTACACCGTTTTTCCATGTGTTTATGCTTTCGCTGTCCAATTGCAGTGAGTCCACCAACTTAATGACGCGGTCGATAGGCATGCGCCAGCGGAGGACACCCGAAATCAGTTTGGCATAGTTCCAGTATTCTTTATTAAACTTCTCGGACAGACCTTCGATGGTGGTCTTGTATCCGCGCTTGTTTTCAAACTGGAAGTCGTAGTGTTTGTTGCCGTCTTCGTCTACATTTTTAATGATTCGTCCGCTAGTGACAGACTTCGGCAATAAGATGCCTTCTTCATCGTCTTGCAGACCGGTAAATATCTCGTATGGGTGACCGTCCAGCAGACCGACAAAGGCTACCCATTTTTCCTTGTTGTTCTGGAAACGGATGACATCGGCTTCTAATACTTTCGGGCGGACTTCGACTACCGTAGGCGGTTTGCAAGGTGGCATTTCTTCTTTCTTATCCTTCTTCTTGTTGGAAATCAATACACCGGAACGTGACCCGTCACGATATACGGTACAACCTTTGCAGCCCGAACGCCATGCTTCTACGTAAAGACGGTTTACGAGGTCTTCATCCACATCGTTTGGCAAGTTGATGGTGACACTGATGGAATGGTCAACCCATTTTTGGATGTGTCCTTGCATCTTTACTTTCATCAGCCAGTCTACATCATTTGATGTTGCTTTATAATAAGGTGATTTTTTTACCAATTCGTCTATTTCTTCCTGTGTATAACGCTTGGCGGGGTCGTAGCCGTTTATTTCCATCCATGTTACAAACTTATGGTGGAATACCACATATTCTTCGAAGGCGTCGCCTGTTTCATCCACAAAGTCAACATGTACTTGCGGATCATTCGGGTTGACTTTTCTTCTGCGCTTATAAACCGGCATAAATACGGGTTCAATGCCCGAAGTGGTCTGAGTCATCAAACTGGTGGTTCCCGTCGGAGCAATCGTCAGACAGGCAATGTTGCGGCGTCCGTACTTGAGCACGTCTTCATACAATTTCGGATCAGCTTCTTTCAAGCGGTTGATGAAGGGGTTGTCTTTTTCTCTTTCGCTGTCATAGATAGCGAATGCACCGCGTTCTTTTGCCATTTCTACAGAAGAACGATATGCTTCCAAGGCAATCGTTTTATGCACTTTTTCCGAAAATTCGGTTGCTTCTTCAGTTCCGTAGCGTAGTCCCATGGCGGCGAGCATATCTCCTTCGGCAGTGATACCTACACCGGTACGGCGTCCCTGACCGCTTTTCTTGTATATTTTTTCCCACAGATGTCTTTCTGCCCCTTTTACTTCTTCACTTTCAGGGTCGGAGTCAATCTTGGTCATAATTCTTTCGATTTTCTCCAACTCCAAGTCGATAATGTCATCCATGATGCGTTGAGCTAAAGCAACATGTTTTTTGAACAGCTCAAAATCGAAATAGGCATCCTTGGTGAAGGGATTGACTACATAAGAATATAGATTGATAGCCAGCAAACGGCAGGAGTCGTAAGGACATAAGGGAATCTCACCGCAAGGGTTGGTAGACACTGTGCGGTAACCTAAATCTGCATAACAGTCGGGTACGGATTCGCGTATGATGGTATCCCAGAACAGAACACCCGGTTCTGCCGATTTCCACGCATTGTGTACAATCTTCTTCCATAAAGCCGAAGCGTCTATTTCTTTGGTTGTCGAAGGTGTGGCAGCATCGATGGGATATTGTTGTGTATATGGAGTACCGTCAACAGCTGCCTGCATGAATGCATCGTCAAGTTTTACAGAGACATTGGCTCCTGTAACTTTGCCTTCTGTCATTTTAGCATCGATAAATGCTTCAGAATCGGGGTGCTTGATAGATACGCTCAGCATCAATGCACCACGACGGCCGTCTTGAGCTACTTCACGGGTGGAATTTGAATAACGCTCCATAAAAGGAACCAATCCTGTAGAAGTCAATGCTGAGTTCTTGACAGGTGAACCTTTCGGACGGATATGAGACAAATCATGTCCTACTCCTCCACGACGTTTCATCAGCTGAACCTGTTCTTCATCAATGCGGATAATGGCACCATAGGAATCGGCTGCACCTTCCATTCCGATAACAAAACAGTTGGACAATGATGCTACTTGGTAATCATTGCCGATGCCTGTCATCGGACTTCCTTGTGGAACGATGTACTTAAAATGGTCCAATAACTCGTAAAGTTGTTGTGCGTCCAGCCCGTTTTTGTATTTGCTTTCAATGCGGGCCACCTCATTGGCAATACGCCAATGCATGTCTTCCGGTGACTTTTCGTAAATATTGCCGAAAGAGTCCTTTACTGCGTATTTGTTTACCCAAACCCTGGCAGCAAGTTCATCGCCCTTAAAGTATTGTAAAGATGCTTCAAAGGCTTCGTCGTAGGAGTAAATTCGTTTTTCCACTTTTCTGTTCAGATTTACTATAATTATTAATAAGCTTAAGATGTAGAAGTCCTAACTCATTTATAACAAAAGCGTCGGCAAAGCTATATATGTTTTCTGAATAAACAAAATAAATATCGAATAAGTTTTCAACAATTTAAAAGTTATCCAAAACGGTCTGTTAATTATTTGATTTTCAATATAGGTTGTTGATGCGTGAGCTGCTAAAGTTTTCTATTTGGAAAATTTGAGTAAAATGTGAAGTAATGAAATAATTGAAAACTCCAAATGTTTGGGGTGGATTATTTT
>ERZ1504691.640-NODE-640-length-9567-cov-3.190706_pt1 | contig 9567 bp, 5 predicted proteins | sample MGYA00572414_ERZ1504691 | MGnify/ENA primary metagenome ERZ1504691 (study PRJEB39906, sample SAMEA3182114) | gut metagenome | biome: human; feature: gut; material: Stool; isolation source: human stools | place: Canada | collected 2013-06-10 ...
AGAAAAGTAAGAGTTCGTTTTGCTCCGAGTCCAACGGGAGCGTTGCATATTGGTGGTGTGCGCACTGCTTTGTATAACTACCTGTTTGCTCGTCAGCACGGTGGAGATTTAATTTTCCGTATAGAAGATACCGATTCAAATCGTTTTGTTCCGGGAGCGGAAGAATACATTATCGAATCGTTCAAGTGGTTGGGGATTACGTTTGATGAAGGCGTAAGTTTTGGTGGTAATTTCGGGCCGTATCGTCAGTCTGAACGTCGCGATATTTATAAAAAATATGTGCAAGTCTTGTTGGATAACGACAAAGCTTATATTGCTTTTGATACTCCTGAAGAGTTGGATGCGAAACGTAAGGAGATTCCTAACTTTCAGTATGATGCTTCAACCCGTATGACCATGCGCAACTCTTTGACAATGTCGAAAGAAGAAGTTGATGCATTGGTAGCAGAAGGAAAACAGTATGTGGTACGTTTTAAGATAGAACCTAATGAAGATGTTCATGTGCATGATATTATTCGTGGTGAAGTGGTGATAAATTCGTCCATTCTTGATGATAAAGTATTATATAAATCTGCAGATGAGTTGCCTACTTATCATTTGGCAAATATCGTGGATGATCATTTAATGGAAGTCTCTCACGTTATTCGTGGAGAGGAATGGTTGCCTTCTGCTCCTTTACATGTATTGTTATACCGTGCTTTCGGTTGGGAAGATACGATGCCTGAATTCGCTCACCTGCCGTTATTGTTGAAGCCGGATGGAAATGGAAAGCTGAGTAAGCGTGACGGTGACCGTCTTGGTTTCCCCGTATTCCCATTGGAATGGCATGATCCTAAAACCGGAGAAGTATCATCCGGATATCGCGAGTCGGGATATTTGCCTGAAGCTGTTATCAATTTCCTTGCTTTGTTGGGATGGAATCCGGGTAATGACCAAGAAATCATGTCATTGGATGAATTGGTGCAATTGTTTAACTTAAGCCATTGCAGTAAGGCCGGTGCAAAATTTGATTTTGAAAAAGGAAAGTGGTTTAATCACGAATATATATTGAAGAAAGACAATGCTGAAATAGCGGCTTTGTTTATGCCTGTCCTGAAAGAAAACGGCATAGAGGCTCCTATGGATAAAGTGATAACAGTGGTGGGATTGATGAAAGACCGCGTTAGTTTCATTAAAGATTTGTGGGGAACCTGCAAGTTCTTCTTTGTCGCTCCGATGGAGTACGATGAGAAGACTACCAAGAAACGCTGGAAAGAAGACTCTCCCGAGCGTATGTTGGAGCTTGCCGATGTATTGGAAGCATTGGATGATTTCTCATTGGAGAATCAGGAAAAGGTAGTAATGAAATGGATAGAAGATAAAGGTTATCATTTGGGCAATATCATGAATGCCTTCCGTTTGACATTGGTAGGCGAGGGCAAAGGGCCGCACATGTTTGATATCTCTGCTGTTTTAGGAAAAGAAGAAACATTGAGACGCATTCGCCGGGCTGTGGAAGTGCTCAAGTAATACCGTGAATCATGATTTATAATCTAGTCATCTATATTTATCTATTCGGGGTTAAGCTGGCCGCATTGTTCAGTTCCAAGCCTGCCAAGATGGTGAAAGGTCATCGGGAGGTATTTGATATCCTGCGTGACAAGATTGACCGGAATGCCCGTTATATCTGGTTTCATGCAGCATCTTTGGGCGAGTTTGAACAAGGACGTCCATTAATTGAGCGTATTCGTAAGGAGCACCCTGAGTATAGAATATTGCAGACTTTTTTTTCTCCTTCAGGGTATGAAGTGAGAAAAAACTATCAAGGGGCTGATATTGTGTGTTATCTGCCCTTTGATACACCTCGTAATGTGAGGCGTTTTATCGAGATGGTGAATCCCTGTATGGGATTCTTTATAAAGTATGAATTTTGGCAGAATTATTTGAATACACTTTATAAGAAAGGTATTCCGGTTTATAGTGTTTCGTCTATATTCCGCCCGAATCAGATTTTTTTCCGTTGGTATGGTAAGGATTACCGTAAAGTGCTGAAGACTTTTTCACATTTATTTGTGCAGAATGAAGTCTCTGAAAAACTGTTGGCAAGTATCGGTGTTACTGATGTAACGATTGTAGGTGATACTCGTTTTGATCGGGTATTGGATATTTGCACTGTTGCCAAGGATCTCCCTTTGGTAAAAGCATTTAAAGGAAATTCGAAGACTTTTGTTGCCGGTAGTTCGTGGGGACCTGATGAAGATATTTTTATCAGGTACTTTAATGAACACCCCGAAATGAAGTTGGTCATAGCCCCTCATGTGGTGAGTGACAGCCATTTGAAAGAAATCATGGAGAAGGTAAAGCGTCCTTGTGTCCGTTATACAGAGGCAACAGCAGAAAATGTATCGAAAGCCGATTGCCTGATTATTGATTGTTATGGGTTGCTTTCATCCATTTACCGTTATGGGGAAATTTCGTATATCGGTGGAGGATTTGGAGTTGGTATTCATAATGTGCTTGAGGCAGCAGTGTACGGCATTCCGGTTATTTTTGGTCCGAACAATAAGAAATTCCGTGAGGCTCAGCATCTTTTAGAAAAGAAGGGTGGGTTTGAAATCAATGATTATGAGGAATTTAAACGTTTGATGGATAGATTCCTGACTGATAACAGCTATTTGCAGCAGGCGGGAAATGCAGCCGGAGATTATGTGAAGAATAATTCCGGAGCCTTGGAGAAGATTATGAGAGCAATTCGGTTGTAATCTAGTTTAAAGTATAATAATAAGAGCCGTTTGTGAGATAAGTATTATCTTTCAGGCGGCTTTCCCTTATTTAATTCCTATCTTTGCGTTCAATAATTATTTTATGAGCATTAATGACGATATATTGTTATTGAAACTCATTCAAAGCGGTAATGAGCAAGCGTTTAAGTATTTATTTGATACTTATTTTGCGTCGTTATGTCGTTTTGCGCATGTCTATGTATCAGATACCCAAGATGCTGAAGAGCTTATATTAGAGCTTTTCGTTCATATTTGGGAACATAGAAATGAAATAAATATTACTCTTTCGTTTAAAGCATACCTTTTTCAGGCAGCCCGCAACCGGTGCTTAAATTATCTGCGTGACAATCGTTCAATGCTTCGTCTTGAAGAAGTGGAAGAGGAAATAAGAGATGAAGATATCTCGGCTCTTGAAATGGAGGAATTGCAACATCTTATTATGGAGGCTATTTGTGCATTACCCGATAAATGTCGGGAGGTTTTTCAATATAGTCGGCATGAAAACCTCTCAAATAGAGAAATAGCAGAAAAAATGCAAATCTCAATAAAAACGGTAGAAGCTCAGATAACTAAAGCTTTAAAGTTAATAAAGAACTTCTTGGACGAAAAATATATCTATCTTTTTTAAAAAAAACTCTTTTTTGAATAAGGGTTATTTCATTTTGATGTGTCATACGGTTGTAAAAAGCTAAAAAGACATACGAAATGAAAAAAGAAATACCCTGGAATCTAATTATTCAAAAGCTGAAACACGATATTACAGCTGAAGAAGAACACGACTTGACCGTGTGGTTGGCTGAGGATAACCATAGGGTAATTTTTGAGGAGTTACAAACTTTGTGGCAAAAGGTACAGGAAAATGCTATTAATTACACTCCCGATACAAATTATTATTGGAAAGAATTATCGAAACGAATGAAGACTACAGAGGTAAAAGCTGAACCTTCTGTTCATAAGACTCGTTCTGTATCTTTCAAACGCTATGCTGCTGTTGCTTCTGTTTTTTTGCTTATAGCTCTCTCTTGTACATTATATATAGGTATAAATTTGGGTCGCCCGGAATTAAGTACTCAGCACTATACTAATTTGAGTGGAAAATCTAAAATTGCATTGCCGGATGGTACGGAAGTTTGGTTGCATACAAATACTTCTTTGACTTATGATACCGATTATAAATTAGCTAATAGGGTTGTGAATGTTGAAGGAGAAGCATATTTTGATGTTGTTCATGATCCAGCTAAGCCATTTATTGTGCAAACGGAGGGTATGAAAGTTATAGTTCATGGAACAAAATTTAATGTGGAGTCTTTTTCGCATTCCAATATAACGGTAGTAAGTTTGTTGGAAGGTTCTGTTGAATTGGAGACAGAAAAAGAAAGTAAGATGCTACGTCCCGGAGAATTAGCTACTTTTAATAAAAGAGATTGCCAACTGTCTGTAACAGAAGGTGATGTCTTTTTTATGAGTTCTTGGGCTGAAGACCAAATTGTATTTTCACAAAAGTCTCTAGGGGATATCTGTCGCTTCTTGGCTAAGTGGTATCAAATACAGATAGTTATAGATCCTTTATTGAAAGATTCATATCATTACACATTTACATTACGTAACGAATCTCTTGAGGAGATTTTACGAATCATGTCTCGGATAAATCCGATAGAATATACATTTGATGAAAAAAATCGATTGTTCATATCCTCCAAAAAAATGAATTGAAGATTGTAGTGAAAGAATATTTAAGTATAAACCTTTAATTGTAAGCCTATGAAACACGACAAAAAATAAGTCCAAAGAAAAGAGGGGAAACTGTGTGTAAAGTCCCCCTCCCCCTAGTTTAATAACTTTATTATTAACAGGAATATGAGTCTGTAAAAAGAAAACGGTCTAGGTTTTCTTACTGAAAAGGTTACAGCGAATATTCCATAGTTAACTTTAACTCACAAATATATGAATTTAAAAAAATATCTAGCAACTTTAATGCTTTTATATTTCTGCGGAAGCTCAATTTATGCACAAGTGAAAGATAAGCTTGTTACGATTAGCTTCAAAAATATTCCTCTTTCAGAGGCTATGGCGCGTATTGAGAAGGAGAGTGGTTATACTTTCTTTTATGACGCCACTCAGGTGAATAGTAATCAAAAAGTAAGTTTGAACGTTAGTAATTCAAGTATAGCAGAAGCTGTGAAAACGATGCTGAAGCATACGGGAATTCAGTTTGAAATTACTAATACTCAGATTGCATTAATTGGTAAGAAGACTAAAAAAACGACAGGAAAGCCTATTGTAGTCAGAGGAACAGTTTTGGATGAAAATAATGAGCCTGTTATTGGAGCCAATGTGGTGGTTGAAGGTACTACTACAGGTGTGATTACAGACTTTAATGGTGAATATTCGTTGGAGGCGCCAGAAGGTGCAAATTTGCAGATTTCTTATATAGGCTATACATCACAAACAGTGAAAGCAGGCAATAAGTCAGCTGTTATTAAACTGAAAGAAGACTCTCAAATGTTGAGTGAAGTTGTTGTTGTAGGTTATGGTACGATGAAAAAGCAGGATTTGACAGGTGCCGTTAATTCTTTGAAAGCAACAGACATGGAGAAAGAACAGCGTCAGACTATTCAAGATATGTTGCGCTCCGGTGTTGCGGGTTTGGCTGTTGGTATGGAGACCGATGCAAAAGGGAATACAAGTATGATGATTCGTGGTAAAAGTACAATTTCTGCGAGCACATCTCCCTTGCTTGTATTGGATGGCGTGATTTATCCGGGACAAATGACAGATATTAATCCTAATGATGTTGAGCGAATTGATGTTTTGAAGGATGCTAGTTCGGCTGCGGTATATGGTGCACAAGCTGCTAATGGTGTCGTCTTGATAACAACAAAAAAAGGAACTTCTTCAAAGAAACCGGTAATTAATTTCAATGCAACGGTAGGTGCTTCTTTTGTTGCTTCATTACCTGATGTTTATAAGGGAAAGGATTATTTAAATTTTCGTAGAGATGTAATTAAGAGTATCAATAGTGCGGATGCTGCAAGTGGTCGTTATGATAGTCCTGAAAATTTGTCGGGAGCAGAACTGGAGGCATGGATGGATGGCGCGACAGGTGATCCTACTGAGGTTTGGATGCAACGCCTGGAATATAATGATATTGAGATTCAAAACTATATGTCTGGTAATGAGGTAAATTGGAAGGATTGGATTTATCAAAATGCTGCTTTCCGCCAAGATTATACAGTAAGCATTGCTGGTAAGAAAGAAGAAATGTCTTATTACTCTTCTTTGAATTATGTAAAAAATGAAAGTAATATTAAAGGCGGCGGATATAGTGCTATTCGTGCTCGCGTGAATGTGGAAAATAAAGTTGCTGGCTTTTTGACATATGGGCTGAATACACAGTTTACTGTAAGGAATGAAGGCTATATAGGACGTGATAATTCATATACTTCATTGTCTCCGTTTGGAAGTGTATATGAAGAGGATGGGGTTACTCCTAAATATTATCCAAATGATAATAATAATGCGACTAATCCATTGATCTCTCAAACCTATACAGATAAGCGCAATGATATTTATAATTTGAATGCATCTGTTTTCATGAAAGCAGATTTGCCATTGGGATTTTCATTACAGACAACTTACTCTCCTCGTTTTGAGTGGACAAACTATGCTTATCATCGTTCTGCGGATCATCCGGCTTATAAAGATGAAGGAGGTTATGTGCAGCGCCAAAATACAACATTGTTTTATTGGCAATGGGATAATATGTTGAAGTGGAAAAAGGATTTTGGAAAGCATGCATTTGATTTTACAGGTTTGTTAAATTGGGAAAAACGGAGATATTGGTCAAATACCAGTGAAAACTCTGCTTTTCAGCCAAGTGATAATTTAGGTTCATCCGGTATTGGATTTGGTACTTCTCCTGTAGTTGAAGCTAATGATACATATAGGACAGGAGCTGCTTTGATGGGACGTTTGCATTATTCTTATGATAATCGTTATATGATAACCGGGACAGTTCGTCGTGATGGGTATTCAGCTTTTGGACAAGCCAACCCATATGCTGTTTTTCCTTCTGTTGCATTAGGTTGGGTGTTTTCAGAAGAATCGTTTATGGATAAGATTGAGTGGTTGGAATATGCGAAATTACGTGTGTCATGGGGTAAAAATGGTAATCGGTCTATCGGTGAATATGCAGCATTGATGCAGTTATCTCCTCGTAAATATTTTTATTATGATCCCAATACAGGTGAGTTAATTCCTATTAATACGTTTTATTGTTATAATATGGCAAATGCCGGATTGAAATGGGAAAATACGGAATCTTGGAATCTTGGGTTGGATTTTACGGTACTTGGTGGCCGTTTAGGTGGTAGTATTGATCTATATAATAAAAAAACAAATGACCTTTTAAATAATCGTCAATTGCCTAGTTTAATTGGTTATAGTTCCGTAACGTCAAATATTGGTGAAATTAATAATAAAGGTATAGAGCTGTCTCTTATACACATCTGACGCTGCCGACGAATAGAGCTTTCATTGCATTCCACTAATATTAATAAGCCGAACTTAACTTGGAGAACAACTTTAAATCTATCATACAATAAGAATACCATTAAACATTTGTATGGTATTATGGAGGATATTAAGGATGATGAAGGTAATGTGATTGGACAAAAAGAAGCAGATGATATTACTAATGGTTATTTCATAGGACATGCTTTAGATGAAATATGGGGATATAAATTTATTGGAGTATGGCAAGAAAATGAAGCGGAGGAGGCTGCTAAATATAAGCAACAGCCTGGTGATCCCAAATTATTGGATGTAGACAATAATTATAAGTTCAATAATGACGATAAGGTATTCCAAGGTAATACGACTCCAAAAGTACGTTGGAATATGCGTAATGAATTTACTTTATTTAAAAATTGGAATGTATCATTCAGTATGTATTCTTATTTAGGGCATAAAAAAACGATGTCTCGTTTTACTAATTCGAATGCTTTGTTGAATATAACTAATTCTATAGTACGTGAGTATTGGACTCCTGATAATCCGATAAATGATTATCCTCGTTTAAAAGCAACTTCTCCCGGTGGTGTATCTTATAATATTTATCAGAATGCATCATTCTTGCGCTTTGACAATATTTCGGTTGGTTATACTTTCCCTAAAACAATGATTCAACCACTGAAAATACAGGCTTTGAGTGTGAATTTGACATTAAAGAATGTAGGAGTAATCTCGGGATGGTCAGCAGGTGATCCGGAAAATAGTGATGCTAATACTCCTAGAACTTTATTGTTTGGACTTAATATGACATTGTAAAATAGAAGAAATATGAAATCAATAAAAGTGAAAACATTTTGTGCTGGTGCGTTAGGGTTAGTGATGTTGGCTAGTTGTTCGGATTGGCTGGATCCAAAACCATTGTCTTTTTTTACACCAGAAAATACATTTGATACTTATGCGGGTTTAAAGTCGGCAACAGATATGTTAAACCGCGATGTTCGTTACTTTGACTTTTACCCGACTTCAGGTTCGGCCGAACCTTGTATTCTTTCTGAATATTGGTTTTCGGAAATGGCAGTAAATGGGCGTACTGATGCTAATAATGTACCGGTTGACTTGACAGCTTTGATAACACCGAGTGCAAGCCTGAGTGGAAATGCGTCTCAGATTAATAACTATTGGACATATTTATATAAAGGTATTAAAGACGCCAATACTTTGTTGAATAGAGCAACTACTGCACAGTATGAGAACGAGGAGCAACGGAAAGAGGTGGAAGCTTTGGCTTATTTTCATCGGGCTTATCGTTACTATCGTTTGGTACATCAATATGGAGATGTTCCTTTTATCGTGAACGAGGTAACTTCGCCACGCTATGATTTTTATACAACGAAACGCGAGGTAATCTTAAAACAACTGAAAGAAGATTTGGAGAATTCTGCAGCTTACCTTTCAAACAGTGTATATGTTGGACAAGTAAGTCAGGCGGCTGCTTATCATTTATTAGCTAAGATAAATTTGGCTTTGGGTGATTTTGATGCAGCGATAGAGGCAGCAAATAAAGTAATTAATGATGGTGTACATTATTTGATGACTGATCGTTTTGGAGTAGATAAAAATGATCCTACTAAAAATGTTATTTGGGATTTACATCAATCTGAAAATAAACATTTGCCTGAAAATAAGGAAGTTCTGTATATTGTGTTAGATGATTATGCTCAAACTGATGCTCGTTCTGCTGCCGGCCTGGAAATTAAACGTCAGATTTTGCCTTGGTTTACGGCTTCAGGGAAGGTTAGTACCCCTGATGGAAAGAGCGCTTTTGTAGATAATAATGAAACAAAGAACCCTTATTTGTTGGAATATGGTCGTGGAGTATGTTCGTTGCGTCAAACATGGTATGCTACACATATGATATGGACTTTGGATGATACGGATTTACGTCACGCTCCAGGAAATTGGATGAAAATGACAGATTTGAAATATAATAATCCTGCTCTAAAAGGTACATCCGAATGGTATGGAAAACCTTTACAAATGTATAATGATAAAGGAGAATGTTTGATTGCTGATACAATCCGCTGTTGGGTGGATTGGCCTCATTATAAGACTAATGTAGCTGATCAAAAGGCAAATTGGTGGCGTGGAGGTTGGGCTGATTGGTATGTCTTTCGTTTAGCTGAAACATATTTGTTGAGAGCAGAAGCTTATGTCTGGAAAGGTGAGAAAAACTTGGCTGCTGCTGACATTAATAAGGTACGTGAACGTGCAGGTGCCCGTCCTATTACGGCTA
>ERZ1504691.663-NODE-663-length-9371-cov-3.019966_pt1 | contig 9371 bp, 7 predicted proteins | sample MGYA00572414_ERZ1504691 | MGnify/ENA primary metagenome ERZ1504691 (study PRJEB39906, sample SAMEA3182114) | gut metagenome | biome: human; feature: gut; material: Stool; isolation source: human stools | place: Canada | collected 2013-06-10 ...
ACCGAGACCGTTACGCGCTCCCCCGCCGTGAAGGAAGGAGCCTCGGGCGTCGCGATCTCGATCCGTTTTCGGGTCGATTCGCCCATACCGCACGCCATACGTGCGTGGCAGGAGGCACAGGCGCTCTGCGCCGTGAGCTCCACCTCCACGACTCCATCGCCCGCGCGTACAACCGTGGCGATATGTTCGATCGGCCGCGTCATCGCCGCCTAATCGCCGTACTTGTTGGTCAGCGGCAGGATGCGTTCGTGACCGAACGCGCAGGCCGAAAGCCGCAATACGGGAGGGAACTGGTAACGCTTCTTCTCGTTGCGCATCAGCATCTGGTGAATCTTCTCCACCACCTCGGCGTCGAAACCCGCATTGACGATCTCCTCGCGGTGCTGCCCCTCCTCGATCATGCGGAACAGAATGGCGTCCACCACCTCGTAGGGCGGCAGGATGTCGCTGTCCTTCTGACCGGGATGCAGCTCCGACGACGGCTCCTTCGTAAGGATACTGTCGGGAATCACGTCGTCGTGCAGTTTATTGATGTAACGGGCCAGATCGTAGATCTCGCCCTTATAGAGGTCGCCCGTCACGCTGAACGCACCGGCCGTATCGCCGTAAAGCGTACAGAAACCGAGTGCATTTTCGCTCTTGTTCGAGGAGTTGAGCAGGATATACCCGCATTTGTTTTGCAGGGCCATCAGCATCACCGTGCGCAGACGCGCCTGGATGTTCTCCTCCGTTGCGTCGAACGCCGTGCCGCCGATAACGGGTTTCATCGTATCGACGACGGCCTTGTAAGCCTCCGTAATCGGAACCACGTCGTAAGCGATTCCCAGATTGTCGGCCAGCTCGCGCGCGTCGACCACCGAGTGGTCGGACGAAAACTGCGACGGCATCAACAGCGCCTTGACGTTTTCGCGCCCCAGCGCATCGACGGCCAGACAGGCGACCACCGCCGAGTCGATACCGCCAGAAAGGCCGATGGCGGCCTTCGCATAGCCGTTCTTCCCGAAATAGTCGTGCAGACCGCAGACCGCGGCCGAATAGACCATGCGGGTACGATCCTTGTAGGTGGTATAGGGCACCGCGATCGGTTCGTGCTCGGCCCGCGTGTCGAAGATCGCGAAATCCTCCTCGAAACTCTTCATCAGCAGTTCGATCTGCCCGTCGGCACCCACGACGGCCGACGTGCCGTCGTAGACGATTTCGGTCGAACCGCCCACCTGGTTGATGAGCATGATGCGCTTCGACTCCACGTATGCCAGATCGTGCATCGTGTTGTAGCGATAGGTCATCATTCCCTTGCCGAAACGGCGGGCGTTGATACTGAGGATCAGATCGACCGACTTGTCGAAATTGGAGGTGCGGCTCAGGTCGTCCCCCACGATGACGGCCACCCGCTCGCCGCAGATCGTGATCGTCTCGCAGCCGCTTCCCTGAACGAGAAATCCCATTTCGCGGCGTGCGGTGATGAAACGCTTGCTTATGCAACGCTCGACCTCGCCATGCTGGATGACGGCGGCGGCGCTCACCGTACCGCATTCGGTCAGCACGGGAACACCCACGACGGCCGCGATACGGCCGCAATGCGAAGCGATCTCGTCCAACGCCTCCTCGCAAAGTTCGATAAACGTCGTTTTGCACAACAGATCCAGGGCGGGCGTTCCGCTGAGGGCCTGCTCGGCGAAGACGACGAGATCGGCGCCCTCGGACTTGGCCCGCTCGATATATATTGTGCAAAGGTAACGATTATTTGGAGAAGTTGGCACGTTTTCTCCTAAAATATGCCGCGCGGCGTCTCGCTCTGAGACGAAACTCCGGCAGCCACGGCACGGGGTGCCGACAGCACGCCGACACCGCCCCGTACAAACCTCCGCGCAATCCCGCCGTTCGGCCGAGCGCAACCGCTGCCTCCCGCCCCGCAATCGGCGGAAAGAAGGCATGTTCCCGACCGGCGGCGACCGCACCGGAGGCACGGCCCGCAGGACACCGCAAAAAGAGGGAGGTTCCGCCTCGAAAGAGACGAAACCTCCGCTATGTCCCGTTACGGACTACTCTTCCGCGCCGTCGGGGTCGGCGACCAGAATACGACCGCAGTATTCGCAGATGATGATCTTCTTGCCCTGACGGATATCGGCCTGGCGCTGAGGCGGAATCCGATTGAAGCAGCCGCCGCACGCATCGCGTTTGACGGTCACTACGGCCAACCCGTTGTGCACGTTGCTGCGAATCCGGTTGTAGGCTGCCAGCAGGCGCTCGTCGATCTTGGCCTTGGCGACATCCGCCTGCTCGCCGAATTCGGCGACCTGCGAAGCCGTCTCCTCCTCGATGCTCTTCAACTCGCCCTGTTTCACCTCCAAATCGGCTTTCCGGTCGGCGACGATCCCTTCGGTCTCTTCCAGCAGCGCCTTCTTGGCCTTGACAGCGGCCGCGTACTCTTTGAGACGCTTTTCGGCCAGTTCGATTTCGAGCTCCTGATACTCGATCTCCTTGGTAATGGCGTCGAACTCGCGGTTGTTGCGCACGTTGTTCTGCTGCTCCTTATAGTTGCCGATGAGGATTTTGGCCTGGTCCACCTCGCGCTTACGCTGTTTCGTCAGGGCGTTCAACTCCTCGATCTCGCCGTTGATATGCTCGATACGGGTGTTCAGACCGGCCAACTCATCTTCCAGATCCTGTACCTCCAACGGAAGCTCGCCTTTGATTTTGTTGATTTCGTCGATCTTCGAATCGATTTTCTGCAACTCGTAGAGTGCCAGAATTTTCTCCTGCATGGAGTAATCGACTTCGGCTGTTTTCTTCTGTGCTGCCATATGTCGTATTTAATGATTGAACTTCTTTTCTGCGTCCTCTCCGCCCGACCGCAGCCTGCAAGCAGACCGGCCCTCGCGCCACCGAAAACGTCATAAACAAAGGTAATTCACCGGATTGCAAGAGCAGCGGCTCTTGCGAACGGCAAAGGTACGCAAATTTTTCGAAAAAATCTCAAATAAAATCTCAATTGCACAATATTCGCTTTCGAAATGGCCGATATCCGCCACCGTGAGCCGTCCCGAAGGGGCCATGAAGTCGTTATATTTCAGATCGGCCGTCAGATAGAGCTCGGCGCCCGCACGCAGGGCTTCGCCGAGGAGCGACCCGCCGGCACCGGTACAGACCGCCACGCGGCGCACCCGTTCGTGCACGATCCGGCTGTGGCGCAACGCCCCGACGCGGAGCCGCCGCCCCGCCTCGCGCAGATAGTCGAGCGTCGGCACGGCTTCGGGCAGCTCGCCCACCACGCCGAAACCCACCCCCTCGCCCTTGTCGGGCGACGGCGCCAGCACACGCAGCGAACCGATTCCCAACTCGGAGGCCAGCCGCCAGCTCATGCCGTTCGGGGCGCTGTCGAGATTGGTGTGGCAGGCGTAGAGCGCGATGTCCCGGCGCACGGCCCGCGCCACGCACCGCTGCACGTAATCGGCTTCGTTAAGTCGTTTGAGCGGGTGGAAGACGATCGGATGATGCGTCACGACGAGGTCGCAGCCCTCCCGCTCGGCTTCGGCGAGCACCTCCTCGGTCACGTCCACGGCCAGCAGGGCACGGCCGACCTCCCGTTCGGGATCGCCCACCACCAGACCGGCATTGTCGTATCCCTCCTGCAACGCAAGCGGCGCGAAACGCTCGATCGCGTCGGTTATCTCCTTGATCTTCATGGTCAGAAAAGCGATTGTTCGTAAAACGCGAATAACTCCTTATGTTCGGGCTCCTCCTTCTTGCGGCGTCCGCGCCGCCGGGCCTGCGACTGTACCGCGGGAACCTCTGCCGCCGGCGCAACCGGCGCCGGTGCCGCTTCGGGCACGTCGGAATCGACTACGATCGCCCGTTCGGCACTCTCCTTCAACTCGTTGCGCACCTCGACGAGCTGCGCGCGGATCGACTGCAACCGCTCCAGCAGCTCCATATCGCGCGCCACGCCCGGCATACCGCCTCCCTTCAACGCCCGCCGGGCGCCGTCGAGCGTCATCCCGCGCTCCTTGACCAGATGATAGATCAGTTTGAGGTTCTCCACGTCCTCGGGCGTGAACATCCGGTTGCCCTTCTTGTTCTTCTGCGGTTTCAGCACCTCGAATTTCGACTCCCAATGCCGGATCAGAGAGGGGTTCACATCGAACATCTCCGACACCTCGCCCATCGAATAAAACAGTTTCTTTGCCATATCCCGTAAAATTTATCGTCCTATCCTTTGAGTATCCTGAGCGAATTCGGATACAGATTGTTGCAACGGCGCCCGATCCGCTTGGCGAATCCCAGCGCCGCACCGTCGGCCGTCACCAGATTCATCCCTTCTGCGAAACGGTCGGCAGCCACCTCGCCGCGACGCAGGTAGCACAGCACCTCCTCCGGCGACAACTCGCACACGGCCGCCGCCCCGCGGCACAGCCCCGTGAAGAGCGCCAGCGCATGAGCCGGCCGGAGAACGCCCTTGAAAAGCTGTCCCATCTCCACCCCCGACGCAATGACGTTCAACACACCCGAAAGCATCGCCACGGCCTCCGTCTGCGGCTGCCAATAGCCGTAGAACGTATCGCCCACGGCAGCGAACCGCATCGCTTCGGGCTCCTCCACCCACCGCTCCAACTCCTGCACGGCACGGCGGTCGGCCCACGCCAGCGGGTCGCGCTGCGGTCTGGGCATTCGCCGCCGCTCGCCGCCGGCGGCACGTTTGCGCACCGCCGCCGCGAAAAAGCCCTCGCCCTCCACCCTGTGGGGATAGAAGCGGAAGGTCTGGAAATCGCCCTCCGCGCCGCACACGACGCCCCACGCCGGATCGACCGCGATCCGTTCGGCAGGTTCGGTCTCGCCGGCCGCCCAGGCCGAGAAGTCGCGCAGTACCCCTTCGTTCTCCGTAAAGTTGAAGGTACAGGTGCTGTACAACAGCAATCCGCCGGGACGCAGGGCCCGCCACGCTTCGCGCAGAATACCCCGCTGCCGTTCGGCGCACAGCGCTACGCCGGCCTCGCTCCACTCCGTGCGCGCCTCCTCCGACTTGCGGAACATCCCCTCGCCCGAGCAGGGCGCATCGACCGCCACCGCGTCGAACCACCCTTCGAGACGGGCGACCTGCGACGGATCGTTGACCGTCACGGCCACGTTGCCCACGCCCCATTTACGGACATTGTCGGCCAGCACGGCGGCACGGTTGCGGACGATCTCGTTCGCTACGACCAGCCCGCCGCGCCCCGCAAGCGTCGAATAGAGGGTCGTCTTCCCTCCCGGAGCGGCGCACAGATCGAGCACGCGCCCGCCCCCGATTCCGCCGCACGCCGCGACGATATGACCGACGAACTGCGACGACGCCTCCTGCACATAGTAGCGTCCCGCGTGAAAATCGGGGTCGAGCGTAAACGACGGACGGGCATCGAGCCAGTATCCTCCCGTGCTCCAACCGATCGGACGGCCGGAGGGTGCGGCGAGTCCCTTGGCCGCATTGAGCCGCACCGAAACGGACGGTTCGCCCGTCAGCGCACGGCACAACGCGCCGCCCTCGTCCGGACCCAGTTCGCGCAGGACGCGTTCGACGAATTTCGCAGGCAGCATCGTCAACGCTTCTGTTCGTTACGCAACCGGTCGATCCGCCGGCAAATCTTCTCCAACACGGCGGGATTCTCCACGAAATCCTCCGTATCCTTGTCGACCAGGAGCACTTCGCCGTCGTAGATGTCGTTGACCCAGTGTTCGTACTTGGTATTCAGACGGCAGAGGTAGTCCTCGTCGATATTCATTTCGTAGTCGCGCCCGCGTTTGCGGATCTGCGCGGTGAGCGTCGGCACGCTCGCCCGAAGATAGATCAGCAGATCGGGGCGGGGAATGAACCCCGAACCGAGCCGGAAAATCCCCATATAGGTCTCCAAATCGCGCGTCGACATCAGCCCCATCTGGTGCAGGTTGTCGGCGAAGATGTGGGCGTCCTCGTAGATCGTGCGATCCTGAACGATCACGTCGTCGCCCGATGCGAGCATATCGAGCGTCTGCTGGATACGACTGCCCAGAAAATAGATTTGCAGGTGGAACGCCCACCGCTGCATGTCGTTGTAGAAATCGCCGATATAAGGATTGTTGCTCTCCTCATAGTAAGCCTTCGCGTTGTAGTGCCGGGTCAGTATCTCGGTCAACGTCGTCTTTCCGCTGCCGATATTTCCCGCAATTGCAATGTACATGTCGTTATAATCTCCTTCGTTATCAATTCACACCTGCCGCCGGACGTTCACGCCGCACATTGCCGCTGCGCGGATGCCGACATTCCCTCCCCTTCGCCCCTCCCTTTGCCAAAGGGAGGGGTTCAAACGAAATCCGAACTCGGTATTCTCCTTCGTTATCAATTCACACCTGCCGCCGGACGTTCCTGCCGCCATCTTCCCGACAGTGCTGCGCGCCGTCGGCAGTTCGCCGCCGCCTCGTGCGGCGAAGTGCTCTCACACGAAACGGCTCGTGCAACTCCGACCGCTGCCGGCGAACCGCGACACCACAGCCGCCGGGGCCGCTACCCCCGCACGCCTACCGCCGCATCCTGTTCGGCCGTCGTCGCCAGCACATCCTCCAACACCCTGCGGTCGTTGGCAAGGCGCGGAACCTTGTTTTTGCCGCGCCGAAGCATCCAGCGGGCGAACGTACCCGCCGGAACGACATGCATCTCGGGCGGCGCCATCGTACTGCGGCGTTTGGCCTCGTAATCGGAGTTGAGCCGCATCAGTTCGCCGTCGAGCTTTTGGACAAAGGCATCGAAACTCTCCGGAGCGCGGCCGAACTCCACGATCCATTCGTGGGCGCCCCGCCCGTGCAGCGTCATGTAGCGGGGACCGGCCGTATACTCCGACACCACGGCACCCGTGGCTTCGGCGGCGACCGTCACCGCCCGTTCGGCATTTTCCATGACCACCTCCTCGCCGAAAGCGTTGATGAACTGGCGCGTACGCCCGGCGACCCGAATCCGGTAGGGATCGGTCGAGGTGAACTCCACCACGTCGCCCAACTCGTAACGCCACAGCCCGTTGCACGACGAAATGAGCATCGCATACCGCCGCCCCGCCTGCACGCCTTCGAGCGGCACCACCTCGTCGCCGTCGCGGAACTCGTAATAGGTGCCGTAATCGAGCATCAGCAGCATGTCGTCGCGCGACGCATCGTCGGCGATGGCAAAAAATCCCTCCGAGGCGTTGTAAGTCTCCATGTAGTGCATCCCCGCCGAAGGGATCAGTTCGCGGAACGCCGCACGGTAGGGTTCGAACCCCACGCCTCCGTGAGCGAACAGTTCCAGATGCGGCCATACCTCGCACAGGTTGCGGCGCCCCGTGTACTCCACCATGCGGCGCAACAGCGCCAGGTTCCACGACGGGACACCGGCGAAGGCCGTCACCCGCTCCGATGCGCACTCGCGGCAGATGCGTTCGACCTTCTCGTCGAAATCGGCCAGCAATGCCGTCTCGCGGCGCGGCGTGCGGAACCAGCCGCTCCAAAAAGGAGTTCGCTCGACCAGCAGCGCCGACAGGTCGCCTACGACGATTCCGCCGCTCTTCGAACAGGTGCCCCCGAGCGTCAGGGTCTTCCCCTCGAATACCCGTGTCGAGGGATACTGCCCCACGTAGAGGGTCGCCACGTCGCGCAGCCCCCGCGTGTGGCAGCGCCACAGCGAGACGTCGGTGACGGGCAGGTATTTGCTCCGCTCGGAGGTCGTGCCCGACGAACGGGCGAACCACCGCACCCGGCCGGGCGCCGCGACATCGGCCTCGCCCGCCATCATCCGCTCGACGTAGGGTTTGAACGACGTGTAATCGAACCGCTCCACCCGCTGCGCGAACGCTTCGGGCGTGCGGATCTCCCCGAAACCGTACCGTCGTCCGAACTCGGTTCGTGCGCATTCGCGCAGCAACCGTTCGAGTTCTTTGCGCTGCGTCTCGGCGGGACGACGCCGGAACCGTTCGACCGAACGGCTGCGCAACGAGAAAAAAGTCCGTAAAATCGTACTCTTGAATGACACCGGAAAATCAGTTACAACTGCGCCTCGCCGCTCCCTCCATCCGTTCCGATCGCATACGGAGCGGGCCGGCCGCCGTTAATCAATTAAAAAAATCGCACACTCGCTCCACCGCATCCGGCAGGGCGAAGACCACCACACGGTCGAAAGCCTTGATCTCGGTACTCCCGACGGCGATTTCGACCTTGTCGCCGCGGACGATGCCGCCGATGATGACATTCTCCGGCAGCCCCATCTCCTTGATGCGGCTGCGCGTAGCGGGCGAGTTGGGCTTGGCGATGAACTCCATCACCTCGGCTTCGCTGCCCGTGAGGTATTTGATCGCCTGCACGTCGGACGACATCGTGAAACGGAAGATGTTCGACGCCGTAATCAGCTTCTTGTTGACGATCGTATCGATGCCCATGCTCTCGGCCAGATTGATGTAATTGAGGTTCTCGACCTCGGCGATCACCTTCTTCACCCCCATGCGGCGCGCCAGCAGCGCCGCGAGGATGTTGGTCTCGCTGCGCCCCGTGACGGCCAGGAAGGCGTCCATATTGGGCAGTCCCTCTTCGAGCATCGCCTCGGTGTTGCGGCCGTCGACATTGATGATGAGCGTCTTGTCCAGCAGCTCCGCCAACCGGTAGGCCTTCTCGGCGTTGTAGTCGATCAGTTTGATGTTGACCTCGTTCTGCAACTCGGAAGCCACCTGCACGCCGATGCGCGATCCGCCCAGGATCATCAGGTTCTTCACCTCGATGTGCGACTGCCCCGACAGGTCGTTCACCTCGCGCACCGCATCCTGACGGGCGATCACGTAGATCGTGTCGCCCTCCTCGAAACGCTCCTCGGCGTGGGGAATGATCGTCCTCCCGTCGCGCGTGATGGCCACCGTACGGTAGCTCAGCTCGGCGTCGCTGTCCGAAAAGCCAGCCAGCTCCCTGCCGACGAGCGGAGAGGTAGGTTCCAACTTGAAGACCGACAGCGAAAGCCGTCCGCCTGAAAAATCCACGTATTCGGTCGTCGAGGTGTGCCCCAACAGATCGACCACCTCGGCCGCCGCAACCTTTTCGGGATAGAAAAGGTAGTCGATTCCCATTTCGATGAAAATCTCCTTGTTGTTGGGTTCGAGATACTCGTTGTTGTCGATGCGGGCGATGGTTTTGCGCGCACCGAGCTGCTTGGCGATCACCGCCGCGACGATGTTGTCGTTTTCGGTGTGGTTCACCGCGATGAAGAGATCGCACTTGCGTGTCGAGGCCTTGCGCAGCGCCTCGAAGGTGGTCGAGTCCCCCTCGACGGTGATGATGTCGGCCAGCGTCCCCACCTCTTCGAGCGCCTTGGCGTCGCGGTCGATGACCGTGATGTCGTGGCCGTTGCCGCT
>ERZ1504691.664-NODE-664-length-9362-cov-5.149780_pt1 | contig 9362 bp, 9 predicted proteins | sample MGYA00572414_ERZ1504691 | MGnify/ENA primary metagenome ERZ1504691 (study PRJEB39906, sample SAMEA3182114) | gut metagenome | biome: human; feature: gut; material: Stool; isolation source: human stools | place: Canada | collected 2013-06-10 ...
ATATATACCCAAGTTCCCGATTGACTACTTCCGACCTTTTCCCTTTGTGGAACTGAAGAATCTGTTGAAAATCGGTCTTCCGTCGGCAGGGGAGAACATGTCTTATAGCTTATCGCAGGTGTTACTGACTTATTTTATCAATATGCTTGGAAATGAAGCTCTTACCACGCGAACATACGTGGTTAATATGGTGATGTTTGTCTATCTGTTTGCGATAGCCATGGCACAAGGCGGGGCTATCTGCATCGGGCATTTGGTGGGGGAGAAGAAAATAAGAGCTGCCTATTTGTTGGGCAAGTATGTAATGCGTATTTCTATTTTAGTGTCGCTGGTACTTTCCTGTATTTGGGCTTTGATGGGGCACACGCTCTTTAGTTGGTTGACAGACAATGCGGAGATTGTCCGTTTGGGTACTGTCATCCTTTTTGTCGATGTGATACTTGAAGTGGGGCGTGCCATTAACATTTATGCCACCAATGCCCTTCGTGCAACCGGAGATGTGAACTATCCTTTTTATGTAGGGGTAGTTGTACAATGGAGCATAGCAGTAGGCTGCGGCTATCTGTTCGGGCTCTATTGGGGGTGGGGACTAGTCGGTATGTGGTGTGCTTTCTTGCTGGACGAGAACATTCGCGGCATCATTTTTGTGCGGCGTTGGAATAGTATGAAGTGGGCAAAGAAAGGATTTGTGAAATAATAAATGTGATTTTCGCAAACTTTATAGTGATTGAGGCGGTTAAACTCAATAAAAAGAATTAATTTTGCAATCTGATAATTATCTAAAATACATTATGGAGCTCGATTTACTCACGGCAATATCACCTATTGACGGTCGATACAGAGGAAAAGCGGGAGCTTTGGCCTCTTATTTTTCTGAATTTGCACTCATTAAGTACCGTGTGCAGGTAGAAATAGAATATTTCATCACTTTATGTGAGCTACCGTTACCGCAGCTGACAAGCTTTGATCATGCACGTTTTGCATCGCTTCGTGCTATCTACCAAAACTTCTCGGAAGCCGATGCCGGACGCATTAAGGAAATAGAGAGTGTTACAAACCACGACGTTAAAGCTGTAGAATATTTCATTAAGGAACAATTTGACAAGTTGGGCGGAATGGAAGAATACAAGGAGTTTATCCACTTCGGCCTTACTTCTCAGGACATTAATAATACGTCAGTGCCTTTGTCTGTCAAAGAAGCGTTGGAACAAGTATATTATCCGCAGATTGAAGAACTGATTGCGCAGCTGACTGCTTACGCAGAAGAATGGGCGAATATCCCGATGTTGGCAAAGACTCACGGACAGCCTGCGTCTCCCACTCGTTTGGGCAAGGAAATCATGGTGTTCGTTTATCGCCTTAACCGTCAGTTGGCTGTGCTGAAGGCTTGTCCCATTACTGCTAAATTTGGTGGAGCCACAGGTAATTATAATGCGCATCATGTGGCATATCCGCAATATGACTGGAAAGCATTCGGCAATAAGTTTGTGGCAGAGAAACTCGGTCTGGAACGTGAGGAATATACCACTCAGATTTCAAACTATGACAATCTGGGAGCTATCTTTGATGCCATGAAACGCATTAATACCATAATGATTGACATGAACCGCGATTTCTGGCAGTATATCTCTATGGAATATTTTAAGCAGAAAATCAAGGCGGGTGAAGTCGGTTCGAGTGCCATGCCGCACAAAGTGAACCCTATCGACTTTGAAAATGCGGAAGGAAACTTGGGAATGGCCAATGCTATATTGGAGCACCTTTCTTCTAAACTGCCGGTTTCGCGCTTGCAGCGTGACTTGACAGATTCTACAGTGTTGCGCAATGTAGGTGTACCTTTCGGACATATCATCATTGCCATTCAAAGTTCATTGAAGGGATTGCGTAAGCTGCTGCTGAATGAACATAAGATTTATGAGGATTTGGATAACTGCTGGAGTGTGGTGGCAGAAGCTATTCAAACCATTCTTCGCCGGGAGGCTTATCCGCACCCGTATGAGGCACTGAAAGCGCTAACACGTACTAATCAGGCTATTACCGAATCGTCTATCAAAGAATTTATCGAGACATTAAATGTCGGTGAAGAAATAAAAAAAGAGCTGCGTGAGATTACGCCGCACAACTATACAGGCATTTAAAACGTTATTTATTTAAAGTAAAAAAAGAAACAGAGCCCGAGAGGGCGTTATACATTAATTTAATTAAAGAGAAATCATGAGTACAGAAAATGAAAACAGACAAGAAGGTTCTGTAAACGAAGAAAACCAGAATGTAAGCCGTGATGGTGGTTATAAGTCTTATAACAGAGACAGTAATTACAACAGATACAACAACGACGGCGAACAGCGTCCTTACCGTCCTCGTACGAACAGCTATAATCGCGAAGGTGGCGACCGTCCTTACCGTTCTTCTTATAACAACGGTGACCGTCCTTCCTATAATCGCTATAATAATAATGGTGACCGTCCGCAACGTCCCCGCTTTAATCCTAACAGTGAGGATGGAGGAGAACAACGTTCATACCGTCCTCGTACAAATTATAATCGTGAAGGTGGTGAGCAGCGTCCATATACTCCGCGCCCTCGTTTCAATAATGGTGAGGAAGGTGGTGAACGTCAATACCGTCCCCGTACAAACTATAATCGCGAAGGTGGTGAGCAGCGTCCTTATACTCCGCGTCCCCGCACCGGAGGATATAATCGCGAAGGTGGTGAGCAGCGTCCATATACTCCGCGTCCCCGTTTTAACAGCGGTGAAGGTGGTGAACAGCGTTCTTACACTCCGCGTCCTCGTACCGGCGGTTATAATCAAGGCGGCGACCGTCCTTATCGTCCTCGTACCGGTGGTTATCAAGGTGGTGGATACAATCGTCCCTATCGCCCCCGTACGGCTGATTATAACCCGAATGCAAAGTATAGTCTGAAGAAACAGATTGAATATAAAGATATATTGACCAATCCAAATGAGCCGATTCGTCTGAACAAGTTCTTGGCTAATGCAGGTATATGTTCCCGTCGTGAGGCTGATGAGTTTATTACAGCAGGTGTAGTCAGTGTAAATGGTGAAGTGGTAACCGAATTAGGTACTAAGATCAAGCGTACTGACGAAGTGAAGTTCCATGACGAACCGGTAAGTATTGAACGTAAAACTTATATTTTGTTGAATAAACCGAAGGATTGTGTGACTACTTCTGATGATCCTCAGGAACGTAAGACTGTAATGGATTTTGTGAAAGGTGCTTGTAAGGAGCGTATTTATCCAGTTGGGCGTTTGGATCGTAATACTACCGGTGTATTACTGTTAACTAACGATGGTGATTTGGCTTCCAAGCTGACTCATCCTAAGTATTTGAAGAAGAAGATTTATCATGTATATTGTGATAAGAATGTAACCAAGGCAGATCTTGACCAGATTGCAGCAGGTGTGACATTGGATGATGGAGAGATCCATGCAGATGCCATCAGCTATGCATCGGAAACAGACAAATCACAAGTCGGTATTGAAATCCATTCCGGAAAGAACCGTATTGTGCGTCGTATTTTTGAATCCTTGGGATATAAGGTAATCAAGCTGGACCGCGTTTATTTTGCTGGCCTGACTAAAAAAGGTTTGCGTCGCGGTGACTGGCGTTACCTGACGGAACAAGAAGTGAACATGCTCCGCATGGGCTCATTTGAATAATAAACAATAAAGAGACAAAACAATGGAAAAAATTAGTAGAACAAAGATTGTTGACTTGCTGAAGCGCCGTGATTTTGGTGCGATGGTCAATGTAAAAGGTTGGGTTCGTACCCGCCGCGGTAGCAAACAGGTAAATTTTATCGCCCTGAATGACGGTTCTACAATAAATAATGTGCAGATTGTTGTTGATTTGGCAAACTTTGACGAAGAAATGTTGAAGCAGATCACCACCGGTGCATGTATCAGTGTGAACGGTGAGTTGACCGAATCCATTGGCTCTGGTCAGGCTGCCGAAGTTCAAGCGCGTGGAATCGAAGTATTAGGTACTTGTGATAATACTTATCCGTTACAGAAGAAAGGTCATACGATGGAGTTTCTTCGTGAGATCGCTCATTTGCGTCCCCGTACCAATACATTTGGAGCTGTATTCCGCATCCGCCACAACATGGCTATCGCTATCCATAAGTTCTTCCATGAACGTGGTTTCTTCTATTTTCATACACCTATTATCACAGCATCCGATTGTGAAGGTGCGGGACAGATGTTCCAGGTTACTACCAAGAATCTTTATGATTTGAAGAAAGATGAAAACGGAGCGATTATTTATGATGATGATTTCTTTGGCAAACAAGCCAGTTTGACGGTTTCCGGACAGTTGGAAGGTGAATTGGCTGCTACTGCTTTGGGGGCTATTTATACATTTGGACCTACATTCCGTGCGGAGAACTCCAATACGCCGCGTCACTTGGCTGAGTTTTGGATGATTGAACCTGAGGTTGCGTTCAATGATATTACTGATAATATGGATTTGGCCGAAGACTTTATTAAATATTGTGTACAGTGGGCGCTTGACAACTGCTATGATGATGTGAAGTTCTTGAACGATATGTTCGATAAAGGATTGATAGAACGTTTGCAGGGCGTGCTGAAGGAAGAATTTGTCCGTCTGCCTTATACGGAAGGTATCAAGATACTGGAGGAAGCTGTAGTAAAAGGTCATAAATTTGAATTCCCGGTATATTGGGGAGTAGACTTAGCCTCTGAACATGAACGTTATTTGGTGGAAGAGCATTTTAAACGTCCTGTAATCCTGACAGACTATCCGAAAGAAATCAAGGCATTCTATATGAAGCAGAATGAGGATGGAAAGACGGTGCGTGCAATGGATGTATTATTCCCGAAGATTGGCGAAATAATAGGTGGTTCTGAACGTGAGGCTGATTATGACAAATTGATGACCCGCATTCAGGAACTGGGAATTCCGATGAAGGATATGTGGTGGTATCTGGATACCCGCAAGTTTGGTTCATGTCCTCATTCTGGTTTTGGACTTGGTTTTGAACGGTTGTTGCTGTTTGTTACCGGTATGACCAATATTCGTGATGTGATACCTTTCCCACGTACTCCGCGCAATGCTGAATTCTAATTGTAGGAAATAATAATTCAAAAAATCCTGCCCTATAACATAGAGCAGGATTTTTTTTGTGTTTAACTGTAAAAAAGTTATTTGAAAAGCAGAAAGTTTGAAAAATTTTTCTAATTTTGTTGTATCCACATAACGCAATTTGTTAACTAAATATATACAGCTATGAAACGGAAAAAATTATTCCTACTGATGATAGCATTCTTGCTAATCGGTACTTCGCGTGTAGTGGGACAGGAAAAATCAGATGCAGCCCCTGTCAACTTGAAAGGGATTTGGCAGATGTGCTTTTATGTATCAGGTACTCCTCAGGTGCCGGGTGAGTTGAAACCAAGTAATTCTTTTAAAATTTTGTCTGATGACGGCAAGTTTACCAATATGACCATGATTCCTAATCATGGAGCTATTATTATTGGTTCCGGTACCTATCGGCAGACTGCTCCTAATGCTTATACAGAGCATGTGGAGAAAAATCTGCATCTTCCACAATTGGTAGGTGTGGATAACATTTTGGAATTTGAGATGAAGGGGGGCGATGTCATGGTACTGAAGTTTTTTGTGAAAACGGATAAGGATGGAAATGAAATCAATTCCTGGTATTATGAAACTTGGAAACGGGTGAAAATGCCTCCTGTTTATCCCAAGGATTTGGTCAGATAAGTTTGAATCTTTGTTTATAAACAAAGGATAGTCATTGGGGAGGGGCTGCTCTTTCATTTTTTGAAAGCGTGGTCCCTATCTATATGGTGGGATATGTGTCTTGTTTATATGATTACTTGTTTGGATACTTAAATGAAAGGTGTCTATGTATTAATTGTTTCCAATAAAATGATGTAGTGAGTAACTGTTACCTGTTTGCAGGTTGCTTAAATATACGGTAAAATTCCTGTAATCTCTTCTTAATTTGCACAGAATTTCAAAAAATGTGCTATTCTTCATCACTTTTATGCCTTTTCGAGAACAAAAATTGGAAATAATCGTTAACTTTGTCGCCAATAACAGAAATAGAAAAGGAGATTAATGTCTAAACTTTATATAATAGCGGGGTGTAACGGAGCTGGTAAAACGACTGCTTCGTATACGGTATTACCCGAAATTTTAGAGTGCCGTGAATTTGTCAATGCCGATGAAATCGCCAAGGGACTTTCTCCTTTTAACCCCTCAAGTGTAGCAATCGAAGCGGGACGACTGATGCTGAAACGCATCGGAGAACTGTTGTCAGCCGGAGTCAGTTTTTCTGTTGAAACTACATTGTCCACCCGTTCTTATATCAATCTTATCCAGCAGGCACAAAATCAAGGATATAGTGTCAGCCTTATTTATTTTTGGCTGAATTCGCCTGAACTGGCTATAGAGCGAGTGAAACAGCGTGTTGCCAACGGAGGGCATGATGTACCTGCTCCCATTATCCGTCGTCGTTATCGTTCGGGGTTGGAAAACTTTTTCCGTATTTATATGCCTTGCGTGGATTATTGGATGCTTGCGGACAATAGCTGCACACCGCGTGTTATTGTGGCGGACGCCTTCCGTTTGGGAGATGAGGTCCATATCTATAATCAAGAACTTTTTACTAAAATCAGAAGTTATGTCAACTGAAGAAGAATATAAGGAATTAAGTGCGAAGTTGCGTTATGGTTTAGAATTAGCGGAACAGCGGTTGATAGAGGAAACTGCACGGCGCGAAGGGACACTGTGTTATGGTCGTCCCGATGGAAAAGTAGTTCGGATCTCAGCAACTGAACTTTTAAAGCTTCGTCAGTCCGGTGGAAACAATGCGGCATCTGTGGCTGTTTGTACTTGCTCTGAGATGGAGAGTGGCTGGAATCGTTGAAAATATATGAATAACTGTATATGTATAGGGAAGAATCAAAATTTCTTCCCTATGTTTTTACTCCGTTATTCAAAGCCTAGATGTGGTTGTATCAGCCTTTTGTATGCAAAAAGCAGGAGGAAAAAATATCTTAATTTGTTTGTCAGTTCAAAGAAAAGCCGTACCTTTGCAAGCCGATTATTATCAAAAGTTTATAAAGAATTAATTCTTAGCGTGTTAATAGTTCTTTGTCCGGGAACGGTTAGAAACGCTGGGAAGAATTGTTTTTTAGTAGTTAACATTTAAAAAGATTTTAAGAGTGGACACTTTAAGTTACAAGACCATTTCTGCAAACAAAGAAACAGCTCAAAAAGAATGGGTTGTTATCGACGCTACCGATCAGGTCGTAGGCCGTCTCGGTTCGAAAGTTGCGAAACTGTTGAGAGGAAAGTACAAACCAGACTTTACCCCTCATGCTGACTGCGGTGATAATGTTATTATCATTAATGCAGACAAAGTGAAATTTACCGGAAACAAGTGGAACGACAAGGTTTACTTGCGCTATACAGGTTATCCCGGTGGTCAGAGAGAAATGACTCCTGCCCAGTTGATGAAGAAACCTAACGGTGAAGAAAAACTGTTGAAGAGAGTAGTAAAGGGTATGCTTCCTAAAAATCGTCTGGGAGCACAGTTGCTGGGCAATTTGTATGTTTACGCTGGTAGTGAACATAAACATGAAGCTCAGACTCCGAAATCAATTGATATAAACTCACTTAAATAATAAAGAATGGAAGTAGTAAATGCATTAGGCAGACGTAAACGCGCCGTAGCACGCGTGTTCGTAAGCGAAGGTACAGGAAAGATTACTATTAACAAGAGAGACCTTGCACAGTACTTTCCATCAACTATTCTTCAGTATGTAGTAAAACAGCCTTTGAACAAGCTGGAGGCTGCTGAAAAATATGATATCAAAGTAAATCTTTACGGTGGTGGTTTTACAGGTCAGTCACAGGCTTTGCGTCTGGCTATCGCCCGTGCGCTGGTTAAAATCAACCCTGAAGATAAAACAGCTCTTCGTTCAGAAGGCTTCATGACACGTGATTCTCGTTCTGTAGAACGTAAGAAACCGGGTCAGCCCAAAGCACGTCGTAGATTCCAGTTCAGTAAACGTTAATATCCGGTTTTACTTGGAACTGGTTAAGAAGCGTTTAGTATCTAAACCAGCGGGACTCTACTTGGTAGCGGACTACCCGATGGTTGGTTGAGATAAACAAAAAAGAAAGTAAACGATTTAAAGAATAACAAAATGTCTAGAACTAATTTCGATACATTATTGGAAGCCGGTTGCCACTTCGGACACCTTAAGAGAAAGTGGAATCCCTCAATGGCTCCTTATATTTTCATGGAACGCAATGGTATCCATATCATTGACCTCCATAAAACAGTTGCTAAAGTAGATGAAGCTGCTGATGCACTGAAACAAATCGCAAAATCAGGTAAGAAAGTCCTGTTTGTTGCTACTAAGAAACAAGCTAAACAAGTAGTAGCTGAGAAAGCTGCTTCTGTAAATATGCCTTATGTAATCGAGCGTTGGCCGGGTGGTATGTTGACTAACTTCCCGACTATCCGTAAGGCTGTGAAGAAAATGGCTACTATCGATAAGTTGACCAACGATGGTACTTATTCAAACCTTTCTAAGAGAGAAGTTCTGCAAATCTCTCGTCAGCGTGCTAAATTGGAGAAGAACTTAGGCTCTATCGCTGATTTGACTCGTTTGCCGTCAGCACTGTTCGTTATCGATGTGTTGAAAGAAAACATTGCAGTTCGTGAAGCTAACCGTCTGGGTATCCCTGTATTTGCTATCGTTGATACAAATTCAGATCCTTCAAACGTAGACTTCGTGATTCCTGCAAACGATGACGCTACTAAGTCTGTAGAAGTGATCTTGGATGCTTGTTGTGGCGCTATCGCTGAAGGCTTGGAAGAAAGAAAAGCTGAAAAAGTAGATATGGAAGCTGCCGGTGAAAATGCTCCTAAGGGTGCTGGTAAGAAGAAAAATACCAAGGCTCGTATGGATAAAGCCGAAGAAGAAGCTATCAATGCTGCTAAGGCTGCCGCTTTCTTGAAAGAAGACGAAGAAGCTTAATAGTATAAATTGAGAGTTGAGAATTGAAAATTGGGGAAGGGGCAGATTATGCTGTTGATTCTCAATTCTCAATTTTCAATTCTCAATTCTGTTTTAAAGATATTACTAACAATTAAAAAATAAAGGAATATTATGGCTGTAACTATGGCTGAAATAACCAAGCTTCGTAAGATTAGTGGAGCTGGTATGATGGATTGCAAGAACGCCTTGACTGAAGCAAACGGCGATATCGATAAAGCAATGGAAATTATCCGTAAAAAAGGACAGGCTGTTGCTGCAAAACGTTCTGACCGTGAAGCATC
>ERZ1504691.672-NODE-672-length-9287-cov-2.519497_pt1 | contig 9287 bp, 10 predicted proteins | sample MGYA00572414_ERZ1504691 | MGnify/ENA primary metagenome ERZ1504691 (study PRJEB39906, sample SAMEA3182114) | gut metagenome | biome: human; feature: gut; material: Stool; isolation source: human stools | place: Canada | collected 2013-06-10 ...
CGTCGCCAGCGTCAGATGTGTATAAGAGACAGGTACATATACGTTTGTTAATGAAGATGTTAGAACCTGTGATTTAGGAGGAATTATATCTATCGCAATTGATGTCATCATTAATCTTGCTTGCATTGCCTCTCCAAAGGCTTACTATAAACAGCCAGTAGACACCTTAATGACATCCGTTTTGGGAACCAAAAATCTCTTGGATTATGCTCTTACTCAAAATGCCATGTTAATTCAAGCATCTACAAGTGAAATTTATGGAGATCCTAATGTAGACATCTTAGAAGAGACCTACAATGGTAACGTAAGTTGTACCGGCCCTAGAGCATGTTATGATGAAGGTAAAAGAGCCGCTGAGACTCTTTGTATGGACTATATTCGCACACACAAGATGGATGTTCGGATTATACGTATATTCAACACTTATGGTCCGAAGATGAATTCTGCTGATGGTCGGGCTATACCGGAGTTTATTAATAAGGCTCTTAAGTCAGAATCCATAGAGATATATGGGAGTGGTGATCAGACTAGAAGCTTTATGTTCATTGATGATTTAATAAAAGCTGTAAAGCAGTTGATTAAATCTGACGTCCGTTTCGATACTCCTATCAATATTGGGAATCCGTATGAAGAGCACACCATTAATGAATTGGCAGGAATAATTAAAACATTGACACATAGTGACGTTCCTGTTGTACATTTAAGCGGATTAGAAGACGATCCCAGGAAGCGCAAGCCTTCAATACTTAAAGCGGAAAGAGTCATAAGTTGGAAACCCACAGTTAGTCTGAAAGACGGTTTATGTAAAACAATTCAATATTTTAGACAAAATGATTAAATTACCTAAGATAACAGAAGCGTCGATAGATTTATCCACAATCTGTCAATTACATTGTGTTGAGTGTTCAACGTCCAAAGGAATCACTCATGCAGGGATTGTGGGAAAAGGTCAACTTTCTTTTGAGGATTTTTCAAATTTTATTGACACTAATCCGGAGATTAAAAGAATAGAAATGTCCAATTGGGGAGAAATATTTCTGAACAAGGATATTGTCAAAATTTTAGAGTATGCTTTCAGAAAAGGAGTTACTTTATATTGCGGAAACGGTACTAATTTCAACAATGTTTCGGAAGAAGCATTGGAAGCACTGGTCAAATATAGAGTTGAGTATCTAAATATTTCTATTGATGGAGCAACACAAGAGACATATTCAATTTATCGCGTGGGTGGTAATCTCTGTAATGTACTTCAAAATATCGAGCGACTGAACAATTATAAAGAACGATATAACTCAGAGTACCCTAAGTTATCATGGCAATTCGTGATATTCGGCCATAACGAACAGGATTTACCAAAGGTTAAAGAGTTGTGCTTGAAGTACAACATGGCTTTTAATCCCAAACTTAATTATTCCCAATTCTCACCTGTAAAAGACAAGGAATTTGTAAGACGAGAAAGTGGTCTTGGAGTAGCAGACCGTGATGAATATCGTCTGAAGCATAATCACGAATATAAAGCTCCATGCTATCATTGCTTCTCAAGTCCACAAATTAATTGGAATGGGGATATCCTTGGATGTAGTGTTAATAAGTGGAGAAGTCTTGGAAACGTCAAAGATGGGTCTTTGACTCAATGGACAGAAAGCGAGGGGTTCAAGGCATTAGTTGAACTTCTTTTTGAAGGGAGAGATACCTCTATTGATTTACCTTGCAAACATTGCCCCAATTTAGTTAAAGTACTATCTTGTCCACTTTCAATTGAGGGATTACAGAAGTATAATGAATATATCGCACCAGCACTACGATGATGGAAAAGTTAATCATAGAAGTGGATATTACACATCGTTGCAATCTTATTTATCGACATTGTAATCGTCTTTGTAATGCTGAGAATCAGTATGCAATAGTTAGGAATTCTTTGGATATGGATATGCGGCATATAGACTATCTGTGTCGTGAGATTAAATCGATTCGTAAAGGAAGTATAGAAACCATCCGAATACTTGGAGGCGAGCCATTATTGTCAAAGATATTAGAGCCGGCGGTTCAAGCTTTTGAATTACTGAAAGACGAAGGCTATATTTCTAATATCAATATTGTGACCAACGGTACATTGCCTATTCCTGCTTATTGTTCTCCATACATTGTATTTGCGCCACAAATTGTAGGTCAAATGATAGAAGACAAAGGTAGGCCATTGACTAAGAACGAAATATATTCAATCAAGAATATAAAGCACAGAAATATAACATTATCTCCGGAAGACATTGGCGCAGACTATAAAATCTGCGATAGAATCAATATTTGTGGTATTCATTATACCGTCTATGGTTTTTCATATACAGCTCCTTGTTTCCCTTGTATAATGGCGAAACAATCAAATCATAAATATTTTTTGCATGAATTTCCAAAAGATGTTTCAATGTTTATAAGAGAAAATTTTAAGAATGACGTGTGTTCTCTATGTACATATGCTATAGAAAATTATAAAATGTATGCGAATGAGCATCCAGAATTTCAAACATGGAACTATTGTGGAACTAAATGGAAGGAGCTAATCTTTTCAAACAAGGTAAAGTATGTAGAACCCGACACAAGTTGGATTAATAAAGTGTAAGATGGTACTTAATCAAGAACAATTCGATGCATTCAGAATGGAGATTGCTACATTCGGCAATATTCCGATCTTAAGCCAGTACTGTGGTATAGGGTGTGTATTTTGTAAAGTGCACACAGATTCCTATTTGGGACACTATCCAAAGATTCCAATGATTGATAAGGAAGACCTTATAAAAGGCTTTGCTTTTATCAACCCGAATGTTAACTACGTAAGGCTGGGTGCTGGTGTATTGGTCGCACCTCATACAGACCCATTTCTTCATCCTCAGATATATGATTTTATCAAAATTGCATCGGAATATTTCCCGACAAAAAAGATAACAACCGTTACTACCGGTGCATATATCAGAGAAGACAAATTGGATTTCCTTAATTCTATTCCGAATTTTGGTATAGATTTATCACTCATCACTATGCAAGGTAAGAGGGAGGCTATCATACCAAGATCTGAACGTGAAAGAACAATGACTTTGTTGAAGTATGCACCGTTAAATAAGTGTACACTTATGTTCACCGGTTCTATTTATGATATCCAGAAAGATCTCGAATTGCTTTATGGACTTGGCGTTGATAAAAAGGTCAGACAAATTCTTGTTCGAAGGATGGAACACACTAAAACAAGTCAACGTCAACTGAAAGAATTGTCAACACAATGCATAGAGCATTATGAAGAATGTATAACTTGGATAAAAGAAAATTATCCAGGCGTTATTTACACTGTCCCCATATTAAAGGACGTTTTTCGCGGTGGTAACAATGAATACTTCATTGATGCTGACAAACGCATAGCGAGACAAAAAGAAATCATAAACAGTCTCCCTTCAGATGCGATGGTGAATCTTATCTGTCCCTTATCTGGATATGATTACTTTACAGAAGCATTTAAGGGTATGCACAACGTAAAGACCAACCTTATACTGAATCATCTATATGGAGGATCAGTGTCTGTGGCTGGGCTCTTGAACCACAAAGATATTAGAGAGCAATTCAATCCAGATAGAAATGATTATATGTTTCTACCGAATGAAATGTACAATGCTGACGGTCTTGATTTACTTGGTGAGCCTATGAGTGAACTCGAAAAATATTACGGAGCTAAAATTATATTGGGATGAATATTGGTTGGAATAAATTTCGCATATTAGTTACAAATCGTTGTAATTATCATTGTCCTTTTTGTCATAACGAGGGACAGGATAAGTCCATTGTTCAAGAACAAATGACATTTGATGACTTCCGGAGTTTCGTCGATATTATAGCCAATCTGCACATCAGCGAGATTAACTTTAGTGGAGGAGAACCATTACTCAATCCGGAAATTGTGGATATGATTTTATATGCCAACAATAAGTTGACAGGAGATATTAGCTGTGCAACAAATCTTTCATTGATTACTACCAATATGATTGAAAAGCTTGCTAATACAAGATTGAAATTCAATATCCAATTCCCATACATAAATGAATCTGCATTCATTAAAAGTACAGGAAATGGTTTTCTTAGCAAAATCAAGTCTAACATTAAGGCTGTAAAGGAGGCTGGAATAAAGATTGGACTTAACACTGTTATCCAATCACGGAAGATTGAAGCGATAATAGAAATGATTGAATTCGCGATTCAAAACGAGTTACCTTTAAAACTCCTTCCTCAAATAGGCTTGGAAGGTAGCGATAAGTTTAAGGATCAAATATACCCCATTCTTAATAGATACGCTACAACCATTTGCGATAAAGGAACTGGAGCTACAGCCTGGAATGTCGAAAAAAATGGGCATAGGACTCGCGTTCTTTATATCGATTCGCCCTGTTTCAGTAACGATATCGAAACCTGTCGTGCATTTGGTGAATTAAGAATACTTCCAGGTATGTATGCACAGCCCTGCATACTTAAAGAGCCTGAAATACGATTAGATCTTTCTAAAGGCGACGAATACATACTTAATCAATTAGCACAATTATGGAACGGCTTCACGACATGCTAACCACTTATAATGCCAATATTCCTACGGATATGAGGACATCCTGGAGCAAGCAATTTTTACAGCCTACTTTCCCCTCGTATTGGGAGATTACATACAAAGTGTTGCAATTTATAGATAGAGAAAAACGTATAATCGAAATTGGTGCTGGACAAGGAGATGTTACAGCTATAGCTTGTTATTTAGGGTTTAATTTCATCTCTGCATATGAACGAAACATTGAGGCTGCTAATATAGCTGAAGCTAAGATTTCCGACTTATTTCACAGAATATCAATCATAGAAAAGCAAGATTTCGCAAAGGTAGATCTCAAGGATGAATGTGCAGATATTCTTATCATGGTGAATTGTGCTTATGCAGATGGTTGCACAACTAAAGAAGAATATCTTTCAAGACTTGTTTCTTTCTATAACAAAGCGGGAAAACCAAAGTTGGTTATACTCGAAGTAATAGATGCTTCTTATACTTGCGAAGATTTGGATTTCCCTGTATGTATTAGACTAAATCCACAAGATGTTGAATCAATGTTTCCGATGTCAAAAATATCGTCTTATCTAACATATAAATATCCAAAAAACAAGAGGACTAAGCGCCTATATGTAATTGAGAAAAGATGAACATTTATATAGTTACAAACGAATATAGTATTGAAGGTGGCGGCTTAGCTTACAGTTGTCATGCTTTTGTGAATATGCTGGAACAAGTAGGACATGATATCACAATTATTTCTAGTTCTGTTCCATCAGAATCTATTATATCCGGAGGATATAAGCCATCTCTTGGATATGAACTAGCAATGGAGGAAAAGCTCAAAGAGAATATTAAATCACTTGCCTCTGGTGGGCTTATTGTATCGTTTGGAGGTGGTTTTAACGCCTACTATGCCGCTCTTTTGGCGTCCAAATCGAGACTTAAATTATGGCTAATGTTCCGAGGTTCAGATGCTAATATCAGCAAATGGAATCCTATTGAATCTTATTATAATAAATTCGTGGTTGATTGCGCCTCTGAAATTTTCGCTCTATCTAAGGAAATTGCAGATAATGTTCAATTGTTTTCATCGAACAAACTTGATATTCATGTTATTCCCAATTCTGCTAGTAGGAAATCCGAGCAAATCAAGTCTATATCCAGTAGGCATATTACATTAGGAACTGGCGCGACACATCTCAATGAAAAGAAAGGAATCTCACATCTTTTGGAAATGGTCGCTGTTGTAAATAGAACAATGAAAGATTTACATCTTTCGCTTGAACTCGTTGGCCACATAGACAATGATGTAAAGGAACTGTATAAAGCAAAGATGGATGAATTGTGCATTTCAAGTGATGTGAACTTTTTAGGTAGGTTGAGCCGAGATGAATTTAGAAATAGACAAATGACTTGGGACATGTACGTTCAAACTTCTGTTTGCGAAGGAATGGGTAACTCTGTAGTTGATGCAATGTCTATGGGGTTGCCTATTATGATATCCAATACCGGTTATGTAGCAGAAGCTGCGCAAGAACATTTTCCTCAAATTGTATTTAGTTCTCTGAATCCACATAGTATGGCAGATGAACTTTCGATACTAGTTAGTCTTAAAGATAGGGATTTTAGATATGGAAATTTCTATTCAATGTTCTTCTCAGGAATAACACCCTCCAAGATTGCTTCTCGATGGAAACAATTTCTTGAATGCGATACCCCCAAAACGAATTTTGAGTATAAACCTAGCGCGGTTTTATCTCTTACATTGCACGATGTAAGTGGTGATAAGCATGATAATATCACAACGCCAGTAGAAGTCTTTGAATCTTTTGTAGATCGAGTCCATCAGAAGGGACTTGGTTTATGCTCTATGAAGTCTTATGTACAGAAATCGATAGATGAAAGAGAAAGGTGGATTGTCTGCACTTTTGATGATGGTTATACAGGGTTACTTGATAATGCTTTACCTATTCTAAACAAATACGGTTTTACCGCTTCGGTCTATGTATGTACAGATTATTTGGGAAAATCCAATGATTGGAATTTTAAGGATAAGTCTCGACGAATGCATCTGAATGTAGAAGAACTTAAGGAATTAATTTGTGCCGGTTGGGAAATCGGTTCGCATGGAGTAACTCACGAGTCTCTGTTACGTTTGGATGATGCCGATATAGAATGGCAGTTAAAAGAATCCAAAAAGATTCTTGAAGAGCTTTTCGGTCCGGTAATATCTTATGCTTACCCTTATGGAGATATAAGCCCCTACATTGAGACACAGGTGAAAAAATACTACGATTATGCGTTCCTTTTAACGCAAGGCGGAGTGTTTTTGAACACAGATGCGCATAAAATTCATAGATATTACATCTCGGAGATTAATCAAATAATAAACGGTTTATGAGGATTCTTGGAATATTTCGCGGTTTTCCCGGACTTGGGAGAGTTGTAGCAGGAGTCTCCTTATTGGAGGAACTTCGAGATCAATACGGAGCTAATATTCGTATGATTAGTTATCTTCAAGGTAATGAATATCTTAAGTCCAAGGGCTATGCAGATTTGCACGAAGCCACCCCCATGGACTATTGTTCGATTGGCTTAGTCCCGACAAATAAGATGGGAGCATACATTCATACCACAATTAAAGAATATACCCCGGATTTAATATTGATAGATGGTGAGCCCTTGATAGTTCATTCCATTAAATTGTCTTTCCCGAGAATGAAAATTGTAGTGTTATTAAATCCTTCTGATGTCGACAATTCATATAATGACAAAGAAGCGATGGACTACTTTAATTCATTATATTCTATGGCAGATGTTGCCATCGTTCATGGGCTTCGGAAAATCAGAAAGCCATTGTTTTACGATTATAAACAGTTCTATTCACTTAACACGATTCTGCGCAGGGAGATTCTTAAACTCAAAAATATCCCGTCCAAAGATATTTATTGCATTTTAGGAGGCGGGACCGTTAATGTGAGTTGTCAATTTACCGAATCTTCAATACGTATTGGGGAATTATGTATCAAAGTTGCCGAGGAGTTATCAGAATATCGAATGCATATCGTTTGTTCAAGTGCAAATATATATGATGCTCTGTACAGAATGAGTATCACGGACAATGTATTCCTATATAAGGATATCATTAGCCCTCAGTACTATTATGCGCATGCCTCACTCATTATTACCCGTTCTGGGAGAAATACATTGAGCGAGATTAAATATCTTGATATTCCTGCAATTACGTTTGTGACTGGCGATAGGTACAGAGTAGTAGAACAGAGACAAAATGTAAACTTGCTTCATGATGATTGTTGCCTTATGGCTGAGTCCAATTGGACAAAAGATGAACTCGTACGACTAATAAAACGGCTTAACATACCTAAAGAAAGTGATAAAATTGGAAGTTTTATTCCAGGGAATGCAATAGCAATGGAGATTCTTCTTAACAATACATCATCAATGCCGACTAAATAACCACAACATTATGAACGAGTTGTCACAACCTCTATTTCAGTTGCATGCTCCCTTTATTGTGCTAACAGCAAAAAGCAGTATTGAAGTGCAGGCTTCTATAACATATGCTTTTGTGTCTGCATCTACAGATTCTATTATTATAAGCATTCCAAGAGGTACTAGATTATTTACAAGCAACTCCAATAAAAGGGATAATGCGGGGCTAATACAATGTGAGATTATTTCTCATAGAGAAGAGATTGATGCGAATACCGAAACGTTGGTGCGAAATAAGTTCCCGGAATTTTGTGATGAATATAGCAAACTTGCTTGTATAGGCTATATTTATATAGATCCGTCTCAACTTGGGTGTTTCAAAATTGAAGATGCAACAACTGACGACATATTTGCAATGTTTAATATTAGATAACAATAACATTATCGATATGATAGACAATTTTATATCTGAATTTTCTATTACAAACTCTTGGAATGCAGAGAAATGGTCTCGGTTAATGGAGGATGTTAAAAATATGACTGATGGCGATTCTCGTAAAAGATCTATGAGAAAACTAAGGGCCATAGTTTTTGCGGCGAATAAGTTTATTCTCAATAAAGGCAATTATGTTACTCATCAAGGATTGGTAAATATGCCGATTTTTCAATCATATGATAAAATATATAAGCAACCGATAACTGTTAATCATATTAGAAGAATTGAAGCAGAAACCATATTCGGAGTTTTGAATATGGATTGTATAGATGCAGGTAAGATGCTTCAAGAAGAGGGCTATCATCCAGCTGTTTTAAATATGGCATGTGAGGACGGTCCTGGAGGTGGGGTAATTGGAGGATGCTATGGTCAAGAGGAAAGCCTTTTTAGACGCAGTAATCTTTAGGTGTATCTTTATCCTTATTCGCCCCATGCCTTAGAGTGTAACTTGCAGTCTAAACATCCTCAATATCCGCTAAATGGCAATTTTGACGGCATATACGTAAGAGATGCTGTTATTTTCAGGGAAGCCGAAAATAAAGGATATGAACTGCTTCAAAATCCGTTTAATATGTCTTTTATTTCTGTTCCGGCAATCAGAGAACCAATTTTAAATGACGGAATGCTCAATAAAAGAGATATCATTATAGCGAAGGATAAAATCCGGACAATCCTACGCCTTGGATTGATAAATTCTCATGACGCTTTAGTTCTCGGGGCATGGGGTTGTGGCATATTTCATAACCTGTCTCTTATACACATCTCCGAGCC
>ERZ1504691.677-NODE-677-length-9258-cov-2.833315_pt1 | contig 9258 bp, 7 predicted proteins | sample MGYA00572414_ERZ1504691 | MGnify/ENA primary metagenome ERZ1504691 (study PRJEB39906, sample SAMEA3182114) | gut metagenome | biome: human; feature: gut; material: Stool; isolation source: human stools | place: Canada | collected 2013-06-10 ...
TACCCTGATGTTTGATTATAAGTTAAAGGAGAGAATTGTTTCAGAATTTAATGCAACTTATCTTATGAGAGAAATGGGTATTATAAACTAAATGAATATTTTAACAGGGTATCACCAATATTTCGTACAAATATTGATAATACCCTGTTATATTTTTTAGTATTTAAAACTATGTAGTTATTGTTTTTTATTTATACGTTTCCCTTCCTAACCTAAGATTGCCTATACTCTTTGGGTGTCATACCTACATGCTTTTTAAAGTATTTTGCAAAGAATGAATTATTCGGAAAATTCAGCTCGTTTGATATTTCCTGTACAGTCTTGTTTGTTGAGCGGAGAAGTATTTTTGCTTCCAGTATAATGTATTTATCTATCCAGTCATGCGCAGTCCTTCCGCTTGTTCTCTTGATTATATCCGACAGGTATTTGGTAGATATGAAAAGTTTATCTGCATAGAAGTCCAGTGTTCTGTTCTCCTTATAATATCGCATTATCAGTTGTATAAACCGACCCAACAGCTCCTCTTTTCTGTCCTTTCTTGAATGTTCCTCGGTATCCATCATTAAACCTGTTATATAATAAATCATGGCTTGCAGTATGGAGCCTATCATTTTATCCCTGAAGGCGAAATGGTCTTTCAGCCTTTGGTTGAAGAAGTCATAGAACTGCCTGATATTGAAACATTGCTTGGCTGAGAGTTCTATCTTGGGGTTTTTCTGAACATATAGGAAAATCGGCAGGATTTCACCTATCTTCGGAAATGCCTCTTCTATAAAATGCTGCGATACGATAAAGAAAATCCCTTTTATATCATCTGATACCTCCTTGTGTTCTATTATATCCTTCGGAAGAGTGATTACCATATCCCCCGGCTGAATCTCATATCTTATCATATTGATGTCTGCCGATATATGTCCGTTCAGGCACAGACTGATGGTAAATGCCCCAAGTCTTACAGGTGTATCTTTCCCGATTTTAAATTTGCTCAGATCGTCAAGGACAATGAAGTCGTTATCTACATAGTCGATGTCACCTATCAGCTCCTTTACAATCTGCATGTCAAGTTTCTTATACTGGTTCATGGCTCTTTTTTTATCACAAAAGTAGGTTTAGTATCACAATAATCAAAACAAATCTTACTAATAGGACATATTTGTGGATATATGGAGAATATGACACGTTTTTATCGCATAGATTTAACGGGATAGATTCAAAAAACGGATAATGGAACATTTTGGTGGGATAAATGAAAACATGATTTCCGCTGGCTTTATTGAACTTTGCAGCAAAACAAAAGTTCAAGATTATGAAAAGATTATTTATGTACTTGGGTGCGGGAATCATGGTTCTTGCTTCCGCTTCCTGTAAACATGAAACAGGAGAACAGAAAATGACCTTACCGCTGATAAAGACTGTGGCAGTGGGCAGCCTTGACAGCATCGACAGGGTTGAGTATATGGGGATAATAGGTTCCGAACAGGAAGCCTCAATATCATTCAAGGTAAGCGGTCAGCTTGCTAACCTGCCTTTCCGTGAGGGAACAAGGGTAAGCAAGGGCAGTGTACTGGCTTCATTGGACAGGCACGACTTTGAAGTGCAGTACAATGCAGCAAAGGCGGTTTACGAACAGTCCTGTAAAGAGGCGGAACGTATCCGCACCCTGTATGAAGCCAAAACGGTTTCTCCAAACGACTATGAAAAGGTCATGGCGGCAAATACGGTGGCTGAAGCCAAATACAATGCGGCAAAGGATGCCCTTGACTATACAGAGGTTAGGGCTCCTTTTGATGGATTCATATCCGGCGTATTCAAGAATGAGGGAGAGGTGGTTTCAGCCGGACTTCCGGTCCTTTATCTGAAAAGTGACAACGACTATTATGTGGATATAAATATGGCAATAAAGGACTTCAACCGTTTGAAGTCACTGCGTGCTGCAAGACTTGATGCAGGCGGTTCCTCTGCCGAGCTGAAACTCAGGACACAAACCCGGAATACGGCTTCAGGACAGTTGTATCGTGTCTCTTTCAATGTACCTGAGGAATTTTCTTCCCTTCTTATGTCGGGCATGAATGTAAGTGTGTCACTTGATTTCTCAAAGGCGGAAACTTCGGTATCAGTTCCGGCAACCGCCCTCTTCTATAAAGACGGTTCCCCATGTGTGTGGAAAATCAATGACGGTAAAACACACTGCGTTCCGTTGAAAATAGGCGGTATAGAGAAAGACAGGGTGCTTGTCAGCGGATTGCAGCCGGGTGACAGGATTGCCGTAACCGGAACGCACAGTCTCAGTGAAGGGGTGGTTGTTGAGGAAATGGAGGATATACCCGAAACCAATATAGGAGGAATGTTATGAGGAGTATTGCGGAATATGCCTTGACAAACAAGGCTCTGATCAAATTGTTTATAGCCTTTCTTGTGATAGGGGGACTGTGGTCTTTCTATTCCATGAGCAAGATGGAAGACCCCGAAATAACCGTCAAGCAGGCTCTGGTTATGACCGTCTATCCCGGAGCCGATGCACATCAGGTAGAACTTGAAGTGTCCGACAGGCTCGAAAAAGCTATCCGTCAGATGGGTGACATTGAATATAGAGTCCAAATCCATGAATGACCTTTCTCTTATAAAGGTGGTTCTGAAGACGACCGTACCCAACGATGAAATGGACCAGAAATGGGATATACTGAGAAAAAAGATAGTAGATGCTCATACCCTGCTGCCGAAAGGTTCTTCTGTACCTCTCGTGCTGGATGATTTTAGTGCCGTGTACGGTATGTTCTATACGGTAACGGCTGATGGATTCTCCGACAGTGACATGATACGTTATACCCAGTTTATCCAACGTGAACTTATCAATATAGAAGGGGTAAGGAATGTACAGCTCTACGGTACTGCATCTCCATGTATAAATATAAATATCGACAAGGAGGAGATGGCACGCTTAGGCATATCCCCGGTGGAAATCCTTCTGACGCTGCAAGACCAGAACAAGACGGTATATGGAGGCTACTTCAACAGCGGCAATGAACGCATGAAGGTAATGGTTCCGGGTACTTTTCAGAATATGGAAGACATAAGGAATCTCGTACTGAAAGGACATAATGGAGAACTGTTCAGACTGGGTATGATTGCTGATGTGGAAGAGGGCTATGAAACCCCACAGAGGAATATGATGAAATATGACGGACAGAAAGCCTATGGTATAGCAATAGCTATGGAGTCCGGCTATGACATATTGAAGATAGGCAAGGTCGTTACCGCTAAACTTGCGGAACTTGAAGGACAGCTTCCTGCCGGTTTCAGGTTCAATAAGGTTTTCTATCAGCCTGAACGTGTCAGTGATGCAATCAACACCTTCATCATAAACCTTATAGAGTCCGTGCTTATCGTGATTCTTATCCTGATGCTTACTATGGGATTCAGAAGCGGTGTCGTGATAGGTACAGGACTGGTGATTACGGTATTGGGTTCATTTGTGGTGCTGTACTTCTTTGACGGTACTTTACAGAGGGTTTCACTCGGTGCGTTCATCATAGCGATGGGTATGCTGGTGGATAATGCAATAGTGGTGGTGGACGGAATACTCATAGACAGTGCAAGGGGTATGAAGAAGCCTGAATCGCTCGTACATACGGCAAATATTACGGCACGTCCCCTTCTGGGGGCAACCCTCATTGCCATCATTGCTTTCATGCCCGTTTCGCTTTCCCCGGATATGGCGGGTGAATATGCTCGTGACCTCTTCATCGTACTTGCCGTATCCCTTCTGCTGAGCTGGGTGCTGGCTTTGGTTCATGTTCCTATACACTGTGCAAACTATCTGAAGATTAAACCCTCCGCAGAAGACGGTAAGGTGTTCGATTCTCCGCTGTATAGAGGTTTCCGCAAGATACTGACTATGCTGCTCCACCACAAAATCTGTACGGTGTCATGTATTGCAGCTCTTCTTGTGCTGAGCGTCTGGTGTTTCCGTTTCCTGCCGCAGACATTCTTCCCTGATTTGACCTACAATCAGATTTATATGGAGTATAAGATGCCTGAGGGTACACGCATTGAAAAGGTGGAGGAAGACCTGAAGGAGATTGAGGCATATCTGAAGACCAATCCGGCAGTTACCCATGTGACCACTTCGCTTGGCGGAACGCCTGCACGTTATAATCTTGTCCGCTCCGTGGCTGACCCGAGCCTCCGTTACGGAGAACTTATCATAGACTTTAAAAGCCATGAGGATATAGACAACTGTATGCAGGACTTGCAGGAGTATATGAACCGCAGTTATCCCGATGCGTTTATCCGTCTGAAGAAGTACAATACCATGTATATGGAGTTCCCTATTGAGATACTTGTTTCCGGTCCTGACCCGGCTGTACTGAAGAGCCTGAGAGACAGCATACAGGGCATTATGAGAGAAGAACCTTCAGCCATGCTGGTAACGGACAACTGGGATGATCCGGTAATCAACATCGGTGTGAATTTCAATCAGCAGAGTGCCAGATATGCCGGACTGTACAGAAATGATCTGGGGATGTCCCTGCTTTCTGCAACGGACGGTATTCCGGTGGGTAATCTTTATGACGGCAATGTATCCAAGAATATATACCTGAAGAATACGGGGTATGACAATCTCGAAAATATAAGTGTGAATACCATGCTTCCCAATGCCTCTGTATTGACAGACAAGGAAAACATTCGTGATGTCATAATGTCCGGCGACAGCGAGTCACTGATTGGCGGGCTTACAGCCGGAAGATCCGTAAAGGAAATATCCGACAGTATCAGCTTTGTCTGGAAAGACCCCGTTGCATACCGCTATAACGGTCAGCGTGCCATCATTGTGCAATGCAACAATGCCTACGGCTTTACTGCGGAGGACACCCGTCTGGCACTGGAGAAGCAGATCAGCGAAAAGGTGGACTTCCCAAAAGGCTACACAATGAAGTGGCTGGGCGAATATAAAGCCAGCACGGACTCTAACAAATATCTGTTCAGGAGCTTCCCGATAGCCGTGATATTCATGTTTGCCGTACTGGTCTATCTGTTCAGGGATTTCAGAAAGCCCCTTATTATATTCCTTTGCCTGCCTCTGGCTTATATAGGTATCGTATTGGGTATTCTCGTGAGCGGAAAGCCTTTCAGCTTCGTGGCTGTGGTCGGTGCTCTCGGTCTGATTGGCATGATGATAAAGAACGGGGTGGTGCTTCTTGATGAGATTACGGCGCAGACAAATGCCGGGGTAAGACCGATGGAGGCTCTGCTGTCCGCTTCCTCCTCACGTTTGCGACCTGTCATGATGGCTTCCGGTACTACCATTCTGGGTATGATACCGCTTATATCCGACGCCATGTTCGGTCCTATGGCTGTGGCTATTATGGGAGGGCTTCTCGTGGGTACGGTCATTACACTGATGATTATCCCGGTATTCTATGCTTTATTCTTTAAAATAAAATGTGATTGAAATGAAAAGACTTTTATCAGGAATATTGGTTGTTCTGTTTTCTTCATATTGTCATGCGCAGCAGATACTTACGCTTGACGACTGTTTCAGAATAGCCGTTGAAAACAACAAACAGAGAAAACTGTCAGAGTACTCTGTCAGACAGGCAGAGATACAGGCGAAGAATGTAGAGACGGGCTTCCTTCCCAAATTTTCGGCTTCTGGTGGATACCTTTATGCCAACAAGGACTTTTCGATGGAGCTTGCCCCTTCATTGGCGGCTTCCCTCGATATGAACAACACCTATTTTGCCGGAATACAGCTGGAACAGCCTATCTATATGGGTGGAAAGATTATGTCGGCACGCAGAATGGCGAATATCGGTGAATCAATCGCCAGTATAAACAGGCGCAAAACGGACTCTGATATCCGTATAGAGACCGAAGAGGCATATTGGAATGTAATCAAGGCAAAAGAGCTTAATCAGGTGGCGGTCAGATACCGGGAACTTGTATCTGAACTGTACTCCAGTGTGGAGAAGATGAACAGTACCGGTATGGCTCCCAAGAACGAGCTTCTGAAAGTGAAGGTAAAGTTGAATGAGGCGGAACTCTCAATGAGAAGGAGCGAAAATGCGGTCAGGCTGTCAAAGATGGCTCTGTGTCATGTCATGGGTATGTCCCTGACTTCTGACATAGAGGTGTCCGGCAGTATTGAATTTATTCCGTTGTCCGCACAGGACTATGAATTTACGGTACAGAACCGCCCCGAATATAAGCTGCTTACAGAAAATATCAGTCTTAAAAAAGAACAGATAAAGTCGGTAAGGAGTGATTTCCTCCCGAAGATAGGGCTTGTTGCCGGATATAATTACATTGATGGTGTCAGAATGAACAGCCACAAGTTTCTTAAAGATGATGTGTTTTCCGTCATGCTGGCTGTCAAGATTCCACTGTTCCATTGGGGTGAAGGACACCGCAAGGTAAAGTCTGCCAAGATTGAGATGCAAAAGGCAGAGATTACACGGAGTGAAATGGTTGAGAAAATGCAGCTTGAAGTGGCAAGAAACTCCAACCTGATGGATGAAGCACGGCTGGAGGTTGAGCTGACGGAAAATGCGTTTGAGTCTGCGGAAGAGAATCTGAAGGAAAGCAGAAAAAGTTTTGAAACAGGTATGGCTACACTGACAGACTATCTTGAAGCTCAGGCTGGGTGGCAGAAGGCATATTTTGAAGCGGTCTCTGCCAAGACGGAATACCATATAGCCAAATCCAAATTCTTAAATTCACTGGGTAGCTTATGAAAACGGAATTTTTAAAGTTGATTTTAGCGGAAATAGATGTAATTCTGTCTAAAGAACAGAAGGTTAGTGTGCAGGATATATTGAGTAGAATTGATTATCCCAATGACCAGATTCTTATAGCCATAGGTTATCTTTTACACGATAACAGGGTATATTTGAATGAAAAAGATATGGCCTTGGAATATAAGGTATTCTATTTTTGAGTTTTATTAACTATATTATAGACTATAAAATAGTATGCTCACAGGCAGTACAATCACTGCCTGTGAAACACAAATCTCGTATATATTTTTATAGGAAAATTTGTTAGACAATATACCGGATAATGTTTTTAGGATATTGATTTTCAATCATCCTATTTCCTTATTCTGTATAAATTCTATTATAACAATATTTTTCATCATAACTTATAGAATAAAATGTATTTATGGAGTCAAATAAAGTAAACGGTTAAAATAAAGAATCAGTGTAATAATAAACATGGGATTAAAGGTTAAAATAATCTTCGGTTATGGCATTTTAATAGTATTGCTTGCTGTAACCATTTATTTGTTTCGCAGTGAACAGATAAAGAAAAATACCCTTCTTCGCAATGAAAAGAAACTGGTTACCACCTGGCAACTTACAGAACAGATCTATGCGGATTTACTTGAACTTGCTACGGAGGGTGAAATGGTAAGTGTCTGGGAGCAGGAGGATTATTTGTCATACCGAAAGAAAAGAACAGACATCTGCGATACGTTGCAGATTCTGAAAAATAATGCTCATACCCTCGGACTCCGGGACAGAATAGATTCTCTTTGTTTTCTGCTGAAGGATAAAGAGCAGCTACTTGGAGCAATCATGAATACGTTTAAAAGGCTTCAAAGCCAAACTGATATAGTCAATAAGAGAATTCCAACCATCATCTCAAAAGTAGAGAAACTACCGGATGTTACAAAGGAGGAAGGCGTTCAAGAGGAACCCAAGCGGAGAAAAAACATTTTTTCCATATTTCGCAGAAAAAAGAAAAAATCCGCATATCTTCAACATAAGGAAAGTACGGAAAAACCTCAAGAAAAAAATTCCTCTTCCGTTACCACCGGAATGCTTTATTCCCTGAGCCGTGAAGTCTCAAAAGAAAGACAGGCACAACAGATTCTGTTGACCAACCAGATGGACAGTCTGTACACTAAAAATATAATTCTCAACCAAAAGCTGAACAGCCTTATCCGTACACTTGAATTTGAAAGTAACCGAAGAATTTCCGACAGATACAGACTGTTCGTATCGGAGAGGGAACAGTCATATCTTCTTATTTCCTTTCTTGCCATATCCGTCTCCCTGCTTGCCATTCTACTCTATTTCATAATATACAGAGAGTTAAACAGGAAATACAGGTACGAAAAAGAACTTGAAGTATCGGATAGAAGGAACAGGGAACTGTTGCAGTCAAGAAAAGACATGATGCTGTCCATTGCACACGACCTGCGTTCTCCGCTGAGTACGATAAAGGGGGCTGCGGAACTATTGCCGGAAGAATCCGTACCGGAACACCGTCGTGAATATATGGAGAGCATATCACACGCATCTGACTATATGATTACCCTTGTAGAAACACTTATGAATTTTTACCTGCTTGATACGGAACAGAGCCGCTCCCAAATTTCTGTTTATAATTTGGAATCCCTGTTCAAGGAAGTCGCTGACAATTTTCTTCTACAGGCACGGAAAAAGGATCTCCGGTTTTCAAGCGAGTTTCTTGATATGGACACTGTTGTCAGTGGGGACAGAGGACAGCTGCAGCAGGTCATAAGCAATCTGATAGCCAATGCGCTCAAATTTACCGAGAAAGGAAGCATATGCCTGAGAGCGGAATATCACGGCAGTGAGCTGCGTTTTTCAGTACAGGATACAGGCTGCGGAATGGACAGCAAGGATACTGAAAGGATATTCACAGCCTTTGAAAGGCTTGAAAATGCCCGTAACGTACCGGGATTCGGACTTGGTCTGACCATATCATATCGGCTTGTATCACAAATGGGCGGCAATATACGTGTTGAAAGCCGACCGGGAGAAGGCAGTACATTCATCGTCATTCTTCCGCTCCGGAAGGCTGACGAGAACTCTCCGATAGAGGTAGGCAAACCTGTTTCCGTCATTTCAAGACTGAACGGCATTTCCGTGCTTCTGCTTGACGATGACATCAGACAGCTCCGCATAACAGGAGAAATGCTCAAGCGGCTCGGAGCGGACTGTACCCTATGCACCACCAGCCGTGAACTCATAGCCCGCATAAGGGAGAAAAGCTATGACGTACTGCTGACAGATATCCAGATGCCAGAAATGGACGGTTTCTCTATTCTTGAGCTGCTCCGTTCCTCAAATATAGACTGCGCAAACACTATTCCTGTGATAGCCTTGACTGCCCGTGTGGATGATGATGAGAATTACCTTTCATGCGGATTTGCCGGCTGTATCCGCAAACCTTTCTCCATAGACAGGCTGTTTGCCGGCATATCCGGAATCATCGGAACGGTAAAGG
>ERZ1504691.695-NODE-695-length-9082-cov-3.802038_pt1 | contig 9082 bp, 8 predicted proteins | sample MGYA00572414_ERZ1504691 | MGnify/ENA primary metagenome ERZ1504691 (study PRJEB39906, sample SAMEA3182114) | gut metagenome | biome: human; feature: gut; material: Stool; isolation source: human stools | place: Canada | collected 2013-06-10 ...
GAGATCTAGTACGGTCTCGTGGGCTCGGAGATGTGTATAAGAGACAGCCGATATATCGGCGGGGGGATTTTTTTTGCTATTAAATCGTTTCGGCTTTTATTATTTGTTAATTTTGTTATATCTTTGTGGCATAATGTATTGTACAAAAAAGTAGACTATGGGATTTTTTAGTTTTTTCTCAAAAGAAAAGAAGGAAACATTAGATAAAGGATTATCTAAAACAAAAGAGAGTGTGTTCGGGAAGATTGCCCGTGCTATAGCCGGTAAATCGAAAGTGGATGATGAGGTGCTGGATAATCTGGAAGAGGTGTTGATTACTTCGGATGTGGGCGTAGAAACTACGTTGAAGATTATAGAACGTATCGAGAAGCGTGCCGCAGACGAGAAATATATGAATGCGAAGGAGCTGAATGTGATTCTGCGCGATGAAATCGCTGCTTTGCTTACAGAGAACAACTCGGATGATGTGGACGACTTTGAAACTCCTGTTACGAAGAAACCATACGTGGTTATGGTAGTGGGAGTGAATGGTGTAGGAAAAACCACGACTATAGGCAAACTGGCTTATCAGTTTAAGAAAGCCGGCAAATCCGTTTATCTGGGTGCTGCCGATACTTTCCGTGCAGCGGCGGTGGAGCAGCTGGTTATCTGGGGCGAACGTGTGGGAGTTCCCGTTATCAAGCAGAAAATGGGTGCTGACCCTGCTTCTGTGGCATTTGATACTTTGAGTTCAGCGGTAGCCAATAATGCCGATGTGGTGATTATAGATACCGCCGGGCGTCTGCATAATAAAGTGGGTCTGATGAATGAGCTGACCAAAATTAAGAATGTAATGAAAAAGGTTGTGCCGGATGCTCCGAATGAGGTACTGCTTGTTTTGGACGGTTCCACCGGACAGAACGCATTTGAGCAGGCCAAGCAGTTTACTTTGGCAACGGAGGTTACGGCAATGGCTGTAACCAAGCTGGACGGAACGGCTAAAGGCGGTGTTGTAATCGGAATCTCCGACCAGTTTAAGATTCCGGTAAAGTACATCGGTCTGGGAGAAGGTATAGAGGACTTGCAGGTGTTTCGTAAAAAAGAGTTTGTCGATTCGTTGTTCGGAGGGAATGCATGAAACGGAAAACCATTGATATCATAACATTAGGCTGCTCTAAAAATTTAGTGGACTCGGAGCATTTGATGCGCCAGTTGGAGGAAGCGGGTTTTCATGTGACGCATGATGCCGAGCGTCCGAAAGGAGAGATTGCCGTAATTAATACCTGCGGTTTCATCGGCGATGCAAAAGAGGAGTCCATCAATATGATTCTTGAATTTGCACAGGCCAAGGAAGAAGGCGAACTGGAGAAACTCTATGTCATGGGTTGTCTTTCGGAACGTTACCTGAAGGAACTGGCGATTGAGATTCCTCAGGTGGATAAGTTTTACGGCAAGTTCAATTGGAAAGAGTTGCTGCAGGATTTGGGTAAGGCATACCATGAGGAACTGCACATAGAGCGTACATTGACCACTCCCCAGCATTATGCTTATCTGAAAATATCGGAAGGGTGCGACCGCAAATGCTCTTATTGTGCCATTCCTATTATTACAGGCCGGCATGTGTCGCGTCCTATGGAAGAAATTCTGGATGAGGTGAAGTATCTTGTGGCTCGCGGAGTGAAAGAGTTTCAGGTTATTGCGCAGGAGTTGACCTATTATGGCGTAGATTTATATAAGAGGCAGATGTTGCCCCAATTAATCGAAAAAATCTCGGAAATTCCGGGTGTGGAATGGATACGTTTGCATTATGCTTATCCGGCTCATTTCCCGATGGATTTATTCCGCGTGATGCGCGAGCGTCCCAATGTATGTAAATATATGGATATTGCCTTGCAGCATATCAGTGATAATATGCTGAAGAAAATGCGCCGTCATGTTACCAAAGAGGATACTTATCGGCTGATAGAAAAGTTCCGTGAAGAAGTGCCGGGAATTCATTTGCGTACTACGCTTATGGTGGGGCATCCAGGAGAAACGGAAGCTGACTTTGAAGAGTTGAAGGAGTTTGTCCGCAAGGTGCGCTTCGATAGAATGGGGGCATTTGCATATTCCGAGGAGGAAGGTACGTATGCCGCTGCCCATTACGAAGACAGCATTCCTCAAGAAGTAAAGCAAGCCCGGTTGGATGAATTGATGTCCATCCAGCAAGGTATTTCCGCCGAACTGAGCGCGGCAAAGATAGGCAGGCAGATGAAAGTGATAATCGATCGTTTGGAAGGTGATTACTATATCGGACGTACGGAGTTCGATTCTCCCGAAGTAGACCCGGAAGTGCTGATTGAATGTGGTGATGAACCGTTGGAGATTGGCGGCTTTTATCGGGTAGAGATAGTAAATTCCGATGATTTCGACCTTTTTGGACGAATTATTTAAACATTTCCTTTCGTACTTCTTGTGTATGTGGGGAAGATTTGCTAATATAGCACCGTAGTTCACAATTTTAAAGCTTGGATTTTGAATAACAAAGAATTTACTTCGGAATTGTCACGCAGGTTGGGGTATACTTTGAAGGATACTTCGGAATTGGTTACATCTTTACTGTCGGATATGACGCGGCAACTGGAAGAAGGAAATACGATTTCCATACAAGGCTTTGGAACATTCGAAGTGAAAAAGAAAGCGGAACGTATATCCGTAAATCCAACAACCAAACAGCGTATGCTGGTTCCACCTAAACTGGTGCTGACTTATAAACCCAGTACCTTGCTAAAGGATAAGTTTAAGTAATCTTTCTTTTAAAATCTTCCATATTATGAATGAAAAACTAAACATACAGGATCTGATTGACTTGCTGGCTGAAAAGCATGGCATGAGCAAGAAGAATGCCGATAGTTTTGTGAAAGAGTTTTTCCAACTGATTGAAGAAGCGTTGGAAAAAGACAAGTATGTGAAGATTAAAGGCCTGGGCGCTTTTAAACTGATTGATGTGGAAAGCCGGGAGAGTGTAAATGTCAATACTGGGGAACGCTTTGAGATACAGGGCCATACCAAAGTCTCATTTACTCCGGAGCCTGCTCTGAAAGATATTATCAATAAGCCGTTTGCGCATTTTGAAACAGTAGTGCTCAATGAAGGTACTGTTTTAGAAGATACCCCTGTAGATAGTGGCAGTGAGGAAGATGAAGATACGGAGCAGAAAGTGGAAGATGTTGTGCCGGAAGTGGTTGCCGGTAGTACGGTTGAGATACCGGAGATTGCGGAAAAAAACGATAGTCCTGTCGAATCGGAACCTGTAGAAGAAACCGTTGCTCCTGTGGAGACTGTGGCTTCGGAGGAAGTTAATGAAGAGAGGGTGGAGGTTATCAAAACTGCCGGCCCGGCTGAATCTTCCGCAATGAAATACTTCATTGCCATCGTGGCTCTTGTGGTATTGCTATGTGCAGGAACCGTCGCTTATTTGTATTATCCTGATTGGTTTGACGGACTATCGGCTGAACAGCCTGTGGAGGAAACCGCTGGCAATGAAGCTGGCAATGAGGCAGGTAATACGGCTTTGATGGATAGTGTCGGTGTTAAGGATAGTGTGGCGATTGCCGTAAAAGATACTGTGTCGAAGAAGCTGATTGCTGAGCCTGTAATAAAACAGCAGGAAGCGCCGGTTGCCGTCAAACAGCCTGTGGCAGCTGCTACATCTGCTTCCCAGCCGAAAAAACAGAAGAAAGTTGAGTATGTACCCGATTCTACCAATTATACCATTGCAGGAACGCAGGCGACATACACGATAAAGCCGGGTGAGACATTGACCAGAGTGGCTCTTCGTTTTTATGGAACTAAAGCGTTATATCCATATATAGTAAAGCATAATCCGGACGTTATCAAAAAACCGGATAATGTACCTGCGGGCACAACAATAAAGATACCTAAATTAGTGAAGAAGCAGTAAAAAGATACTGCTTCTTTTTTGTTAAATACTCAGAGCTTGTTTAAAAATTCTTGAAGAAGTATTTTTTTCAGTTCCTTTTGAGTTTCTTCCCGGTCTGTTTTCCTCTTTTTATCCGTTACATAGCCTGCTATGCTCTTAGTAAAAACAGAAAAATATTTTCAAAGAAGAACTCTTGAAAAGAATGCTGAACAAAATTAAACAGGCTCTAAACTCTATGAAAGTAGTTTAATCTAAAGGTTTCACATTGTTTTTTAATAAAAATTAGTTGCTATGGTTAATTTATTCCCGTACTTTTGGAAGCGAATTATAATTACCGGTGTATGGCCGGGCGAAAACGAAAAATTAAACATTAAAATACATTGATTTATGGCTGAAACAATTGATATCCGCGAATTGAACGAGCGGATTGAAAGACAAAGTGCTTTCGTTACCAATCTTACTACGGGCATGGACCAGGTTATTGTAGGACAAAAGCACCTGGTAGAGTCGTTGTTAATCGGTTTGTTGTCTGACGGACATGTGTTGTTGGAAGGTGTGCCCGGTTTGGCAAAAACATTGGCTATCAAAACGCTGGCTTCATTGATTGATGCACAATATAGCCGTATTCAGTTTACACCTGACTTGTTGCCGGCGGACGTTATCGGTACGATGGTTTACAGCCAGAAAGATGAAACTTTTCAGGTAAAGAAAGGACCTGTATTTGCTAATTTTGTATTGGCCGATGAAATTAACCGTGCTCCGGCCAAGGTGCAAAGTGCTTTATTGGAAGCTATGCAGGAACGTCAGGTTACCATAGGTAAGGAAACATTCAGACTGCCTGAACCTTTTTTGGTGCTTGCAACTCAGAATCCTATCGAACAAGAGGGTACGTATCCGTTGCCTGAAGCGCAGGTAGACCGTTTCATGCTGAAGGTAGTTATCGACTATCCTAAACTGGAAGAAGAAAAATTAATTATACGCCAGAATATAAACGGAGAAAGACTGAATGTAAAGCCTATTCTGAAAGCAGACGAGATTATCGAAGCGCGTAAGGTTGTACGTCAGGTCTATCTGGATGAAAAGATTGAAAAATATATTGTCGATATTGTATTTGCAACCCGTTATCCGGAGAAGTATGATTTGAAGGAGCTGAAAGATATGATCGGATTCGGCGGTTCGCCTCGTGCATCTATCAATCTGGCATTGGCGGCACGCAGTTATGCCTTCATCAAACGCCGTGGCTATGTTATCCCGGAAGATGTGCGCGCAGTGGCACATGATGTATTGCGCCACCGCATCGGCCTGACTTATGAAGCTGAAGCAAGCAATATGACTTCGGATGAAATCGTCAGCAAAATATTGAATAAGGTTGAAGTGCCCTAATGTAAACAATTTGTTTACTATTTATGTATTACTGAATGGAAACAACTGATTTATTAAAAAAAGTCCGTCAGATTGAGATAAAGACGCGCGGATTGTCCAATAATATTTTTGCGGGCCAGTATCACTCGGCTTTCAAAGGTAGAGGTATGGCTTTTTCCGAAGTGCGTGAGTATCAGTTTGGTGACGATATACGCGACATAGACTGGAATGTAACGGCTCGTTTTCATAAACCCTTTGTGAAGGTGTTTGAAGAAGAACGTGAACAGACTGTAATGTTGCTGGTAGATGTTTCCGGTAGTCTGGAGTTCGGTACTGTGAAGCAGATGAAGAAAGATATGGTGACGGAAATAGCTGCTACATTGGCTTTTTCCGCCATTCAAAATAATGATAAAATCGGTGTCATCTTTTTTTCAGACCGGATAGAAAAGTTTATTCCACCCAAGAAGGGACGTAAACATATACTATATATCATTCGCGAATTGCTTGATTTCCGTCCGGAAAGTCGCCGGACCAATATCCGTCTCGGCTTGGAGTATCTTACGAATGTTATGAAGCGTCGTTGTACGGCTTTTGTCTTATCGGACTTCATCGACCAGGAGAGTTTTAAAAATGCCATGACTATTGCCAATCGGAAGCATGATGTTGTGGCTATTCAGGTATACGACCGCCGTGTAGAGGAGTTGCCTGCTGTGGGGCTGATGAAAATAAAAGATGCGGAAACGGGGCATGAACAATGGATTGATACTTCTTCGCGTGCCGTACGGCGTGCTCATCGTGATTGGTGGGTGAATAAGCAGACGGAACTGAATGATACATTTACTAAGAGCAATGTAGATAATGTGTCAGTACGTACGGACCAGGATTATGTGAAAGCATTGATGAATTTATTTGCGAAAAGAAACTAATCGGAGAATGAAAAGATATTTATTTCTGATAACGCTGTTGACAGCATTGACGGGTAGGGTAATAGCCCAGTCGGTGACAGTGGATGCTACAATTGATTCCTTGCAAATCCTTATCGGGGAGCAGGCAAAGATTAAGCTTCAGGTTTCATTGGACACTGATAAGCGCGCTATTCTTCCTGCTTATACAGATACTTTGGTGCGTGGAGTGGAAATTGTTGATATAGCTAAGCCCGATACACAGATGCTGAATGACGGCAGACGCTCGTTGATAACTCAGGAGTACACCGTAACTTCCTTTGACTCGGCATTATATTATTTGCCCCCAATGGAGGTGCTTGTTGATAATAAGGCATATCGCTCCAAAGCTTTGGCATTGAAAGTGTATTCCATGCCGGTAGATACGTTGCATCCCGATCAGTTTTTTGGTCCTAAACCCGTAATGAAAGCACCTTTTGCATGGGAAGACTGGTATATGTCTATCGCTTGTGCTGTATTGTTTGTGCCGTTCCTGTTGCTGCTTATCTATCTTGTGAAACGTATTCGCGATAACAAACCGATAATTCGCAAGGTGAAGGTAGAACCGAAACTGCCGCCACATCAGTTGGCTATGCAGGAAATAAAACGTATCAAAGGTGAGAAAGTATGGCAGAAAGGACAATCGAAGGAGTATTATACAGAATTGACAGATGCTATTCGTACTTATATAAAAGACCGTTTCGGTTTCAATGCATTGGAAATGACTTCCTCTGAAATCATTGATAAACTATTGGAAATGAATGATAAAAATGCAATATCGGATTTGCGTATTCTGTTCCAAACCGCGGATTTAGTGAAGTTTGCCAAACATAATCCACTGATGAATGAGAATGACGCAAATTTGATTAATGCGATTGACTTTATCAATGAAACAAAGGAAAAAGAAGATGAAAATGCCAAGCCGCAGCCTACTGAAATTACTATCATTGAAAAACGTTCCTTGCGTACCAAGATACTGCTTGGTGCAGGTATCGTTGCTTTAACGGCAGCACTTGTCGGTTCACTGATATATATAGGTTTGGAGCTGTATAACTATTTTGCCTGAAAGTAAAAGCAGGGAGATACGCTTCAATCATAATCATAATTTGTAAAATTGTAAATATCATGGTTTTTGCCAATATTGAATATTTATTTTTGCTGCTGTTGCTTATACCTTATATAGTATGGTATATCATGAGGCGGAAGAATAGTGAAGCCACGCTTCAGATTTCAGACGCTCGTGTATATGCGCATGCTCCCAAGAGCTATAAGAATTACTTGCTGCATGCACCGTTTGCATTGAGGATAATAGCTTTAACCTTGATTATTCTCGTTTTAGCCAGACCGCAAACTACCGATAGCTGGCAGAATAGTGAAATAGAGGGTATTGATATAATGCTTGCCATAGACGTTTCTACCAGTATGTTGGCTGAAGATTTGAAGCCGAATCGCCTGGAAGCGGCCAAGGATGTGGCGGCAGAGTTTATCAATGGCCGTCCGAATGACAATGTCGGCATCACGCTATTCGCCGGAGAAAGTTTTACGCAATGTCCGTTGACGGTAGATCATGCCGTGCTTTTGAATTTGATAAAGGACGTAAAATGTGGTCTTATTGAGGATGGTACGGCAGTGGGTATGGGTATTGCCAATGCGGTTACCCGGCTGAAAGACAGCAAAGCCAAATCGAAAGTGATTATTCTTTTAACAGACGGCACGAATAATAGAGGAGATATTTCTCCGTTGACGGCTGCCGAGATAGCTAAAAGTTTCGGTATCCGTGTTTATACTATCGGTGTAGGTACTAACGGTATGGCTCCATATCCTTATCCGGTAGGTGGAACCGTGCAGTATGTCAATATGCCGGTTGAGATTGACGAAAAGACCCTGACACAAATTGCCGGAACAACGGATGGTAATTATTTTCGCGCCACGAGCAATTCGAAGTTGAAAGAGGTATACGAGGAAATAGATAAGCTGGAGAAAACGAAACTGAACGTAAAAGAATACAGCAAGCGTCAGGAAGAGTATCGCTGGTTTGCACTGGCAGCTTTCTTATGTGTGCTATTGGAAGTTCTGTTACGTAATTCAATATTGAAGAAGATACCATAGTATACGCATCCTTTTTCTCAGGATATTGTATCTTGTACAAGTTTAGTAAATAGTAAATCGTAAAAATAATAAATAAAGAAATGTTTCGATTTGAAGAACCTGCATATTTGTACTTGTTGCTGTTGTTGCCCTTGTTAGCAGCCTTCTACTTGTATTCCAATTATCGGCGACGGAAGAATATCCGCAAATTCGGTGATCCGGAACTGATGGCACAGTTGATGCCGGATGTATCCAAGTATCGTCCGGATGTGAAGTTTTGGATGGTATTTGTTGCTATCGGTCTGTTTTCTGTATTGTTGGCGCGTCCTCAGTTTGGTTCTAAACTGGAAACAGTGAAGCGTCAGGGAGTTGAAGTGATGATTGCATTAGATATTTCCAATTCGATGCTGGCACAAGATGTACAGCCCAGTCGTTTGCAGAAGGCAAAGAGACTTGTAGCGCAGTTGGTGGATAAAATGGAGAATGATAAAGTAGGTATGATTGTTTTTGCAGGTGATGCATTTACACAGCTTCCTATTACAAGCGATTATATATCAGCCAAGATGTTTTTGGAATCTATAGATCCTTCATTGATTTCCAAACAAGGTACAGCAATCGGGGCAGCCATTAATTTGGCTTCCCGTAGTTTTACCCCGCAGGAGGGGGTAGGGCGTGCGGTGATTGTCATTACCGATGGTGAAAATCATGAAGGTGGTGCAGTGGAAGCCGCTAAGGATGCCGCAGAAAAAGGTATTCAGGTGAATGTTCTTGGTGTAGGTATGCCTGAGGG
>ERZ1504691.711-NODE-711-length-8891-cov-4.258035_pt1 | contig 8891 bp, 5 predicted proteins | sample MGYA00572414_ERZ1504691 | MGnify/ENA primary metagenome ERZ1504691 (study PRJEB39906, sample SAMEA3182114) | gut metagenome | biome: human; feature: gut; material: Stool; isolation source: human stools | place: Canada | collected 2013-06-10 ...
AAGAAAAATCATCCCCGCCCGTTAAAAAAACCAAAAGTTCAGGATATTTATGTTTCATCGCCGTTATGTACCCCGAAATTTCATATTCCATACCTTTCAGCACTCCTTCGCGCATTGCCGTATCGGTATCGCTGCCCAACGGCAGGCGCCGTCCCTCCCGAAGCACCAACGGAAGCCTTCCTGTGAACTCATGGAGCGCCCTAAAGCGCATCTGCACGCCCGGCGAAATATTTCCGCCATGATAACGTCCGGCGGCATCTATAAATTCATAAGTAATGCAAGTCCCGGCATCTATAACCAGAATATCCTTGCCGGGAAACTGTTCGTATGCGCCCACCACAGCCGCCATCCGGTCATATCCCAAGGTTTCGGGCGTTTCGTAAAGATTCTCCACCGGAAGCAATGTTTTTTCATTTAGCCACAACAATGAAACGGGTAAACCTTTCAGTTGTGCCGACACCCGTTCATTCAAATCGATAACGGTAGCCACGATTGCCTTCTCGACAGCATATTTCGCACATATATCCGACAGACATTCAAGCGTTTGATTAGAATCATAGAGTATTTCTACAATATCCTTATCTCTAAACACCGCTATCTTTGCAACGGTATTACCTATATCGATAATAAGATTCATTCTGCATATATTTAAAGCGGCGCAAAGATAACACTTTTTTCCTTTGTTCTACATGCATAAAAGAAAAAGGTTCTCCTATGACAATTGCTGTTTTAAGATTTAAAGTCTATCTTTGTAACGAATTACAAGATACACTCTTGATTAAATCAATGATAATAAAAAAGACAAATGAAGTTATCTCCATCGGTTTTCCGTTCACTTATTTTTCTTTTCTTCAGCCTGTCCATCGTCACTATGCAGGCACAAGAACCAAAAAGAGTTATTCCGGACTCTATACGTATCAGTCTGTTGACATGTGCCTCGGGAGAAGAAATATATTCCCTTTTCGGACATACGGCCATACGGTACGAAAACTATACCCGCGGCATTGACGCAGTATTCAATTACGGCATATTCAACTTCAATGCTCCCAACTTCATCCTTCGTTTTGCCTTGGGTGAAACGGACTACCAATTGGGAGTAACCGATTATGAACGCTTTGCCGCAGAATATTATTACCTGGAACGCGATGTCTGGCAACAAGAGCTGAATCTCACTGCACAAGAGAAAGGAAAGTTGGTTATGTTACTTGAAGAGAATTACCGCCCCGAAAACCGGATATATCGTTATAACTTCTTTTACGACAATTGTGCCACACGTCCGCGCGATTTAATAGAAAAATCCATTGACGGCACGCTGCAATACGCAGACGACATGACAGACTCTGACTCCGGCATTTCTTTCCGAGACCTGCTGCACAAATACAGCAAGGGGCATCCCTGGTCGCGTTTCGGCATGGACCTATGTATGGGCAGCCAAGCCGACAAAACCATCAACCGCAGACTGATGATGTTTGTACCTTTCTATGTACAAGAGTACTTCAACCAAGCCCGCATTGTAAACAAAGAAGGAGAAACACGCCCTTTGGTACTGAATGAAGAGAAAATAATAGTAACCGGCAACGAAGAAGCGGAACAGCCTTCCGACGGCTTTACCCCTATGCAGGCCGCCCTGCTCCTTCTTATACTGACCGCAGCCGCCACCATCTACGGCATACGCCGGAAGAAAACGCTTTGGGGAATCGATTTCGCGCTGTTCTTTGCTGCCGGAACGGCGGGATGTATATTGGCGTTCCTTGCCTTGTTCTCCCAACATCCTGCCGTCAGTCCCAATTATCTGCTGTTTGTGTTCCATCCGCTTCATCTTTTCTGCCTGCCCTGTATGCTGAACAGAGTGCGAAAAAGGAAAAGAAGCCGTTATATGCTGGCAAACTTTATTGTTTTAACACTTTTTATATTGCTTTGGCTCGTAATACCGCAAAGATTTCCGTTAGCAGTGTTACCTTTGGCACTTTGTTTGCTGATACGTTCTGCAAGCAACCTAATTCTCACATACGATAAGAAATAATGAAGAAAGGACTGATAACTTCCATACTCGCACTGACATTCGGCAGCCTGCAAGCCCAGCCACTGCCGCCATCTCCGAAACTGGTGGTGACGTTGACAATAGACCAACTGCGTACAGACTACATGGAAGCATTCTCGTCATTGTATGGAGAAAAGGGGTTTAAACGGCTGTTAAGGGAAGGGAAAGTATTCCGCCAGGCTGACTATTCTTTCAATGTCGCCGACCGCGCTTCTGCCATTGCCGCTCTCTACACGGGTACCACACCGTCCATGAACGGCATCATAGCCGAACGTTGGTTTGACCCCAAAACCCTGCGTCCGAAGAATTGTGTAGACGACTCCGCTTTCATGGGTAACTATACCGACCAGAACACCGCCCCTACCCAACTGTTGACTTCCACTTTTGCCGACGAACTTAAAATAGCCACTAAAAACGCCGCATTGGTATATGCCATTGCCCCCTTTCGCGATGCTGCCGTCCTTTCGGCCGGACATAGCGGTAACGGCGCATTCTGGCTGAATCACCAAACCGGCAAATGGTGCGGCACAACCTATTACGGCGAGTATCCCTGGTGGCTGAGCCAATACAACGACGGGCAATCACCCGACTTCCGCATCAAGGAGATGGAGTGGAATCCTCTTCACCCCATCACAAGCTATACATTCCTGCCCGAATGGCGCACCATCCCTTTCAAGTATAGATTTGAAATAGAAAAGGACAACAAGTACCGCCGGTTGATAACCAGCCCGCTCATCAACGATGAAGTGAACCGTGTGACAGAGGATTTGCTGGATAAAAGCAATATCGGCAAGGACGACATCACTGATTTGCTTGCAATCACTTATTATGCAGGCAACTACAATCACCGTAGCACGCAAGAGTGTGCCATGGAAATGCAAGACACCTACGCCCGCTTAGACCAAAGCATCGCCCGCTTGCTGGATATGCTGGAAAGCAAAGTAGGCCTGCAAAACGTACTGTTATGCATCGCGTCCACAGGATATGCCGACCCGGACGGAGCAGACATAGGCATCTACCGTATTCCCGGAGGAGAATTCCATCTGAACCGTTGCGCCACTTTGCTGAACATGTATCTGATGGCTACTTACGGTGAAGGACAATATGTAGAAGGCTTTTATAATCAACAGATATATCTCAATCATAAATTAATAGAGGAGAAGCAGTTGAATCTTGCCGAAATACAACAAAAGTCGGCAGAATTTCTGGTGCAGTTCAGCGGAGTTAACAAAGTATATTCCGCCTACCAACTACTGCTGGGTTCCTGGGCTCCGCAGATGGAGCACATACGCAACGGGTTCCATCGCCACCGCTCCGGCGACTTGATTATTGAAGTCTTGCCGGGCTGGACCGTTATGCAGGAAAACAGCAATGACAACCGCGTAGTACGCGCTGCCACCATAGCCACTCCCCTCATTCTTCTTGGCAAAGGAATAAAGCCGGAAATTATCCGCATGCCGGTTGCCATAGACCGCGTTGCTCCCACCCTATCGAGTGCGATGCGCATCCGCGCCCCCAATGCGTGCACAGCCGCACCGCTCAATTAAGGAACAAACTCCGCATTCTCCGTGGCAAGTCCTTAAAATAATCAGTGCAACTTTACATTATCTATTGCAAAATCAGTAACTTTGCACGCCATATAAACTTTAGTAAATAATAATAAAAACAAATACATAATGGGATTTAATGAATTTTTAAGCTCGATTTTCGGAAATAAGGCTACCCGTGACATGAAGGAAATAAAGCCGTGGGTAGACAAAGTAAAAGCCGCTTATCCGGAAATAGCCGCATTGGACAATGATGCCCTGCGTGCCAAAACCGAAGAACTGAAGGCATACATCCGTAACTCGGCAGCGGAACAACGCTCCAAAGTGGAAGAACTGAAAGCAAGCGTTGAAAACACGGAACTGGAAGAACGCGAAGAACTCTTTGCTCAAATAGACAAACTGGAAAAAGAGATACTGGATATTTACGAAAAAGCATTGGACGAGGTGCTGCCCGTTGCTTTTTCCATCGTAAAGGAAACCGCCAAGCGTTTCTCCGAAAATGAAGAAATCACGGTAACCGCTACGGAGTTCGACCGCCATCTGGCCGCTACCAAAGATTTCGTACGTATTGAAGGCGATAAGGCCATCTATCAGAACCATTGGGTAGCCGGTGGCAATGATACGGTATGGAACATGGTACACTATGACGTACAGTTGTTCGGCGGTGTGGTACTGCACAAAGGCAAGATTGCGGAAATGGCAACCGGTGAAGGTAAAACTTTGGTGGCTACCCTGCCCGTATTCCTCAATGCACTGACCGGAAACGGCGTACACGTGGTAACCGTGAACGACTATCTGGCAAAGCGTGACTCCGAATGGATGGGTCCTCTTTATATGTTCCACGGTTTAAGCGTGGATTGCATCGACAAGCACCAGCCCAACTCCGACGCACGCCGCCAGGCTTATCTCGCAGATATCACCTTCGGTACGAACAACGAATTCGGTTTCGACTATCTGCGCGACAACATGGCTATCAGCCCGAAAGACCTGGTACAACGTCAGCACAATTACGCCATCGTCGATGAGGTGGACTCCGTATTGATTGACGACGCCCGTACTCCGCTGATTATCTCCGGTCCGGTGCCCAAAGGCGACGACCAGCTCTTCGAGCAACTCCGTCCGCAGGTAGAACGTCTGGTAGAAGCACAGAAGAAACTTGCCACGCAATACCTTGCCGACGCCAAGCGCCTGATAGCTTCAAACGACAAGAAAGAACAGGAAGAAGGTTTCCTTGCCCTGTACCGCAGCCACAAGTGCTTGCCGAAGAACAAGGCATTGATTAAGTTCCTCAGCGAGCAGGGTATCAAAGCCGGTATGCTCAAAACCGAGGAAATCTACATGGAGCAGAACAACAAGCGTATGCACGAGGTTACCGACCCGCTGTATTTCGTAATCGATGAAAAGCTGAACAGCGTAGACCTCACCGACAAGGGTGTAGACTTAATTAGTGGTAACTCCGCCGACCCTACGTTCTTCGTACTTCCCGACATCACCGCCCAGCTCTCCGAACTGGAAAATGAAAAAGACCTGACGGATGAGGAACGCCTTGCCAAGAAAGACGCCCTTATGACCAACTTCGCCATCAAGAGTGAGCGTGTACATACCATCAACCAACTGTTGAAAGCTTACACCATGTTCGAGAAAGACGACGAATACGTGGTTATCGACGGTCAGGTGAAGATTGTGGACGAACAGACCGGACGTATCATGGAAGGCCGCCGCTACTCCGACGGCTTGCATCAGGCCATCGAAGCCAAAGAAGGTGTAAAAGTGGAAGCCGCCACACAGACCTTTGCAACGATTACGCTGCAAAATTATTTCCGTATGTATCACAAGTTGTCCGGTATGACCGGTACTGCCGAAACGGAAGCAGGCGAACTTTGGGACATCTACAAACTGGATGTAGTCGTTATCCCGACCAACCGCCCCATTGCCCGCAACGATATGAACGACCGCGTTTACAAGACCAAACGCGAAAAATATAAAGCCGTTATCGAAGAGATTGAGAAAATGGTGGCAGCCGGACGTCCTGTCCTGGTGGGTACTACTTCTGTTGAAATCTCCGAAATGCTGAGCAAGATGCTGACTATGCGCCATATCGAGCACAGCGTACTGAATGCGAAGCTGCACCAGAAGGAAGCCGACATCGTAGCCAAAGCCGGTTTGAGTTGCGCCGTAACCATTGCCACTAATATGGCGGGTCGTGGTACGGACATCAAGCTGAGCCCGGAAGTAAAAGCTGCGGGCGGTCTTGCCATTATCGGTACGGAGCGTCACGAATCGCGCCGTGTAGACCGCCAGTTGCGTGGTCGTGCCGGACGTCAGGGTGACCCCGGTTCATCCGTATTCTTCGTCTCTTTGGAAGACGACCTGATGCGTCTGTTCTCTTCCGACCGTATTGCCGGCGTTATGGACAAGCTCGGTTTCAAGGAAGGCGAAATGATTGAGCACAGCATGATTTCCAAGTCTATCGAACGTGCACAGAAGAAAGTGGAAGAAAACAACTTCGGTATCCGTCAACGCCTGCTGGAGTACGACGATGTGATGAACAAACAGCGCACCGTAGTCTACACCAAACGCCGCCACGCTTTGATGGGCGAACGTATCGGTATGGACATTGTGAACATGATTTGGGACCGTTGTGTCAATGCAATCGAAGCTCCTACCTATGAAGACTGCAAGATGGATCTTCTCCAGACACTTGCCATGGAAACTCCGTTCACGGAAGAGGAGTTCCGCAACGAGAAAAAGGAGAAACTTGCCGATAAGGCTTTCGATGCTGCCATGGAACTTTTCAAACGCAAAACCGAACGTATGGCACAAATCGCTTATCCGGTTATCAAGCAGGTATACGAGAATCAAGGACACATGTACGAAAACATCCTGATTCCCATTACAGACGGCAAGCGCATGTATAACATCTCCTGCAACCTGAAAGCTGCTTATGAAAGCGAATGCAAGGAAGTAGTGAAAGCGTTTGAGAAGTCTATCCTGCTGCATGTCATCGATGAAGCATGGAAAGAGAACCTGCGCGAACTGGATGACTTGAAACACTCTGTACAGAATGCCAGCTACGAACAGAAAGACCCGCTGTTGATTTACAAGCTGGAGTCTGTAAACCTGTTCGACACAATGGTAGACAAGATAAACAATCAGACAGTTTCCATCCTGATGCGCGGACAAATCCCAGTACAGGAACCGCAGGAAGTTCGTCAGGCAGCTCCCGAACAACGTCAGGATTTAAGCAAGTATCGCGAGCAAAAGCAAGACCTGACCGACCCGAACCAGCAAGCCGCCGCCCAGCAAGATACGCGCGAACAGCAGAAACGCGAACCTATCCGCGTAGAAAAGACAGTGGGACGTAACGACCCTTGTCCTTGCGGAAGTGGTAAGAAGTACAAGAACTGTCACGGAAAGAACGCGTAAAATAACGATTAGTGGTTAGAGATTAGCGATTAAGGGTTCATTGAGTACCAATCTTAATCACTAACCACTAATCGCTAATCACTATAATAAGAGCCTCGAACGGTTAAAAACTGTTCGAGGCTTTTATTTATTCAAGTAAAAGATTACTTTTGTTTTTCAGAACTAAGAATAAAAGACTATGACTAAATACTCTTATTACCTGTTACTGTCTTGTTTGATGTTTTTGGCGGGTTGCCAAACCGTCGAACCGCTTGCCATAGATTATATGTTACCGGCGGATGTAAGTTTCCCACCGAGTTTGAAACGGGTAGCCATTGTCAATAACATGCCTGAAGTTCCGGACAACAAGCCTATTCTTGCCAAAGAGAAGAAAAAAGACGATTTTGAGATAGCCAGCAAAACAGATTATTACAACGGCAATGCCGCTATTGCCACGGAATCCCTTGCCGAAGCCCTTGCCCACGAGAACTACTTCAACGAAGTGGTTATCTGCGATTCGGCCTTACGTGCCCACGATGTCACTCCCCGCGAAGGAGCGCTGTCACAAGAAGAAACAAACCGGTTGGTGCATGACTTGGACGTAGATTTCCTCATCGCATTGGAAAACGTACAGATACGCTCTGTCCGCAAAATAAAGTACATGCGCGACTGGGGCATTTATTACGGCACGGTAGATGCCCGGATATATCCTACTGTTAGGATTTACCTGCCCAACCGCAGTACCCCTATGGCTACAATCAACGCTAACGACAGCATTTTCTGGGAAGAAACCGGAAACGGTCCCTTTGTACAAGGCAACCTCATCAGTGAAGAAGAACTGATAAAACAAGCTTCTGATTTTGCCGGAACCATACCGGTAAAAAAACTGCTGCCGTATTGGAAAACCGCCAACCGCTATCTGTTCTGCGGCGGTTCCGTAAACATGCGCGATGCCGCCGTATATGCCCGGGACAAGCAATGGAACACAGCCATCGGGCTATGGAAGCAAACCTACGCCACCCAAAAAGGAAAGAAAAAGATGCAGGCAGCCTATAACCTTGCTGTCGGCTATGAAATGCAGGACAGTATTGCCGCCGCTCTCGACTGGGCGTTGAAAGCGCAAGCCGAAGCACGTATCGTAGACGACGTGGATAAAAAAGATTTGACTCACCTTGGCAAAGCGGATATCCCCTACTACGTCCTTACAACACTTTACGCCACCGAATTAAAGGAGCGGAAAGAAGGCTTATCGCGCCTAAATATGCAAATGCAGCGATTTAATAATGATTTTTAGTCAAATACTGTAAATGTAATTGTTTTTTTTATACCTTTGAACATCCATTAAGTAAAGAAAAGCAATTATGAAACTCAGTCAACCGGCATTATCTCTTCTCGAAGAAACTATCAAACAGGCAATCGGCAAGTACGCTTGCGGTTGTGAGCAGACAGTCGTTACGGATATCCACCTGCAAGCCAACCAAAGTTCGGGCGAATTTTCCATATTCGACGATGATGACAAAGAACTCGCCAGTACCACCATAGAAGAATGGATGACATACGAAGGCGATGATTTCTACGAAAACATGGAACGCATCCTGAGCAATCTGCTCTGCAACCTCAAGAACCGGGGTGCTTTTGACAAGCTGACCATCATGAAGCCTTTCTCTTTCGTATTGGTAGATGACGACAAGGAAACCATAGCCGAACTCTTGTTGCTGGACGATGACACCCTGCTGGTAAACGAAGAGCTGCTGAAGGGATTGGATGAGGAGTTGGATGCTTTCCTAAAAGACTTACTGGAGAAATAACGAATCATATACGAATCGTACAACGTACATAAAAGAAAGAGGTTGTGTCAAAACGTTGGCACAACCTCTTTTATATTTTAAGTTCTGCTA
>ERZ1504691.714-NODE-714-length-8884-cov-2.789784_pt1 | contig 8884 bp, 7 predicted proteins | sample MGYA00572414_ERZ1504691 | MGnify/ENA primary metagenome ERZ1504691 (study PRJEB39906, sample SAMEA3182114) | gut metagenome | biome: human; feature: gut; material: Stool; isolation source: human stools | place: Canada | collected 2013-06-10 ...
GGATATGGGTGCACCTCATACTCAGAAACTTATTTCCATGTTCCCGAAAGTTCCGCGTTTCCAGGATTTCCGCCAGATGTTCGACAAGATGGCCGACAAGATCGATGCTGTTACAGTCGGTGTACCTGATCACGCGCATTTCCCGATCACGATCGAGGCAATGGCTCATGGAAAACATGTATATGTGGAAAAACCGATGGCCCGCACCTTCCAGGAAATCGAAGTGATGATGCGTGCCGAAAAGAAATTCGGTGTCGTTACCCAGATGGGTAACCAGGGACATTCCGAAGCCAACTACTTCCAGTTCAAGGCATGGAAAGAAGCCGGCTTGATCAAAGACGTCACTGCTATAACAGCTCACATGAACTCTCCGCGCCGTTGGCATAACTGGAACCCGAACATCACGCACATGCCAATGGGTGAACCAGTTCCCGAAACATTGGATTGGGACACTTGGTTGGGTGTTCGTCCGTTCCACGAATATAATCATGACTACCATTTGGGACAGTGGCGTTGCTGGTACGATTTCGGTATGGGCGCATTGGGCGACTGGGGGGCTCACATCATCGATACCGCACACGAATTCCTGGATCTCGGTCTGCCGACGGAAGTAAATCCGTTGTATCTGAAAGATCATAACCCGTTCTTCTTCCCGATGTCTTCCCGTATCCTGTTCAGATTCCCGGAAAGAAAAGAAATGCCAGCTGTCGATATTACCTGGTATGACGGTCTGGATAATATTCCTCCTGTTCCTGAGAACTACGGTTCTTCCGATGTCGATCCGAATATCCCGACGGTTGCTGGTGGCAAACTTCAGTTGGCAAAATTGAACCCGGGTAAGGAAATCTATACGAAGACTTTGACATTCAAGGGTGGTTCTCATGGTAGCACCTTGTCTGTGATTCCTGATCAGGTAGCCAAGGATATGAATCCGAAGTTGCCGGAATATCAAAAGAGCCCGTCCAACCACTACGCAAACTTCCTATTGGCTTGCCAGGGCAAGGAAAAGACCCGTTCTCCGTTCTCTATCGCAGGTCCGTTGAGCCAGGTATTCTGTCTTGGCGTGTTGGCACAGCGCATGAACCGTAAGATCGTGTTCGACCGCGACACGAAGCAGATCGTGAACGATCCGGTTATGAACCAGATGCTGGTTGGCGAAATGCCGCGTAAAGGCTGGGAACAATACTACAATATTTAATGACGTCGATAGGGGCGAGGTCTACTCGTCCTCTCATAAAGATAGTTTCTAAGATCGTTATTCATAACGGTTGATTGTTTGAGAAGGCAAGCTTGTCGGGTAAGCTTGCCTTTCTTTTTTGATTATCTTTGCACCTGTAATACGCAGGGAACATGAATATATTTGAAGGATATGTGGGCATTCGCTTATGGGACGGGCAGCTGGTGGATGATGTCATCTTCTCCCTGCTGTTATTCCTGTTTATTGTCTTTTCCTTTGTGTTCCGGACGAATTTCCAACTGTTTGTGAAGATGCTGAAAGATGCTTTTCTCGTGAAGGAAAGGCAGAATCTATTTGACGATGTAATAGGGAAGAGCATATTCTTTTTCCGCAATTTTATGACATTCCAAGTCTTGTTCCTTTCAAGTATTGCCCTGATTGCGGTCGGCAGGATATACGGATTTGTGAATTATGCGGAATGGCAGGCGGTTTTATCGGCGATCGGAACGGTTTTTTGTGTTTTATTCCTGTTTTATCAGTTTAAACAATGCTGTTATTATCTCCTGGGCAGCGTGTTTTCCGACCCCGATAAGTATAAGTTATGGAAGACGAGTTATAATGCTATTATGGGGATTTGGGGAGTCTCTTTATACGTTCCGGTGTTGTGGTTGGTGTTTGTCGGGACACAGGTAACTATACCGATAACAATGTTTTGTATTCTCTATATTTTGTGTCGTTTTGTAATAATTTATAAGACAATACGGATATTTCACAAGAAAAGCACTGGTTTATTGTATATAAGTTTGTACCTTTGCGGCCAAGAAATTTTACCTCTGGTATTTTTGTACGAAGGTATGGTTTATTTGTATAACTTTATCGAGTCAAGTACTCTATGGCATTGAACATCAAAAAGTTGCTGGTATCACAACCGAAGCCTGCATCCGAGAAGTCCCCGTATTTCGACATTGCAGAGAAGTATGGAGTTGAGATTGACTTCCGTCCATTCATTAAAGTAGAACCTCTTTCATCTAAGGAGTTCAGACAGCAGAAAATTTCTATTTTGGATCATACGGCTGTTGTTTTCACGGCTCGTACGGCGATCGATCATTTCTTTCACCTGTGTGAGGAGCTGCGTGTTGCCATTCCCGAAACGATGAAGTATTTCTGTATGACTGAGGCCATTGCCGTATATTTGCAAAAATATATTGTGTATAGGAAGCGTAAGATCTTTTTTGGACAGACCGGAAAGCTGGATGATCTGGTTACAGTTATTGGCAAACATGCAAAAGAAAAATATCTTGTGCCCGTTTCCGACGTGCATAAAGATGATTTGTTAACTATGTTGGAAGCGAAAAAGATTTCTTTTACGAAAGCTGTTATGTACCGCACCGTAAGCAATGATTTCTCTAAAGACGAGAAATTCGACTATGATATGCTGGTATTTTTCAGCCCTTCGGGAATTTCCTCTCTGTTGAAGAACTTCCCGAATTTCAAACAAGAAGATATAAAGATCGGATGTTTCGGCCCGACAACAGCCAAAGCGGTGAAAGAGGCCGGTTTGCGCCTGGATGTGGAAGCGCCGACTCCCGAAGCTCCGTCTATGACGGCTGCCCTGGAATTGTATCTGAAAAAAGAGATGGGTAGTAACAAAAAGAATGGTAAATAGAAGGTATACCCTTTCAAAAGAAGAACGTCTGTCGTGGAAACGTTACATTGACCTGTTGTTTGCAAAAGGGCAATCGTTTGTGGCGTTTCCACTGCGGGTCGTTTATTTAGCGGTGGAAGAAGAGACATTAGCTCCAGTGTCTATCTTGGTGAGTGTTCCCAAAAAAAAATTCAGGCGTGCCGTAAAACGGAATCTGATCAAACGTCAGGTTCGCGAAGCCTACCGGGTACGCAAATATGATCTGATCGATCCGTTGACGGGAAAAAACAAGCGTATGCTGGTTGCTTTCCTTTATTTGGACAAGGAAATCCATCCTTTTGCCGATATGGAAAAAGCCATGACAAAAGCATTGAACGTACTTCGCGACAAGGCATGATAAAGCGTTTTTTTACTTTCCTTCTGTTGTTGCCGGTCTATTTTTATAAATATTGCATTTCTCCCATGACGCCGGCATCGTGCAGGTACACGCCTACTTGTTCCGAATATGCCGTGCAGGCTCTCAAAAAACATGGTCCGGTAAAGGGATTGTATTTAGCAGTCAAACGCATTCTTCACTGCCATCCCTGGGGAGGAAGCGGATATGATCCTGTACCGTAAAGTATGGTTTATTACGATATACATACTCACCATTTGCCCGTTCATCCGGAAGATGCCGCTATAGTTAACAGTCTGGTTCCTACGTTCGATGTGGAAACGGGGTTGTTCCGTTCTGTCGGCATTCATCCCTGGTATATATATAACGTGGAAGAACAGCTTGCCGAATTGAAGCGGCAGGTCTCATTTCCGAATGTAGTGGCTATTGGCGAAACGGGCTTGGATAAAGGTGCGGAAGCTCCGTTGGACTGTCACCGGGAAATCTTTCGGCCTCTCTTGCCGAAAATGCCGGCATCTTTTTAATCGTTCATTGCGTGAAAGCTTGGGACGAACTGATAGCCTCGAAAAAAGAACTAAAGCCCCGTGTACCGTGGATTATACACGGTTTTCGTGGTAATGCCACATTAGCCGGGCAACTTATCCGGCAGGGTTTTTACCTCTCCTTTGGCGAGTATTTCAACCCCGGAGCCGTACGTGAAGCATGGCCCGGCCGTTTGTTTGCCGAAACGGACGATCGCGAAATCGATATCCGAACTGTCTACCGGAACCTTTCGGTTTCCTTGAATCTCCGGCTTGAACAGTTTGCCGGACAGGTTGCCGAAAACGTCCGCGACATCCTTCATCTACCTTAAATCATTGTTATACCCTAATTTTCAATTCTCAATTCTCCATTTTCAATTATAAAGTCGTACCTTTGCCCGCATTCAATTAATACTATAATCTAAAACGATGAATTTTGTTGAAGAATTAACATGGAGGGGCATGATCGCTGATATGATGCCCGGAACAGAAGAACAGTTGCAAAAAGAGATGACTTCTGCTTATGTAGGTATTGACCCGACGGCTGACTCATTACATATCGGTCACCTGGTATCGGTTATGATGCTGAAACATCTCCAACGTGCAGGACACCGTCCTATTGCTCTGGTCGGCGGAGCTACCGGTATGATCGGAGACCCTTCAATGAAGTCGGCGGAACGTAACCTGCTCGATGAAGCGACGCTTCGTCATAACCAGGATAGCATTAAGAAGCAGTTGTCCAAGTTTTTGGATTTCGATTCGGACGCGCCTAATGCTGCCAAGTTGGTAAACAATTACGACTGGATGAAGGATTATTCTTTCTTGAATTTTATCCGCGATATCGGTAAGCATATCACTGTTAACTATATGATGGCTAAAGAATCCGTTAAAAAACGCCTGAGCCGCGAATCTTCTGTCGGTATGTCGTTTACGGAATTCTCTTACCAGTTGCTTCAGGGATACGATTATATGTATCTGTATGAACACGAAGGCTGCCGCTTGCAAATGGGAGGAACCGACCAGTGGGGTAACATCACGACCGGTACGGAGCTGATCCGCCGTAAGTTGGGTGGTGAGGCTTTTGCTTTGACCTGCCCGTTGATTACGAAAGCCGACGGAGGCAAGTTCGGCAAAACTGAGTCTGGCAACGTTTGGTTGGATCGCCGTTATACATCTCCTTATAAATTCTACCAGTTCTGGCTGAACGTGAGCGATGCCGATGCTGCCAAATATATCAAGATCTTTACCGATCTGCCCAAGGAAGAAATTGATGCCCTGATCAAAGAACAGGAAGAAGCACCGCATCTCCGTCCGTTGCAGAAACGTTTGGCAAAGGAAGTGACGGTCATGGTTCATTCCCAGGAAGATTACGATGCTGCCGTCGAGGCTTCCAATATACTGTTCGGAAACTCTACGTCGGAAGCATTGAAACATTTGGATGAACAGACATTGTTGGATGTGTTCAACGGTGTTCCCCAGTTTGAGGTTTCCCGTGAAGAGTTGAGTGCCGGTGTTAAAGCGATCGACCTGTTCACTGAAAAGGCGGCAATTTTCCCGTCGAAAGGCGAAATGCGCAAGTTGGTTCAGAGCGGCGGTATCAGTGTAAACAAAGAGAAACTGACGGATCAGGATATGGTTATCGACTGCTCTTCCCTGTTGGATGAGAAATATTTGCTGGTTCAGAGAGGTAAGAAGAATTACTATTTACTGATCGTAAAATAAGAAACTGTTTGGATTTTTTACAAAAAATGCTTGCAAGGTAAGATTTTATTCTTACCTTTGCATCGCTTTAGATAAAGCGCCGGATTGTCTCATGGTGTAATGGTAGCACTACAGTTTTTGGTTCTGTCTGTCGAGGTTCGAATCCTCGTGAGACAACTCACAGAACAAAAGGGTCGGAATGAAAGTTTCGGCCCTTTTTGTTTTTGTGGCGGGAAATCTTTCTTCTTGTATCATTTCTGCATGATTAATTCTCAAATTTGTAAGTGGCGGACGACGGTATATCCATATATTTGTGCATTGGATATCATGGAAATTCAGTTGATCTTAATGTTATGAAGTATTATTGTCTGTTACTCTCTTTCCTTTGGGGATTTGTGTTTTTTGTTTCGGGACAGGAAAGAATATCTGTCTGCAATCTTCGGTGTGAATATCTGGAAGATCCGGTTGCAGTGGAGAATGAAAAGCCCTTGTTGAGTTGGCAGTTGCAATCCTCCGGGCAAGCGAAAAGTCAGACAGCCTACCGTATCCTCGTGGCAAGCTCTCCTTCTTTGCTAGCTGAAGGAAAAGCGGATTTTTGGGATTCCGGGAAAATAACATCTTCCCGTTCCAGCCAGGTAGGATATGAAGGGAAACCGCTTGATTCCAGGCAAACGCTTTACTGGAAAGCGATGGTTTGGGATGAAGCGGGAGAGGCTTCGCCTTGGAGTGAAACAGGGAGATGGACGATGGGATTGTTGGAACCGTCTGATTGGACAGCCCGGTGGATCGGCAACCGGGAAGACGCTTATCCCGATTCGACGTTGACTACTCCGGCTCCTTATTTCCGTAAAACATTCCGGATAAACAAGCCGGTCAAACAGGCGAAAGCCTATATATGCGGACTGGGCTTTTATGAAATGTACCTGAATGGCGAAAGGGTAGGCGACCAGGTATTGGCTCCCGCCGTTACCAATTTCGATCGTCGTTCGCTCAAAAAGATGTTGTATTTCTTTGATGATCAATCTAACCAAAGGGTTCTCTATAATACGTTCGATGTCACGTCTTTGGTGCAGAAAGCGGAGAATACGGTTGGAGTCCTGTTGGGAAACGGCTGGTATAACCAGCGTGACCGGACGGTGGAAGGCTGTATGTGGTACGATACGCCTCGGCTGTTATGCCAGTTGGAGATAGAATACACCGATGGATCGACGGAACTGGTTGTTACGGATGATAGCTGGAAAACAACGACCGGCCCTTTACTGCATGACGCCATATTCACAGGTGAAGAATATGATGCCCGGCTGGAGCTGGACGGCTGGAACCGGAACGGGTACAAGGATTCTTCCTGGAAGAAAGCCCTTTTGGTAAGGGCGCCGAAGGGCAGTCTGCATGCTCAACTTGCCCCTCATGAGAAAATTATCCGGATATTGCAGCCGGTAAGCTGCGAACAAAAGGACGATTCTACTTATTGGTATGCATTTCCGGAGATGATTTCCGGCTGGGCGCATATAAAAGTGCAAGGCAATGCCGGTGACCGGATCAAGCTTCGTTTTGTCGGAGAGGAAAAAAATGATTTCGGACAAGTGGACCTCTATACGTTGCGGGGCGGTGGAGTGGAACAATGGGAACCGCGTTTTACCTGGCACACGTTCCGCTATATCGAAGTCATATCCCGACAGGTCAGGATGAACAAGGAAAGTCTGGTTGCAAAAGTCGTGCATACCGATCCGCAGCCTGCCGGAAGTTTCAGTTGTTCGAACGAATTGTTTAATAAGATCAACGAAGTCTACTTGCGGACGCAGAAGAATAACTTTCACGGCAGTATCAGCAGTGATTGCCCGCACCGGGAACGGTTGGCTTATACTGGAGACGCGCAGGTGGTCGTGGAAAGTTCTATCTTATCTTTCGATATGACGCAGTTTTACCGGAAATGGTTTGACGATATGGGGGATGCCCGGAATCGGAAGAGCGGTTATGTTCCGCATACCGCACCCTTCGGTGGTGGAGGAGGCGGTCCGGCATGGGGATCGGCTTATGTGATCATGCCCTGGGCCTATTATTGTTATTATGGCGATACGGTTTTGTTGAACTGTCATTATGAAGGTATGAAACAATGGGTTGCCTATCTGGGAACAAGGACCGACGCCCGTGGAATCATCGTCCGGGAAGAGCCGGATGGCTGGTGCCTGGGGGATTGGTGTGCGCCGGGGAAGAAGATGGAACTGCCCGAACCGTTGGTCAATACGGCTTATTACTATCATTCGGCAGACTTGATGTCGAAGGTTGCGGCTGTCTTGGGGAAAGAGGAAGACAGACTGCACTTTGACCGGCTGTGCACACGGATCAGGCAGGATTTCAATACTGTCTTTTTCAACCCGTCGACCCATCATTATTGGGAAGGGCGACAAGGTGCGGATGTATTCCCGCTGGCTTTCGGAATGGTGCCGGAAGGTGAAAAGGAAGCCGTGTTCAACGCTTTGCTCGCTCATCTGGACAGTATAGGAAATCATTTTGACACAGGTATCATGGCAACGCCTTTGCTCTTGAAAGTATTGAGTGATAACGGACGTGCCGATATTGCTTTCCGGTTGATGAACCAGCGCGAGATACCGGGGTTCGGGTATGTGATGGATGACCGTTATTCTTGTTTATGGGAGCGATGGGAAGGAAAGGCATCCCGTTGCCATCCAATGTTCGGCAGTGTGGTGGCTTGGTTTTACCGGACACTTGCCGGAATCTGTTATGATGAAGCGGAGCCGGGTATGAAGCACATTGTCATCGCTCCTCAACCGGTGGGCGGCCTCACTTATTGCAGCGGATCGTATCAATCCCTGTACGGTCCCGTCCGCTCGGACTGGCGGATAGAAGCGGATTCGTTTGAGTTGACAGTCGAGGTACCCGTTAATACGACTGCCACGGTTATCTTGCCGGACGGCAAGATATACAGAAATGTCGGATCGGGCATCCATCGGTTCGCGTCGCCCCTTATGTCGGATCGTTGAACCAGATAGAAGGGAAAATTCCTCATCCGGCAGTGCTTATCGAGGTCAGTTTCTTTTATTTGTTGGGTGTTGGTTGTGAAGTGCTGTCTTTAAACTGACAAAGAACCTTTGCTATGATATTATGACGTGCCGATAGGAAAATGAGAATGACCTTTCTGTTTTTGTAGGAGGATGCGACAAATATATCCTGCGAGAGCATCTTGAAAAGATAAAAAACTTGTATGTTTGTAGGGATAAAAACAGAAATGCGAAATGAAGACATTAGTACATACCGACAAAGAACTGATTGAAGCGACCATTAAGAAGTGTGATATCTGTTATGTGGGACTGGCCGATACGGATGGGACTCCCTATGTATTGCCGATGAACTTTGGCTATCGTGATGGTGTTATATACCTGCATTCGGCACAGGAAGGACGGAGTATTTCCATTTTGGAACGGAAT
>ERZ1504691.739-NODE-739-length-8668-cov-3.130733_pt1 | contig 8668 bp, 3 predicted proteins | sample MGYA00572414_ERZ1504691 | MGnify/ENA primary metagenome ERZ1504691 (study PRJEB39906, sample SAMEA3182114) | gut metagenome | biome: human; feature: gut; material: Stool; isolation source: human stools | place: Canada | collected 2013-06-10 ...
CCGCTCAAGAGTATCAGAATCTGGTAGAAGAATATACCGAAGTGGTGAAACTCATGCGTGGGGTGACCGCCTTGAATGACGAACAAACCAATCAGGTGCGCGATGAAGTATGGCGTTCCTACGTAAACAATAAACTGATCGAAAAAGAAGCAAAAGCACTGGGATTGACTGTTTCTGCTGCTGAAATTCAGGACATCCTGAAAGCTGGCGTTCATCCTTTGTTGAGACAAACTCCTTTCCAGAATCCGCAAACAGGAAACTTCGACAAGGATATGTTGAACAAGTTCCTCGTGGAATATGCCAAGATGAGCGAATCACAAATGCCGGCACAGTATGCTGAACAATACAATAACATGTATAAATACTGGTCTTTCATTCAGAAAACTCTGATCGAGAGCCGTCTGGCAGAAAAGTATCAGGCATTGGTGTCTAAAGCTCTTCTTTCTAATCCGGTGGAAGCACAGGACGCTTTCGACGCAAGAGTGAACCAGTACAACGTGTTGATGGCTGGTATTCCTTACTCTTCTGTAGTGGACTCTACAATCGTAGTGAAAGAATCGGAACTGAAAGACTTGTATAACAAGAAGAAAGAACAATTCAAGCAATATCAGGAAACTCGTGACATCAAGTACATTGATGTACAAGTGACTGCAAGTGCTGAAGACAGAGCTGCTATCCAGAAAGAAGTGGACGAAGCTACTGAACAGTTGGCTACTACTACGGAAGATTATACTTCTTTCATCCGCTCGACTGGCTCGGAAGCTCCTTATGTAGACTTGTTCTATAACAAAACAGCTTTCCCGTCAGATGTAGTTGCCCGTTTGGACTCTGCTTCGGTAGGTACTATTTATGGTCCTTACTATAACGGTGCCGACAATACAATCAACTCTTTCAAAATTGTAGCTAAAGCTGCTGCTGCCGATTCTGTCGAATTCCGTCAGATTCAGGTATACGCAGAAGATGCTTTGAAGACAAAGACCTTGGCTGACAGTATCTACAACGCGATCAAAGGTGGCGCTAACTTTGCTGATCTGGCAAAGAAATATGGTCAGACTGGTGATGCAAACTGGCTAACTTCTGCACAGTACGAAGGTGCACAGATAGACGGTGATAACCTGAAATTCATCTCTGCTATCAACAATACAGGTGTGAACGAATTGGTAAACTTGCCGATGGGACAAGCAAACGTAATTCTTCAGGTAACGAACAAGAAATCTGTAAAAGACAAATATAAAGTAGCTGTTATCAAACGTGAAGTAGAGTTCAGTAAAGAAACTTACAACCGTGCTTATAATGATTTCAGCCAGTTTATCGCAGCTAATCCGAGTGTAGAAAAGATGGTAGCTAACGCTGAAGAAGCCGGTTACAGACTGCTCGACAGAATGGATTTGAGTAGCTCTGAACACAATATCGGTGGTGTAAGAGGTACAAAAGAAGCGTTGAGATGGGCGTTTGATAAAGCAAAACCGGGTGATGTTTCCGGCTTGTACGAATGTGGCGAAAGCGATCACCTGATGGTGGTAGGTCTGGTAGGCATTAAGCCGGAAGGATATCGTCCGTTGAAAGCAGTACAGGATCAGTTGAGAGCTGAAATCGTAAAAGATAAGAAAGCTGAAAAGATTATGGCTGACATGAAAGCTGCCAATGCAACTTCATTCAACCAGTACAAAGAGATGACTAATGCAGTCAGCGACTCTTTGAAGATGGTTACTTTTGCAGCTCCTGCTTATGTATCAGCATTGCGCAGCAGCGAACCGCTGGTAGGTGCTTATGCTTCTGCAGCTGAAGTAAATCAGTTGAGCGCTCCTATCAAAGGTAATGCCGGAGTATTTGTATTGCAGGTATACGGCAAGGACAAACTGAACGAAACATTCGACGCAAAAGCAGAAGAAGCTACGCTGACTAACATGCACGCACGTTTTGCCAGCCGTCTGATGAATGATTTGTATCTGAAAGCAAACGTAAAAGATACACGCTTCTTGTTCTTCTAAACAAGTAGCAAGTAATAGATATTAGGCACGGATTATACGGATTTACGCGGTTTAAACTTTTGAGGGAACCGCGAAACCCGTGTAATCTGTGCCTTTTTTGTGGTCGTTTTTTGTTTATGGTCTTTGTTATCTGATTAAATTTCCATATCTTGCCAATCTTTATCAATTGGCTTTGCGAAATACTTCATTAACTAATACGAATCTATATTATGACTAAACAACTAGCCCAGTATTCAGTTCCCGCTGAAAATTCACGTGTTATCCGTGTATTCCTTTCGTCAACGTTCAGAGACATGGAGATGGAACGTTCTGCATTAGTCAAACTCTTTAAGGGGTTGCAAGTGAAGGCTGCCAGCCGTGGTGCCACCATTTCATTGGTTGATTTGCGTTGGGGAATCACAGAAGAAGATGCAAAAAGCGGCAAGGTTGTTGAAATATGCCTGAAAGAGATCGTTAACTCCCGGCCTTTCTTCATTGGTATGGTAGGCGACCGCTATGGATGGTGTCCCAGTTATGAAGATTTATCTCAAACTCTTAATGACAGCTTGGAATATCGTTGGATAGAAGATGACTTGAATCATCATTTGAGTGTGACGGAAATTGAAATGCAGTTTGGTGTACTGCGCAATCCCAATCCGTTACATGCCTATTTTTATATAAAACAGTCGGCAGATGATGATCTGTCTTGCCCTAAAGAGGAGTCTCTTAAACTGAAATGTCTGAAAGAGAGTATTTTGCAACAGGAACGTTATCCTGTGCAGGAGTATGATTCGCCCGATCAGTTGTGTAACCTTGTGGAAGCTGCTTTCACGGAATTGCTTGAACGGGAGTTTCCGGATGTACTGACCGTTGAAGATAATCAAGCATTGCAAGAACAACTGACGCGCAATGAACTCTTATTCAACTATTACCCAATACCTGAAGCAGATCAGGCGTTTGCTGATTTTTTGGCGGCGGATGAACAGCGGTGTCTGGTGGTAACGGGCGGTTGCGGTCTTGGCAAGAGCGCTTTGTTGGCTCATTGGAGCGATTTGGTGAACAATGATATGCCGATGATTCCTATCTATCATCGCTTGGATAGTACTACATTGTCTTCTTATCCGGAAACGTTGGCGAGAATGTTAGCTTCCAAATGCCAGAACGCACTCAAGCATCAATCTTTGGGTGAAGAAAATTTGTTCGCGGCGGAAGTATCAAAAGAACTGGACTCGACCCAAAGCACTGCCAAATCCATCATGGACGCCGTGAGAAACTCGGTTTTGATGGGAGATGCTGGCTTGAACATTTTTTCAGGGAACACACTTCGAAACCTCAAGGAGATTGAAGAAGATTTGAATTCTATCCAAAAGTTCAGTCAGTTGTGGAGTGCGCTGGGTGCATCAAGATACCCTATCATTCTGTTGATTGATGACATCAGTTATCTGAATCCGACTGAAGCATCCCTGTTTTCTTTATTTGCATCTATTCCCCCGAACGTGAAAGTCGTGTTGAGCTTTTCGGCGTCATCCACTGCTTACCTGCCCTTTGTTCAGAATGGCTGCGCTCATTTCCAGTTGAATGGCTTTTCACAGGCGGATGCCAAGTCGTTCTCAAAGCAATATTTGTCTACTTACTCCAAGGCTTTGTCTGCACAGCAGGAAGATATTCTTGCTTCGTGGGTGCTGGCTAAACAACCGCGCTGTTTAAGTGTATTGCTCAACGAGCTGGTTTCGTTCGGTCAGTACGATGCTCTCAATGAATATATGCGTGGATATTGCCGGCTCAATGAGGTTGGGCAATTCTATGACAGTGTGCTACGGCGTTTGTCGGCTGATTATGGTTCCGAAGAGATTGGAAGAACGCTTCTGATGCTTTCACTTACTTTAGAAGGATTTACCGAAGATGAAGTGAAGAGCATGGCAGACATTAATCAGATACTTTGGTCGCAGTTGAGAGTGGAAATGAGCAGCTGGCTCACCAACAAAGGAGGACGATATTGCATTGGTGACACACAAATGGTAGAGGCGATCGAACGCTATTTCGCTCAAGATGACGAATGTATAGATGATAGTCGCCATGAAATTATTTCCGCTCTGCTGGATGAGGAAGAAATCCTTTCCCATCCGTTGACTTTTGCCGATTATAACTATCGCATGAAACAGTTCTGCTACCATGATTCGTATCGCTATAAAGTGGAGATTACCTATCAATGCTATAAGATGCAAGAATGGGATATATTGAAGGATTGGATTTGTGATGTGGAGATTTTCGAGATTCTGTATCGCACGAATCGTTCTTTGTTGGAAGATAGCTGGAAAGCGATCATGAACGACAATCCTGAAGTTACGCCTGAAGTCTATGCCGAATTGGACTTTGATGAGATCGATTCTTTTTTAATTCCTGTTATTGCTAATGATATGGCTACTTTCTTGAGCAGTTCTTTCCATCTGACGAAGGCGGCAGCTGCTGTGAGTGAGAAGAGTATGGAAGGTGCTGCTATGCCACTCATTGCCAAGTCGGTATTGAAGATGAATGAGGGATGCCGATATGCCCGTAATGAAGAATACGAAACGGCATGCGACTGTTTCCTGAAAGCATTGGTGATGCAGGAAAACATTGTACCGACTCCGGAACTGGAGATTGCCAACACCTGCCGAAATCTAGCTCTGGCATATTACTACAATGAGCAATACAATGAAGCAGTGATCTATCTGAATAGGGCGCTTGATTATCATGCGGCTTCTGCTGACGAGAAGAGTCAGGCAGAAGTCATTGAACTTTCCGAATATCTGGCTTATTGTGATTACTATAAGGATGAGGAAGAGAGTGCTGCCGAGAAATTCCGGAAAGTTGCTGAAATGCACGAGTCGTTGAATGGCAGACTGTCCGGTGGAGTGGCTAAATGTTTGCGTATGCAGGGTAAATGTCTTTATTATATCAAACGATACGATGAAGCATGGATGCTGATGAATCAGGCGTTGGACATTGCTATACAGATAGATAATAAAAAACAGATCGTCGCTTGTCATAAACAGTTGTATTATCTATGCAGGGAATTCAAACGGATGATGAATGAACGTGGCGATGAGCAGGCGTCTACTTTATTCTTCCGTGAGTCTCTTCTGCATGAAATGTGTTTCAGCGAAAAACCGCGTCTGGCGGAACTGACTGTCCGCTACGAGGCATTGAGATGTGATATTATGCAGCAGTATTACATGAATAAAGACTATGATAACGTGATTCGTATTGCAACGTCTTTGGATATTCACGATGATGCTGACCCTAATGCTTCCTGTCTGGTATATTATTACAAAGCACAGGCTTATGTGAAGTTGGAGAATTATCCAATGGCGAAAGAGGCTTTCTTCAGAGAGTTCGAACTGCGAAAGAAGTATTTGGGATGGGAGGAAGAAGATACGATTCTGGCTTGTCAGAACTTAGGGGTTTTGCACAGCTTTTGTAATGAACGGGAAGAGGCGCTGGCTTGTTTCCGTGAGGCGTACGGTCATGAAGTGAAAAAGAATGGCGAGGATTCTGAAATGGCGCAAAAGCTACTTCAATATATCAGCGTGGTTGAATCATAACGGAGGCATACTTCCCTTTTTTGTTAACTTTTACATTCCTGCTATACGGAAATCGACTTTATTTCCTTACATTTGCAGATATAAACTATCAACAGAAAGAAGAATGTCTAAATATCCCCTTTTAGGAATGACTCTTGTAGAGCTTCAATCATTGACAAAAAGACTGGATATGCCCGGCTTTGCTGCCAAGCAGATTGCATCCTGGCTTTACGAAAAGAAGGTAGCCTCGATTGATGATATGACTAATTTGTCATTGAAACACCGGGAGTTGCTCAAGCAGAACTATGAGGTGGGAGCGGAAGCTCCGGTAGATGAAATGCGCTCTGTAGATGGTACGGTGAAGTATCTTTATAAAGTGGGTGAGAACCATTTTGTAGAGTCGGTTTATATACCGGATGATGACCGGGCAACGTTGTGCGTGTCGTCACAAGTAGGTTGCAAGATGAACTGTAAGTTCTGTATGACCGGCAAACAGGGGTATACGGCTAACCTGACCGCCAGCCAGATCATAAACCAGATTCATTCGCTGCCGGAACGGGACAAACTGACTAATGTCGTAATGATGGGAATGGGCGAGCCGCTCGATAACCTGGATGAGGTATTGAAGGCATTGGAACTACTGACCGCTACCTACGGTTACGCATGGAGTCCGAAGCGTATCACGCTTTCTACAGTCGGGCTACGGAAAGGATTGCAGCGTTTTATTGAAGAAAATGACTGCCACCTTGCTATCAGCCTTCACTCTCCGCTGACCGTTCAGCGTGCTGAATTAATGCCGGCGGAAAAGGCGTTTTCAATCACCGAAATGGTGGAACTGTTAAAAAACTATGATTTTAGTAAACAACGTCGACTTTCGTTTGAATATATTGTTTTTAAAGGGCTCAATGATTCGCAGGTCTATGCCAAAGAGTTGCTGAAACTTCTTCGCGGGCTGGATTGCAGGGTGAATCTGATTCGTTTTCATGCCATACCGGGGGTAGATCTCGAGGGGGCGGACATGGATACGATGACCCGTTTTCGTGATTATCTGACGTCACACGGACTTTTCACCACTATCCGTTCATCCAGGGGCGAAGATATTTTTGCCGCTTGCGGTATGCTGTCGACAGCGAAACAGGAGAAAAATAATGAAAGTTAATATATAAAACCGAACATCATGAAAAAGTACTCTTTTATTTTATGCATCGCTTTGGTAGCCTTTGTCGTTGCATCTTGTGGTCTGAAAGGAAATCACACCTCTAGTGGTCGTGCTTACGAGCTTTTGGTTGTAGTAGATCACGGTGTTTGGGATCGTGCTGCCGGAAGGGCTTTACATGATGCGCTCGATGCTGATATGCCCGGTTTGCCGCAGTCGGAACCTTCTTTCCGGATTATGTATACTTCACCGAAAGATTATGATTCTACGCTGAAGTTGATACGTAACATTATTATTGTAGATATACAGGATATATATACGAAAGCCTCGTTCAAATATGCGAAGGACGTGTATGCCAATCCGCAGATGATATTGACTATCCAGGCTCCGAACGAAGAAGAATTCGAGAAGTTTGTGGAAGAGAACAAAAAGACGATTGTCGCCTTCTTTACCCGTGCGGAAATGAACCGTCAGATTACGTTCCTGGAAGGGAAGCATAGTAACTTCATTTCGCAGAAAGTGGACAGTTTGTTCGGATGCGACATCTGGGTGGATGCCGAACTGGCTAATTCAAAGACCGGGGATGATTTCTTTTGGGCTTCTACCAACACAGGTAGTGCCGACCGTAACTTTGTGATGTACTCTTATCCGTACACTGACAAGGATACGTTTACCAAAGAATATTTTGTGCACAAACGTGACTCCGTGATGAAAGCCAATATCCCCGGATTCAAGGAAGGCGTTTATATGTCAACCGATAGTTTGCTGACCGATGTCCGTCCGATCAATGTACAGAACAGCTACACAATGGAAGCACGTGGCCTGTGGCGTATGAAGGGCGACTTTATGGGTGGCCCGTATGTATCTCATACTCGTCTGGACGAGAAAAACCAACGAATTATAACAGCAGAAATATTTGTTTATTCACCTGATAAAATGAAACGCAACCTGGTACGCCAGATGGAAGCATCTCTGTATACACTGAAACTTCCGAATGAAGTTCAGCAGAATCAGATTCCATTGGGAGAAGCATCTAAGGAAGCGGAACAAACTAATAAATAAAAACATGGAAGATAACAAGATAAGGATAGGTATCACCCAAGGAGATATTAACGGGGTGGGCTATGAGGTGATTCTTAAGACATTTTCCGACCCTACGATGTTGGAACTATGTACTCCGATCATTTATGGCTCACCGAAAGTAGCGGCTTATCATCGCAAAGCACTGGATATACAGACCAATTTCAGTATTGTCAACTCTGCTACCGAAGCGGGGTACAACCGTTTGAGCGTGGTGAACTGTACGGATGATGAGGTGAAAGTGGAATTTTCCAAACCCGATCCCGAAGCCGGTAAAGCTGCGCTGGGGGCTTTGGAACGTGCCATCGAAGAATATCGCGAAGGATTGATAGACGTTATCGTAACAGCTCCGATCAACAAACATACGATTCAGTCGGAAGAGTTCTCCTTCCCCGGACATACGGAATATATCGAAGAACGTCTGGGTAATGGTGATAAGTCATTGATGATTTTGATGAAGAATGACTTCCGGGTGGCTTTGGTGACGACACATATCCCTGTCAGAGAGATTGCGACTACGATTACCAAAGAACTGATTCAGGAGAAACTGATGATATTCCATCGTTGTCTGAAACAGGATTTCGGTATCGGCGCTCCGCGTATTGCGGTGCTCTCTCTCAATCCTCATGCCGGAGACGGTGGTTTGTTGGGAATGGAAGAGCAGGAAGTGATTATCCCTGCCATGAAAGAAATGGAAGAGAAAGGAATCCTTTGCTACGGTCCTTATGCGGCCGACGGCTTTATGGGTTCAGGCAATTATACTCATTTTGACGGTATCCTGGCGATGTATCACGATCAGGGGCTGGCTCCGTTCAAGGCCTTGGCTATGGAAGACGGGGTGAACTATACCTGTCTCTTATACACATCTCCGAGCCCACGAGACCGTACTAGATCTCGTA